>WNFL01233012.1_pt1 | contig 12704 bp, 10 predicted proteins | sample 5400361 | NCBI WGS metagenome assembly WNFL01 (sample SAMN13153351, study PRJNA577476) | soil metagenome | isolation source: 40 cm soil on Douglas fir-dominated hillslope | place: USA:California | collected 2013-09-17
GATGTTGCGCGCGTAGTCGGGCGACAACTCGAAGAATTCGCGTTCGTCGACGATCTTGGTGATCAGCTCCTTGATGTCGTACGGCTTGTTCGGATGTTCCGGAACCAGCGTATCCAGGGATAGTTCGATCCGGTCGCTCGGATCCTCGGTCGGCAGGCGGGGCGGCTTTTCGCGGTTGTTGGCCGGCAAGAAGCTCACCAGCCGGCGCGTCATGATCAGAGCCTCGACGTCGTTGTCGAAAGCCAGGTCCGCCACGCCGGAGCGCGTGCTGTGAGTCTGGGCGCCGCCCAGCTCCTCGGCCGAGATCATCTCGTGGGTCACGGTGCGGACCACCTCCGGGCCGGTCACGAACATGTACGAGGAATCCCGCACCATCAGGATGAAGTCTGTCATGGCCGGCGAATAAACGGCGCCGCCGGCGCACGGTCCCATGATCAGCGACAGCTGGGGCACGACCCCTGAGGCCAGCACGTTGCGCTGAAACACGTCCGCATATCCGGCCAGCGAGGCCACGCCCTCCTGGATTCGAGCCCCGCCCGAATCATTCAGGCCGATCACCGGGGCTCCGACCTTGATCGCGTGGTCCATGATCTTGCAGATCTTCTCGGCGTGCGCTTCCGACAAGGCGCCGCCGAACACCGTGAAGTCCTGGCTGAATACGAACACCAGGCGACCATTGATGGTGCCGTAGCCGGTCACTACGCCGTCACCCGGTATGCGCGCCTCGCTCATGCCGAAGTCGTGGCAGCGGTGCTCGACGAACATGTCCCACTCCTCGAACGATTCGGCATCGAGCAGAAGCTCGATGCGTTCGCGCGCGGTCAGCTTGCCTTTGGCGTGCTGGGCCTCGATGCGGCGCGTGCCTCCGCCCTGGCGCGCCGCGGCGCGTTTTTCGTCAAGCTGACGGGTGATGTTCTGCATCGAGCACTCCTAAAAAAGCTCAAACCTCCCCTCTCCCTTTGGGGAGAGGGGCCGGGGGTGAGGGTCCCCCAGAATCTTTTCTACCTAACTTCTTTCCCGCCAGCGCCAGCAGCCGCCACGCAGCCACGGTGGCAGCCACCGATCCTTGCTGCACGGCCGCCGTCAGCGCCGGCAGCTCGCGCTGGACGGCCGCATTGGACTTGAAGCGCTCGCGCAGCGCGTACTCGATGATCTCCCACATCCAGTCGACCGATTGCGCACGTCGGCGCCCTTCGAACTCGCCGCTCGCCTGCATCGATTCGCGGAACCGGCCGATCTCGCCCCAGAACTGATCGATGCCCTGCCGCTGCAGGGCGCTCGCCATCAGGATCCTGGGCTGCCAGTTCGGCGAGCGGCGCTGCAGCAGCGGCAGCACCGATTCGAATTGTGACTGCGCTCGCTGCGCCGCCTGCGGGTCGGTATCGGCCTTGTTGATCACGATCAGGTCCGCCAGCTCGACGATCCCCTTTTTCATCGCCTGCAGGTCGTCCCCCGCATTGGGCAGCTGCAGCAGCACGAACACGTCGGTCATGCCCGCCACTGCGGTCTCCGACTGTCCGACCCCCACCGTTTCGACCACGATCAGGTCGAACCCGGCGGCCTCGCAGACGAGCAGGCTCTCGCGTGTCTTGCTGGTCACGCCACCCAGCATGCCGGCGCTGGGCGAGGGCCGGATGTAGGCCCGATCGCTGCGCGCCAGCTGCTCCATGCGAGTCTTGTCGCCCAGGATCGAGCCGCCGGACAAGGCCGAGGATGGATCCACGGCCAGCACCGCGATTCGATGGCCTGCTTCGATCGCGTGCAAGCCCAGCGCTTCGACGAACGTGGATTTGCCCACCCCGGGGGCCCCCGAGATGCCGATGCGGATCGCCGCGCCGGCATGCGGCAACAGGGCCTGCAGCAAAGCCTGCGCGCGGCGCTGGTGATCGACGCGGGTCGATTCGACCAGCGTGATCGCCTTGGCGAGCTCGCGCGGGCGGGCCGCCAGCACGCCTTCGAGCAAGTCGCCGTCAGTCGGACCCAGCGATGCCGGCTCGGGTAGCGGTTCGCGGGTTCGCTTCAAGTCGGCTGGTCCAGGCCCCTGCGGACCGCAGCCAGCACGTTGCGTGCGGCACTCGGAATCGGCGTGCCCGGCCCGAAGATCCCGGCCACCCCGGCCGACTTGAGAAAGTCATAATCCTGTTGTGGAATCACGCCGCCGACGAACACCGCGATCTCGCGTGCTCCCTGGGCTGACAGCGCGGCGATCAGCTGCGGAACCAGGGTGCGATGGCCGGCCGCCAGGGTCGACACGCCCACTGCGTGCACGTCGTTCTCTATCGCCTGGCGGGCCGCCTCCTCCGGCGTCTGGAATAGCGCACCGATGTCCACATCGAAGCCCAGATCGGCAAACGCAGTGGCCACGATCTTGGCACCCCGATCGTGCCCATCTTGCCCGAGCTTGGCGATCAGGATGCGCGGACGGCGTCCCTCCGCGCGGGCAAAGGCATCGACCTCGTCCTTCAGGCTCCGCCACGTCGGATCGCGCTCGAACATGGACCCGTACACGCCGGACACCCGCTGCGAGCCCCAGATCTTTTCGAGCGCCTCGGAACATTCCCCGACGGTGGCCCGGGCGCGCACCGCGCCGATGGTCAGCTGCAGCAGGTTGCCCTGCCCATCGCGTGCGCTGCGCGTCAGGGCCTCCAGCGAACGCTGCACCGCAGCAGCGTCGCGGTGGGTGCGCAACTCGCCCAGGCGGGCCACCTGGGCCCGCCGCACCGCGCTGTTGTCGATGTCGCGGATCTCGATGCGGTCTTCGTCGGCCGATCGGTACTTGTTGACCCCGACGATCACATCGTCTCCACGGTCGATGCGGGCTTGCTTTTGAGCCGCGCAGCGCTCGATCTGCAGTTTGGCCCACCCCGAGGCGACCGCGCGCGTCATTCCGCCCATGGCCTCGACCTGTTCGATGATCGACCACGCCTGGTCCGCCATCTGCTGGGTCAGCCGCTCCATCAGGTATGACCCGGCCCAGGGGTCGATCACCCGGCACACGTGGGTCTCCTCCTGGATGATCAGCTGGGTGTTGCGTGCGATTCGCGCCGAAGACTCGGTCGGCAGAGCAATGGCCTCGTCCAGCGCGTTCGTATGCAGCGACTGGGTGCCGCCGAACACCGCCGCCATGGCCTCGATCGTGGTGCGCACGACGTTGTTGTACGGATCCTGCTCGGTGAGCGACCAGCCGGAAGTCTGGCAGTGCGTGCGCAGCATCAGCGATTTCGGGTCCTGCGCGCCGAAGCTCTTCATGATGCGGCACCACAGCAAGCGCGCAGCCCGCAGCTTGGCAACTTCCAGGTAAAAATTCATTCCGATCGCGAAGAAAAACGACAGGCGCGGGGCGAACTGATCGACATCGAGCCCGCGGGCCAGCGCGGTTCGCACATACTGCATGCCGTCGGCCAGCGTGAAGGCCAGCTCGAGCGTCTGGGTCGCGCCGGCCTCCTGCATGTGATACCCGGAGATCGAGATGGAATTGAAGCGCGGCATGTTGTGGGCCGTGTACTCGATGATGTCGGCCACGATCCGTATCGACGGTTCGGGTGGATAGATGTATGTGTTGCGGACCATGAACTCCTTCAGGATGTCGTTCTGGATGGTTCCCGAGAGCTGGTCCGGCGTCACGCCTTGCTCCTCGGCGGCCACCACGTAAGCGGCGAGCACCGGCAGCACGGCTCCGTTCATGGTCATCGATACCGAGACGCGTTCCAGCGGAATCCCGTCGAACAGGATCTTCATGTCCTCGACCGAGTCGACCGCCACGCCGGCCTTGCCGACGTCGCCGACCACGCGCGGATGATCGGAGTCGTAGCCGCGGTGGGTGGCCAGATCGAACGCGACCGAAATGCCCTGGCCGCCAGCCTCGAGCGAGCGGCGGTAAAACGCATTGGACTCCTCGGCGGTCGAAAAGCCCGCGTACTGGCGGACGGTCCAGGGCTTGACTGCATACATCGTGGCCTGCGGCCCGCGCACGAACGGCTCCAGGCCCGGCAGCGTGTCGGTCGCCGGCAATCCGTCCAGGTCGGCCGCCGTGTACAGGGGTTTGACCTCCAGCCCGTCGGGCGTGTGCCAGGTCAGGGATTCGAGCGGCGCCCCGCGCAGCGATTCCCGGGCGGCGGCCTCCCAGGCGTCGAGGTCGGCGCGTGGCGGTATATCCGGCATTGGGCATTCCTCGAATGATTGGCGCACACTATAGTAGAAGCCACAGTGGGGCCCCAAGCGCGATGAGTAAAGCGTTCGTCAAGGAAGGCGACGAGGCCGAGGACGACGAAGAATTCGAGGCGCCGACGCTGCCGGTCGGCACCAAGAATTACATGACGCTCGACGGCCATCGCCGCATGAAAGCCGAGCTGCTGCACCTGCTCGATGTCGAGCGGCCTGAAGTCGTGCGCACGGTTTCCTGGGCGGCGTCCAATGGCGACCGCTCGGAAAACGGCGACTACATCTACGGCAAGAAGCGACTGCGCGAGATCGACCGGCGCATCCGCTTCCTGACCCGGCGCCTGGATACGGCCGAAGTGGTCGACATCGCGGCGCGCGAGCCGACCGACCAGGCCTTCTTCGGTGCCACCGTGGTCTACCGGACCGCTCGGGGCGAGCGCCAGCAGGTGACCATCGTGGGCGTCGACGAAGTCGACCCGGCGCACCGGCACGTGAGCTGGGTTTCACCGATCGCGCGTGCCTTGCTCAAGGCGCGCGAGGGAGATTCGGTGCAGTTCGTGGCCCCGAGCGGGTCCGAGACGATCGAGGTGCTCGAGGTCCGCTACGATTCCTCGGCGAACTGATACGGCGCCTCGGCTTTTCGAGTTGCGCCGAGTCCACGGTCAACCGTGGTCGGCGGCGATCGTTTGCTTCGCGGCGGTGCCCGCGGGCTCCGACCACAGCAGGCGCCACGGGCGATCGTCGACCGGTGCCGGCTCGATGACATTCTCTGCGATCAGGCCCTCGTCGATGACCACCTCCTCGGCGGCACGGTCGCGGGCGCCCGATCCTTCGCCGGCACTCTCGCGCGGTCGATTTGCGGCGCGCTCGACTACCGTGGACGCAACGGCCGCGGGGCTGAAACCAGCTGGCGCCAGCGCGCAACTGACCACGCCTGCAGCGCACAACTGCTCGCTGCGCTCGCGCGCGTAGCTTGCAATCTGATCGGCCGGCAGCGGCCGGGAGTACAGGTAGCCCTGCACCTTCTCGCAGCCGAGTCTGCGCAGGAACTCGAGCTGGTCCTCGCGCTCGACACCTTCGGCCACAACCTCCTTGCGCAACGTGTGGGCCATGTTGATCAGCGCGGCGACGATCGTGCCGGCATCGTTGCCGGGGGCGAGGTCGACCAGGAAACTCTTGTCCAGCTTCAGTATCGAGGCCGGCAGCGTCTTCAGGTAACCGAATGAGGAGTAGCCGGTGCCGAAGTCGTCGATCGCCACCTTCACCCCGGCCTGCACCAGCGTATGCAGCGCATCGAGCGCAGTCTTGCCGCCTTCGAGGAACATCGATTCGGTCACCTCGATCTCGAAGCTGCCTGGGGGCATCTGTGCCAGGTTCAGCAGGTACAGCACAGTGCGCACGAAGTTCGGCCGGCGCAGCTGGTCGTTCGAGACATTCACCGAGATGCGGGGGATCGGCACGCCCGCAGCCCGCCAGCGCTGGTGCTGCAAGCAAGCCTCGCGCATGACCCAGGTGCCGATGTAAGGGATGAGGCCGTTTCCTTCGGCGAACGCGATGAAGGCGTCGGGGTGCAGCAGGCCGCGCTCCGGATGGCGCCAGCGCACCAGGGCCTCGACCGCGCACACCCGCCCGGTCTGCAGGTCGATCTGCGGCTGGTAGTGCAACACGAATTCATCGTGCTGCAGGGCGTGGCGCAGCTCACGGTCCAGCGTCGCGCGCCGCCGCGCCTCGACGTTCATGTTCTCGTCGTAGAACGCAAAGCGATTGCGGCCCTCCTCCTTGGCCCGGTACATCGCGGTATCGGCCTTCTTCAGCAGATCGTCGCCCTCCGTGCCGTCGACCGGGTAGATAGCGATCCCCGTGCTGGCGCCGACGTGGATGATGTGGCCATCGACCTCGAACGGACGCAACAGCGCCGTGATCAACTGTCGCGCCACCGAACCGGCATCGCGCCCGGAAACGAGGTTGCCCAGCACGATCGTGAACTCGTCGCCGCCGAGGCGGGCCACGGTATCGTCCTCGCGCAGGTTGCGCCGGATGCGCTCGGCGGCGTGCTGCAGCAGCAGGTCTCCGACGGCATGCCCCAGGGTATCGTTGACCTGCTTGAACTTGTCCAGGTCGAGGAACAGGACGCCGACGCAGCAGCGGTGACGGCGGGCATGCCAAGGTGTGCAGCTTGCGATCGCGCTCGACGGTCGCAAACGCCGCCTCGAGGCGGTCGGCGACTCCCGAAAGCGACGCCAGCTGGCTGTCCGACAGCGCCGGCCGCGCAGCATGCGCCAGGACGATGATGCCCCAGGTCCGATTGCCGCGCGCCACCGGTTGGACCCAGAAATGTTTAATGCCATCCTCGTTGCGCAGCCGGACCTGCAGATCCGTCGGCAGCGGTGGATCGTCGATCCAGCGGCTGGCGGGCAGCGACGCCAGACGCTTGCGCACTTCGGCCGGCAACTGGACCAGCGTGCCATCGTGCCGCTGGCGACCCTTCGTGCGCAATGAGTACAAACGCATCACCTCGTTGTCACCGCCCTCGAACAGGCCCAGGATCACCAAATCGACCGATGTGACGTAGCGCACATAGCGCAGCGCGCTGCGTACCCCTTCACCGACATCGGGCCTGGTCAGAATGGCCTGGTCGATCTGCGACAGCGCGTTCAGGGCTGCGAAGTTCATGCTCAGGCCGCGCGCCATCTCGTTGTATGCCCGGGTGAGCTGGGCGATCTCGTCATGTCCCTGGACCGGGATCTGGGCCGAGAAGTCCTGTCGCGCGATTCGCCGCGCGCCGGCGAGCAGCCGCTCGAGCGGCCGGACGAAACGCCGCGCCTGGTGCGCGCCGAGCGCCAGGACGAGCGCCGCAGTGATCGCGGCGATGCAGAGAAAGGAAGCGCCGGTCGAGCGGATCGGAGCCAGCGCATACGACTCGGATTGCGTGGCGATCACGGTCCAGCTCGAGCCGGCGTAGTCCGGTCCGAGCGACATGCGCAAAGCGCTTGATCGATAGTAGTCGTCACCGTCGCGCCAGCGGAGCGCCTGGTCGCGGCCGGACTCGGCCTGTTGCTGCAGCTGTGCGCGCTGCGGGTCGACTACGGTGCGGCGGCAGCCAGCCACGATCTGGGTGGCCGACATCACGCAAAATTCGGTCTGCACTGGGTTGTGACGCGAATCCCCGGCCAGGTAGCGAGCGTCGATCACCGCGGCGAGGTAGACATGCTCGCCGCCGCCGATGCGCAGGCTGTGCAATAGCACGACGCGCGATGGTCGCTCTTCGGTGAATCGAATCAGTGCCTGGCCCGCGTCGAGCTGCTGGCGCGCTTCGACATCAACCTTCGGCAGTTCCGCGGCCCTGCCGCGTGCATCGACTGGCAGCCCTGCGGCGCTGACGAGCGCGACCGCGTCGAACGGACTGCTGGCGCTGTCTATCAGCGCGTCCTGGATGCGATTGGCGGTTCCGGCGGCGGCCGCGGCGCTCACCGCTCGCTGCGCGGCGACCAGCCTCTCCTTCAGGACATCGGCGTACGCGTGGGCCGCCTGCGCGAGTTCCTGGTCGCGCGCGTTCTGCAGTCCGGCGTTCACCTGCACGTAGAACAGGCCCGCCAGGGCGGCGATCGGCAGCAAAGCCATGCAGACATGCTGAGTCAGCATGCGCCGCCCGAGGACGCTGCGGATCTGGAGTGGCAGGAACTTCATGCCGAGCCCCCTTGAACGGGGGCCGCACGCTCGCAGGCACCTTCAGTGGCCGGGCGAGTTTCTCCATGAACGATGCATCGGCATCCTTAGATCAACCTGAAGGCGCGCAAAGACTCGACAATGGCAGCGAGGGGCAGGCGTATTCGCCCGGTACACGCGTCCTGCACCTGTCAACTCATCCCGAGATCGGGAGCAAGCCTCACCGTCAATCGGGCTAAAGGTCCTTGGCATTGCTGCCGATAGCACGATCACGGGGGTTTGCGCCGTTGCGTATATTGGCGTGGTGAGCAGCGAACCCTACTATCAGCCCGACCTTTCGTGGGTGCACCACGCAGGCTATTCGGGCCATGTCGAGCAGACCGCGCCCGGTATCGTGCGCGCTCTTCGCGACGGCGGCCTGAGGGCAGGGGCCCTCGTGCTTGACGTCGGCTGTGGCAGCGGTTTGCTGGCCCGAGAGCTGCTGGCTGCGGGTTTTGCAGTCCACGGCATCGATGCTTCGCCCGCGATGATCGAACTTGCCCGCGACAACGCCCCCCGTGCTGCCCTCGATGTCGTGCGGCTGCCCACCGGCTTACCCAAGGGTGCCGCCGGTGGACTGCCTGACGCGGATGCGGTCGTGTCGACAGGTCACGTGTTGAACTATCTTGACCACCGCGACGATATCCGCCTGGCGTTGGGCGAACTGACACGCGCGGTCCGACCAGGGGGCGTGCTCGCGATCGATCTGATGACCGAGCGCTTCTGCGAAAGCCGTGACATTGCCCAGGTTCACGCCAAGGTGGAGGAGGACTGGGCGATTGTGACGCGCTTTTCGCGCCCCGAACCTTATCGCTACGATCGCGCGATCACGGTTTTCCGGCGTGTCGCCGGCACCTGGACGCGCAGCGACGAATACCACCGCAACGTGACGTTCGACGCGGACGAGGCCTTGCGCTTCTTGCGTGACAACGGCATCGACGCTCAGGCGCTTCCGGCGTTCGGGGATGAAAGACTCCGGGAGGGGCTCGTCGTGCTGGCCGGTGTTCGAAGATAACAGGCGCGATCCGGGCCTGCAATCGGGCATGACGTCGCGTCCGTGTGCCTGCTCAAGGTCAAGCTGCCAATTGCACCCTTTGAGCCTCTGGCGCCGGGTACTAAATCACTGTCCGATCAGGTCACCGGTCCGGTAGGAACTTCGATTGGACGCAGGGGTCTCATGGTCAAGCGTTCCCCTTGAAGATCAGGGGGAATGCGGCGCGTCCACCTTCGCTTCATACGTTCGCCTGATGGTTGTATCGCGCCGAGTCAAGCATGATCCCGGCGCATGCAAGTCAAGTCGTGGTCGTGGCCAACGATTTCACGGATTGAGCCACCCTGCGATTGGTCATGGCCTATTGCGGCCGGTCACCCGTGGTATTGCGGTAACCTCAGCAGCGACGTCGCAGCCCTTACATTTGAAGCCGACCCGGCCAAACGATAAAAGGAGCTCAACATGGATATGAATCGACGCTCGCTTATTGCTTTCACCGTCTCCGCGCCAATCTGTTCGATCGGCGCACTCGGCAGCCGCGCATACGCCGCAACAGCAGACGATCTCAACCGCGACGCGGCTCAGGCCTTGCAGACGCTGTACAAGACCAATCCGGTGGCGCTCAAAATTTCCAAGATCGCCAAGGCGGAACTGGTCTTCCCGAACATTGTGAAGGCGGGACTCATATTCGGAGGCGCCTACGGCGAAGGCGTATTGATGGAAGGCTCCAAAGTCATCGAATACTACAACTCGATCAACGGATCCTGGGGTCTGCAGGTGGGCGCGGAGTCCTACGGTTACGTGGTCTTCCTGATGAACGACAAGGCGCTGTCCTATGTGCAAAAGTCGAAAGGATGGGAAATCGGAATCGGGCCGACCGTGGTCCTGGTCAATGAGGGCGTTGCCAAGAATCTGTCGTCAACGACCTTGCAAGACGATGCCTATGCCTTCATCTTCAACCAGCAGGGACTGATGGCCAGCCTGAGCATCGAGGGCACAAAGATTTCACGCATCAAGCGCTAAGACGTCGAGGCGCCCTACGACTCGTCGGCGGATTGAGCGCGTCCCGATTTCACGCGGGTCACTCGCCCCACCTGCTTGATGTGCCGCAGCGAGCGCACCACGCGCGCCAGGTGCCGGCGATCCTGCACCTGGATCTTGAAGTGAATCGCGGCCACGTCGGCGCCTTCGTCCTCGATATGCACGTTCAGGATGTTGGACTCGGATTCGGAGATCGCCGCAGCCGCACGCCCCAGCACCCCGCGCTCGTTCATGACCCGAACATCCAGGTTCACGTCGTACATGCCGTTTAAATCCTCGGCCCATTGCAGGTCGATCCAGCGCTCCGGATCGGCGCGTCGCGCACGCTGAGCGTGGCGGCACTCCAGCTGGTGCACCAGCAGGCCCAGGTCGCGCCGCATGTGACCCACGATGGCGTCGCCCGGGATCGGGTTGCAGCAGTTCGCCATCTGCAGAGCCATGCCTTCGGTGCCGCGCACCACCACCGGGGCGCTGGCGACGTTCAAGGCCGGCCGTGCCGCTTCGCCGTCCGCGGCCGGCGCATCGCGGGCCGCCAGCAACGCCATCTGGCGTGCCACCACGGCCGCCAGGCGCCGGCCAAGCCCGATGTCGGCCATCAGCTCGTCGCGGTCGCCCGCATGGGCCTCGCGCGCCAGCGCATCCCAGCGCTCGTCTGTCACGTCGAACAGCCGTCCTCCCAGCTCGACGGACTCCTGCCGCTTGGTGGTGCGCAGGAAATGGCGGATCTCGGCGCGCGCCTTGCCGGTACGGACGAAACCGAGCCACACCGGATTCGGGCGGGCCACCGGACCGGCCACGATTTCCACCACGTCGCCGTTGCGAAGCTCGGTGCGCAGGGGCTGGATCTCGCCGTTGACGCGGGCCGCCACGCACTTGTTGCCGATATCGGTGTGGATCGCGTAGGCGAAGTCGACCGGCGTGGCGCGACGCGGCAGCGAGACGATCTTGCCCTTGGGCGTGAACACGTAGACCTTTTCCGGAAACAGGTCCACCTTGATGTTTTCGAGAAACTCCTTCGAATCGCCGGTCTGCTTCTGGATCTCGATCAGCGATTGCAGCCACTGATGGGTGCGCGACTGAAGCTCCGACAAGCTGGCATCGTCCTCCTTGTAGAGCCAGTGCGCCGCCACGCCCGACTCGGCGACCCGGTTCATTTCCTGGGTCCTTATCTGGAACTCGACCGGCGTGCCGTACGGCCCGATCAGCGTGGTGTGCAATGACTGGTAGCCGTTGACCTTCGGGATCGCGATGTAGTCCTTGAACTTGCCGGGCACCGGCTTGTACAGCCCGTGCAAGGACCCCAGCGCCAGGTAGCAGTCGGGAATCGAATTGACGATGACCCGGAACCCGTAGATGTCGAGCACCTCGGAAAATGACAAGCGCTTTTCGACCATCTTGCGGTAGATCCCGTACATCGTTTTCTCACGGCCGGTGGTCTCGGCCTTCAGGCGGGAAGTGGCCAGCTGCTTTTGCACGGCGACGTGGATCCGCCCGAGCACCTCGCGCCGGCTGCCGCGCGCCGCATTCACCGCCTTTTGCAGGACCTGGTATCGCAGCGGATACAGGTGCGCCAGGGCCTGATCCTGCAGCTCCCGATAGATCTCGTTGAGCCCCAGGCGGTGCGCAATCGGTGCATAGATCTCGAGCGTCTCGCGCGCAATCCTGCGCTGCCGGACCGCGTCCACCGCGCTGAGCGTTCGAATGTTGTGCAGCCGGTCGGCCAGCTTGATCAGGATCACGCGCACGTCGCGCGCCATCGCCAGCAACATCTTGCGGAAGCTCTCCGCCTGGGCCTGGATGCCGGATTCGAAGCTGAGGCGATCGAGCTTGGACACGCCGTCGACCAGCTCGGCCACGATCGGGCCGAATCGCTCGGCCAGCTGCTGCTTGCCGATGCCCGAATCCTCCATCACGTCGTGCAGCAGCGCGGCCTGGATCGCGGCCGAGTCCAGGCGCCATTCGGCCAGCGTGCCGGCCACCGCGATTGGATGCGTGATGTACGGTTCGCCGCTCTTGCGGAATTGGCCCAGGTGCGCGGCGTCGGAGAACTTGAAGGCGTCCCGGATGCGCTGGATTTCACCGGACGGCAGGTAAGCCTTGAGCCGGTCGGTGAGCTCGGTGAAGCTCGGCGCCGGCTTCGGAGCGACCGGCTTGTCGGGCTCGGAGCGCCAGACGACCTTGCCGGCCTTGCGCAGCGCCTGGGCCGCGCGACGGGCAAACCCGGTGGGTGCCGGACTGTGACCAGCCGACAGTTCGTTGGAAGTGGGTTCGCTAGCGGCCATACAGGCTAGACATTACCCTAGCGGGCCACTTTTGGCCCGGCACCGGGCGGCTTGCCCCGCCCGGTTCAATGGTGACTCGGTCCCGGTATTTAGGACGGCACCTTGCGCAGCATCTCGATGCCGATTTTTTGGGCCGCGATCTCGCGCAGCGAAGCCACCGCCGGTTTGTCCTTGGTATCGATCTTGGGCGCGTGCCCCTGCGACAGCTGGCGCGCGCGATAAGCGGCCGCCAGCACCAGCTGGAAGCGGTTCGGGATGTATCGCAGGCAGTCTTCGACGGTGATGCGGGCCATGGGGTCCGTCCGGTGTTGTTACTGACCTCTATCTTACCGGAGTGCTGCCAGGGCCCGCGGGTTTGCGCTTATCGGGGCCTGGAGGGAACTTCCATGGCGGCTAACCGGGGGCACCTGTCCCGACGTGCCGGCCGGTCAAGAGCGTCCCGTCGGCCCGGCGGACACCCCGAGCTCCTCGAACAGTGGCGCGTGACGCACCGCCTGGCGCACGCTGCGCAGGCGACAGGCCGT
>WNFL01112502.1_pt1 | contig 12702 bp, 23 predicted proteins | sample 5400361 | NCBI WGS metagenome assembly WNFL01 (sample SAMN13153351, study PRJNA577476) | soil metagenome | isolation source: 40 cm soil on Douglas fir-dominated hillslope | place: USA:California | collected 2013-09-17
ATGCTCCTGGTTGGGGGGGTTCTGGGGGTGCCGCTAATGTTGCTGGTAACGCTGGTGATGGAGGTAATGGTGGCCTATATGGGGGTGGTGGTGGTGGTGGTGGAGCTACCAGAAGCACATTCACTAGTGGTAAAGGCGGCGATGGTAAAGATGGTTTTATTAGAATTATATTCTGGTAAGGTAAATTAAATGCAAATTCATAGCCCAGATATTATAGGTCCTGTTGATTTGTCTGGTGCCCCCGGTACTGCTGGCGATGTGCTAACAAGCGCTGGTGCTGGTGCTCAGGCTGTATGGTCTACACTTGCAACTATTCCAGGTATATTTAAGGGCACAAGTGCGAGTAATGTAACTCATACAATTACTCATAACCTAAATAACCAATACCCTGATGTGACTATTTATGACACAGGCACCGGGGCCGAAGTTATTCCTGCCACTGTTGTTGGAACTAGTGTTAATGTTCTAACTGTTACCTTTTTCAGTGCAACGGCTATCGCATTCACTATAGTTGGGTAAATAATGTCAGCTTTCATTAAAGAATGTCTTGACCCTACAAGTCCCGTTATGGAATGCCATAACACTAATATCTTTGGAGCGCCTAGAGGTAGACCGGGGCGCTATTTGCCTAATACTACAACACTCATTCCAATTGAAGGCATTGCTATTCACTGTATTGCTGATGACTTTAACGGTTATATTAGCAAGGCATGTACGGGAATAGCAAAGATACCAGTTGAATGTAAAGCATCAATGCACTATATTATTGATGCTGAAACTGGGACAGTATCTAGTTTAGTACATGAAGCTGATTTGGCATGGACTTGGCAAAGTTACCGCTCTAATTTCCCTGTTTCTAGTCCTGTTGATGGTTGTCCGTGTCCTGCCCCATGCCCTGCACCGCCATGTGGACAACCACTATCTGTACAAACATATCCAGGTTGGCCGGTGTTGAGTGGAGAATTCCCGGATATTAGTGCGGATTTCTTTACTATTAATATTGGCGTTATTCATCCCTCTCGCCCCCAGGATAGTTTCCTTGATAATGTAACCTGCTGTATTGGGCCTTATGGCATGACAGATAAGGCTTATCGAATACTGATCCAACTTATTGCATGGATTAAATCTCGATATGTTGCAGTTACAATAGATGCTCAGCATATTGCATTCCATGATGATATTGTTGAAGTTGTGCCGGGTTGTTTGGAATGCCCTTGTGGTGCTGAAGGTTCTTGTTTGGTTTGCGACGTGAGTGGTTATTGTGAAAAATGCCAGTATGTTAGTCCACCTGTCATTGCAGAGGATAGTGAATTAAGATTTGTGTTTGGGGAGAATGCTGCGGGCTGTCAGGTGAAGGTGTCTGTGGCAGACCTAAAAATACTATTGGGGCTATAATTAATGCTTCTGAATAATAGTATGTGTGATTGTGGCTGTGCTACTTCTGTAGTACATACCCCCGTCACTAATGATAAATGTAGAGCAACATTAGCCAATACCTCTATTGGTGAATTACTATGGCTTCAGGGTCTTATTGATGTTAATGGTGCATTATGTGAAAGATTTCAACGGGTTGCTGATGTTCTAAGTCTTAGGGACTGTGCCGGTAACATAATTAGTAATACAACGCCACTTGTCACTTGTGCAGCGTTTAAGGATAAGATATGCTCTATTCTTGCTGGATTAGTCCCAGGCGGCGAAGCAGTCCCTCAATCTACTCTCGTCGTTGGTGCCGACTGCAAAATATATACATTGCCGCCCAGTGGTGGAAGTGGTTCAGAGACACCGAACACTGCAACAGATACAAACAGCATTAATACTATTGCCTCTGGAACTTTGGGGCGTAATATTAGTGCTAACGTTAAAATTAGTGCTGATCTTGGAAATGAAATTACAATTCATGGTGATGGAATTTATGCACCAGAATTTGTTGCACCATTAACAACATGCCAGCAGATACAAAACTTCAGTACAGGGGCCGATGCTGTTCCTGGTACTGTGCTTGTGGGTGCTGATTGTTTACTGCATACACTATCATCTATTGATCCTCTATCTGTAACGGATACATCAAGTGTTGATCTTAGCTTGGTTAGTGATAATCTATCTGCTAATCTTAGGCTTGACCCTAATTTTATTGGACGGATAACAGCTGATGGATTGGAATTAACCTGTGCTGATGTTCTGGCTTGCGCTCCCAACGTTACTGTCGTTGATACTAATAGTATTAATCTCTCCCTATCAGGCCAACAATTAACAGCAGATGTAAAGCTCGATACAAATGCAGGCAATGATGTATCTATTCAGCCAGCGGGAATACGAGTTGATATTTGTGCTAAGCTTGGTAGTCGGGTTCTTGCTGGTGATGCTGTACCGGGAGTTACGCAATTAGTAGGTAAAGACTGTTTCTCCTATACATTGCCCACTACAAATAGTACAACAGTCAGTGATACAGATAGCATAAATTTAACGCTCTTTGGCACAAATATCAGTGCTGATGTTAATATTAATCCTGAAGTAACAAACCTATTAAAAAGTACTGTCAGTGGGCTAGATGTTAGCTGTGAAGATGTACAGGATTGTGCATTCGGAATTAGTAATAACTTCTTTGTCTATAATGATATTGCCAATAGTCTAGCGTTTTTTCCTAGTTCTGATGCTGGTAATACAATTATTAATGGATCAGATGGTCGTCCATTTGTAGGTCCTTTGGTATTTTCTGTTGATGATACTAATTGTATTAACCTTACGTTCTTTGATGGTGTACTAACTGCGGATCCTATTATTAGCCCCGATGCTGGTAATGGGCTAACCTGTACGCCTAATGGTCTATTCGTTCAATCATCAGATGTAAATATTACATCAGGCACTCCTAATTCTTGTATACTAATTGGCGTTAGTGAGCCAACACCAAATAACTTTGAAATTGGGGCTACCCCCGTCATTAGTTCAGATGCAGGTAATGTGCTTGAGTGTAGAGTTAGTGGCCTATTTACTCCCGGCTCTACTAATACTGTTTCTGATACAAACACAATTGATCTAACATTGACGGGCGCTAATATTGCTGGTGATGTTATTGTCTCACCAAACGCGGGCAATTCATTAGTAGCACTGGGGAATGGTTTATTTGTTCCACCTATTGTTAGCAATTTCACCTTTACCAGTGCCCTAGCTGTTAGTCATAATATTGTTCATAACCGTAACAATGCTTTTCCTCTAGTTACGGTGTGGGATACATCAACGAATAAAGTTATTATTCCTGATGATATTACTTCTAACAGCCCGAATGATTTTACTATTACTTTTTTTGTGGCAAGGGCCATTGCTGGAACTGTCAGTTAAAGGAATTATTTAATGAATTGTTGTTCTTGTGGCGTTGCCCCAGTTGCTAGTAGTTGCCGACAAACAATTACAAGTGCTGATCTTGCCACACTTCTTTATACACAGGGTCTAGACGCTAATCTCTGTACTAAGTTTGCTCCAGTGGTTGCTGGATTGTCCCTTGTTGATTGTGAGGGTAATCCTATTGTTATTGGGCAGTCGGTTGTTACTTGTGCTGAGTTTGCTGCACTACTCTGTGAGACTGTTGCAGGGTGGGATAGTGGTGCAATTGCCGTTCCTGGTTCTACCGAGCTATTGGGCGCTGATTGTTTAACTCATGTATTACCAACTCTCTGTGATCAGCTTGCTGTGTTGCCTACTGGTGATCCTGTTATTCTGGATGTCACCCCCGTTCTTGGTGCTGACTGTGAGTTTCATACAGTTCCAGAAACACCAATTACAGTAACCGATACATCGACAATTGACTTCACAGCATCGGGGCCGTATAACCACGATATCACAGGCGTTGTTAAAGTTAGTGCTGTTCCGGGTAATGAGATCACAATTCAGGCAGACGGCCTATATGCTCCATCACAGAATGATATTACAATTGTTGCTACAGATACGCCATGTCTTAATCTAGATGTTGTCGAAGCTCCAACTAATACATTTACAATTAGTGGTAATCCTATTATTAGTCCTAATGCTGGTAATCAACTCAGCTGTGCTGGTAATGGATTATACGCTGCTGCTGGCGATAGTCCTATTCCGGTCACTATTACAGGGCTAGATACGCCTTGTGGCGAGATTGATGTTACAGAGATTGGTCCTAATGATTTCCAGATTAGTATCAGTCCGGTTGTTAGCCCCAATGCTGGTAATGCCCTGAGTTGTGAAGGTAATGGCCTGTATGTTCCTGAAGTTATTGTGCAGGCTATTGATAATGGCTGTATTGAGCTTGATAGTGTAGAAAGTCCGGTTAATACTTGGACGCTAACCCCTACCCTAGTTATTAGTCCTAATGCTGGTAATGCGGCTAGTTGTTTGGATAATGGGCTATATGTTCCGGTTGGGGATTTTGTATTAACATGTGACGATGTTATTGCTACCTTCACTGCTGATGGGGGTCCAATTCCTCCTGGTACTCATTTCCTTGCTGATGATTGTAGCGCTTACCTTATTCCTGATGCCCCGACTGCTATTACAGTTAGCGTAACAGATACAGATAGCATTGACCTAACTCTTACACATATTGGCGATAACTATGATATCTCTGCTGATGTTATAGTTGCACCAACAGCAACAGGATTTCCAGCATCATGTAATGGCTTAGTGTTGCAGGGAGATGGCCTAGCGGTTGAACCACCTCATCCATCAACCCATGATAGCACAGTAATTACGGGTAGCGTATGGACAGGTCCAGTAACAGTATTTGATGTATTTACTGGCGTAACACATACGGTGCTTGTTGATAATCCTAGCTCGTGTAGAGCCGCTAATCTCTTGGTTCTTTTTAGAACACCGGGTATTAATACAGACGGCACACCCTTTGGATTTGCACTTGACCAAACACAGCGTTACAATATTAATCTTCCTGGCGTATTGGTTACTGGCGGATTTGTGGTATTCAATAATCAACAGCTCGTTGATAATGATCAGACAGGTGAAGATAGCCCAAGCTCTGAAACAACACTTATGTTTACATTGCCTGCTGGATTTGTTGGCGGGCAGATTGATACATTTGTAGAGTACACCTGTCTTGCATATGCCGGAGTTACATTTGATGCCAATCTTGAGGATACGCGGGTTAGCTATCTTCTCACAACAATTTAAGGAATTAATATGTCTGCATATGTCCTAAAGTCTGACCCCAAAACTTATATAGTTCTCGATGCTAACGGTAAGGTTACTGCCTATTCTGGGGATAAGCCCTATGAAGCTAATACCGAGGAATGGGATGTGTATCCTAGTGTTGAAGCCGCTACCTTGGCTCTAAATAAGCCCGTTAATATTAAGCAGGATAAATCTAAAGAACTGTACGCCGGCCTTCTTAAGGCCGGTCGAAGTGAGGAAGTTGCCCGACGTGCTAGTAGATTTGAAGGATAATTCTACTAAACCCCAGGATTTTGTAAATTATGTTTAACTGGCAAACAATACATTATAAGAGCTTGGATAGTTATGTCCAAGCTCTATTGCCGTTCAAAAAACCTGATTGGATTCGCGGCATTACAATCCATCATTCCCTTGTGCCTACTCGTGCTATGTGGAATGGCGCTAGTACAATGGAAGGCACTAAGAAATATTATATTAATAAAGGCTGGACTTCAGGCCCACACCTATTTCTTGCTGCCCTTTCTTCTAACCGCGTTAATGATGGAATATGGGCTGGCACACCCCTTGCTGTTCCTGGTACACATGCTGGAATATGTAATAAAGATCACATAGGTATTGAGGTTATTGGAAACTACGATAAAGAATATTGGCCGAAAGAAGTAGAGGATTTGCTATTTGGAGTTGTTAGAGCATTAATGAAATGGGGGAATATTCCTGTTAGTATGGTGCAGGGGCACAGAGAATGCCTACCCAATAAGAGTTGCCCAGGAAGTACAATAAGCATGAAAGATGTACGGTCTAAACTGTGAATATTGATTTAACTGCGTGGTCCCCCTATCTCGTTCTTGCTTATATACTTATTAAAGAAATAGTACCGCTTATTTTCCCTAGTATATCAAAAAGCCTATCCAAACGTATTTCTACAGAAGATAGGCTTTTCAGGCTAGTTGAAGAAAATGTTAAAGTAAATACAGAACTAGTGGGCGCTATTAGGGAACTTAATCATTCTCTCATGGATTTACACGAAAGGGTTGTTGGCATCGAGAACATTATTAATAATGCAAACTCTGTTATTAATAAATTAATTCTACCTTAAAGTTCCGTAAGTGAATCAAGAAAATTAAGTAGGGCAACTGCTGTATCATCTTTCCACATATAATCAGTGGCATTAGGCTTATCTTCTACAAACATACAATCTAGCCCAGTAATACGTTTAATTAATGATTGAGCATCCATCGCATCTTCAAGACTAAAGAAACTGCACATTACCCGACCATAACATACAATAGAATATACTCTCATTTATCCCCTATCATTATTATAATCTCGATAATACTTTACCGCTGCATCTTCCTTTTCCATTTCTTTCTTTAGGTAATTAGAACATATAGCACAATGGATCATATTCTTTCCTTCGGCCTTATTCTTGCAACACTTTACGCATAACCCAAGTTTTTTCGCCTCACTCCATTTCACGATTAATACTCCGTTCACTACTATATCCATCTGGGTATCGTGTCTGTAACTTGGAAATATTCATTTCCATAACAGAACTAATACTAATACCAAGCGTAGAGCATAAAGCTGCTACATACCATAAAACATCTCCCAATTCCTTAGTCAAATTCAAAAGATCAAGACTATGCCTATGAAATACAAACTTTTTAATAATATCGCACACTTCACCAGTTTCTCCCGCCAAACCCATGGCATCCCACAATAACATCAATTCAGTTGAATTATATTCATTATCTGGCTCATTAATAAGAGTCCTGGCCGCTAGTTTTTGGTATTCATAGACATGCAAAGCGCTTACTCCATTCAAATAGTGCTGCTTCATTAGCCTCACGATATGTCTTATAACCACCAAGCCACATTTCATCTTCAATAATACGCCAGCGCCAGTAACCATCTTCTGACATTTCAATTTCCATTAAATCCACCCCAACAACTTAATACAAATAATAATAAGAGTAATAACTACAGCTGTCCAAAAAGTCATTCCAATAGCACATCCAATAATCGCCCCGCATCCTTGAGCCTGTTCATCTGTCATTGAAAATACTCCTGTAATTGTGCCTCTGTAATTCGAGGCATTTGCTTCATTCCAAACTGACCATCTATTTCAGTTATCGCTTTTCCTGGTGCCCCAACATAATTCTTAAACTCATCAAGTTTAACCTTATCTAGATTACCAAATAAAACCCTAAAAGCTACATCATCATATCTTCCTAAATATACCCGCGTATTAAAATTAACAGTTCCATATTTTCCTAGTACCTTTGCATTTAGGTATTGAGCACAACAAGTAACAAAAATACCAGCAGATCGGCCAGCACTTAATAGTTCATTAAGCTTAGTTTCATTTACATAGGCCATAGTTATTAGCAATTCTTCAACTATTAAAGTAATAACCGGCATTTTTAGCCCAGTTACTTTGTAATAATCGCCATAATCACTAACTTTACATTTACATAGCTCGGAGGCTTGTTCAAACATAACTTGTCGCATTTTAGCCATAGCTATTAATTCATCGAATTTAGCCTCTGCATGTTCTGGTTTTGTAATCCATACGTTTTTAGTCCTCTTAAAAATGGGACCCAATTCATACTTAGTGTCTATAATATGAAAGTGTTGTTCATCTCGAATTTTACGGATGATTAAAGAAATTACTGTATTACTTTTTCCACTTCCGCTATTCCCCACAATTATTGAATGCGCCCTCAATGGTAGGCCATCACTTTCCACAGGGGCGCTATCTATTTTGGGGGCGTTAACTTACGAATAGCCTGAGTATGATTTCTTAGAATATCCTCAAAATAGATACGGAGCCTATAGTTAACAATATGAGTATAGGCTACATTAATAAGAGTTACAGTAACTAGTCCAACAATAATTATTATATTTATCAACCCATCCTCTCAATACTCATCCTAAACGCTCTTACAATCTCCAATGTTTCACTATTAACAAGCCAACTATCGCTATACATATCGCAAGTATTATATGCCATTTTAACGGCACTTTCAAAACAGTCTTCTGATGTAACTACAAAATCCTCATAATTCCCATAATCATCATATTTAGAGTAAGTGTAACCTTTACTGGATAGATGAAGTTTACTCGCATTTATCTGTTCCCTTGAGCACTCACAGGGATTAGTACCTCGATTAACTTTAACTATTGACCAACTCATTACTTTCTCCTAATCCATATGATGTTGGGCATAATCGTTCAAACAACGGGGGCACATTACTAGCGTCCAAACCGACCAACCTTTATTTTTCATATTATTCAAGGCATCCTGCTTTGTCTTGCCCTTACTCGTTGTTGTTTCGGACTTGCAAATATCACATTCATAAGTCACTAGAACTTCATATTTAACTGTCATTAGTTATTCCTCCATACATTTTTATAATTCTTATGATGAAAATAATAAAATCTAATAGCGCGCTTAATGTGCTTACTTATAATTAATATCACTCTATTTCCCCCTTAATAACTACATTAACTCCATCATCTTCAGCCCAGAGATGCACCGGTCGATTGAGTGTATTTGTAAATTTCAAATCCCCATTATCAGAACCATCATTCCATATCATCACGCTATATTCAGGGCCTTGACCTATATCACCAATTCCATGATCTTGAAATAATGGGGTTAAGCCTAAATCCCCAGCTACTTTCGCATACCCCGCAGCAAGGTTACACCAACCAATACCAGGAATAGAACCCCCGCAGCTATCATAATCGATATTAGAAATATCTCCCATTGACTCATTGAAGCTGAACAGTTGTCCTGAATTAATTGTAACATTTCTTAGTGCTCCATTATTTGCATTTAGTGCTGCTTCAATATTATACCGACAAACAGTAACAGGGTTAGAATATGCCCGTGGGGAGGTCTGAGAGCTTATGGGAGCGACGGAAATATTATTTGAGTGCTCTGCTGCCAATAGGGTCTGGACTGTATTAGCGTCAGTGCCCCATTCACTGCTTCCCAATGCCCTAACAAAGCCCTCGGCATCATTTTTACGAAGCTCTGTAACGACCTCTGAGAAATTGTCCTGATTAATTGTTTTAATTGTTGCTTCTAGGCCGGTTTGGTCATCAGCATAACAACGGACATTGACAGAATTAATACTTGTATTTATGCCGTAATCCAGAGTAGTATTGAGGGGGTTAAAGCATTTTTCATCAGCTCCCTCAGCCCTAGCCCAAGCATCAATGAAACGAACATCAGTAGGAATAGCGTCGGCAATAGATTGATTCAAACTTACAAAATCACTAGTATTTTGTAGTGGTTGCTTGACGGCATGGCTATTATCACTTTGGGCGGCAGCACCAGTCCATAATCCATAGACCGTCAAGCTTCCAATTATAATCCAGAGCCAGTTATCGACCCTGTTTCCCTGTTTCGTCGTAATCATATGTTTTCTTGAATAATGTTCCTGAACGGGTATCATAAATGACAATACCTTCAGGGTTCATATAACCAGGCGATGCAAAGCTACCCACAACTTTAAGGTTATCCATCACAGCTTTAAACTGCTGTGTATCAAATATACAAGTAGCTAGAATAGGCACACTATTAACAATATCATTCTCTGGTAGGATGACTGATGTATTAAACAAACTAAACTTACGGTCACTTAGTCCATAGCTCCTCTGAATACCTTTACCCCACCATTCTCCATAATGATAACCAACACCTAGAATAGTTCGTAGTTCTTCCTCATATTTGTACACCCAATTAGCAAAACCAAAGTTATCCGATTGTGGTGTTATGAATCTAGTACGAGACTGTGCCCTTACCCAACCCTCTTCATTAATTACGACACAGGCATTAGTTCCATCAATCTTCTCTGTTACAATAATTGGTCCCGTTAGCCTGTTAATACTAGGAAACTTCTTAAATTCCATTATCCATGCGCTCCTGTCGTTTGCCCAGGCTCAATCTTTCCATCTTTAATCTCCTGAGCTACAAATGAGGCTGTTCCATCACTCCATGTTTCGCCATTAGGGGCACAAACATGTTGATTACCATAAGGTCCTACTGCATCAACACAATTATTAGAGAATGTATATGTGTTAGGAATTGCTGTGGGCCAAGGGGCCTCTGTAGGCTCAGGCCAAACTTCTACAACCATTCCAGCAGGCATACCATTAGCACAAGTCTTATTCCCGTATACATCCTGCACAATTGAACAATACCCAGGTTGTTTACGAATGTCACCCTGCTTTAGTGTCCGGCCATCACTACACAATTGATGGCCGTCTTTTGCTGTCATAATAAAGCACTCAGACTCATTAGTAGGATTAATTTGAAGAGCAGGCTGCTGATAAATAATAGGTGGAGTAGATGTTACATATTGAATTACAGGCTGCTTAACTTCTGTTCTAATCTGTGCAGTAGGCAATAGGATTTGATTAGCCACGGGAATATTCTTGCCTATTTCTGTAATTTGAGATGGAATAGGCCGATCTAGAACTCTAGTCCAAATGAAGAACCCAAGAGCAGCAATAATAATAACTTTAAATAGACTAGCCATTATAGTTCCTCCACAATTGTATTTTCATCCCTAAATAATTGAGTTGCCCTAACGTTAGTCACTTGATATTGATTGATTATAATACTCTTTGCCTCATCTTTTGTTGGAGCTTTAACTATAAAAAGCTGTACTCCATTATCATCAACAGACCATACATAAAATATTTTCATGCCTCTCTCACTTCCACTAATACCCTACGGATTTCCCAACCATCACTGTCAGGTAACTTATGATCAGCATCATCATAACTTCTAAATAAATATGCTAGATTAATAGCAGTTGTTAATGAACTAAGGCTAAAATAAAATTCATTCTTAGCAATAACATAATAATACATTATATCTCCTTAATGCTAATAATAACTTCTTTCACAAATTCACTACCAACACGAAACATTTCTGCTTCTTCTTTTAAATTAAAAATGACGGCATACCTAATCTGTGAACTGTAATATTCTCCTGTCCAATAAACAATTCCTTCAATATCAGCAGCAATGACATATTTCTTAATCATTTACTTTTCCTTTTTTGAATATGCCAATATTATATTCTATTTATTTTTATATAGCATCAGTCTTAAGATGTAGATTAATGAGGAAATGTTAAAAAACAAAAGAAATATTTTGTTTCATTGCCTGGCATAGAACTTATTGTTATTGTTTCTCTACAACCAACATTCATTTTAGGAATATAGTAGAGGAATAGGAAAATAATTAGTATAGCAATAATTAAAAATTTCATATATTCCTTATATATTAATATAATATACAATATAGATAGGGTAGCAGATAAATTCCATTCTGTATATAGGACTTTAGACTGATTCTTAAGATACATCTAAAGACTGATGTAAGGAACATGTATAACTGGTATACTACTTGCACAAAGAAAGGAAATAGCATGACAGTTAGCGAATTAATAACTGAACTTCAGAAATTTGACGGGGATATGATTGTTGGTATTAAAGTAAGGGGTAATGAAAATCATGTTGATGAACTAATAGTCACCGATTGGCTTCAATATGATGAGGATGAGGACGGGAATTATGATGATAGTGTGGTAATGATTATGGATTTTTGGGGTGACAAAGAGTCACCAGAGTTATACGCAGGGGAAGAGGAAGAGTGACACTATACATTATCAAAACACCTGAAGGTTACATCACATTAGAAGGAGCAATAACCCCTTTTATGGAAAAGGCAATGGTATTTATTTCTGTTGATCATGCCGTTAATTATTTGCAAGATGGAGATCAACTTTTAGCAGTGGAGATGGTATGGAAAGCATGACAGCATATGTAGTTAAGCATCCTACAATGGGATACATTTCTTGGGAGGGAGGTTTTAATCGAGATATTTATAAGGCCCTGATAATCGAAACGCTACAAGATGCTGAGGATAGTTGTCAAGAAGGGGAAAAGATTTATTTGATTCATATAGCGATTACAATTTTGAATGGGGTCTAAAGATACATCTCAAGGCGGATGGCATAAAATGTCTAGCGGATATATACTGAACATATTCAATAATTTATAGAAAGAGAGACTTTTACATGGCTCGTAAACCTGTTGCTTCTGAGTGGGATGCCGTTGCTACTGAATTGGCTAAGGATCGTAGTTCTGGAGCTGTTCAATATCTTAAGGCTGGCGACACTGTTCTTAAGCTGACTGTACCAGAGGGCACACCCAAGACTAAGTTTTTTGCCAAGTTCAATGACCTAGACTTTAATGGCAAGGATCGTATCTGTTATTTGATTAGCTGTGTCATAACTGAGGCCGATGAGGATGGTGTTGCTGATACTACTGCCGTTAAGTATTTGAAGATTACCCCTGGCGTTCTTGATAGTATTATTAAGAAGTTTCGTAAGGGTTGGGACTTGATGTCGGCAGACGGGCAACAAATTGTTATTACGAAGCTGACTAAGATGCCATGGTATGAGGTTGATACTGTTAAGAGTGAGTTTGATACTTCTGAAGCTTCTTGGCCTGAGAATGATTTGTTTAC
>WNFL01128709.1_pt1 | contig 12702 bp, 14 predicted proteins | sample 5400361 | NCBI WGS metagenome assembly WNFL01 (sample SAMN13153351, study PRJNA577476) | soil metagenome | isolation source: 40 cm soil on Douglas fir-dominated hillslope | place: USA:California | collected 2013-09-17
CCGGCGCTGACCTCGAGGTCGACGCCGTCGACCGCGCGCAGCATGCGCCGCGGCTCGCCCTCGAGGACCCGGTCGAGCAGCGGCCGCGAGACGTCGAAGGCGCGGCTGACCGCGCGCAGGCTAAGGAGCGGCATGCAGCCAGCAGGCCGCGGCGCGCCCGCCGACGGCGATCGGGTCGGGGCGCTCGGCGAGGCAGCGCGCGAAGCGCTTCGGGCAGCGAGGATTGAATGCGCAGCCGGCGGGGATGGCGTTCAGCCGCGGCATGGCGCCGTCGATCTGGACCAGCCTTGTTCTCGAAGTCGAAATCTTCGGGATCGACCCCATCAGCCCCACGGTGTAGGGATGCAGCGGCGAGCGGATCACGTCCCGCACCGAGCCGACCTCGACGATGCGGCCGGCGTACATCACGGCGACGCGCTGCGACGTTTCGGCGATCACGCCCATGTCGTGGGTGATCAGCATCACCGCCGCGCCGTGCTCGCGCGCCAGGCGCTTCAGCAGCTCGATGATCTGCGCCTGGATCGAGACGTCGAGCGCGGTGGTCGGCTCGTCGGCGATCAGCAGAACCGGCTCGGCGGCGATGGCGAGCGCGATCACGACGCGCTGGCGCATGCCGCCCGAGAACTGATGGGGATAATTGTCGTAGCGCGCTTCGGGCGCGGGGATGCCGACCTCGCGCAGCAGCGACAGCGCGCGCTGGCGCGCGGCGGCCTTGTCGAGCGGCAGGTGGGTCCGGATCGTCTCCTCGAGCTGCGCGCCGATGGCGTAGAGCGGGTTGAGCGAGGTGAGCGGATCCTGGAAGACGACGCCGATCCGCCGGCCGCGCACGCGCCGCATCTCCTCGGGCGGCAGGCGGTCGATTCTCCTGCCTTCGAGCCAGATCTCGCCCGAGGCGATGCGCCCCGGCGGCTCGAGCAGGCCGATGATCGACAGTCCGGTGAGCGACTTGCCGGCGCCCGATTCGCCCACCACGCCGAGCACCTCGCCGCGCGCGATCGAGAGCGAGATGCCGTCGAGCGCCGTGAGCGTGCCGCGGCGCGACGGGAACTCGACCTTCAGGTTCTTGACCTCGAGCGTCATCGCAGCTTCGGGTTCAGCGCGTCGCGCAGCCAGTCGCCGAGCAGGTTGATCGACAGCACCAGGATCACCAGCGCGCAGCCGGGGAAGAGCGTGATCCACCACTCGCCCGAGAACAGGAAGTCGTTGCCGACGCGGATCAAGGTGCCGAGCGAGGGCTGGGTGGGCGGCACGCCGACGCCGAGGAACGAGAGCGTCGCCTCGGTGATGATCGCGGTGGCGATGTGGATGGTGCCGATCACCAGCACCGACCCGGTCACGTTCGGCAGCACGTGCGCGAGCATGATCGCGAGCGGCCGCCGGCCGATGACGCGCGCCGCCTGCACGTACTCCTTCTCGCGCTCGACCAGGGTCAGGCCGCGCACGGTGCGCGCGTACTGCACCCAGCCCGAGACGCCGATCGAGAAGATCAGCACCGGGATCGCGATCGATCCCGCCATGTCGTTCGGCAGCGAGACCCGCGCGACCCCGTCGACCAGCAGCGCGATCAGGATCGCCGGGAAGGAGAGCTGCACGTCGGCGATGCGCATGATGAAGGCGTCGAGCCGGCCGCCGACGTAGCCCGAGACGAGGCCGAGCGACACGCCGAGCAGCAGCGCGAGCAGCACTGCGGCGAGCCCGACGCCGAGCGAGATGCGCGCGCCGTAGAGGATGGTGGAGAAGAGGTCCCGGCCCTGGTCGTCGCTGCCGAGCGGGTAACCGGGCGAGCCGGGCCTGTGGAACGCCTCGTTGAGGTTCAGCGAGGCGGGGTCAAACGGGTTCTGCGGCGCGATCCAGGGTGCGAACAGCGCGCCGGCGATGCAGAGGAGCGTCAGAGCCGCGGCGATCACCGTCACCGGCGAGCGCCGCAGGCTCCAAGCTAAGTCGTGCTCCCAGATCCTCCTAATCGACGCGCGCAAAGCGCGCCTCGGGTCGGTCGTCGGCGCGGTGCAGGGTCGTCACGTTCTTTTTCATCGCCCAGGGCCGCAGCTGGTGGTGCAGCGGCACGTAGTACGCCTCATCGCGCACCGTGGTCAGCGCCTGCTGGATCATGGCGTCCCGCTTCTTCGGGTCCATCTCGGTCTTCATCGCGTCGATCAGGGCGTCGAGCTTGGCGTCGCTGATGCGGCCGCAGTTGAAGCTGCCGTCGGCGCCGGTGGTCTTGGTGCGCACCAGCGACTGCAGCGTGTAGAGCGAGTCGAAGGTCGCCACGCCCCAGCCGAGCATATAGGCGCTGGTGTCGTGCTTGAGGATCTTCGGGATGAAGGTGGAGAAGGGGATCGCGTTCAGCTTCACCCGCACGCCGGCCTTGGCCCACATGCCGACCAGCGCCTGGCAGATCTCCTCGTCGTTGACGTAGCGGTTGTTCGGGCAATCGAGCGTGAACTCGAAGCCGTTCGGATAGCCGGCCTCGGCGATCAGCTTGCGCGCCGCGGCGGGGTCGGCGCCCGACACCTTGTCGAGCTGCTCGGTGTGGCCGTGCACCCCGGGCGCGACCATGATCGCGGCCGGGATCGACAGGCCGCGCATGGTGACGCGCTTGATCGCCTCCCGGTCGACCGCCATGTTGAGCGCGCGCCGCACCCGGACGTCCTTGAACGGATTCTTGCCTTTGACGTCGCCGTACTGCAGCTCGTTGTTGAACTGGTCCATGCCGATGAAAATGGTGCGCACCTCGTGGCCCTCGAGCATGCGCAGCGACGGGTTCTGCTTCAGGCGCGCCACGTCCTGCGTCGGCAGGTCGGTGACGAGGTCGACGTCGCCGGCGAGCAGCGCCGAGACGCGCGTCGCGTCCGACTTGATCGGCGTGTAGATGACGTCGGTGACGTTGCCCTCGTTCTTGTCCCACCACGCCGGGTTGGCGGCGAACACCAGCCGCTTGTCGGGCTCCCAGCCCTTCAGGATGTAGGCGCCGGTGCCGTTGGCGTTGCGCGAGGCATAGGTCTCGTCCTTGCTCTTCGCGTCCTGAACGTTCTGCGCGCGGTTCTTTTCCGCCCAGGCCTTGCTCATGATGCGGAAGTCGATGATCTTGCGCAGCAGCACCGGGTCCGGGCCGCCGAGGATGAAATCGACGGTGTGGTCGTCGACCTTGCGGATCTCCTTCACGCCGGCGACGTAAACCTGCAGCGTGCCCTGTGGCTGCTGGATGCGGCCGAACGAGAAGATGACGTCGTCGGCGGTGAACGGCGTGCCGTCGTGGAACTTGACGTTCTTGCGCAGGTTGAAGCGCCATTGCGTCGGCGACATCTGCTTCCAGCTCGTCGCCAGCGCCGGCTCGATCTCGTACTTCTTGCCGTAGCGGGTCAGGCCCTCGTAGACGTGCATCAGCATCGCCAGCGTGGTGGCATGGTTCTGCGAATGCGGGTCGAAGGTGAGGATGTCGTTCTGCGCCGCCCAGCGCAAGGTCGTGGCTTGCGCAGGGACGGCGAGGAAAAATGCCAGGATGAAGAAGATGCGTTTCATGTTTCCTCTATGTCAGCGGTAGTGCTTCTTCCACCAGCGCGGCGAGGTAGCCCGCGCCGAGCGGGATCACCTCGTCGTTGAAGTCGTAGTTCGGGTTGTGCAGGAAGCAGTTGTGCGGCCCGCCGCCCTGGCCGAGGAACACGTAGGCGCCCGGGCGCTCGAGCAGCATGAAGGAGAAATCCTCGCCGCCCATCACCGGGGCGTGGTCGGTAATCACGTTGGCCTTGCCGAACAGGCGTTCGCCGACGCGCTGCGCGAACACCGACTCGCGTTCGCTGTTGACGGTGGCGGGGTAGCCGCGGGCGTACTCGACCGTCGCACTCGCGCCGAGCGCTTCCGCGGTTTTTGAAGCGATCAGTTTTACTTTCTGTTCTGCCAGGTCGCGTGTCCCGGGACGGAAGGTGCGCACCGTGCCGACCAGATCCACCGCGTCGGGGATGACGTTGAACGCGCCGATCTGACTGGTCGCCATCGAGCAGATGCTCACCACCACCGCGTCGACCGGATCGACGTTGCGGCTGGCGATGGTCTGCAACGCCGTGATGACGTGCGCCGCGGCGACGACCGGGTCGGCGGCGAGGTGCGGGAACGCGCCGTGGCCGCCGCTGCCGCGCACCCTGATCTTGAGCTCGTCGGTCGCCGCCATCATCGGCCCCGGGCGCACCGCAATCTTGCCCGGTGCGAGACCCGGGTAGTTGTGCAGGGCGTAGATCTCGTCGGCGGGGAACTTGCGGAACAACCCTTCCTTCACCATGACCTGCCCGCCGCCGCCGCCTTCCTCAGCCGGCTGGAAGATGAGGTAAGCAGTGCCGGCGAAGTTGCGCGTCTCGGCGAGGTAGCGCGCCGCGCCGAGCAGCATCGTCGTATGGCCGTCGTGGCCGCACGCGTGCATCCGCCCCTCGTTTTTTGACTTGTGGGAAAAACTGTTCAATTCGTGCATCGGCAGGCAGTCCATGTCGGCGCGCAAGCCGATGCTCCTGCCGCCGTTCGCTTTACCCTTGATCACGCCGACCACGCCGGTCTTGGCGAGGCCGGTGTGCGTTTCGATTCCCCACTTCTTCAGCGATTCGGCCACCAGCGTCGCGGTGCGGCTTTCCTCGAAGGCGAGCTCCGGGTGGGAGTGCAGGTCGCGCCGGACGTCGGTCAGCTCGGCGTGATAGCTGCGGATGCGGTCTATAGGGGTGGTCAGTGGCGTTTTCATTGAGGGTCGATGCGAAGCCGGGGGTCGACCGCATAGTAGAGCAAGTCGACCGTCAGGTTGATCACGACGAAGAACGACGCGACCAGGCACAGGTAGGCCGCCATGACCGGCACATCGGCGAAGCCGACGGCCTGGATGAAGAGCAGCCCCATCCCGGGCCATTGGAAGACGGTCTCGGTGATGATGGCGAAAGCGATGATCGCGCCGAGCTGCAGCCCGGTGATGGTAATGACGGGCACGAGGGTGTTCTTCAGCGCGTGGCGGAAGTGCACCGCGCGGTCGGTCAGGCCGCGGGCGCGGGCGAAGCGGATGTAGTCGGTGCGCAGCACCTCCAGCATCTCCGAGCGCACCAGGCGCTGGATCAGCGTCATCTGGAACAGCCCCAGCGTGATCGAGGGCAGGATCAGCGACTTCAGTCCCGAGACGGTGAGAAAGCCGGTGCCCCACCAGCCGAGCATGACCACGTCGCCGCGGCCGAAGGAAGGCAGCCAGCCGAGCTGCACCGAAAACACCAGGATCAGCAGGATGCCGATGAGGAAGGTCGGCAGCGACACTCCCGCAAGCGATCCCGCGAGCAGCAGATGCGAGAACCAGGAGCGTGGCCGCAGCGCGGTGTACACGCCCATCGGAATGCCGAACGCGAGCGCGAGCAGCGCCGCGACGAAAGACAGCTCGAGGGTCGCCGGCAGGCGCTCGACGATCAAGCGCGACACCGGCTGCACCTGGCGCAGACTTAGGCCGAACTCGCCGCGCACGGCGTTCTTGACGAAGCTCCAGTACTGAACGAAGAACGGCCGGTCGAGGCCGAGGTCGCGCCGCCATTGCTCGCGCTGCTCCTCGGTCGCGTCCTGGCCGCCCATGTAGACCACCGGGTCGCCGACGAAGCGGAACAGCGAGAACGCGATCAGCCCGACGGCCAGCATGACGAGGATCGCCTGCCCGAAGCGGCGCAGGATGAAGGCGAGCATGGGAAAATGGTAGCGCATGTCCTTCGCCGAAAAGCTCGTGGCGTGGCAGCGTCGCCACGGGCGCCACGACCTGCCCTGGCAGGGCACGCGCGATCCTTACCGGATCTGGCTCTCGGAAGTGATGCTGCAGCAGACGCAGGTCGCCGCGGTCGTTCCCTACTACGAGCGATTCCTGGAGAAATTCCCCACCGTCAACGACTTGGCGCGCGCCGAGGAAGAGGACGTGCTGCGGCTCTGGAGCGGCCTGGGCTACTACGCCCGGGGCCGGAATCTGCATGCCGCGGCGCGGGAGATCGCCCGCAAAGGCTTTCCGAGAGGAACAAAAGACATCGAAGCGCTGCCGGGCGTAGGCCGTTCCACGGCCGCGGCGATCGCGGTCTTCGCCTTCGGCGAGCGCGCGGCAATCCTCGACGGCAATGCCAAGCGGGTGCTGGCGCGCGTCTTCGGCGTCGCGACTCCCGGCTGGGATCTCGCCGAGCGCCACCTTCCGGCAACCGGCGTTGCGGCCTATACGCAGGCGCTGATGGATCTCGGCGCGACGCTCTGCGTGCGCCGGCCGGACTGCGCGCGCTGCCCGGTGAGCCGGCGCTGCATCGCGCGTCGCGAGGACCGCGTCGCGGAATTGCCCGCGCCGCGGCCGAGGAAAGCGCTGCCCTTGCGCCGCGCGACCTGGCTTGTCTTGCGCAAGGGTGACGAAGTGCTGCTCGAGCGGCGGCCTTCGCGGGGAATCTGGGGCGGACTGTGGTGCTTTCCCGAACGCCTGGATGGCTTCCACGGCGGCCGCAAGCTCGCGCCGATCGAGCACGGCTTCACGCACTTCCGCTTGCGCATTCAGCCCGTAGTTTTTGAAACGAAAAGCTTTCCGGAAACTGCGCCGCAGCGCTGGATGCGGATCGCCGATGTCGCGTCGGCCGCGGTGCCGACGCCGGTGAGGCGCCTTATCGGCCTTCTGCGCTGACGCCCAGCCAGGCGAGCGCCTCGTCGAGGCGTTCGCTCACCTTCACCTTCGCGCCGCGGTTCAGCGCCACGGTCTCGCCGAAGCGATTCGGATCGACGAGCGGCTGGTGGCCGTACACCGCCACCCGCAGGAAATAGGGCGGTGTCTTGGCGGCGAGCAGCCGCTGCTCGTCGGCGACGTACACGCCGAGAGCGTAGCGCTCGTCCTGCGAGGGCTTGCCGGTGACGGCGCTTGCGTCGAGGAGGATGCGGTTTAGGCCGAGCGGCAGCGCGGCCTTTGCCGCGCGGTCAAAGGCTTCCTGCGCGCCCCGCAGGCTGAACACGCCGGCCAGGGTTGCAAAAAGATAGTCCTTGCGTGATTCGATATCGATAGTCAGGGTCATTGCGTCCGCAAAAAGCGGCGGAGTATAGAGAACCCCCAGTCGCGAAACTGTGAAATAGTTGCAAGTGTTGTTTTTCAGCGTTTCAAACGTCATGCGCTCGGGCGAGCAGGGCGTTCAAGCGCTCGAGCCGCGAGCGGACGTCGGTCATTTCGAGAAGTTCCTGCTTACTCTCCGTCGAAAGCGGCAGCAGCTCGGCGAGCCGCAATCCGACCCACCAGCCGGAGTCGAGGCGGTGCGGCCGGGCGATCGCGTCGGGCGTCTCGCTGAGCAGGCGCTCGAGCAAGCGAGCGCAGCGCGCGTTTGCCGGCGGCACCGGGCCGTCGTCATCGTCGGCGATCGCGGCGACGCGGGCGCGCGCGAGGCCGTCGCGCTCGACACGGCGCTCGAGGATCCGGAAGCGCCCTTCGCCTCGTGCCACGACCTGGAGAAGGCCGAGCTGTGGCATGTCCCAGTCGGTGATGCGGGCGAGGGTGCCGACCCCGGCCGGGACGGCGGGCTTGCCGACTTCGCTTCCCTCGCGAATCAGGCAGACGCCGAACGGCGTGCCGTCCTTCAGGCAGGTCTTGGCCATCCCCATGTAGCGCTGCTCGAAAACGCGCAGCGGCAGCCGGCCGCCCGGAAACAGCACGGTGTTCAGCAGGAAGAGGGGCAGGTCTTCTATTTCCCGTCCTCGACTGCGAGATGACGGTGGCGCACCAGCACGCGCCACTTGGGAGCGAAGGCAGCGGCCAGGCGCTCGGCGAGGTAAACGGAACGGTGCCGCCCGCCGGTGCAGCCGATCGCGACGGTGACCGAGCTGCGGTTCTCGCGCAGGATCTCGGGCAGCCAGCGCTCGAGCAGGCCGCGCACATCCTCCAGCCATCGGGCGACTGCGGCCTCGCGCTGCAGGAACGCGATCACCGGCTGGTCGCGCCCGGTGAGGGGACGCAGCGCGGCGTCGTAGTGCGGGTTGGCGAGCATGCGGCAGTCGAGCACCCAGTCGGCATCGAGGGGCACGCCGTCCTTGTACGAAAACGACTCGAACAGCAGGCTGAGCGACGCGGCGCCGAGGCCGAGCAGATCGCGGATCCAGTTCTGCAGCACGCGCGGCTGCAGGTCGCTGGTATCGATGCGCTGTCCGAGCGAGGCGACGCCCGCCAGCAGCGTGCGCTCGCGCTCGATCGCCTCCGATAGCGTCAGGCCTTCGCGGGCGAGCGGATGCCGGCGGCGCGTCTCGGAGAAGCGCCGCAGCAGGGCCGCGGGCGAGGCTTCGAGGTAGAGCACGCGGCACTCGACGCCGCGCTTGCGCAGGCTGTCGATATGCTCGGGCAGGGAGGCGAGGGCGGCGCTGCGCGCGTCGATGCTGAGCGCCACGCGCTCGTGAGCGTCGGCTGCGAGGATGTCGGCAACCTGGAGGAGCAGCGTCGCCGGCAGGTTGTCGACGCAGTAGTAGCCGCTGTCTTCCAGGACATGTAACGCGATGGTCTTGCCCGATCCGGACAGACCGCTGACGAGGATCAGCTGCACCTAATCTTTTTCTTGCATTTGCTGCTTCTGCCGCGCCAGGAACTCGGCAGTGGTATCGATGCCGCGCAGCTTGAGAATTTCGTTCCGCACCGCGGCCTCCACCAGCACCGCGAGGTTGCGCCCCGCGGCGACCGGGATGATCACCTTGCGCACGGTGACCCCGAGGATTTCCTCCGAGAGCTCGGCGAGCGGCAGGCGCTCGGTCGGATCGCGGCCGCCGGGCAGCGGCTTGGCGAGGTGCGCGATCAGGCGCAGCTTCATTTTTCGCCGCACCGCGGTCTCGCCGAAGATGGTGCGGATGTTGAGCAGGCCGAGGCCGCGCACCTCGATGAAGTCCTTGAGCATCGGCGGGCAGCGGCCCTCGAGCGCGGCGGCGGCGATGCGCGAGAGCTCGACCACGTCGTCGGCGACCAGTCCGTGGCCGCGGGTGATCAGCTCGATGCCGAGCTCGCTCTTGCCGACGCCCGAGTCGCCGGTGATCAGGACGCCGACGCCGAGCACGTCCATGAACACGCCGTGGCGCTCGACCTTCTCGGCGAGCGCCTTGGCGAGGTAGCGCGCGAGCCTCTCGATTACCTTCGGCGCCGGCAGCGGCGAGGCGAACAGCGGCGTGCGCGCTTTCTGCGCCGCCTCGACCAGCACCGGCGGCGGTGTCACGCCATCGGCGACGATCACCGCGGCCGGGCGGGACTCGAACAGGCGCTCGATGAAGCCCGAGACCATGCCGGCCTCGTAGGCGCCGATGACTTGGATGCTGTTGGGGTGGGTGAGGTTGAGGTGGCCGATCAATGCCGCGGCGGCGGCGGCGTCGCTGCGCACCGCGGTGGCGCCGTCTCGCCCGGCGACCCAGGCGAGCGAGAGCGCCTCGCGGTTCTCGTCATGCAGCCGCGCGACGTTGACCTGCGGCATCCGGCTGCCATGCGGTGATCAGCTGGTGGAGGTGGGCGGCGTCGGGCGCGCTCAGCATCGCTTCGCGCAGCGCGCGGTCGCTGAACATCTGCGCCAGCGCGGAGAGGATCTGCAGGTGCTTCTCGGTCGCCTTCTCCGGCACCAGCAGCACGAAGGCGAGGCTTACCGGCTGGCCGTCGGGGGACTCGAACGGCACCGGCTGTGCCAGGCGGAGGAAGGCGCCGCGCGCCTCCTTCAGCCCCTTGATGCGGCCGTGCGGGATGGCGACGCCCTGGCCGAGCCCGGTCGAGCCGAGCTTCTCGCGCGCGAACAGGCTGTCGAACACCACGCTGCGCGCGATGGCGTCGCGGTTCTCGAACAGCAGGCCCGCGTGCTCGAACAGGCGCTTCTTGCTCGACGCTTGCAGGTCGGCGACAACGTGCGACGGCGAGAGGATTTTGGCGACAAGGCTCATCGAGGCGTTTGCCTAGGTGCGTTTTTCGTAGAGTCTATCCTTATAGCGGAGAACCTGCCGGTCGAGCTTGTCGGCGAGCAGATCGATTGCGGCGTACAGGTCGTCTTCCTCGCTCGCACAATGCAAATCTTTGCCAGCGACGTGCAGCGTCACCTCGGCCTTCTGTCGCAGCTTGTCGACCGTGAGGATGACGTGGGCGTCGATGACATGGTCGAAGTGCCGCGTCACGCGCTCCAGCTTGGAGCGCACGTAGCTGCGGATCGCCGGGGTCACGTCGACATGATGGCCGCTCACGTTCAGATTCATGGTTACAGGGCCTTTCTCTGGTTGACGGGAGGAATCTGCAGCGATTCGCGGTATTTCGCGATCGTGCGGCGGGCGACGACGATGCCCTGCTCGCCGAGGATCTGGGAGATGCGCGCGTCGGACAGCGGCGCCTTGGTGTTCTCGGCGGCGACCAGCTGCTTGATCAGCGCGCGGATCGCGGTCGAGGAGGCGCTGCCGCCGGCGTCGGTGGCGACGTGGCTGCCGAAGAAGTACTTCAGCTCGAAGGTGCCGCGCGGCGTCGCCATGTACTTCTGCGTCGTGACGCGCGAGATGGTGCTCTCGTGCAGCGACAGCGTCTGCGCGATCTCGCGCAGCACCAGCGGCCGCATCGCCACCTCGCCGTGCTCGAGGAAGTGGCGCTGGCGGTCGACGATCGCCTGCGAGACGCGCAGAATGGTGTCGAAGCGCTGCTGCACGTTCTTGATCAGCCAGCGCGCCTCCTGCAGCTGCGACGAGAGCGCGTTGCCGCTGCGCGCCGCCGAGGCGAGCTCGGCGTAGAGGCGGTTGATGCGCAGGCGCGGCATCGCCTCGGGGTTCAAGCTGGCGCGCCAGACGTTGCGCGATTTCCTGACGATCACATCCGGAATCACGTAGCGCGCCTCGACCTTGGCGAATGCCGCGCCGGGGCGCGGGTTGAGAGCCAGGATCAGGCGCTGCGCCGCGCGCAGCGCGTCGTCGTCGACGCCGGTGGCGTTCTTCAGGCGCGTGTAGTCGCGGCTCGCGAGCAGCTCGAGGTGCTTCGCCGCGATGACGAGCGCGAGATCACGCACGGCGTCTTTTTCGAGGATTTTCATCTGCAGGCACAGACACTCCCCCGGCGAGCGCGCGCCCACGCCCGCGGGCTCCAGGTTCTGCAGCTGCTGCAGGGCGATCGACAGCTCGCCAAAGAGAAATTCGCGGTCCACCTCCGCCTCGGGCGACAGCATCGCGACGATCTCCTCCAGCGGCTGCGTCAGGTAGCCGTCCTCGTCGAGCGCGTCGATCAGCAGGCCGACCAGGACGCGGTCGCGCTCGCTGAGCTTGGTGAGCGTGAGCTGCGAGCGCAGGTGATCGCGCAAGGTCGGCGTATCGGGCGCGGAGAAGTTGCGCTCGCCTTCGTCGTCCTCGCCGCCGCCGCGCCAGTTCGAGGCGAGCTCGGCCGACCAGTCCGTGTCGGGCGAAGCGGCGGGCTGCTCGGCGTGCGGCTCGCTCGGCCCCGGCGCGGCGCTCGACGCGGCGTGCGGCGCCGCCTCGGCCTCGCCCTCGTGATCCTCGCGCTCGAGCGCGGGGTTCTCCATCACCAGGCGGTCGATCTCCTGGTTCAGCTCGACGGTCGAGAGCTGCAGCAGCCGGATCGACTGCTGCAGCTGGGGCGTCAGCGTGAGGTGCTGGGAGAGCCGGAACTGAAGCGAGGGCTTCATTTCTGAGCCAGGGGAGGCCTTCGGAAAAACTGCTGCTACATTCGGAAATTCTCGCCCAGATATACTCGGCGAACGTTGTCATTATAGACAATCTCCTCGGGATGGCCCGAAGCGAGCACCGTGCCTTCGCTGATGATGTAGGCGCGGTCGCAGATGCCGAGGGTCTCGCGCACGTTGTGGTCCGTTATGAGGACGCCGATGCCGCGCTCCTTGAGGAACCTAATGATGCGCTGGATGTCGAGCACCGCGATCGGGTCGACCCCGGCGAACGGCTCGTCGAGGAGGATGAAGGTCGGCCGCGTGCCGAGCGCGCGCGCGATCTCCAGGCGCCGCCGCTCGCCGCCCGAGAGCGACAGCGCGGTGTGCTTGCGCAGGTGGGCGATATTGAGGTCCTTGAGCAGCTCGGCCAGCCGCTTCTCGATCTCCTCCGGCGCGAGGCCCTGCAGCTCGAGGATCGCCTGCACGTTCTCCTCCACGGTCAGGCGTCGGAACACCGAGTTCTCCTGCGGCAGGTAGGAGATGCCGAGGCGCGCGCGGCGGTGGATCGGCAGGTGCGTGAGATCGGTCTGGTCGAGGTGGATGCTGCCCGCGTCGGCGGGGATCAGTCCGACGATCATGTAGAAGCAGGTAGTCTTGCCGGCGCCGTTCGGTCCGAGCAGGCCGACGACCTCGCCGCTCGAGACGTCGAGCGAGACGTCGCTCACCACGGTGCGGGTTCCTCAGTTTTTGCGAAGCGAGCTGGCTCACTTCGCCTCGGGCGGCCGCGGCTTGGGCTGGATCACCGCCTTGACGCGGCCTGCCGTTGTTCCCTCTTTGCCCGCCTGGACATCCTTGCCGGTGCTCACCGAGAAATTGTCCGAGCGCTGGTCGAGCAGGATGTAGTTGCCCGCCACCTCGTCGCCGCCGCGCTTGACGTGCGCGTTGTCGTAGAGCTCGATCTTGCCGCTGCGATCGTCCATCTCCATGCGCAGCGCCTCGCCTTCCAGCCACACGCCCTCGGTCTCGGGCGGCTTGGGGTCCTGCCGCTGCCGGAAGCGCGCCGGCTTGCCGGTGGCGGTGGCGAACTGGAAGCCCTCGG
>WNFL01218302.1_pt3 | contig 12702 bp, 15 predicted proteins | sample 5400361 | NCBI WGS metagenome assembly WNFL01 (sample SAMN13153351, study PRJNA577476) | soil metagenome | isolation source: 40 cm soil on Douglas fir-dominated hillslope | place: USA:California | collected 2013-09-17
TATCCGAAGATCTGGCGACTCTTTCCACGGCCGGGTTGCAGGCGCTCGATGCAATCGGCAAGAATCAGCCGTTGCCGGAGGCATGGCGCGTGGAACAACTCGCGGTGGTGGAACGTTCGATGAAGCCCAGGGCCAATTTGCTGATTATGGTTACGCCGTCGATTCAGAAGCTGATCGAGGCTGCTGCTCCGCACGCAAATCCGTAGAGGCGGTATCAAGGACATGTCGAACTCCCTGGGAATGGCTGAAGAGCGTCCGGACGAGCAGCCCGGCGATTAAGGCCCGGACGTGACGTCGCTCGAACGAAGATGCTATCCCTCTGCCCATGCCTCCCTCAACAATCGTCCCTAGTTCACCTTCCGGTGTATCCCTTTTTGCTGCTACGCATCCAACATAACGATCGGCTTGCCCCACTTTGCAACGCTACGCATCAGCCGGGACAACCCCGAAGCTCGTTCTTAAGGAGACCCCATGTCGAACAAGACGCCGACCTCAAGCGCACGGAAGCTCTCAGCGAATCCTCGGTATCATCAGAAAGCACCCGAGTTCCAGGCATTTGGCACTCTTGCAAACCGAATTCCGCTGCAACTGGAAGAACCCGTACGGAGCGGCTGAATCAGTTGCTCGCCGATACCATTACTCTTCGCGACCTCTATAAGAAATCGCATTGGCAGGTTTCCGGCCCGACCTTCTACCAACTGCATCTGCTTTACGACAAGCACTATGAAGAGCAGTCCGAACTAGTGGATACGATTGCCGAGCGCATCCAGATTTTGGGCGGAATCAGCCTGGCCATGGCGGCCGATGTCGCGGAAGCGACTCGGATCGAGCGACCTCCGAAAGGGCGCGAAGAAGTTCCCGTCCAGTTGTCGCGGTTACTGGATGCTCACCAGGAAATCATTACCTACTGTCGCGAAACGGCGGCTCGCGCTCAGAGAGCGGGCGACGATGGTACGAACGACGTGGTCGTCAGCGACGTGCTCCGGACGAATGAAATGCAGGTCTGGTTCCTCAGCGAGCACCTGGTAGAGGAACCGCTGGTGAAGGCCGAGCCGGTCGCCCAGTCCGCCTGATCTTAGTTTGACCGACCGCGATGAGACGCGGCAAGCCACGTCTCTACTTGGCGGCGCGGAAATTAGCGGCGCGCGGAAAGTATGTGCAGGATTTCCTTCAGCTCATGGCGCAGGTGCGCTACGTTCACCGGGGACCGCATCGGGAACGGAAGAGCAGTTTGATTACGTTCCGACTTGGCTTCTTCTTTTAATTGTCCTCGCGCGCCCGCGATCGTGAAACCATCTTCATAGAGCAGCTTCTTGATGTGTAGCACCGATTCCACATCGCGTCTGCGATACATCCGTTGACCGGTGCTGCTTTTGACCGGCTTGAGCTGCGGAAATTCAGTCTCCCAGAAACGTAGGACATAAGCAGGCAACCGGCAGAGGCGCGCGACCTCGCCGATCCGGAAATACAGCTTGTCGGGAATCACTACTTCCGCGCTGCGGTGCTTTCTCGTGGCGGCCTTCGTTCGGGGGCTCATCGCTTGCTCACCTGGGACCAAACTGCTGTACCGCGTTTCTAGCATGGTTGGCCTCAGCGGGACAACTGCTTTTCGTGCAATCTTCGTTCGCCGCTCGCCATTTCCCGCTCTTGCCGGCACTCGCGGACAGTTCTTAATGTCGGAAAGGGGGTTGCGAATAGCAATCCGTGCTCGCGAAAAAGCCTCCCGAGAGGTGCTTCTCTTGGGAGGCTTTGGGGAAGTTCTGGACGAGCGTCCTGTTCGCTTAGTGTTTCTTTTTCTTGGCGGCTTTCTTCTTGGTTGCCATGAACTGTATCCCTCCGTTCGAACGATTTTGTCTCCCAAGGTTCTCGACAAGGCACCTTGATGCCTGAGCTACTCAACTTGTGGTATGAGCAGCATGCCTACCCCAAGATATTGCCACTCGTATGTGATTTGTCAATGAAAATCTCACATGCGGCGTCAGATTGGACGACTGCGTGCTCCAGTTTGGGACTCGGCTGCATGTGCGATAATTTTTTGGGGACAACGAAAATCATGTCGGAACACAAAGTTTTCTGCGCAAAATTGAAACAGGAATTGCCCGGATTGCCGGAGCCGCCGTTTGATTCCGAACTGGGTCAAAAAATCTACGATCAGGTTTCGCAACAAGCCTGGGGCCAGTGGACGGAGTACTGCAAGATGCTACTCAATGAGTATCGGCTGAATCCCGCGCGCAAGCAGGATCAGGAAGTGATCGTGAAGCAGATGGAGCAGTTCTTCTTCGGCGAGGGCGCCGCTCCCCCGCCAGATTACGTTGCTCCAACGCATTGAGGCCGCTGCGCACGCGCTTGCGGGCAGGTTACTTTGTGGTTAGGTGCCACGGCCTAATTGTGATCTGATTCATAACCGCGTAACAATTTTTCGCAACAATTAGGACGTGGACTCGCATGTCTATGACACGCTGATCCTGTCGGACCTGCACCTGGGCGCGGATATGAGCCGGGCACGCGACGCTCTGCGTGTCCTGCGGGAAAATCGCTATCGGCGTCTGATCCTGAACGGCGATATCTTCGCTGACCTGAATTTTGCCCGCCTGAAAAAAGAACACTGGAAATTTCTCGGCTACATTCGCAAACTTTCCAATCCCAAGCGAAATGTGGAGGTGATCTGGGTCGAGGGGAACCACGACCACGGACTCACCGAGATCATGTCGCATCTGGTGGGAGTCCGCGTGTATCAGGAATACCGTTGGGAATATCAGGGTGTGAACCATATTGCCGTCCATGGGCACCAGTTCGACGGGTTCGTGGTGAGCAATGTGCGCTTCAGTTATCTGTTCGGAACGCTGTTCTATTTGCAATTGCAAAAGTGGGATACCAAGAGCAAGATCCTCACGCGTTTCCTGGACCGCCTGAACACGCGTTGGCTGCGCCTTTCGCCCAAAGTTGCCGATGGAGCGATCGCGCACGCGCGCCATCATCAGGCCACGCGCATTTTCTGCGGACATACCCACGCCGCCCTCCATCGCCAGGAAGACGGAATCGACTACTATAATTCCGGTAGCTGGATTGACGAACGTCCGGCGTACATCACGGTCGGAGAAGATGGCGTCCAGATTCGCTACTACGCCGAGGGACCAGGCGATGGTCTCGGCGAAGAACACGGTGAAGGTGATTCCGAACCTGTTGAATTGGAGATGGGACTATTCCCGGATGCCGAATACCACGGAGTTGGTCACTGACCCGCGGTCCTGCGAACAGCCATTGCCCTGACAGCGTCAGGCAAGGAAACTCTTGCGCAAACTAACCATCGTTTATCACCATGCCGGCGGAGGTCACAAAAGCGCCGCTGACGCTCTCCAAAAAACGCTCGCGCGGCAAGAGCACCCGTGGGACGTCAGCCTGCTCGACATTCAGGAGTTGCTCGATCCGCTCGACCTGATTCGAAAAGCCACCGGTATACGTATTCAGGACACTTACAACCAGATCCTGCGGCGCGGATGGACACGCTTCACCCCCCAGCTTCTGGTCATTCTGAAGACGACCATCCGCCTCTACCATCGCCCCATTGTGAAAGCTCTGCGTGATTACTGGGCGCAACATCCTGCGGATCTCGTGCTGTCTGTGATTCCGCACTTCAATCGAGAGATCGCCGAAAGCGTTCGCAATGATGGCGCTCGGACGCCCTTTGTCACTCTGATCACGGACTTGGCCGATTATCCGCCACATTTCTGGATTGAGCGGGAGTCGGAATACATCATCGCGGGCACGGAACGCGCGCGCCAACAAGCGTTTACGATAGGGATCCCACAAGACCACGTATTCCTAACATCCGGAATGATCCTGAAACCCAGGTTCTACGAGAAAACGCCCGTGGATCGCATTGTCGAAAGAAAGCGACTCGGGCTGGAGCCAGATTGTCCAACCGGGATTGTGTTGTTCGGAGGCCACGGTTCGAAGGTGATGGTCGACATCACCAGAAAACTCAGCGAAGCGGACAGCGGCGTTCAGTTAATTTTGATCTGTGGGCATAACGAGAAACTTGCCGGCGAACTCAAAAAGTTGCCGACGAAGAAGCCAATCCTGGTGGTCGGATTTGCTCAGAACGTTGAGTACTACATGGCCTTATCGGATTTCTTTATCGGCAAACCCGGCCCTGGCTCGATCAGCGAAGCGCTTCAGTTCCATTTGCCGGTCATCGTGGAATGTAATTCCAAAACATTGCCGCAAGAGCGCTACAACGCGGAATGGGTGACAGAAAAGGGATATGGCATGGTTGTGCCGAGCTTCAAGAAGATTGCGCCCGCAGTTCAGCGACTGCTGGAGAGCGCAACCTTCAATGAATTTCGGCTCAAGGTCAACCAGTATTCCAATCAGGCGCTGTTTGAGGTCCCCGCGATCCTTGAGAAATGCGAGCGGCGGGCAGCGAGGCCGCGTCAATCCGTGGGAGCGCTCTAGAGGGACCAGCGCCTGCTACCCGAATCGAATCGCTAAAAGTGCACCGCAATTCCGGTAGAAAACCGCACGTCGTTTTGTCCGTGGCCGAAGAAACGTGTGTGGATCCAGTCCAACTGCCCGCGCCACGACACGGGTCCAAAGATCTGATAGTCGAGCCCTCCGCCGACTGCGTTCGCGAATGAAGTATCGGTAGCGAATCCATTGCCGACGTTAATGTGCGCGGCGCCGATCAAGAGTTCAGCGAACGGACGGTATTTGCTTACCCTTACCGAAGCTCTTGGACCAAAAAGATAATTGTGCTCGCCGACGTGGCTGCCATAAGTCCCACCCAGGTCGCCAACAATTCCGATCCACGGCAGGAAATTTCCTTCTAAAGAAGCATTCCATCCATTCAGATTGACGGCGTCATTGGAGACAATCTCTGCTCGATTGTAGGAATAGCCGAAGAATACATTTCCTTTGGTTGGAAGCTGGGCTAAGGCGGCAGCGGCCAGCGTCGCCGTGGACACAACAACACACAACACGTATCGCACGTCATTCTCCTTCTCGAAATTGAAGATTTTTGCTTTAGGTTTGGGATGCATGCCGCGCGGAAAGTTTGCCTATGAAAGATTCATGTTTAGCGGAACATGGCAGCAAAGAATCCACGCAGCTTGCCGAAGAATCCCCGGCGCGGAGGCGAATCGGCAGACGCGCGCTCGGTGCCCGACGGCTTTACCGCCTGGGCGGGAGGAGGCGCTGGATTTAGTGGTGGCATGGGAAGCGAACGAGAATCCAGCGGCAGGGCGCGGACCTCTTCAACTGACAACGGAGGAGGTCCGGTCGCATGAAACACAAAGGGCGCTGCCACTTGGACGTGAAGTTCGTTGGGTGCAACGGCGACATTGAGCGGAGGGACGGCCAGGGAGCTATGCGGCGGTAGTACGTTTGCCGGGGGCGAGGCTTCTGTCTCAGTCCCAGGAGCACTTAAAACCTGCGTCGGATTCGCGGAGGGTTGCGCATCGCTGATCACAGGCGTTGGCTTCGCCGCTCGAAGCACTGGTTCGCGCGCAGGAGGACATCCACACTCGAGCGGCACTGCCATATCCACCCGGTCAAGTTGTCCGGAGTGAAACACCAACTGGTCGGTCGACTTCACCTGGTAACTGCGATCGCCGAGCAACTCAGTGACAATCGCCGATGCGGTGTTGCCGGGTAATGAGCGCACACACGTGTTGCCTCGTGTGTCAGTGCTGATGGCGAAATGAAACTCTCCGGGGCCTGCGAGCAGAATTCGGAAATCCGGCGTGATCACCGAATCGGACGATGCGTCAAGCGAGTAGTGAGCTTCGAGCGCTCCGGTGTTCACTCCCAGCATTACGTTGCGGCCGTTCTGCGAAGGAGTCACCGAAACAGTCGTGCCTGGGCAAACATGTACTTCTCCACCGCGCGCCAGGTTCAGAACTGCTGTGTCCGCTCCAGCCGTAATCGAAGAACCCAAAGCTAAACTATTCCCCGCAACCGCCAGCGGTCCGCCGGTGTGCACTACCGAGGCCACGGGTTTCGGCGCGGCGGTCAGGCTCGGCACCGATGGCGCCTGAAACGGAGTTTTGTTCGCGTCAGTCGCTGGGTTCTTGCCCAAGTGCACGAGCAGTCGATTTCCCGCGGCCGCCCAGGTGCAGGTACGTGAGGCTAGCAGATCCACGACGACGCGAGCTACTGGCGGGTTTTCTTGAAATTGGTCGGCGCGCAACGTGGCGATCTGGTCGGCCTGGACACTAATCCGTTTTTGACGCGTGTCGAGCCTCGCATTTGGCAAGTCAATCACCAGTCGCGGAGGATCGTTGAGCGCCTGGATCGTGGGAATCAGTGGCTTGGTGGAAAGAATTTCGACCGCCGGACCGTCTTTCTCCTGAATGATGCGAAAGCTTTTGATGGAAGAGTACGAGGATGAACGACGAGCTAGCGGCGGCGCATCCTGAGAAAAAACCAAAGCAGACAAAAATGTCACAAGCAGCAAGCTGAACGAAAAATGATAAGGAACTATTTTAAAAGTAGCGCCGGCGCCCTCACCGGCTGTTTGGTGGGCGCCTCGCCCGCCGCGCGGACCGCAGCCAACGAAAAACCGTAATTCAGGATTTGACCGGCACCACTTCACAGGAGCACTCGAGTGTTCATTCCACGATACCACTCAAGCAAGGACGGAAAGAAGTGACGAAGGGTATCAGGACTCGGGCAAAAACTCGTATTCATCGATAACGGCCGCCACTGCCATTTTGCCGTTTGTGGGGCCGCCTTCCACTCGCAGCACTCGTCCTTTACATCGCACACGGATACTTTCCGTAAGGGTAATTTCGGGAGGCAGGGTCAGCGTGAAATCGATATTGGAGCCGGCCTGCATCGCCGAATCCAAATAGAAGCAGACGCCGCGCGCGCTTACATCTCGTGTCTGCGCCTCGCGCTCCTGGCCATTCTCTCCGTAGCGGACGGTCACCGGCAAATGCAGCGCGAACCGTCGCGTGGCCCGTTTGTCTTTTTCCTGCTGCGCCTCGGCCATGCAACCTCCGGCAAATGCTGTAAGCATGGCGGTTGGAAATGGGCCTGTCAAGGGTGGGCTGGGGTCCGGAGTAGACTTAAATCTTTCGCAACACCCGGCAAGTTCCCGGCATCCATAGCTGGTTTAAAGTTAGTACGGGTTTATCCATCTGTCTCTGCAATCGCACCCTGGCAGCGGACGAAGCCACCATCGGAATTCATTTCTCGGAGAATTGCAGTGATCCTCATCACAGGCGCCAGTGGAAACGTTGGACGAGAAGTACTCAAACAGATGGCCGCCACCGGGGCAAAGGTGCGAGCTGCCTTTCAATCGGTGAGCAAAGCGGCGATAGCGCCCTCGGGCGTGGAGATCGTCACTATGGATTACAACCAGCCTCAGACGCTTCAAGCGGCCCTGAAAGGGGTGGAGCGCGTGTTTCTGGTTGGGCCTCCGACGCCCAACCTGCCAACGCTGGAGCGCAAGGCGATCGACGAGATCAAGCAATCAGAGGTGCGTTACGTTGTGAAACTGTCCGCCATGGGCGGACGCGCGGCGATTTTTCCCCGGCAGCACGCTGACTCCGAGGATTACATCAAGTCTTCCGGGCTGACTTATACGTTTCTGCGTCCCAACGGATTCATGCAGAACTTCGTTACCTATAACGCTGCCACCATTAACACGCAGAATGCCTTCTACGGATCGCAAGGCGACGGCAAAGTGAGCCACATCGATCTTCGCGATATCGCGGCGGTCGCCGTGAAGACCCTCACGGAAAGTGGTCATGAAGGCAAGGCTTATACGCTGACCGGACCGGAGGCGCTCAGCAACGCGCGCGTCGCGGAGATTCTTTCCGAAGATACGGGACGTGAAATCAAGTATGTCGACCTTCCCGACGAACAATTCAAACAGGCGCTCGTTGGAGCAGGGTTGCCGGAGTGGAGCGCCGACGCCCTGGTCGACCCGACGCCCTGGTCGACCTGCAACGCTTCTATCGCGCAGGAGGTGCCAATGAAGTGACCGGGGACGTTGAGAAGTTGCTTCGCAGAAACCCGATCAGTTTCGAGCAGTTCTCACGGGACCACGCGCAGGCGTTCCAGCGGGCCGCATGACAACGCATTTCAGTGCCGAGATACGAGAATCTCTTCATCCAAGTTTGTCTCTGCGATCTCAGCGTCTTCGCGGTGAATGCCTTTGAATACAGCTAGAATAGACCTGTGGTCTTCGTCCTCGACAATTACGACTCGTTCACTTACAACCTGGTCCAGTACCTTGGAGAACTGGGCGCGGAGGTCGAGGTACGCCGTAACGACCAGGTGAGCGTCGAAGAAATCGAAGCGCTGCGTCCGGAGCGGATCGTGGTCTCGCCCGGTCCCTGTACTCCGCAGGAGGCCGGCATCAGCATTGATCTGATCCGCCATTTCGCGGGCAAAGTTCCGTTGCTTGGAGTATGCCTGGGACATCAGGCCATCGGCGCGGCCTTCGGCGGACAAGTCGTCCGCGCCAAGAACCTGATGCACGGGAAGACCAGCCAGGTTGAGCACGATGGCAAGACTATCTTTCGCGGGCTGACTTCCCCGATGACCGCGACTCGCTACCACTCACTGATTGTTGCGGAAGATGATCTACCGAACGAACTCGAGGTCAGCGCTTCGACCATCGACAAAGACGGTTCGCGCGTGATCATGGGACTGAGACATCGCGAGTTTCCAGTGGAAGGAGTACAGTTCCACCCCGAGAGCGTGTTGACGGATGAAGGCAAAAAGTTAGTGAAGAACTTTCTTTCAGTCGGCTAACGCTCACTTCTTACTGGCTGCATATTTTTCCGCCCCCAGAAAATGCAGCGATACATACGGCTCGTTCCCTACGACCCAACTGTCGTGCCCCGGAGCAATGTAGAAAACGTCGCCGGCGCGCATTTCAATGATGCGGCCATCTTCCATTGCTGCGGCCGCTGTTCCGGAGATGACCATTCCGACATGCTCGACCGGGCACATGGTTGCGCCAGTTGCGGCTCCGACATCCGCGGACCATTTCCATCCTGGCTGATAGGTAGCTCGACCAATTGTCATTCCACCAATTTGAATGAGCTCGAATTTTCCTTTCGGGAAGGTACGGATTTCGTCGGGCTGATCGAAACGTTTCAGGATTACGTCAAGCATCATGATCTCTCCAGCTGCAAGTTGAGAGGGTGCGATCTAGATCCCCGAACGTGCCAACTCCACTGCGCGGAGCAGCGCCTTCGATTTATTCTGCGTCTCTTCAAATTCGCGCTGCGGATCCGAGTCTGCCACAATTCCGCCTCCCGCCTGCAAATACGCTTTCTCGCCCTTCATAAGCAACGTCCGGATGGTGATGCATGAGTCGAGATTTCCCGCAAAATCCGCGTATAGAACCCCGCCTCCGTAGACTCCACGTCTGGTCGGTTCCAGTTCTTCGATGATCTGCATGGCACGCACTTTAGGGGCACCACTCAACGTTCCGGCAGGGAAGCACGCTGCGAAGGCGTCGACGGCATCAAGGCCGGGGCGCAGCCGTCCTTCCAGCGCCGACACCAGGTGCATGACGTGCGAGTACCGCTCCACAAACATCAGGTCGCGAACTTTGACCGAGCCGTAGTCGCTGACGCGTCCCAAGTCATTGCGGCCCAGGTCGACGAGCATCACATGTTCTGCGCGTTCTTTCTCGTCCTCGCGCATGCTCTTTTCTAGCGCCGCATCCGCGGCTTCGTCGCGGCCGCGGGGATTGGTGCCCGCAATCGGACGATATTCCAACTTCCGCCCTCCCACCCGCACGAGCATTTCCGGGGAAGAACCAAGCACATGCATTCCCGATCCATTCGCATGGCCGCCGAAGCGAAGGAAGTACATGTACGGCGACGGGTTCACAGTCCGCAGTGAACGATACAGATCAAACGGGGCCACTCCCGGCTCGAAGTCCCAGCGCTGCGACAACACGACCTGAAAGATGTCTCCGGCGGCGATGTATTCCTTCGCTCGGCGCACGCTGTCGAGATACTTTGCCTTCGGGGTCTGAGCGCGGACGACCAGCTTCGGTTGTTTAACAGTCTTGCGCCAGTGTGCCGCTTTGAATCCTGCGGCCAGCTTTTTCTCGATGCGGGCGATTTCCCTGAGCGATTTTTTATATGCTACTTGCGGTGATTCACGTGTCACATCAGCCGAAGCCACGATGTGGATTTGATGGCGCAGGTGATCGAAGGCCAGCACGCGGTCAAAAAACATGAGCACGCAGTCGGGCACGTCGAGGTCGTCTTGCGCGTGGGCTCCGATCTTTTCCAACTGACGCACAATGTCATACGCGCAATATCCAACCGCGCCGCCTGTAAATGGGGGCAGGCCTTCCATCGCTGCCGGATGATGCTGCCGCAGCAGTTCTTTCATTACCTGAAAAATGTCGCCGGTGCGCCGTTCTATTTTGCGGCCGCGCTCGATCTTGATTTGCGAACCGCGGGATTCCAGGCGAAGAAACGGACGCACTCCGAGAAAGGTGTAGCGCCCAATTTTTTCTCCGCCCTCGACCGATTCAAGCAGGAAAGCATCGGGCTCGTCTTCGGCGATGGCGAGAAAAGCTGAGACGGGCGTCAACAGGTCAGCGGAGATCGACTTTACGACCGGCACCAGCGTTGCCTGTCGCGCCAACCGGGAGAACTCTTTGAAGTCAGGACGGATCATACTTAAGTCTAAGGTTTTCATTATATGGAAGTCGGACACTGCGAAATGTCACCAGCTGCATCCCAAGGGAAACCGATGAGGTACGAGCCGATGAAGTCCAATTGCTGACTTCAATGGAGCACTCCCCCAGATGTCGGGGATAGGCTGTTTCCCCTCAGACCATAAAAAATTGTTCATGTTTCCGCCTGCAAAACAAAAAGTGATAACGTGTTGGTCCAACGACAACGCGGTAAGCGTTCATGAACAAAGTTGCCAAATCGCCTGTCACGGCTCACTATGACGCCAACTACGGTAATTTTGAGACGGAACTTTACGCGCAGATTCGTCGCGAGTCCTTTGGCGAAGACATAGGACAAAGCAGTTGGCTCACCGCCGACGAGCAAAATAAATTCCTGGGCTGGCTCAATCTCACCCATGACAACACTCTGCTCGACGTTGCGTGCGGATCGGGCGGGCCAGCCCTTCGTATTGCCGAAACTGCCGGATGTTGTGTGGTGGGGGTGGACGTTCACGAACAGGCGATTGCAACGGCGAACTCTCTCGCCGCCGAGCGCGGCTTGACTGAGTGCGCTCGATTTCAGGTCGCCGATGCGACTGTGCAATTGCCGTTGCCCGATGCCAGCTTCGACGCTATCGTCTGCATCGATGCTATTAACCACTTGCCCAATCGGCCGCGCGTCCTCGCGGATTGGGTGCGCTTGCTGAGACCTGGCAGCCGTCTGCTCTTTACCGATCCGATCACGGTTACAGGTGCGCTGACAAACGACGAAATCGCCGTCCGCGGCTCAATTGGTTTCTTCCTGTTCGTCCCTCTGGGTTACGACGAACGCCTAATCGAGGAAAGCGGCTTACGTTTGTTAATCAAAGAAGACGTAACCGGAAACATGGCGGAAGTCGCCGAGAAACGACGCGCTGCACGCGCGGCGAGAGCCGCCGACTTGCGCGAAATTGAAGGCGACCAGGTCTATGAGGGACAGCAGGAATTCTTTGCTGTGGCTGCTCGAATCGCTAAGGAGAGGCGCCTTTCGCGCTTTTTATATGTGGCACAAAAGCTAAGTTGACCCCGGGGCCGAATCCAAGATGAGCGAGACAATCAGCGACACAGGCAATCGCGCGCGCCGGCGCATTGCGTTCCGACTTCTGCCTCTTGTCCTTGCCATGTACGTGGTCTGCTACATGGACCGCGCGAACGTATCGTTTGCGAATTTGCGCATGAGCGCCGACCTGAAGCTCAGCGCTAGCGCGTACGGCTTCGGCGTTGGAATGTTCTTTGTTGGCTATGTTCTGTTTGAAATACCAGGGGCGATCATCGTCGAGCGCTGGAGCGCGCGAAAGTGGATGGCGCGCATCATGATCACCTGGGGGCTGATCACAATTCTTACTGCCTTCGTTCACACTCCTCGGCAGTTCTACATCGTCCGCTTTCTCGTGGGACTATCCGAAGCCAGTTTTTTCCCGGGGATCATCGTTTACCTGACACATTGGTTTCGTGCTTCCGACCGGGCGAAGGCTATCGCCTTTTTCTACACGGGAGTCCCGACCTCAACCGTTGTCGGTTCGCTGGTCGCCAGTTGGCTGCTTGGAGTCCACTGGCTCGGCACGGCGGGCTGGAGATGGCTGTTCATCGTGGAGGGAGTTCCCCCAATCATCCTCGGAGTGACCGCCCTCCTGTATTTGACCGACTGGCCGTCGCAAGCGCGCTGGCTGCCGCAAGATGAACGCGCGTGGATTATGGGCGAGCTCGAGAAGGAAGCGATAGCGAAAAAGAAGATTCGCGATTACACGATCGGCGAGGTTTTTCTTGATCGTCAGGTAATGGTGCTTGTCGTCGCCTGGTTCTTATCCCTCGCGGCCGCTCTCGGCAGCTTGTACTGGATACCGGTGTTCATTAAACGATTTTCCGGCTTTGCTGATAGCCGAGTCGCCCTTCTGGTTGTACTTCCAGGGCTTTTCGGAATTGTGGGAACACTGTTGAACGGTTGGCATTCGGACAAGACTGGAGAACGACGTTGGCATTCGGCAATTCCGCTGCTACTGGCGGGG
>WNFL01296170.1_pt3 | contig 12701 bp, 13 predicted proteins | sample 5400361 | NCBI WGS metagenome assembly WNFL01 (sample SAMN13153351, study PRJNA577476) | soil metagenome | isolation source: 40 cm soil on Douglas fir-dominated hillslope | place: USA:California | collected 2013-09-17
ATGTAAATTCGATCTGCACCAATGTGTTGCGGGAGCACTACCGGCGCCCAATTGTGGAACAGGCGGACGAGCATGTGACAGATGGCATTCCCGATCCGGGAATGAACGCGGTGGATATTGTCGTCAATCAGGAAACGGAACGCATAGTGCGGGAGATTCTGGAAGCTCTGCCGGAAAGAGACCGGCGGATCCTGCGAGAGGTATTTCTGGAAGAGCGGGATAAGGATGCGGTTTGCAAGGAGTATGGCGTGAGCCGGGATTACTTGCGGGTGCTGCTGCTGCGGGCGAAGAGGAAGTTCCGGGCACAAATGCGAAAGGCTCCCACTGGACCTAAAGGGGAGGCTGCCGACTGAGATTCGCGGCGTGTAACGTTTCGAGGTTCCAACGCACTACTGTGAATGAAGGGGAATTTCGCGTATGGAGCATGAAGAGGCAATTCGCCTCCAGATGACGGAGCAATATCTCCTAGATGAACTCTCCCCGGAGGCGCGGGAGGAGTTTGAAGAGCACTACTTTGAGTGTCGTGAGTGCGCGGTAGATGTGGGCGCCGGGGCCGCGTTTGTGGAGCAGAGCAAGATCGTGTTGGAGGAGAAGCCAGTACCTGTGCCGGTGGATTCTCCGGTAAAACCGGGGTGGCTGGGATGGTTGCGGCCAGCGTTGGCTGCCCCTCTGCTAGCAGGGCTGCTGCTCTTGGTGGGGTATCAGAACTTAGTGACATATCCGGAGTTGTTGCAGACGGCGAATCATCCGCAGGGGTTGCCTTGGGCGGCGGTGAATATCGGCACGTTTAGCTCGGGTGGAGCGGTGGTTACGGCACATCCGGGACAAGGCTTCCTGCTCATGGTGAGAATTCCGCAGGATGGCAGCTACTCCAGATACATCGCAGACTTGTCTAACCCGGCCGGCAAGGTGGAGTGGTCGCTCGCAATTCCTGCGATCGAGGCATCAGCGACGGGGATGCAGGCGACCGAAACGCAAGATGAGTGGGCGGTGGTAGTGCCGGGAGCGAATCGTCCGTCCGGAACGTACGCGCTGGCGGTGCGGGGGGTGAACGCCGCTGGCGAAAACAAGGAGCTGGGTCGTGGGGTGTTTGAGTTGAAAATCCAGAATTAAATCCAAGAACTGAAGATCTAAAGAAGGGAGCGAAACCACTATGCGCGGAGTATTGACAAGTCCAACAGGAACAGCAGGAACAGCAGGAGCACCAATGGATGAGTATTATCACATTTACCACGCCGAAGCGGATGTGCTCAACGGATGCTTGGAGCGCCCGATCGATCAGAAGATCGAGCAGCAGGTACCCGTTTCCTTAAAGGACCGCCGGGGCGGTCATCTCACCCGTGTCGCGGAGGACTTTAGCCTCGAAGGATTTATTTCCTTCAAGAGGGGCCTCACCCGCGTGTCGGGAAGCCCGAGCAAGAAGCATGCCGGATGGACCACTCTTTCCACCTCGACCCTGGAAGGCTTGAACGTTTTCGAGATCATCACGGCAGACCGGGTCGTGTCGCAGGTTTCGACCGACCATGCGCACGGGAATAGGCATGTACCGGATGTCACGTTCTTGGGGACGCAGTTCAAGAACATGCAACTGAACGGATATTCGGTGAGGCCGGTTCTGGATCTCGGAATTTGCGGGCCGAGGCCAGCCAATGATCTGCCCTATGTCACGGACGAAAGATTCCTAAACACGGTCCATGGCCAGATCAAGAACGTCCTGGGTACGAAGGGTCTTCCCGAAGACCTTAAGTCGGAGTACCTTGGGAGGCTCAGTCATGTCGCGGCGCTCTTAAAGGAAAGCGCCGGGAAACCGTGCCACGAGGCCACTAGCGTTACATGCTCACTGGTGCAAAGAATCGAGATCGAACCGAGCCCCATTCCGGGGAGAGATCTGATCCCAGGACTGAAGGTGATCGGGAACATGCTGATCATTCCGGAGTTCGGTGTAGTGAGGCTGGCGGAAGTCGAAGTAGGCGTCAAGCTGGTGGAAAAATCCGAGGAGTACGAGTTCGCGTCGAACGGTTCATCGAACTCTGGACACCCCCAGTTCAGCAACTATTTCCAGACAACCATGCTCACGATGAATCTGGGGTGCGTCGCGCATGGGACGGTCAAGGCGGCGACCACAACAAGCAACGGCAACACTCGGCCCTAGCTTGTGGCTTCATCTTTGCGATTTTGGCCTCTGTGCCAGCTTGCCATCGGCGAGTTGCCCCAGAGGCCGCTTTTGCGCATGCCCATAAGACCTTTGTCCGCGGCGACCTGAAGCAAAGCCAGGACGAGTCGCACGCACAATGCGAACAACTTAAGGATTCGGACCCAGAATGGGCATGGAAATTTAGAATCCTGGAAGCGGAATCCGCATTGTGGCGCGGCATGAGTGAAGACACCCTCAAGCTGCTCAATTCTCAAACCACTCGCCCCACAGAACAAAACGCGGTTGTTGAAATGCTGGCTCTGAAGGTAGCGGCCTATGCTCACCTTCGCAATTTTGAAGAGGCAGACTCCAACCTCGAAGGGGCTCAACAGTTGTGTGCAAAGTCCGACGATGCAACCTGTGGAAACGTAATCCGAGCCCAGGGCGTGTTGGCGTTCGATCGGGGGGATTTCCCTGCGGCAGAGCGGTACTTTGCGCAGAGCCTGACGTTCGCGCGCGCCCACAAAGATAAGTTTCTGGAAGCTACAGCCCTTCTCAATATCGCGGCGGCAATGTTGAAGGAAGAGCGATTCAGCGAGGCGATTGACTGGTCGCGCTCTGCCTACGATGTTTCTACGGCTGTCGAAGCCCGCAACATCGGCTTGGTTGCACAGGAGAATATCGGTTGGGCCTATTACAACCTGGGCGACTCGGAGAGAGCCCTGGACCTGTTTCTTCAAGCCAAAGAAACCGCCGTCAAGTCCTCGGATGTCATAGATCAGGTATCGCTGCTCACTGATGCCGGCTATGTCTATGCAAAGACTCAGGATTACTCGCGCGCCAAGAGGGAGTACCTCCAGGCGCTCACCCTTTCAAGACCAACCAGGAATGCACAGCACATCTACAACGCTCTGCGTGCGCTCGCGCTCTTGTCCGTGGAGCGCGGAGAACTGGAGGAAGCGCGCTCGTATGCCGATGAAGCCCTTGTAATGGCACAGGCTGGCAAGAACCGGCTCGACGAACTCTACCCGCTCTTGGTGAAGGGTCTGATCGCCGCCCGGGTACATGATGAGGCAAAAGCGGAACGTATATTCAGAGAAGTCGAAAAGGACAGGCACGGAAATGCTTCGCTCAAGTGGAGGGGCGAGCACGCTTTGGCGGCACTCTATGAGGATGAGAAGCGCGCGGATGCTACTGACCGTGAGTATCGGGCAGCGCTGGCCACATTCGAGGGCGCCCGGCCATCATTGAAGCACAACGATACAAGTCTGCCGTTTTCCGCAAACGCTGCGCGGATTTATGACGACTACGTACACTTTCTCGTGGCACAAGGAAGGACGGACGAGGCGCTGCGTTGGGCGGACTACAGCCGCGCGCGGACGTTAGCTGAAGGATTGGGAGCGTTGCCCAAGGAGGTCGCGGCTGGACCGCCGCGGTTGAACGTGCGAGAGACTGCGCGGAAGGCTGGGGGGACGCTGCTGTTTTATTGGTTGGGCGAGAAGCAATCTTATCTTTGGGTGATTACAGCGCGGAAGACGGCGTTGTTTACGCTGGCCCCTGGTTCCCAGATTGAAGCTGCAGTGGATCGATACAGGAAAGCGATTGGCGGGCTGCAAGATGTTTTGGAATCGTCGGACGAAGATGGGCGACTGTTGTACCGAATGCTGATTACGCCGGCGCAATCGCTCCTGGCCAAAGATGCAAAAGTCTTCATTCTGCCGGACGGGAAGCTCAACAATCTTAATTTTGAAACGCTATTGGTCCCGGGCTCGAAGCTGCACTATTGGATTGAAGACGTGACGATTGCGAACGCTAGTTCGTTACGACTGCTGGAGGCGTCGGTTGCGGGGGCGCCGGCTGCGGAGAGCAAGCGTGAGCGCAGCTTGTTGCTGATCGGTAATAGTCTGCCGCCGAACGACAAATATCCGCCGCTGCCGAAAGCGCAGGCACAAATGGACGCCGTGGCGCAGCATTTTTCGAGGGCACAGTGGAAGATTCTCACTGGAGCAGAGGCAACTTCACAGGCGTACCTCGACGGCCACCCGGAAAGCTTTTCGTATATTCATTTTGTGGCGCATGGAATCGCTAGCCGCTTGAGCCCGCTGGACTCGGCGATTGTGCTATCGCCCGCGGGCGCCGGAAGTGATTCATTTAAGCTCTATGCGAGGGAGATCCTCCGGCATCCGTTACAGGCGGAGCTGGTTACGGTCTCGGCGTGCTACGGGGCGGAGGGGCGTTCGTACTCGGGCGAAGGGCTGGTGGGACTTTCCTGGGCATTTTTGCGGGCGGGAGCGCACAACGTGGTCGCGGCTTTGTGGGAAGTTACAGACGCTTCCACGCCGCAACTCATGGATCAGTTTTATGACGGGATTGAGCGGGGGCAACGTCCGGATACGGCCCTTCGCAACGCCAAACTTGCGTTACTGCGTGGCAGTGGGTTCCGCAATCCGTTTTACTGGGCGCCCTTTCAGCTCTATGCCGGGGCAAGATCGCGAGCGGCGGAGGCGAACTAACGGGGGCATCGAAGGATGCCTCCTCCAGAGTACTTGGGCATCCAACTAGTTGACAGGTTGAGGTAAAGCGCCACGCGGTTGGTTGGCGTGATTCGAGTAGACACAGAGAGTTGTCATGACGCAGGAAGAGATCCGGTTATCGGAATCTGGAACGCGCAAGAAGCATTGGAAGCGCTGGGGCCCCTACCTGAGCGAGCGGGCGTGGGGAACAGTACGCGAAGACTACAGTGCGCATGGAACGGCGTGGGAGAGCTTGCCGCACGATCATGCGCGCTCGCGGGCGTATCGATGGAACGAAGACGGACTGGCGGGGATCAGCGACCGCAAGCAGACGATGTGCTTCGCCGTAGCGCTGTGGAATGAACGCGACCCCATTCTGAAAGAACGGACCTTTGGGTTGACGGGCAACGAGGGCAATCACGGCGAGGACGTGAAGGAGTATTACTTCTACCTTGACAGCACCCCAACCCATTCCTACATGAAGTATCTGTACAAATATCCGCAGGCGGAGTTTCCCTACGGCAAGTTGGTCGACGAGAACCGGCGACGCGGCCAGCACGAGCCGGAATACGAGCTGATGGATACGGGTGTGTTTCAGGAAAACCGCTACTTCGACGTACTCGTGGAATACGCCAAGGCAGACACCGAGGACATTCTCATCAAGATTTCTGTGGCGAACCGTGGGCCGGAAGCGTCGAACCTTCGCCTTTTGCCAACCATTTGGTTTCGAAACACGTGGTCCTGGGGGCGCTCGAAGCACCGTCCGGAGCTGCATCAGGCGCGAGCGGCGCCGCATCCGGTGATTGAGTTGAACCATGGTCGTCCCGGCAACCGGTGGCTGCATTGCGAAGGGCGCGCGGAACTCCTTTTTACCGAGAATGAGACGAATGCGAAGCGATTGTTTGGCGTGGCAAGCCGCACTCCCTACGTTAAGGACGGTATTAACGACTACATCGTGCACGGCGCAACGAACGCGGTCAATCCCGAGCATGCCGGCACCAAGGCGGCGGCTCACTACCAACTAACCGTGGGCGCGGGAGAAACGGCAGTGGTCCGGCTGCGGCTGGCCGACTCCGGCTTCCAGGGACGGGATGCGTTTGCCGACTTTGACGCAATCTTTGAACGACGCCAACAGGAAGCGGATGAGTTCTACGCCACCGTGATTCCACAAGATCTTTCGAGGGACGCGAAGAACGTCATGCGGCAGGGTTTTGGCGGCATGCTCTGGTCCAAGCAGTTCTATCACTACATCGTGAAGGACTGGCTTGAGGGCGATCCGGGAAATCCTCCGCCGCCGGAGGAGCGGTGGAGGGGGCGGAACCACGAGTGGACACACCTCTACAACGCAGTACCCGTGGTATGCGGCGTGGGATCTGGCCTTTCACTGCGTCCCGCTGGCGCTGGTCGATTCGGAGTTCGCCAAGGAGCAACTGACGTTGATGCTGCGCGAGTGGTACATGCATCCCAACGGCCAGATTCCAGCGTATGAGTGGGCTTTGGGGGATGTGAACCCGCCGGTGCACGCATGGGCGGCGTGGCGCGTCTACAAGATCGACAAGAGACGCAATGGCAAGGGGGATCGGGAGTTCTTGCAGCGTGTGTTCCATAAGCTGCTGTTGAATTTCACCTGGTGGGTGAACCGCAAGGACGCCGAGGGCATGAACATCTTCCAGGGGGGATTTCTAGGCCTGGACAACATTGGAGTCTTTGACCGGAGCGCGCCTCTGCCCACGGGCGGGTATATCGAGCAATCCGACGGGACGAGTTGGATGGCGATGTATACGCTGAACTTATTGGCGATCGCCCTGGAACTGGCAACGGAAGAGCCCGCTTATGAAGATGTCGCCAGTAAGTTCTGGGAACATTTCATCTACATTGCGCATGCCATGAGCCATCGCGGACGCGATGGGATGGGATTGTGGAACGAAGAAGATGGCTTCTTTTACGACGTCTTGAAACTGCCGGATGGCAACCACTTTCCAATGAAGATCCGGTCGATGGTGGGGTTGATTCCGCTGTTCGCGGTGGAAACGCTGGAGCCGGAAGTGCTGAACCGGCTGCCGGACTTCAAGCGGCGGCTGGAGTGGTTCGTGGAGAACCGCCCAGATTTGACGGAAAACGTCGCCAGCATGAGTACGGGGGGAATGGGCGAGCGGAGACTCCTTTCGATTGCCGATGAGAGCCAATTGCGCAGCATACTGAAGTTCATGTTGGACGAGCGTGAGTTCCTGTCGCCGTACGGCATTCGGGCGCTGTCTCAATTCCATCGGGAGAACCCCTACGTCGTCAATGTAGCAAACATGCAGTACCGCGTGGACTATGAACCTGGGGAGTCGTCGACGGGGATATTCGGCGGAAACTCAAACTGGCGTGGACCCATCTGGTTTCCTGTGAATTATCTTCTGGTGGAATCGCTGCAGAAGTTCCATCACTACTTTGGGGATGAGTTCAAGCTGGAATTCCCGACCGGTTCGGGAACGATGCTCACGCTGTGGGACGTGGCGGGTGAATTGTCGCGCCGGATGACGAGCATCTTCCTGCAAGATGGAAATGGGAGACGGCCGGCGTTTGGAGAGGTGGAAAAATTCCGGAGCGATCCGCACTGGCGCGAGCTGGTGCTGTTTCACGAATACTTCCATGGCGACTCCGGAGCTGGAGTGGGCGCCAGCCATCAGACCGGATGGACGGGCGTAGTTACCAAGCTAATGCAACAGAGTGGCGAGCGCCAAAAAACGGAGCGAGCCATAGCCACGGTGGCAGACTGAGCTGAGCCTTCGCGTTGCAATCCAACGAGCGGAGTCGATCGCCATTGGTTTGTAGGGGGACAGACGACTCCGACTGGGGTTTTTTGGCCAATCGACTACCCCTACCTCTGTTAAGGCGAAATTCAGAGGGCGGATTGGGTCAGGGGAGAGTGCCAACAGGGCTCTTGTGAACGAGCACCATAGAGAAAGAAAACAACACACTTTCGCGCCGATGAAGGAAGGCCCTGCGACTCCCCGGTTTGTCGGCTTCTATCGCCCCAGGCGCGTTTTGGTAGTGTCTCAGTTTGGATTACTTGGGCACGCTGAAGATGGCGACCCGGTTCTTCCCGAAGTTGTACGTGTAGAGAAGCGTGCCGACGAAAATTCGCTTCTTACCCTTCACCACTGCAAGTCTCCATCCTTGGCCTTTCGTCATTCTCTCGCCCCTTTTTGCTTTCATCCCTTTGATAGTGATCTCGCTCGCCATTGCATTCCTCTCTTTCGCTAGTTTGCCAGAAGCACAATTTCCTCAAGAGACCAAACGTGATCCGCTAGACCAGCGGCCATAGCGGGCGTAATCCTCAGCGACTTGTGGATGCGTCCAAAATTGTAATAGAGGGAGTGAATCGCCACCATTGCTGCGTGGTTCTCAATCTTCTTGGAGAACCCGTTTGTTAGGCGCGTGAAACGGCGCATCCCCATGCGCATCGTCAGATTGTGACGCTCCACGTAGCTGGTGCTCACATGCTTCGGATCGGGATTCCCACTTACGACCTTCATGTCACATCCAATACAAACCGCTGGGGAATAGCGGGAATGGTTCTCGGTGGGAGCACCGTAAATCTTCTGGAGCATCGCGTAATCGCAATCCATCCCAAATGCGCCTTCGACTGCCTCTAGATACGCCTTGTGCCCGTCTGTGGTGACCTGCACGCGACCCTTGATCCGGCTCGCGCAGTCTTGCATGAATTCCTTCGCCCATCCGCTATCGCGTCCTCCAACCAAATAGCTAAGGCAGAGCTTCGTATCTGCGTCCAAGGCCGTCCACGTCCAAGCATCTCCCCATCCAGCAGCCTTTTGCTCAGCCGTGACATTCTTCGCCTTGGCACCAACGAAACACCAGATTTCATCGCACTGTAAGCGCCGCACGCGCACATTCCTGACGTGCTCATCGTGGAACTCGGCGCACGCCACCCCTAAGTCAACCAGCAGTTTTGTGACGGTATTGATGGATACGTCAGCAAGGCGACTGCAAGAACGAAGGCTGTTCCCCTCCACCAACATCCCAAGGATGGCAGCGCGTTCGGTGGTTGACAAGCGGTTCATGAAGAACAGACTAAAGACCCCAACCATCATTTGTCAAGCATATAATTCAGTTTACTGCGTATGCTTAATTAGCTATTGACAGATAGCTATCAATGACTTACAGTTGTTTTCGGGGATGGCTAGATTGGATTATGCGGCATGGATATCGAGTTTCGGGACAAAAGCCTATCACTGATCGAAACCGATCGCGCGGCGGACACCAAGTTGCCGATCTCGGTCATCAACTCATTTCGGGACAAAATGGTGGTGCTTCGAGCCGCACCAGATGAAAGGACGCTGAGGAATTGGAAGAGTCTCCACTACGAGAAGTTAAAAGGGCAAGACGGAGAAAGATCAATCCGACTGAACAAGCAGTGGCGCGTCGTCTTTTTAATCGAGACGGAATGCAAGCCGAACAAGATCACGGTGTTGAGCGTAGAGGATTATCACTAACAGGAGGCAACCTATGGCGACGATGAATGCAAATTGGGTCAAGCATCCTGGCTACTACATCAAGGAGGAAATGGAGGCAAGAGGATGGTCGCAACGCGATCTCGCTTTCATTCTGGGATCAACGGACCAAGCACTAAATCCGCTCTTGACGGGCAAGCGCGGCATTAGTCCAGAGATGGCAAAGGCGCTGGGAGAGGCTTTCGATGTCCCGGCGGAGTTCTTTGCTAATCTGCAACAGGTTCACGATTTGGCACAGGCACGGACGCCCGATCCGAGTGTGGCCGTGCGACGGGACATGCAAAGTGCGTACCCTGTTCGCGAGATGATTAAGCGTGGATGGCTTGAACTATCCGATGCTGCGATGATTGAAACCCAGCTAGCTCGTTTTTTCTGTGTCGAAGGGCCGAAAGATATTCCATACTTCGGAACACATGCCGCCAAGAAGAGCACCTATGAAGAAAGAGAAATTCCACCCGCACAATTGGCATGGCTTTTTAGGGTCAAACAAATTGCTCGCTCGATAAGCGCACCTCGGTATTCGGAAAAGGCACTCCGCTCTGCGATAGCTGAGTTTGAGTCGTTACTCTATACACCCGACGAGATTCGGCGCGTTCCCCGAATTCTTATGGAGTGTGGCATCCGGTTCATTCTCGTGGAAAAGCTTCCAAACGCAGATATCGATGGGGTGTGCTTCTGGCTTGATGAGTATTCGCCTGTCATCGGCATGTCTACGCGGCGGGACAAGATCGACAATTTCTGGTTCGTGTTGCGGCATGAATGTGAACACGTACTCCGCTGCGATGGGCGCGAAGAGGAAATGATTGACGACAATCTTGAGGGTGAAAAAGCATCAACGAGTGACACTCTGAGCGAAGAAGAGCGTGCCGCAAATGCTGCTGCGGCGAATTTCTGTGTTCCGACTGACAGGTTGAATTCATTTCTCGCTCGCAAACATCCCTTCTACTATGAGAAGGACGTGATTGCATTTGCACGCCTCCTCAATCGGCATCCTGGGCTAGTGATTGGCCAAATGCAAAAGCGACTCGATAGATACGACTATCTCGCTCGTTATCTCGTTAAAGTAAGGCAGTTTGTGCTTCCGGGTTCGATTGCGGACGGTTGGGGACAAGTAGTACCAGTATCGCTGTAGCGGAGAATCGCGATGACAAAAGAAGAGCGACTACAACAGGTATGGCACCACTACGATTCGGATCACGAGCACCAGCCGACTAGTACACGCGAGGCGGTTCATTGGGCCGTCTCCGAGGGCCTTCTAGAGCTGCCGGAGGTCGATCCCTATGAAGTGCTGGCGGGACAAATGTCTCAGGCCCTTCGGGATGAATACGAGACTCACCCCGATGGACGCCGTTATCGCGTAAACCATGCTGTTCGCATTAGCCGTGGTGGGGTTCAACTTACATTCTGGGGAATGATGGGGTTTGCTTCGCATGAGCACATGGAAAAGGCTTTCGCTCAGCGCCGCGACCAAATCATTGGCGACAATCTCCAGCTAAAAACCGATGTCGATGTATACAACGATTTGAACAGGGGAAAACGTCCAGCCATCCAAATGGTGCTTGACTACACGGAAGATGTGGCAGAACGTCAGGAACTGCAAAAAATGAAGCCGAAACGGGTAGAGGCGGAGGTGGCCTAATCGCGCTTCTTCCACCGCGCGCGCGCTGCCACTCTTGCTATGTCTTGCCGTTGTTCGGGAGTCAGGTGCTGCGCTCTAGATTTTCCACCCTTCAAGCCGCCCGCCCGTCGTTTGCTGACGGGCTTCTTCTTGGCATCGCTAACGGAGTCCACAGCTTCGCCGATGGCTATATCGAATATCTGTTTGGCGAGTTGGACCGGGTCGCGGGGGCGTTTGGCCACGAAGCGAGTATGCCATAATTTCAGCAGCCCGTGCCCTTAAAGGGAAACTGAGACACTACCCGCGTTTTAGCTACGTTGCGCCCAGCCGTAAGCAGCGCTATGCTCTGTAGTTGCGGGCAGGGTGAGGGACCGCACAGGGTTTTTACCGTTTCCTCTGTCTTGTGTCCAACTGAAGCACAACGGGTGTCAGGCCGGCCACGGACCTTCCCTGCCTACTCTCTCATGCCGCTCATCTCACAGAACCCGGGCCCGCAGGGGCAGGAATCCGTGGCTCCACTTGGCAAACGAGAGACCCGGATGTCGCCACGGACTTTTGCTTTCGACTGGCCTCGGCTCCCGGCGGCTCCTTTGGAAGGAGGAGCTATGCGTAGTTCACCTGACTTCCGACTGAACGGTTTCCGGAAACTGCTCTTTCTGGCCGCAGTACTCGCCCTCTTCTGCCTGTTACCGGGGATTGCGCAAAAAGCGCAACGGAACGACACGAGTGGTCCCAAATACGACTCGCACACAGAGACGAAGATCAAGGGGACGGTTCAGGAAGTGAAGTCGCCGCCGAAGGGCAGCGAGAAGGAGATTGTCCACTTGCTGGTGAAAAATGGGACGGAAATCGTTGACGTGTATCTTTGCCCAAAGTCCTTTCTCGAGGAAATGGGCGTGGGCTTCAGCAAGGACGACGAAATTGTAGTCACCGGGTCGAAGATCAAACAGGACGGAATGGACCTCGTCCTTGCCCGCGAAGTAGTGAAAGGGCATGACATGCTAGTGCTCCGAGACGACAAGGGCAACCCCGTGTGGAGCTGACACACAAGAACTAGAGAACAGAGACGTCGGGAGACCTTGCCCGCGTGCAACCCGTCTGGCGTGTTTTGGTTACAGAAACCGGCACCACGCCCTTCTCCCAGTCATTGCCCCTGAGAAAGGAACGTTTCACCCGCAACAAGTGCCGGGGCTTTCACCGGCGTTCTGTCCGAAGAAAGCAAGCGCGAGATCATCGCCCGCAACCTTGGCATCAGCACGCGCCCGGAATAGTTTCCGGAATTGACGTTTCGGAAAAAGCGCAGGAACGAATGCTGCTACGTCGTCTCGGAGAGCTGCTCCTGAAAAACACGCGGCGTTAGACCGATCGCCGCCATACTGAAAATCGTACGGGCCGCGAGCACACGGGCCAGCGCCGCTTTTGAGGGGTTGGACGCCTCGACGGGCAATTTGGAGAATTCGAGCGTAAGAGATTGACACTGCTCGTATTGATTCCATTCGAAAGTGCAGGAACCAATCATTCTTAAATGTCGCAGGATGGAGTCAGAATTGCCCCTTGATCGGTACCAATTCACTCTGCGCCGCCACGTTCGAGATCTAATTCTCGAAGAGGGAGACTTACATGAGAGCAACAGGTATTTTCGCAGGATGGACGATTCTTCTCGGTTGCGTAGCTATGACAACGGCACAGGGGCCAGGTGATACTCGTGCCAAATCCAGAACACTGGGATACAGAGTGGTCAAGACGATTCCCCTTGGCGGACAGGGTCTTTGGGATCGCATGGCGGTGGACACGGCAGCGAGGCGGCTGTACGTACCACGGGACACGCACATCGCTGTGTTAGACGCTGACTCAGGGTCGGTGGTGGGCGATGTTTTGGGTCTGCAGGGTGTCCACGGCGTGGCGCTGGCTCCGGA
>WNFL01307484.1_pt1 | contig 12701 bp, 9 predicted proteins | sample 5400361 | NCBI WGS metagenome assembly WNFL01 (sample SAMN13153351, study PRJNA577476) | soil metagenome | isolation source: 40 cm soil on Douglas fir-dominated hillslope | place: USA:California | collected 2013-09-17
CTCACTCTTGTCTTTCTCTACCGGTAGAATGACCCCCGCCTTGTTCGGCGCCGTCATGTTCAGCTTGATCTGGTCGGTATCCAGGTTGCTCAGCATCTCGATGAGAAACCGGGCGTTGAATCCGATCTCGATGTCCTCTCCTTCGTGCTCGCAAGACAACCTTTCGTTGGCTTCGTTGGAGAAATCCAGGTCTTCGGCGGACACCTGGAGCTCACTGCCGGTAATTTTCAGTCGGACCTGGTGCGTGGTCTTATTGGCATAAATCGAAATGCGCCGCAGGGAGCCCAGCAGATCTGTCCTGCTGATCGTCATCTTGATCGAATTGGATGTGGGGATTACGTTTTCATAATCCGGATAGCGTTCGTCGATCAGGCGGCAAATCATGCGGATGTTGCCAAACTTGAAAAAGGCGTTGGACATGTTAAAGTCGATGCTCACGTCGGTGTTCTCTGACGGTAAGGTGGCCTTCAATAAATTCAAGGCCTTGCGCGGGATAATGATGGCGTTGCCGTTGTCCGACTTCACATCGCTTCTGCGATAGCGGACAAGGCGATGCCCGTCGGTAGCAACGAACGTGGTATTTTTGTCACCCAGGTTGACATAAACCCCTGTCATCGCCGGTCGAAGCTCATCGTTGCTGGTGGCAAAAATGGTGTTGTTGACTGCCCTGGCCAGCACGTCCGAAGAGATCGTGGCAGAGAAGTCATTGGAAACGGAAGGCACTTTGGGAAAATCGGTTGCGTTTTCGCCTGAAAGTTTATACCGGCCGTTGTCGGAACTGATCTCAATGCTATACGACGATTCGTCGATCGAAAACGTAACGGGTTGGTCGGGAAGGTTCTTCAATGTATCGAGCAGAATCCGGGCGGGCACGGCAATGCTCCCGCGCTCCTTCGACTCCACCGTGATTTCTGTGATCATTGACGTCTGCAAATCAGAAGCCGTCACTGTCAAATTGGTCTTATCAATCTCGAACAAAAAGTTTTCAAGAATTGGTACAACCGGGTTGGTCGTGATCACCCCGTTGATATTGGAAAGTTGCTTCAGCAGGTAGCTGGAATTAACGATAAACTTCATTGAATCAGTGGTTTGTGGTTGTCCCGCCAGAATGCAGGATGGCGGTAAAGTTAGGAAGAAAATCCAATTCAGAAAGCGTGAGCCGGTATTCGGTATGTCGGTATTCGGTATTCGGTAAATAGGCGTAAACCTCGGGTTATCCAACACGAACCAGAAGCCAAATATTGGTATTCATCCTATTCGGCCAGCACAACTCTACCGAATACCGAATACTGAATACCGACCTACCGACCGAAATACGACCTCTTTTTCATCACCCGGAACAGTTTCTTACGGTCAAAAAGCACCAAGTCCCCCTCGTACGCTTTGCCCAGGACGAGCGTCTCGCCCGGCAACGAGGGGAACAACTCCAGCCGGTACGTTCGGTTGGCGATGTCTCGGATCTCAATCGTATTCACCGGTTTGGTTTGAGCAAGACTATCGTATCGCAGCGTCCCCCTGGAAATAATCTGGTCGGCAGCGAGTTGAAGCATATCGTCCAGGTAGGCATTGACCCGAGAGGTATCCGGCTCATTCATACGCGCCACGGTTACGGTCAGGCTCATGTCGGGTCTGCTGATCTCAAAACCAGCCGGAGGATCCGACGGATAAGCAACGGTCAGACTTCTAAAATTTCTCCAGGCGAAATCGAAGATCCGTTTATCGCGCCAACCGTTCTCTTCGATCGCAAAAATATCAGCCAGGTAAACCCGGTAGCCCGGGATTGTCATCAGGTACGTATCTGAATTCCTGTTCAGCCTGAAATATGTTTCTTTCCTTTGAGGATTCCCCCCGGCCAGGAATTGCTTGTTAAGTCCGGGTCCTTCAAAGAGACTAACGGTTATACCACGTGCGTTCAGCATGTCGTTGATCGAGTCGTGTTGGGCGGCGGCTACCGGTCGTTTTGGCAATGCTTGTGCAAGGGCAGCAAATAATACGTCGATCAAAGTCCGGTCGGCTTCAAACCGGTTTACCTTCCAACGGTTGCCGTCAAAATGCAAGTCCACCTTCCTGTCTTTCCATTCCAACACTACCCGGTCAATTTTGGAAGGGTCTTCCACTTTAAAAAGGAAAGGGTCAACGATCGGCCGGTTTTCTGCCTGCTGAAAAAAATAGACCGCCCCTGTGCACGCTACGAGTGCAATGAATAAAATCAACCTCCTTCGGTTTTTCTTTTCCTGCATGATCAGAAGCTTGCGTATTTTCTTTTCCTCATCCATGCTCTTCCCAGGCCAAAGAGGATCAGCAGCCCAATGGGCAATGCCAGGTTCAGCGCCTGCCAAAATGCTCGATTCCTGATTCGCTCTTTGTCGAGAGGCCTGATCTTCACTTCCTTGCTGCGGGCGCTGATCACACCTTGGTCTTCGACAAGGTAAGCCACCATATTTAGCAGTAAATCCTGGTTCGCAAATGTGTAGCCGGTAACCGGGTCCAATCCCAACGCTTGAGCCTGGCCCGAGCGGGGATTCACATCATTGCGCGCCACGTCCGCATCGGCGACGACGATAATTTTAGTAGCCTTACTTTTTTCTGTTACGACACTCGTGTCGACTCCCTTGGGAAGAAACCGGTTTTTGTAGAGTGATGTAAATTCGCCTTCCAGGAGATAGGCAAGTGGAATCGGTCCATCCTGAAAATCCTCCCGTTTCACTTCTTTCCGCAAATCGTTGATGTCAATCTTTACAGGAGTCGCGGCTTTGTGTGAATACGGTGACGTGAAAAGCAAAGGTCTTTTCTTCACCCCGGAGGCGTTCACCGTATCGATGCTGGTGACAAATCGCGTCAGCGTGGCGTCCAGGTTCCTGGTGATGGGGTGGTCGGCATAATGGTTAATCAACGGAAACCACGGCCATTCCAGGGGCATAACCTGAGGCTTACCTCCTGCTTCGCCGACCACGACCGGGTATTTGCCTGCAATCCTGTCCTGGATGAGATCGCGGTTGATGCGTACGCCGTACTTAAATAATTGATCGTCCAGGTTTAATTCATAGGGAAAGGCATAGCAGTCATTCGAGGAGGCACTGTCCATGACCGCGTCCAGGCCGTCGAGCAGGAAAATGACCTTTCCTCCCGTCATAATGTATTGATCCAGTTTGAACTTGTCGGTTTCAGAAAATAGTTGAACGGGCTTAGGAACGATCAGCACATCGTAATTGGAAACCGATTTTTTACGGCGGAGATCGACGTTGAACACGTCGTATTGTTCCAACAATGCGTCATTCAACCCCGCGATGCGGAGGCTATCGAGCTCGCCGTGGCCCTTCGTCAATTTTTGAATGGCGTTGGCGATTTCAAATTCAACGCCTTCGATGGATTGGTTGAGCACTTCCTGCGAACCCAGCGCGAGGCGGCTGCCTTTGAGCAACATCACTCCATTTTCGAATCCATTATACGAAACGAGCGCCCCCGGGAAAACGACTTTTTCCGTGCGCTCTCCTCCTTTTGTATCGATTACGCGCATCCCGTGCACCCCTTTTGAAGCGAGCCCTGCCATAAATTCATTTTTGGCTTTTTCACTCATTGCCAGTGCCGGGTTGGTAAACGTGTAGTGAACTTTGTCGTTGGAATAGATCCTGAATTCTTCCAGAGTCTCCGCAACTGCCTTTCGGAACCTCTTGAATCCGGGGTTCAAATCTCCATCCAGGAATACTTCGATGTAGACCTGGTCGTCGAGATTCTGCAGAAGATTTTTCGTTGGGGCCTTGATGGTGTATCGTTTTTCCTCCGTGAGGTCAATCCGGAAAAACATGCTGGACGCCACGAGGTTCACAAGCACCACCAGGATCACACCGCTGGCCAACGAGAGCCAATCTCCAACCTGCCTGCTTTGCTTCCAGTTACTCATGGGTATCTGGCGTGCTCTCCATTGATCCGTGTTGCCATTGACGGCTCCCCAGTATAGTCCTGGTAAGGATCATCATCAGGCCTGTTACGCTACCGAAGTAAATCAAATCGCGGCTATCGACCAGGCCTTTGCTCAGGGCTTCGTAATGATAAACGATCCCGAGCTGCCGTATCCACAATACTGCTGCACTTCCGGTGGCCACGGAAGACAGCGAATCAAATCCTGAATAAAGAATAAAACAAAGGAAAGCCGCCAGAATAAAAGCAACAATCTGATTGGTCGTTAACGAAGAGGCCAGTATCCCCACGGAGCAGAACACGCCTCCAAGAAGGGCAAGTCCCAGGTAAGAACCTATCACTCCCGGTGTGTCAATGTTCCCGGCCGGATTTCCCAAACGGGAAACAGAAAAATAGTAAATCCATGTTGGAACAAGCGCTACCAGTACCAAGACGAATGCGGCCAGCCATTTTCCAAGAAGGATTTGCCAATCGCTCAACGGTTTTGTTAATAGTAATTCCAGCGTACCCAGTTTTTTTTCTTCCGCGAAACTTTTCATAGTGATCGCAGGGATGAGAAAAACAAAAACATAGGGGCCCGTGAAAAATAAAGTATCCAGATCGGCGTAGCCGTAATCGAGCACGGAGGTTTCAGGAAATACCCAGATCAACAAGCCCATGGCAGTAAGGAATACACCGATCACGATGTAGGCGATCAGGGAGTTGAGAAATCCGTTAAATTCTTTTACAAAGATCTGAATCATAAAACGGTAATCAGTAACCGGTGATCGGTAATCGGTGGGTGTCGTATCTCAGCATTGCTTACTTATCAAAACTATTAGCGATGAATTTGAACCCAATATCTCGTCCACTTAATTATACTCTAAACTACCGAGGTCAATTCTTTAAATATCTTCTCCAATGAGTTCTCCTCGCTCTTCAGCCCCACCAGCGAGAGTCCCCTGTCGGCGGAAAAGCGAAATACTTCGGGCCGTAAGTCGACGCCCTGGCTTGCCGTGATCCTGAACTGAGAAGGCGTTATCTCCTCCACACGATCTGCACCCGATATCGATTTCAAATCGGTTAGGGTGACGTCACCTTCAAATTCGACGACCAATACGGACAATCCGGTTTTCTTTTTCAGAATAGTGGACAGCCGGTCGTCGGCTACAAGTTCCCCGCGATGAATAATGATCACCCGGTCGCACAGCGCCTGGACCTCCTGCATGATGTGGGTGGAAAAAATAACAGTTTTATTCGTACTAATGTCCTTGATCAGCATTCGGATCTCCCCAATCTGATTGGGATCGAGACCGGAAGTCGGCTCATCGAGGATCAGTACCTTTGGGTCATGGATCAAGGCTTGTGCCAGGCCTACCCGCTGCCGATACCCTTTTGAAAGGGATTCTATTTTCTTGTTTTGTTCCTGGACCAATCCACACAACTCGATCATCTCCCCGATCCGTTGTTTGAGCCGTTGGGATCTCAATCCAAAAAGACCTCCCGAAAAAGCCAGGTATTCGTGGACAAACATGTCCAGATACAAGGGATTGTGTTCCGGCAGGTAACCCGTGTTCCTTTTCACCTCCATCGGTTCATTCACCACATCAAATCCGGCAACTTTTACCTCGCCCGAGCTGGGCGGCAAGTACCCGGTGGCAATTTTCATGGTGGTGGATTTGCCGGCGCCGTTGGGACCCAGGAAGCCGACGATCTCCCCTTCGTTTATCGAAAAGGAAACATCGTTAACCGCCTTTTGACGGTCGTAAACTTTGGTAAGACGGTGGACTTGAAGTGACATTTTTTGGCGCACAAAAGTACTATTATTGTCCGGAAGGAGCCACACATGCCCACCGAAGTCCCGATAGCTATCGGGGCGTAGGTGGGGTGAGGAAGGGGTTTGGCCTCTATTTTGCCATTGAAAAGACCAGATGAATTTTCGATCTTTGCTCTTTAACGAATTTTGGCATGCGTCTTATATTTTTCCTTTCTGGTATTTTAAGTCTTTCTTTCTCCGCCGGCCAAACGGGTTACAAGCTCGATTTTAAAATTAAAGGGTGGAAAGACACAACGGTCTACCTGGGCTATTACCAGGGAGAAAATACCTACCTGCGCGACACGGCCCGGGTAACAAGTCAGGGTACATTTACTTTTGACGGGGAGAAGGATTTACAACAAGGTGTTTACTTTTTGGTGCTGAATAAGACCAAGTTTTCTGACTTTGTGGTCGGCGCCGACCAGCGCTTTGGTATGGAGACTGATGCCGACAACTACATCGCCGGGATGAAAGTAAACGGGGATGAGGACAACAGGCTTTTTTTTGAAAATGCAGCTTACCAGCTTGAAATGCATAAGGAAGCCGAGCCGTACATCAAGATCTTGCAAGACTCCACGCTGAAAGATGAACAAAAGAAAAAGGAGGCCCGGGAGGCATTTGCGAAGGTGAGTGAAAAGGTTCTGGCCTATGAGCGGCAACTCATCGTCGCACATCCCTCTTCCCTCACGGCAAGAATATTCAAGGCTACCCTGCCTGTGGTGGTGCCGGATCCACCCAGGAAAGCAGACGGTTCTGTTGATTCATCATTTCAATTTCGCTACTACCGGGATCACTACTTCGATAATTTTGATTTGGCAGACGACGCCCTGATCCGGATGCCCAAACCTTTCTACAAGGACAAAGTGAAAGACTATCTGGAAAAATTGTTTGTTCCGCAGCCCGACACGATCACGCAGGCGATTAACAAATTAGCCGCCAAGGCAAAAAAGAATCCGGAAGCCTACAAGTACCTGATCTCGACCTGCCTCTTTCTGTACCAGACCCCGGAAATCATGGGCCTCGATGAAGTATTCGTCAATTTGTACAATCGCTATTTCGCTACCGGTGAAATGGATTATTGGGCCAATGCTCAACTGAAGAAAAGTCTTAAAGACTATGCCGACAAAGTAAGCCGGGCGATGATTGGTCGTACGGCTCCCAACCTCATCATGCAGGACCAAAACCGGAAGCCCAAGTCAATGTATGACATCAAAAAGAAATATACGATCCTTTATTTTTTTGATCCCGACTGCGGGCATTGCCGGCAGGAGTCACCCAAACTCGTCGATTTTTACAACAAGAATAAATCCCGGTACGATCTGGAGGTCTTTGCTGTCTCCGCCGACACGTCCATTCAAAAGCTGAAGGACTACATCAAAGAAATGAAGATGACCTGGATAACGGTCGACGGCCCGAGAAGCTACATCACGGAGCATTACCGGAACCTCTACTTTTCCGAAACGACCCCTACCCTCTACATTCTGGACGAAAAGAAAAAGGTAATTGCCCGAAAACTGCCGGTCGAGAAATTGGACGACTTTTTGTCCAACTACGAGAAATTCCAGAAAAGGAAAGCGCAGGGGGGAAGCAAGGGTACCTAGCCGAGTCGATTATTTTCCCGCAGATCTCGCAGAAGAATGCAGAGGATTTTGGCTGACCGCCTGTATTTTCAGAGAAATCTGCGAGATCCGCGGGAAAAGAGAATTTGTTCCCGCGCGGTACCAATATTCATTTCAATACACTTTTTAGAGGGTTTGGATAATAAAACCACTCATTCATGCAACTATTTACCTGTGGTGGAGTATCTAAGGAAGTAAATACCTGAAACTATGGCCCTCCTCAACCTTTTCGGCAAAAAAAAGAAAGAATTTAAAGCGTCGTGCACGATAACCAAAGAACCTCTTGAAAAGGGGTACGGCTATTTGCTCACCACCGCACAAGTAGTGTCTTCCAGAAAATACTGGGACCTGATCATGACCGAACCGGAAACCTTGTCTTATACGGGTTCCCATTTTAAGAACCAGTCGAGCGGTACGCACATGCGGAGCATGATCTTTGAAAAGTACGCTACCGTTTCAAAACCGTGGATCGTTTCGGACTCTGTTATTAACTATTTTGATGTGGACAGGATCGTTGCCCGCGAAGGTGCCAAAAAGTGGTGGCAAAGCGAAGGCAACTATGTTCCCGAACAAACCGGGCCGGCCACCGATCATCTGGACATGCCTACGTATCAGGACCTGAAAAACTACGCTATCCTGGAAGCGGGAAGAGAACGGGTTAAGATGAGTGCCTGATCTGGCGCGCGTTTTAGACGCGTGCCGTAGTTCAATGTGCACCTGATCTGGCGTGCGTTTTAAACGCGTGCCGTAGTTCAATGTTTTTTTCCCACTTGTCAATTCCTCCTCTCAATCGTAAACTTCACCAACTGTTGTAACGACGTCTTGTAAACGGACTCGGGCAGTTCGTGCAGAATTTCGTTGGCTTGCCTGTGAAATTGGTTCATCGATTGTGTGGCATACTCGATTCCTCCGGAGGCCTTGACATAGGCGATCACCTCTTTTACCTTCCTGGGTTTGGAGCTTTCGTTCCTGACCATACCAATCATTTTTCTCTTCTCGGACCAGGACGATTTCGACAAGGCGTAGATCAGAGGAAGGGTCATTTTTTTTTCTTTGATATCTATTCCCAACGGCTTACCGATCTCGTCTTCACCGTAATCGAACAAGTCGTCTTTGATCTGGAAGGCCATCCCTACCAGCTCACCAAAAGCCCGCATTCGGTCGACGGTCGCTTGAGGGGCTCCTGCGGAACTGGCACCGACCGCACAACACGAAGCAATGAGAGACGCTGTCTTTTGGCGGATGATGTCAAAGTATACTTCTTCGGTGATGTCCAGCTGCCGGGCTTTTTCAAGTTGTAGCAACTCGCCTTCGCTCATTTCTTTTACTGACTTGGTGACGATACCCAGGAGATCAAAATCGTTGTTTTCGATCGAAAGTATCAATCCACGGGAAAGCAGAAAATCCCCGACGAGGACTGCAATTTTATTTTTCCACAGCGCATTGACCGAGAAAAAACCCCTTCTGTAATCCGCATCGTCTACGACATCGTCGTGAACCAGGGTCGCGGTGTGCAGTAATTCGATGAGCGAAGCGCCGCGAAAGGTAGACTCCCCGATCCGGCCGCACGTGCCCGCGCTCAAAAAAACAAACATCGGCCGCATTTGCTTGCCCTTTCGTTTGACGATGTAGTTCATGATCTTGTCCAGGAGGAGAACGCGTGTCCGCATGGAAGCGCGGAACTTTTGTTCAAACTCTTCCATCTCGCGGGCAATCGGTGCCTTGATATCCTCTAAGCGCATAGACATGTGTTGCAATTATACGGAATCGGGTCCAGAGTCGATAGTCCGGGGCCGATTGTTCCAAAACCTTTTCAAAAAAGGTGCACGTCGTTGACCCTGAACTATGTACTATTTACTACTTTCGAATCATGAAGGCAATCGACCAACAGTGGGAGCAGTTTCTTTTCGTAGTCGCCATCCTGGTGATCGCATTTGTTGTAGGGAGTGTTTTGCGTTTCCTGATGGGTCGGTTTTTGAGGGCTTCCACCCGGAAACTCAAAGTGGACCCCACCCGGTACAATTTCTTCAAAAATGCAGTTGACTTTATCGTCTTTCTGATTGCTGCCATTATTATTTTCCGGTCGATTCCTTCTCTGCACGCCTATGGCAACACATTGATCACCGGCGCGGGGGTGTTGGCCGCGGTGGTGGGCTTCGCCTCGCAAACTGCATTTTCCAATATCGTCAGCGGGTTTTTCCTGGTTATTTTCAGACCCTTCAGCGTGGGCGACCGCGTCAAGATCGGCCAACTCTACTCGGGCGACATCGAGGACATCACTCTTCGGCACACGGTCATCAAGGATTTTGAAAACAAACGGATCATTATCCCCAACAACGTCATCAGCAACGAAACCATTATCAACTCCACCATCATCGACGAAAAAGTAATCGTGTTCGTTGAGGTCGTTATTGCCTTTGATGCCGACACGGACAAAACCATCCGCATTATTCAGGAGGAAGCATTGAAACACCCGTTCTGTATCGATACCCGCAGCTCGGAAGAGTTGCTAAAAGGGGACCACCAGGTCATGGTACGGGTCATGGGCTTTACGGAAATCGGCGTGCAACTCCGCGCCTATGCCTCCGCCCGCAACGCTAACGATGGATTCGAATTGAAATGCGATGTACTCAAGTCAGTGAAAGATCGATTTGTGAAAGAAAACGTCGACATCGCCTATGCTTACCGAACGTTAATTCAAAAACATATTTCCTGATTCCCTGCTATGATCATCCGAAGAAAGTCAAAGAACCGCAAGCTTCCCGTTGCGCCTCCCTCCGGCGAAAGCAAGATCATTCTTGAACTCATTCAATACAATGACAAGGTCTATCAAAAATATGACAATTTGCCCATCACTGAACTCCTGACCCTTCTAAAGCCAGGCCAGGTCAATTGGATCAATCTCGACGGGTTGCACGACCGGACCATCATACAAAAGATCGGAGAACATTTCCATCTTCACTCCCTTCTCATCGAAGATATCAGCAGCGATAACCAACCCAAAGCAGAGGAGTATAAGGATTACCTTTTCTTCACGCTCAAAATGCTCTACCGCATTGAAGCGCCCAACATCATTGACTATGAGCAAATCAGCTTTGTCCTGGGAAAGGATTACCTGCTTTCCTTCCAGGAAAAGGACGGTGATCTTTTCGGGCCGTTCCGCGAACGGATCCGGCTCAACCAGGGCAGGGTACGGAAAAAAAAGGTCGATTATTTGCTCTACCGGCTGATTGATATTATCGTGGATAGCTACTACACGGTGTTGGACAATATCGGACAACAAATTGAAGATATTGAGGAGGCCGTATACAGCAAGCCAACTTCAAAAGAGTTCCAGCGCATCCAGCAGCTTAAGAAGGAGTTGATCTATTTGCGGAAAGCCCTTTACCCCTTGCGCGACGCGCTGAATAAACTGATCAAAGACGAATCAGGTTTTATCGAGTCCGTCAACACCCGTTATTTCTCCGACATCTACGACCACGTGGTCCATCTGATCGACAGCCTGGATACCTACAAGGACCTGACCTCGGGCTTGATGGACATCCACATCAACACACTCAATACGCGGATGAACGAGATCATCAAAGTGCTGACCATCGCATCAACGATTTTCATGCCCTTGACTTTTATCGTGGGTGTCTATGGAATGAATTTTGAATATATGCCCGAGTTACATTCCCCCTGGGGTTATCCGACCGTATGGGCAGTCATGATCCTGATGACCGTCGGGATGGTGATGTATTTCAGGCACAAGAAATGGTTCTAGATTACCGCTCCCCGCCCCGACTGGTCAGGGCTCGGGGCTGACTAATAAGTACTTGATGAAAAAACTGGCCAAATATTCTTTTGATCTTTGCGCCTACTTTGCGTCTCCGCGCCTTCACCCCCGACTTAGTCGGGGCGAAGGCGCAGAGGTAAGAGATAATTTGGTTTGACCTCTCAATTAATACTTTTTTAGTCAGCCCCACGTAAAGAACACCTCGCGTCCAACGTACGATAAAGCGTCGGCGGGCAGGCCGGCCATTCCGAGACAGGGAGTTTTATTGAGGCTCGCTCCTTCTTCAATCTCAAATTTTAGAACACGCCGAGCGCTTTCAGCAATATCCGCAGACTCCAAATAATCACCAAGGCCCCGACACAGATAAACATGGTCTTCATGGGCAACTTGCCGGCGAGCTTGGCCGCCAGCGGGGCTGCCACCGTACCGCCGACAATCAATCCCAAAATAACCGGCCAATGATTGATGCCCAGCATGGAGAAAAATGTGAGGGCGCTGGCCAGCGTGATGAAAAACTCCGTCAGGCTCACCGAGCCAATCACGTACCTCGGGCTTCGTCCTTTTGATATTAGGGTGCTGGTGACCAAAGGTCCCCAACCCCCGCCACCAAAAGAATCCAGAAATCCTCCAGCCCCGGCAAGCCAGCCCACCCGCTTCACCTTTTTCGAAGCACCGTTCTTCCGGAAGGCATTCATAAGGATCTTGGTTCCTAAAAACAAGGTATAAGCCGCCAACACCGGGCGGATATAGGGCGCGTACCGATCTCCAAACTTCGAAAGCAAATAGGCCCCCAGGACCGCACCAATGATACCCGGTATCAGCAGGTTCTTGAATAATTTCTTGTTGACGTTTCCAAACTTATAGTGACTGTATCCCGATACGCCACTCGAAAACATTTCTGCCGTGTGAATGCTCCCGCTGATGGCCGGGAGGTTTACGCCAATGGATAACAAGATGGTAGTACACGTTACCCCATAGCCCATACCGAGCGCCCCGTCTACCATTTGGGCAAGGAAACCGGCCGCGATCATCCAATAAAAACGCGAGTCCACCTCCCGCGTCATCTCTCTCAGTCCACCGAGCAAATCACCAAAAGGAATGTAGGAGAGTACCAAATGGCCGACAAACATAAAGAAGAAGGCAAACAGAAGATAAGAGGCAATCCGCTTCCACCTTCTTTCGGCGATTGTGCGGACTTCACGGCTATCTTCGGCAGCCAGGACACGGGTGATGTCATTCAGCTTATTAATCCGGGCCGAGAGGTCGCCGTTGAGTTTGCTGCGGATGATATGCATGTTATCCAGAACGTCATCCATCTGGTCCGGCAGGGATTCTGAAAAAATTTCCTTCAACCGCTTCGCGATCGTTGGCGATTTTCCATTAGTAGAAATGGCGATCTTGAGATTTCCCTTTTTTACGATAGATCCCAGATAAAAATCGCAGAGCTCGGGAGTATCGGCCACGTTGACCAATTTCCCTTTTGCCCTGGCGTCTTCCTGTATGGCCTGGCTTACTTGTTTATCGTCTACGGCTACCATCACCAGGTCCGCCTCCTCGAGGTCTTCCGCTTGATAGGGGCGCTCCACCCATT
>WNFL01112726.1_pt3 | contig 12700 bp, 20 predicted proteins | sample 5400361 | NCBI WGS metagenome assembly WNFL01 (sample SAMN13153351, study PRJNA577476) | soil metagenome | isolation source: 40 cm soil on Douglas fir-dominated hillslope | place: USA:California | collected 2013-09-17
AAAAGTGTTGGCCGTTTAGTGCTCGAGCCAGGAGCGACGGACGAAAGAGGCGGAGGGAGGAGGGGGAGAAGGGCGTAGAGTCCGTAGGAAGAGTGCCCGTAGAGTGTCAGACAAGACAGACAGACAGTGTGCATGCACGCCAGAAGCCAGGATAACGCCAGCCAGATGGCACCTAGCGACACCTAGCGACACCCAGCCCAGCCCCAAGCCGGCCGACAATTTCGCAAGGCTCGCGGGGCCGATTAAAATTGGGATGGATGTGAATATGAGGTGGACTCCTCCTGATGCGGGCTTCGGTTCATTGGACAGTCAGCAGCCGTGGGCAGTCAGCAGCCAGCTAGGAGCCCAACAGCTAACAGCCACAATTCAGTCGACCCCCACAGCCCGCGCACAGTTGCGGCCCGTGTTCCTGACGAGCCCTTTGCGACGACGACCACACCCGACAACTTGCAGCGCCTCGCCCGTCGCGTCGACTCGCGTAGTCGTATCAACGAGATTGCGAATATTTTAGGCGTCGTGGTCGTGGTCGTGGTCGTGGTCTAAGAGACACAGCGACAGAGCGACAGAGCGCAGCAGTAGACAAGTCGAACGTTAATTCCACAGATTGTTACAAATATAGAGCACAATACATCAAAGCTAGAGCGAGTCGGAGAGCATCAAAGAACCAAATCATGTCTCGTCGTAATCATCACCATCATAACTAACCCATCATAACTCATCACATAGAGATCGCACGTCCCCTCTTCATCGTAACCTCTCCCCGGACTGTCCCCCGTCCTCGTTCCCGCTCCCGCTCCCGCTCACCATCCGTAGGCGCATCGCCCCCCCACACTTTATCGATGCGCGCATACGTGATCGGCCGCGGACTCTTGTGTGTAAACCCCGCAAATGCAAGTGCTTTCCGCACCTCGAGAATTTCTTTTCCGTGCACCTTGTCCTTGAGCAATGGATCTCGCGTTGCGTCCGCTGCTGCACCATTCGCCGGAGCAAGGGGCTACGTCAAAAGGAGTCATATCAGTTATACATATATCCAACCTCTTTTCTGTGCATAGCGCCGTAAGGGCACTGGACACGCACCTCGGCAGGGATGTCCTGATCAAAGTGTCGTGTATCCTCTGGGTTACTGAGGTGCGGTACGAAGGGCGCCTCCATCCGATGGATATTATCCCAGTCGATTCCTTTGAACCACACATGCGCCTGCGGTTGGTGAGTCGTTCAAGGACACCGGCCGTGGTCACCGCGAACGACCGCAGCCAGGGAATCAATCGCAGCACACGCGCCACAAGTACCCGCGACACGTTTCCCGGTAATACGGCGTCGGAACACCGGTCGTTATCCGCGTTTTTAGTAGTTGTCGTGGTGGTGAAGCAAACAGAGCAGATCGGGGATCAAACCAGTCAGCTTTCGTCCACATATTGCCTCCATGGCACCGGGTACATGTAACCTCACCTTAATCTGTTCAACACCATCAATACTCGCACCGCCGCCTCCACCGCCCATATGGCCAAAGAACCCGCTTCGTCGAACACTGACAATCAGCGAATTGGGGCGACTGGTCGACACTGTGGACTGGCTCCCGAGTCTATCTTCCGGTTCGCAGAGCAAGCGCTGCATGAGGTCCACTCCTTCGGGTGACACTCGGGGTCGGGACGGGAACCGCAGCGCCTGTTTCCAATTGAGGATCTTCTGTCGAGTGATGTGGCGCGAATTGGAGACAAAGGGTGGATATCTGGTGTACAAGGGGGAATGGAATGAGTGCCAATCGTACACACAGAAAAATCCGCGCCGTACCCGTAGAGACACTCGAACAAGATAACACCCAAGCTCCACCAGTCGCAAGAAAACGTGTACCCTTGACCTACGAAAAAATTAGGGGGAAAGTGGCATAACTAGTCAGCCAGCTAGCGTACCTCGAATAACCTCTGGTGACACTATGAACAACATAAGCGACTGGGACATACACGTAGGCACGGCGCAGATGACTCACTGTACGAATTTGTCCCACAAACAGAGTAGGCGAGCTGAAAACGGAGATGGGCATAAGTCCCCAGTTAAGAAATTCGAACCATACGTACCTTCTTGCGGTTCTTTTCTCTCCAAGTAAAGACACCGCCGGGTCCCTCGCCCATAATCTTCTCAAGATCCTTTCGGTCAATCCGCTTGGTCTTTGTCCCATCTTGATTGCCGTCTTCCAGATCGATCCCATGCTTCCTGAGGAGGTCCCGACGTTGCTGCTCATAGTCTAAGGAACCATGTCCGTCAGCACCTTTCACCCAATAAAGTTGACAGGAGGCCGGCATACATGTCGTATCGTGGGCCCAGTGCAAGTCAGTCCTGGGAACAGGTTTCATGCATCAGCACTATTCAACGAACCTCAATGGCGGTTACTCACGCCAGCCCGAAATCGCTGAGTTTGATATGACCATTCGGGTCAAATAGGAAGTTCTGCCGTCAGATATGTCAGGAAGAGGACGATAAAAATATATTAAGCGCCTGACATCGGGCTTAATATCGCGGTGAATGAAGCCTTGCTTATGGCACTGCTCGATGGCAAGAATCATCTGGAAAACGTCCCACGGTTAACGCAGGCCTAGCGCCCAGAGGAACGAGGCCGCACCTCGGCAACGTAGAATCGGGCAAAGCCCTCTTCAAAAATATCCCTCTGGATGAGAAGATTGAGCAGGTCTCCTCCGCCCATGAACTCCAATACCTAGAAATGCGGTTAGTCGATCGCGAGAGCCGAGCGGGGCGGAATATCAGATCGTACCAAGTAGAGATGATCACGGTCCTGGAAACTATAGAATAGCCGAACGATCCACTCCGCGCCGTTGACATTCCCGACGAGAGCAGCGCCCTTGAGCACATCCCTCTCAGCGCGCACGTGTCCCTCCTGGCCTTTACGCAGCATGTCCGTCTTCCTCAGCTGCTTCATAGCGTACAATTGGCCAGTACCCTTCTCCTTGACGAGAGAAACCACTCCAAAGGCACCATGTCCAATCGTCTTGAGCTTGACAAACGAATTAACATCCACCCGGGCCCTCTGCTCGCGCAAATACTCAGTCTCGTTCTTCCTCCACCGCTCCCGCACCACCGCGCGCTGCGACTCGCTCATCCCAAGCTGCGCCATCTCGCGCTCCATCGCAAGTCGGCGCCGCTCGCGCGAGGGCTGCTGACGCAAAACCGGGAAGTACAGGTTTTCGAAGTAGATGCGGGCAGAGACGGCCTTTTCGAGCGTCGGGAGAGAGGGATTAATCATCCGCGGGCGAATTGGCTGGACGGCAGCCACACGGCGCGCTGCCCAGGGGTCAAGGGACGCGTTGGGCGATGTCTCCTCCTCCTCCTCCTCCTCGCGCTCCTGCGGTGCTGGGAGACTGGTGCCTGCGGCCTGTGCAGGAACTGGAGCACCAGGCCAGGCCGAAGGCGGTACTGAGCTTGCGACTGTCGCGCCTGTAGGGCTTGGTTGGGACATAGGGCTCATGGAAGACTGGGTCAAAGGGGAAGAAAGTCGTGTAGTTGTGATTGTTGTCGAACTCGGAGAAGGGAGGCCGTTCACCACGCGAAGTGGAGGACCGCGAATAGTTGGGTCGCTGCTGCTTTCGGGTGTTGGTTTCATGGCTCCAACAACCTGCGCTACGGCTCGGGCCTGGACGGTCGAACGAACGAGTGACTTGATTGGCATTGCCCATTGTGGATCTATGAAGCACTTCAGTACTCTCCATCAAATAAAATTGAAAACTGTAGCTCACTGCCGAGCTTTCCAACCCGATCGGGTCCCCAGCGGGTTAACAGAGCTTCCGCTTGCTCGTGATCGGATGCATGAACTAAGTGTCTGCCGAGAAAAATATAAGTGATAATAATGGTTTGCCATCGAATGTACTCACACAAAACCAGTGGGTGTTCCAATCATATCCTTTGCTATCCGTCGTCCCTTCTTTAGCGGGGTTGGCGCACCTGGCGGAGAGGCTGGCACATCGCGAACGGTGTCCACGACTTTGGGCAGTTCCCCGGGCTTGATTTCTTCATACCTAGGCCCTGCGTTCAACTGCGAAGCTGAGTCGCTTCCTGCGAAGCCAAAGAACCTAGACGCCACTGGAGTCGCAAGGGCGAGGAGATCGTAGAACCCCTTATGAAGAAGCGTCCCACCCGGGAGAGTTGTACGTGGTGCATCATCTTCTTGTGGACGATAGGGCATGAAGAACGGCGGGTAGGACCATACGTTCTGGATATAATACGGGTGATATGCGTCCGCCGAGGAAACAGGCGAGCGCTGACCACCATTATAATCGTATACTCCATAAGTATTTAGAGGGGGTGTCGGAAGAGGGCGCCTTGCTGCGTAGGCCATCTGATCGTCGAAAGCATTCGCTCAGCAACTGGTTGTTCTCATGTCCCAAGGCGCCAAACTTACCTTTGAAAAATAAAACCTCGCAAAACCCAGTACACCAAGGTATCGAAGGTATCGTTATACAGCACTCGATACCGTTCCAAAGACTGCACAGCTTCTTTGTGTTTCTGGTACGGGTGGAGCGTTCCGTCGTCTTGATAAGCGTACACAGCTTCTCTTACAAACAGGTTCTATGCTACTCCGGACTTGGTGGCGTCAGCTTGTCGTGCCGGCTTGTTTCGACCACGGGTGGCTAGTATGGTCGGGAACCAAGCCTTGGCGGTTGACAACCGCTGAGCATCCATGGCAGTTTGACGTTGTAGATGAAACAAACAACAACCTCGATAGGAACGGGAACGGTTGGACACAATGTTTGCTTGTTTTGAGGCGCGCTAGCGATACGGGCAACTCGTCAAAGGTGTCCCGAATGGGATATCGAAAACGCGTCATCATCGGGGGCTGCATCGAGGGCCGGAAGGTGTATTAGAAGGCACGTGATTGCCGTGAGCAGACGAACAGACGAACAGACGAGCAGGTAAGAGTGGTAGCGCCGGTGGACTGCTGCCTGGAGGGATTGAAGCATGCAAGTGGACTAAACAGAGATCAGGTGGATCGGAGTCGGTCTTACACTGCACGTCGAGACTTACTCCTCCAGCCTACCTAGTGAGGTAAGTAAGGAGCCAAATCGTTCACAGGATGAAAGCGGTGTCGATACTCGCCCAGCGCAACGCGATAATATCCAAGTGAGATAGCTTTCGAGTAAACTTTCCGGAATCTCCTTTGGGCGAGATACGAGATATTGCACTGCCTGAAACGTGCGGACCATGAGGCGGCGTACACACCAGACCGATCTGTGGCCTAGAGGAAGGAAAAGGTCCGGTGAGAGTACTGTGTGAATACTGCTGACTGTGACTATTCTGGTACATTGCAACGGCTGAGGAGCGGTGGGGATTCAACCTCCAACTACAACGAGGTTCCCAGTTGGTCCGCAGGTGACCGGAAGCGTAGTCGTAGCTGGGTGGGTAAATTCTGACATGACTGACGTCTATGCCCGAGAAGGGAGAAGGTCAAGGACAACTTGCATGCTGGTTACAGGCAGGCAGCCTGGGTAGTCTGGCAGGCTAAACGATTACAAACCCACAGACCTACAAACCCATGCGTATTTCGCTGCCTCCACACGTCATAAATTTCGTGAACCTTTAGTTGGGAATGGACCTAGGTGTACCGAGGGGAAGGCTCTCCCAGCCTACACTAATACGGTGAAAGGTTTGGTCAGAAGATGAAAAGAACAGGTGGGCTCTATGCATGGCAGACCACGTCGCCCACGCAGAGAGTCGGTTCTTTCCGCTCAGGGTCCACCAGGAAATCACGGAAAACATGGAATGAGAACATAAGACATATATCAGTCCACTTTCACGTCCGGACGCGTTAAGTGCACGTTTTCGAGCACGAAAACCAAACCAATGAGTACGAAGGGGTGGCGAGTACTGTTCGGGACCAATATGGGGTAGATGAGAGCGATAGAATATTGTATGGTTTTTTCTTGTTATCTCTGAGTTTGCTGGGATAATGGAGTATTCGAGTGGCGACGCGTCCCATTCCAAAGTTGACGCCTCTTGGCTCCCTATCATCCCACCATTTCTCTAGATCAGCGGCATCTGCAACTTTGCAACGCTATCTGGGACCGTCGATAAGCTCTTAATGTTGTGATCTGGCTCTATATTTGTATTTCTGAATCTTGCTGTCCTCCCACTTCACTTCCGGCATTCTTGCCCTCGGACGGCTTGCTCTTAGCGCATTCCGGGTCAACCTTCTTTCCTTAGATGCCGTGTGGTTTACGTACCTGTCGGACTAGGTATGCCCGCCCATTCTCACTCCTCCGAACTGAGCCACAACCTCATTCCCTTTTGAGCAATTCACTGATCCTTTTTAAAAATAGTAAAACAGTAAAATAAAATACCCGCGGGTGCTGAATACTTCTTCTCGTTTAATGTCCCAAACCGTCTCTGACTTGGCAATGATCCGCCGACTGTACTGTCCATAAGAAACCGGTAACTCGCGCGCGTCTCAACCGCCGCAGCTTCATCTCCCTGTTCCTGTTCTGGACCAGTGTCCATACACGGCCCTCATTTTCCTCTCAATCAGCCTCGGGCGTACCCTCCGGAGACCTTCAACCCAGACCCAACCGCTCTCCCCTCGAAGCCTCACACACATCGCGAGACCAATCGCAGTGCATCGCATTCTCGGGCTATCCTACGTCGGCCGAGAGAACCGAGCCGTGCCGCCCTGCGAATCCTCCAAGATCACCCTCTGAGCCGCTACCTTATTGTGCAGGCCGAGCTACGAGCTCACGAAGGGTACCCAGTCTCCAGGTTTCATCAATCAGAAGACCACAGGATGGTACGCCCTTTCTATGGATTCCGTGAAGTGCGCGATGATTGACATCGATGTCCCAGTTCTGATCGTGGAAGAAATCGAAGGATCCATTACGGGTCAAGTGCACTCATGACAGCTTAATTGATGACAACTCATTCCGACTGCGTTACCGTCTCTCTCGGCCCTTCAATGCACTCACAATTCCGAGATTGGCCGGGCAGTATAGTTGGAGATGGGCGAGGAATAACCTATCGTGTGGCACGTTTTTTTCTGATTTCATTTGGCGGAGAGCGTCGGCCCATACAGATTATCGCTTCCAGAAATCCAACCCGATCCGATTGCGAAGAGGAGGCTGTTCCCTCGATCGGATCAACGCATTTCCAAACCCGCCTGGGGATATCATTCCCAGAAGGTGGCACCTCCCACCAGGAGAAGGTCAAGAGTCGTAGTTGAGTATGCATCCAATCCGGCAATGTGGCGCAGAGGACGAAGCAGACAGATTTTAGGAACCCAATGTCAAAGGTGCATAATATTGACACGTACACAGTACTCACAGACGCTCTGGCTCGTATTGGCTCACCAGCTTGGAGTGGATCACTCATTTACCCCTGGATTCGTTCTCACCTCTGCACCACCCCAGTCCCTCACCTTTCTACCCTCTAGACTTATTGCTCCCTCTTCTCCTCCACGCGCGAGATCTCCGCAAGGGCCATAGGGCTGTCTGCATCCATAGACGCGCGTCATCAGTCGAGTGCCGCCTTTATTCGCCAGGCACAATCCTGCCGTGCAGGGTTGAGAAACCTTGTCGAGTTGTCCACTCCGGATCGAATAAAACCGGACGGATCGTCGTCCAAAACGCAAAGATTCGACGACGTGGACCAGGCGAAGAGGGCATATGGTCCCAATCCGGCGGTTACGGGCCAGAGTTTGAGACACGAACGCGCCGCACGGAGGGGACTGCCGCGTCGTGGTGCCACTTCCGGTACGTATATGTTCCACCTGGCTGTATTGGCAGAGTAGCCGGCGATCCGTGTAGAGGAGGCCATCTCAGTTACTTACATTGGCCCCTCCCCCTTTCCTTTTACTCGTCCAGTAGACGGTTATACGCCAGGATCTCTCCGTTTTCAAACGCCATGTGCCGAGGCCCGTCACGAACACCAACCTTCCCTGTACAAGCCTTTTACCGGACCTCCAACTATTTCAACCTCAGCAGTTCGCCCCTCAAACTCTTCCCCCTTGCCAGCACACTCTGCACCAGCTCATCAACCAAGTATGAGCACAGCAGCTGCAATCCGCTCGCCGCTTTTCCATCGACCGGATCCCGCATTCGACATGCGGGATAGCTCTGGAATCACCCTCCCTCCCATACGTGCCGCTCACTCTTCTCGACCATCTCTGGAGCTACCTTCCATGAAGGCCATCTTCGCTGTGGCGTCAAGCCACCTCTTCTCGACTGACCGACACCATCACTACACCCAAACCTCGTCTTCTGGGCAGGGAGCATCTTTATGCTCGACGTTTCGTTCCCAAACCAACTCCTCAGCGTCATCCACCGCGCGCTTTGAAAAAGAAATAGCGGCTCATCCTCCCCCCATATGTGAGTGCCTTTGTCATGATTTAACCGCCCTTGCCCACAATAGATGCGGGGATCTATCGTACAGGGCTTCGCCGTCATCGATCTGCCCTGTGTCTTCTTAACTGAGCCCGTGGCTCCTACCTCTCCCGAAGGGCCCTTTGTGCGACACTGACCGCACAATTACCACCCTACTTCCATATTACTGAAGAGCAGACAGTCGAACTGACTTGGGTTCTTCATTTCCCACAGCAGGACCGCCTAGAGCTACGCTCGCATCTCCAGCTGGATCTCAGTTGCACTGCCAACCGGCTCGAGCACTCCTTTCAGTTCACCTTCCAGAAGCGGACTTGACTGTCAAGGAATCCCCCCGATTCGAATCATTAATTGGCGCTCGACAAGGACAAGGGTTGAATTCGGGGTTGAATTCGAATAACCTTTGGAGGAAACGACCGATACACGCCAGCTCGGGCGGAGAACCTCTTGGCTCTCAATTTGATACCGGTTCTTCCCGTTCGCCAGTGCATGACGAATTTGACTTGCGAGCTCGAGAGGAAGGGGCATCCAGCGCTCTCTTGTCCCTCTCTGCACAGAGACACGCTGGACACCAGCATCATAACAGTCCTTCCCTGGAACTCTCCAGCCCCTCACAGCCTGGATCATTGCGTGTTTCAAGCTCGGACCTATCCCACCACAGCCCCTTTCTGCCAGCTTCCCCCTCCAGAGCTCCGACCTCACCGTATGACCACCCTGTTCTCCTCCTACCTCCCTCCTTGTATGCGGGTGCTGCCCATGCGTCTCGACATCACCATGACCGTCACCACCGCAATCTGAGGTCGCTTGTGGACCCCTATCCATCGCCTTACTCCCATGTGAGCGGCCATCGAACAGTTAGCCCTCTCAGTGCGTTGAGATCCGGAGGGACGGGCTCTGTAACTGGGAAAGGAGCTGGAGAAACCGCTGGTGGAAAAAAGCGTCGCGCGAGGGCTACCCCAGAACAGCTGGAGATCCTCAACCAAGTGTACGCCAGGACTCCGTTTCCGAGTACGCAGGAAAGGATCGATCTCGCCGCCACGCTGGGCATGACTCCCAGGAGCGTGCAGATTTGGTACGTTATGATTTCATTTACAGGGTTTTCCCTTGGTGGAGCCTCATGGTCGCTCCTGGGACTTATTATTTTTCACTAACGGGTTGCTTATTTAGGTTCCAAAACCGACGGCAAGGTGCCAAGCACAGCGAAAATAAGCGGCGAGAACAGCCAGCACTGGTCTCGTCCAGCACCTCCACCACCAACCTACCCACTCCTCTCTCCTCTCCGGGGTACGGGAGTCCAAGATCGCAGTCTCAGCATAGCGAGCCAGGCGTTGCCCTGCGCGCAGTTGAGCCTTATGCTCATGGGGGATCCATTTCACCACTTCTGGAACGCTCTACCCCATCCTTGTCTCTTCATTCAGCCTCACGATCACCCATACACGAACTGAGGGCGCGGACTCGTGGGCGAAGGGTGTCTGTTGACGATCTGCTCAGGAAGGACGACGAGAGCAGCGGAGAGGACAGCAACACGCCCGAAGGGGCTGTGAGGAGACGCCACCGTGACTGGGGGGAAGACGACGAGTGGCGCCCGTCCGCCCGGCGGGCATAGACCCGGAGCCTCTCGGAGAACCAGTGCGGAATTGTCGACGATAGACCAATCTAAGAATACTTCCGGTTTGTTCACTGTGTAGAGTTACAGCATAAAGAAGTGAAGTCAACGGGACCCCAATCAGGATGGGGACGCATATGAAATTTGACGGAGAGGTCGCAAATCACCTCAGTACGGAGTCTTGTATTCGTCACGATCGTTTCCATTCCCCTTCGCTTCTTGTATGTCCAGATGCCTCGCGGCATCGGCTAACCTTACGCTCTCTGCTTGCTGTTAGCCACGTTTCCTTTCCGATTCTCGCCTCTCATTCGTCTCTTGGGTCTGTGTACTTTGTATTCTCTTAGCCTTTCGTGATTGGCGTTCTAGACAGTCATGTACAGTGATGTACTCTCCTCAAATCAAAAAAGATCGTTGATCAGTCGTGCGATCTACCGGCCTTGAAGTAAAAGGAAGTGGGAAATTAGAGTACTATCTGTTTGTCGGCTGGAATCCACCCTGTTCTTCGTCCGAAGATATGGGGGGTTCAGGTAGAACTTTCCTGATGGAATCGCGAACACTGAATAACCTCGGTCTCTAGGGCTAACGTATAGAAATACATAGGCTATTCGGTGGAACATTCTAAGGTTCAGTTTCAGTGCTTGCCTGGGCTCATCAAAAATCTCCGCCATCCACCTCGTAACGCCAGCGGGAGGGCCAATTCTGTCGTTTTCTCTGTTAACCATATGCTCGGTTCTACTGATCTGCTGTAAAGTTCGGGCTTTGAAGAAAGCTGCAGGGTGAAATTTTCAATTCAAAATCGGACAGGGCAAGCGCACGCAGGGACATGGGACGTCATGGTTGGTCCTGAAGGGATAATAGTTGGGTTTGTAGCACCCGGTTGTTGGAGATTGGTTATGGCAGAGTCAACCAGTAAAGTAAAGTCCTTCAGCTCTCCATTATACTGTAATAATATTACCACCTTGCAAGGGATCTTCCGCTCACTATTTATCATCTCTGTTCGTTTTTACAAGGGCTCTTTGGATCTGTAGCCTCATTAAATAAGTCGTCGCATTGTCATTTACCTTTCTGTCCTCGACGCAATACCGATTCGTGGACCTAATGGACGACCCAGCATATCCCCAGTAGGTTCACTCTTCACTTTGGTCAAGTTGCGATCATATAGATCATGCACATGTAGACACACAACACAGGAGCGGCAGCTCAACACTCTGAACCCTACCGGATGTACACCTCATTGCTCCAAGGCGTCAATCGTCGAGTCACACTTCCTTGTCAATACAACTTGTGTCCGGTATTCCTCAATCCCTTACAAATGTAAAGAGGATGTATGAAGGAGAAGAAGTGGACAGGAGCCCGGGAAGGCTGTGACCGCACACAGTAGACGAGGATTAAATTCTCCGCAGTCGATCATTACGCATGCTCCTCGATCACAGTAAGACCCCTGGAATCACACCTCGGCGTCTTTCCAGCGATTTGCATGTGGTCCTCCATGCGTTGAAGCACGTACGGATCAATTTGCGCGCGCGCACTGGTTTCTGCGTTTCATCAGTAGGTGTACGGGAACGAATCCTATCTCCACCCTCTTGGGTAGTACTACTCTCACCCTTGCACCGCCTTTGAAGAGCGGCCTCGATTGAATTGGCTGCCGACAGCACGCATGAATGAGGTGGTCGAGAAGGTTGCGCACAGGTTCGACTGTCTCCAACTGACTCGCTCGGAATAATTTCTTGACACTACTCCCAATTCCCCTTTGGACCCTCCCAACGCAGGCCGTTTCCCTTCGCTGCTTGCCACGGCCTATTTGTTCTTTTTTTTTTGTTCTCAGGCCACACAGGTACCAGATAATGCCGGGCTTCAATGTCTCCGTCCAGCAATATGCCCCGCTTATTCGATATGCTCCGTCAAGTGCATGGGGGCCGGGCAGTCCAGCTGACGGCAAATTCTCTTCATATAACGACGGATTTAGGCTTACAACGGCAAACGGTTCCACTGCCACATTCAATTTTAATGGCACTGGTGTCTGGTATGCCTTATCCATTTAGTGGGCACCCACTGGCTCATGCGCTGCTTGAATCAGGATATATGGCGCATATCGACTCAACCATGTTTGTAAACATCTCCATATATTAATCATTTTGAGATATTGACGCTAGTCCTCAAGGGCAATTTCAGTGTTTCTCTTGATGGCACACCGCGGGGGGTCTTTAATGGTTCCGCAAGCGACAAGTTTCAAGTCGTACTATTTGGAGCCGGAGACCTGGAGAACAGATATCATTCCATTGAGCTCACCAATATTCCCCTCAGCAACAACAATAATTACGTCGATATTGACTTTGTATGTACATCCCTTATCCTTTTGAAGGTTGCACTGCCTTGACACATGAGGTAATAGATCATGTATGAGATGCAGTTGGATGAAAAATCTATAGCGAATCCGGTGCAAGTAGATGTGTCCTCCCGCAACTGGACTTACGACGATTCGTGGAACCTTGAGAAGGATTCAACACAAGGCGCACTCCTGTAGGTGTTCCATGGCTTGCCAGGTGTACCTATGCCTCTGATTCTGACTGGGGCTTTGATCTAGGACCTCAACGACTGTAGGCGCCAAAACTACTCTGACCTTCCAAGGGGAAGCCGTGGAGATCTATGGATCCACAGGACCGCTTAATTCCCAATTCGACGTGTCCATCGATGGCGGCGCGAACACTTCCATGGATTCCTACTA
>WNFL01028845.1_pt1 | contig 12698 bp, 12 predicted proteins | sample 5400361 | NCBI WGS metagenome assembly WNFL01 (sample SAMN13153351, study PRJNA577476) | soil metagenome | isolation source: 40 cm soil on Douglas fir-dominated hillslope | place: USA:California | collected 2013-09-17
CGCCTTGCAGGAGATAGAACTTGATTACCAGCTTGGCAACCTGGGCGAAGCCGATTACCTTTCCTTGAAAGAACGCTATATGCGTCGTGCAATCCTGGCCATGAAATCGCGCCAGAACCACGAACAAGAACTCGATGAATTGATCGAGGCACAATTGCGTCGCATGAAAGAGGGAAATGTTGCGGAGGAATATGATGAGGAATGATGAAAATGATAATCTAACGTATACAGGCACCTCAGCACAGGATACCCTGCGCCGGGGTATGCTGCTGATCGTCCTGCTCATCACCCTCCTCTTCCTGTTCCCTCTCACTGCCTCGGCCCACACCCTGGCAAACGGCGCGGGTACAGGTCGCATTTACGGACAATTGCTGGATGGGACAAAGAAAAATGCGCCGGTCGCGGGACAGAGTGTCACCTTGCAGATGGCGCAGGGCAACAATGGAAGCGATCTCGCAAAGGCGACTACGGATGCGCAAGGTAGATATACTTTTAGCGGCCTGAATACGGATAAAACCATCAATTACGCCGTCTACACCCTCTACCAGGGCGCGCAATACCTCACGAACCTGATTGGTTTGAGCAGCAAGCCTGCGCAGCAGGTCAATCTGAACGTCTACGATGCGACAACGAGCATCGGCAACATTGCCATCGTGCAGTCCAGCGTCTTGATCGAGAAACCGGATGCTCAAAATGGAGTCATCACCATTTCTCACCATTTCGGAAAGCTTCTTTTTCGAGAACCTGGGAGCCACGACCTACGTTGGATCGCTGCAAGCCACCGGAGGGAAGCCGAACGCCTTGCGTTTCTCGCTGCCACCAGGTGCGCGCAAATTATCACTCAGCGACGGCTTTAATGGCTACCAGGTCATACAGGTCGATCCTGGTTTTGCCAGCAATGCTGCCATCCCGCCCGGTACCTCGCAGTTCGCATTCTCGTTCCAGGTGCCTTATACCGGCTCATCCTATGATTTCAGCTACACGGCGGTGTATCCCACCGTGTATTTCTCATTGTTGCTCCCCCTGGACATTCATGCCACTTCGAGCGGACTGAATTCCGAGGGTCCGAAAACCACCCAGCAGGGCACCTACCAGCTGCTCGACACAAAACAGTTGACGGCGGGCAACCAGGTTCATGCCCAGATTGACGGTTTGCCCGCTCCCAAAACTGCCACCGCTTCAGCACCATCTAACCAGAATTATCTCTGGATTGTGGTAGGATTGCTGATTATGCTGGCGGTAATCGTCATAACTTCTTTCCTCTATCGTGCGACACGCCGCCAATCACCAACCAGGCAAAAACATATGTCTCCTGGTAAGGTAGCCTCGCACAAACAAAAAACTGGCAGTCAACCCACGGCCAACGCGACCAGGAAGAAGGAGGAAGCTTCCCACGACCGGCAACAGGCCCTCTTACAAGAACTCTTAGAGCTTGATACGGCCTACGAAGCCGGTAAAATCAAAAAGGCCGCCTACCAGGAACGCCGCGCAAAAACTAAAGCAGAGTTACGTACGTTGATGAGTGCGGAAACCGCTCAGAAGGCGAGTCGGGGAAGATCATGAAAACTCCCTACCTGCAAATCCAGGGCCTTAAAAAAAGCTACACTCTCAAGCCCATCCTACGCGGCATCGACCTCGACCTTTACCGGGGCGAGCGCGTGGCGCTGTTGGGGGCCAACGGCACGGGAAAAACAACCCTGTTGCGCATCCTGGCAGGTCTCACCAAACCGAGCGCGGGCACCATCTGTATCGGTGGACTGGATAGCGTACACGATGCCCAGCGAGCACGACACCTTGTAGGCTTTGTCGCGCACCAGCCCTACCTGTACGACGAACTGACCGCCCTGGAAAACCTGCTCTTCTTTGGCCGTATGTACGCAGTAAAACAGGTACATGAGCGCGGCGCCGAACTGCTGAACAGAGTAGGTCTGGCAAGACGCGCCCAGGAACGCGTCAGCACGCTCTCTCGCGGCCAGGTGCAGCGCCTATCACTGGCTCGCGCCCTGTTGCATTCGCCTCAGCTGCTTCTGCTCGACGAGCCTGATACGGGCCTGGATGAAGAGGGAAACGCACTACTGGCAAATATATTGTACGAGCACACCGAGAATGGCGGCACAACCCTGTTCACGACCCATAACCTTGAACACGCTCTAAGCTGGAGCAATCAGATTGCGATATTACATGCTGGACGCGTGGGATATACTCGAAAGACAGAGGGATTGGAATTACGCGACCTTCAAGAGGTGTACCACGAGGTAATCAAATCGAAGACAAAAATACCAAAAATGGTTGATGTACTATGATCATCAAAACCTTTTTCGAACAAGTACTGACAATTCTATGGAAAGACATACGCTGCGAACTGCGCAGCAAACAAACCTGGACGGGCATGGGGCTGTTCGCACTGCTCGTACTGGTGATCTTCAATTTTGCCTTCGATCTACGCGTTGACAACAAGGCCGCGATTGCTCCAGGCGTACTATGGGTAGCGTTTGTCTTCGCCAGTTTATTGGGGTTGGGGCGTACCATCGCCGCCGAACGCGAAAAAGGCTCACTGGATCGCCTGTTGCTCTGCCCGGTGAACCGCAAAGCCATCTACCTTGCAAAACTCCTGGGCAATATGCTATTTATCGGAGTGGTAGAAATTGTAGCGCTGCCAATTTTCGCGGCGCTGTTCGATGTACCATTATTTGGAGCGCTGCTTCCCATCGTCCTGCTCGGCACACTGGGCATAGCAGCCATCGGGACGCTCTTTTCAGCCATGGCAGCGGCAACCCAGGCACGGGAGTTATTGTTGCCCGTACTGGTATTTCCCTTGATTGTACCGGTCGTCATCAGCGCGGTTCGCGCCACCGGTACCTTGATGGTGCCTACAGCAAACGAACCACCATGGCTAGGCCTGATGGCCGCCTTCGATATCATTTTCCTGAGCGTATCCATGCTCACATTTGAATATGTAATTGAGGAGTAACTCGTAGGGACGAGATAATGAATGTTATCAACCGAATAGGGAACAGGCGGGAAACGCCGCCTCACCTGTAGGGACAAGGGGCGGATGCGGGGATGGGCGGGGGCCTTGTGCTTGTCCTGCTCGCACCACGATTCGTGAGGGTGCTCTGGATGCCTCGCCAGATGACGTCCTCCCAATGAGGACAAGCACAAGGCCCCCGCATCCACCCCATCCCACCCCTTGTCCCTACCGGACGCAGGGGCGCTCCCATTCCCGATTCGGTTGTCAAAGTTCATCAGGAGAATATTTATTATGGCATTAGCAAATCGACCAACCACAATCGAACAGCAAGATGCCGCTGTAACAACAGGGCAGCAAGGCACGAACCTGCCAATAGCCTCGCTGGTGCTGGGTACACTCTCGCTCATAGGCATGATGGTCTCCATCTGGATGATCTTCCTATACGCGCCGACCGACGCCATCGAGGGACAGCCACAGCGCATCTTCTATTTCCATGTGCCGGTAGCCTGGATCGGTATGCTGGCCTTCGGAGTAGTCACCGCTGCAGGCATTGGTTACCTGTGGAAGAAAGATGAACGCTGGGACTGGGCGGCGCGTGCCTCCGCCGAACTAGGAGCGGTCTTCATCACGCTCGCTCTTATCACGGGCTCCATCTGGGGTAAGACCACCTGGGGTACGTGGTGGACATGGGATGCCCGTCTGACCACAACCCTGATCCTATGGTTCATCTACATCGGCTACCTGATGCTGCGCAGCTACATGGGCCGCACTCACGAAAGCGCACGTTCAGGCGCGGTACTCGCCATCATCGGCCTCATCGATGTTCCCATCATTTACGAATCCGTCAACTGGTGGCGCACGCTGCATCCCCAGGCCGAGGTCGGAACCCCGGGAGCATTACCCCCCGAGGTAGTACTGACCCTGATGATTTCATTGGTCACCTTTACACTGTTCTATAGTTTCCTGATGATCCAACTGTATCAACTGCAGCGCATGCAAACGCTGGCGCAGCGCTTACGTGCCAGCGTCGAATAGAAAAGGATGGTATACTTATGCAAGGAGTTTCTTACCTGGTCGCGGCCTACGCAGTCGTATGGCTCGGCCTGTTTGCCTACTTAGCATTCGTCGTGCTGCGTATCCGCGGCGTGCGAACTGAACTCGCCGCCGTCGAAGAACTGGTGCGCGAACACAACGAAAAACAGGATCAACATGGCTAAAATTAGAGAGACAAGGAACCGGGCAAACACGGCGGAAGCACCTGCTTCCAGAAGAGAGCCCTATACCCTGAAACCAATGTCGCCCAGGCGGCGCGTCATCACGCTTGCAATCGGCGATGCCATTGTCTTCCTTGTCTTTGCTTCCATTGGACAAAATAACCATGGAGAGTCGCTTTCAATACCCAGCATCATCTTCATTGCTATACCATTCGCGCTTGGCTGGTTCCTCGTTTCGCCATTTGTAGGAGCATTTCGCGCTGACATTGTATCGAATCCTCGCCGTATGGCGAATCGCACTATACAGGCCTGGTTTCTCTCGTGGCCGGTCGCGATGGCCCTGCGCTGGCTGCTTGTGGACCGCACTCGTAATACATCGTTCACTGGTTTTATAACATTTGCTTTTGTCGTACTGGTTATCAACGTGGTGATCTTGCTGCTGTGGCGCTGGCCGTTCGCATTCAACAACAGTATCAGAGAAAGAGAAAAACGGTAGAGTGGGTGTCACCCCACTGATTTTATCAGCCCGATATTCTCGCTGAAATCTCACGCTTCTTGCCATCGTAGGTCCGAACATGGGAGGCATTCCCTGGAATTCCTCGGGTATCTCAGGTACAGGGACCGTGTTCACACTGAGCATCTGTTCGCGGAGTTTGCCGACTTGCTCGATCATGACCGGCTCCATCGTGCCCTGTTGCGCATCTGCAATCCAGCGCATTTTGGAGGAAAGGAAGAGTTCTTTGAGGTAGGCGAAGGAGAAGCCGTCGGTCAATTTGAAAGCCAGACCGTAATCAGGCATTCGGCTGAACCGTGATTGTCAGATTCATGCCCGGCAGCGTCGTACTCGTGACATGGTACGTGCCCTCTAACGTGAAGACAACATCTTTAGACTGACCAGGAGCAATCTGCAGGCCAGGACCTTTCAAATCTGGCGGATCAATACCATACCTGCTGCACACTTTATTCTCGCCCAGGCAAAGCTTCTGAGTCACACCGCCAGACGGATTCACGAAATGAATCGTATCACCCTCCACAATGGTGATGCTGGTCTGTGAGAAGCCATGCGCCGTCAAATCTACCTCGGGAGGCCTCTGATTGGCTCTATTAATAACTGCTACTGCGCCAATTGCGAGCATTACGCACAAGAACGTGCCAAATATTATCGTCGACCTTTTCATCAAGATTCCTTTTGGCAAGGTTCAAACGAACTTGACAGTTTTCTGCTGGTATCAGGCAAACATTGTCAAGCCAGATTGTCCCTATTTGAACCTTGCCTCCTCTGCATACCAAATATGATGATTATCCTGATGTAATCGTATCATGGTTCTGTATATTCGGCAACCCGACGCCCCTACTGGCTTGCGGAAGGATCAAGACCCGTAAAAGCCAGCGGCAAAGTAAAAGTAAAACAAGCTCCCTGCCCTGGATGGCTTTCCACTCCCACCCGACCCCCATGAGCCTGCACCATCTGCTTGACGATAGCCAGACCAAGTCCTGTGCCGCCAGTAGCGCGGGCGCGAGAAGCATCAGCACGATAGAAACGTTCGAAGATATTCGACAGGTGTTCGGCAGCAACGCCCTCGCCGCTATCCTGCACGCTGACGCGTACCTCGTCCCCGTCAACCCAGGCATTCACGAAAATCTCGCCGCCAACCGGTGTATGCGTAATCGCATTGCTCAATAAGTTGCGCAGGATTTGCGCAACGCGCTCCGGGTCAGCTTCAATCTTCGGCAAACCCGGAGGAATATCGACGTGTATAGCGATCTGCTTGCTCTCCGCTTGCAGTTGCAAGGCGTACACAGCTTTGACGATAAGCTCCTCCAACGCTAACGGCCTGCATATCAGGCAAAGCTGTCCGGCCTCGGCCAGGCTCAATTCCTGCAAATCGGCTACCAGGCGGCTCAAGAGCAGCGATTCTTCATAGAGCGAAGCAATAATTTCCTGTGTAGGCTGGACCACCCGATCTTGCAGCGCCTCGAGATAGCCTCGAATATTCGTCAGAGGTGTGCGCAGCTCGTGGGCCACATCGCTTACCATGTTGCGGCGCAATTGCTCTGAACGCGCCAGGCTATCGGCCATCGTGTTGAAGGCATGGGCAAGTTTCCCAATCTCATCCTTCGCGCGTGTCTTCACTCGCTGGCTGAGGTCACCTTTCTCCATACGATTTGCGACCTCGGTCAAAGCTCGAATGGGCTTAAGAATCTGGTATGAAAACAACAACGCCAGTAGCAGCGCCACCAGTCCGGCGAGTAGAAGCGCCTCCCAGAAGGAGCTTTTCAACGAACCCAGGAAGCTCTGTTCAGGAGAGGATGATACGGCCTGAGGCTGAACCGGTAGACTCAAATCAGTAGAAACAACCAGTATTGGTCCGTCGGTAACGGACTGAAGGCGGAGGGAGGTACCCGTCTTGTTTACATCCAATGGTGTCTGAGATGAGGTAATTCTCTGGCCGACTGCTGCACTTGCTGAATCGGCAAGCACCTGCAAATTGGAATCAACCAGGATAATGCGTGTGCCGGTAATCTCTGCCGACCGCTCAACCTGTCGCTGTATCGACTTTGGGTCAGATTGATAAGCAGTAACCAGTTTGTAGCTGATTGTCTGGATATCCACGCTGAAGGTTTTGTCTATTGAGGCCGAACCCAGCGAACTCTTGCCGTTCCTGACATAGGTTTCAAATGCATTGCTGGTGGTCTGGTTGGCAAACCCTTCGGCTGTGATCAGCGCCACCATTACTACGAGCATGAACATCAGCAGCAAACGCACGCGCAGACTACGCAATCTCAGTCTCATGTTTCTTCCCTCCTGAACTTATAGCCAACGCCATAGACCGTTTGCAGGTAGACAGGCTCGTTGGGATGCGGCTCGATCTTCTTGCGCAAGTTCATGATATGCACGTCCACCGTACGCTCAAAACCTTCATAATCCATGCCAAAGACACGCTTGACCAGTTCCAGCCGGCTGAAAACCCGCCCCGGCTCTCTCATCAGCGTCTCCAGGATTTTGAATTCCTTGGGCGTCAGGTCGACAAGTTTCCCATGCAGTCGTACCTCGTGCGAGCGAAAGTCCACCATAAAAGGGCCAATGCTCAATTCCTCCGAGAGGAGGTCGTCAACTTGCTGGCTGCTTCGCCGCAGCACTACGCGCACACGAGCAATCAACTCCCTCGGGCTGAACGGCTTGGTCAGATAGTCATCGGCACCCTGGTCAAGCCCGAGCAGCATATCTTCTTCGGCAGCCCTGGCCGTGAGCATGATGATGGGAATTTGTGACTCGGCACGCAAGACACGGCAGATATCGAGACCATCCACGTGTGGCAACATCCAATCCAGGATGATCAAACTCGGATATTTCTGCCTTGCCAGCGTCAGGGCCTGTTGTCCATCATAGGCCACCAGTACCCGGTACCTCTCTTTTTCCAGGTACAAGCGGATCAGATCGACGGTTTTCTTATCATCATCTACTACCAGGATAGTGCGATTCATAGCAGTCGGTTTCCTCGTCACAACATGCTCAATGATGAGCATAAAATCTCTTCGCAGCATATCTACCCATCCATAAGTATAGCCCAAAGTTGTGAAGTTCTTATGAAGAAATGTAGAAGCCTCGAACTTAATATCAACCTGATAAGTTCTTCATCACTTCTTCATCACTTCCAGGTTATAGTTTCAGTGCTGAGCAATGAGCCATCAATAAGATCATACAAGGAGGTTCTTTATGGCATCCATCCCATCAACATTATCACGCCAACGCACCTTTCAATTATTGCCCGCCATAGTCAAGCTTGCCCGGTGGCGGCTGAGGCAAATGTGGCATGTACTGTTCGTCACCTGGCTTGGCGTAGTCGCTATGGTCGTGCTGGCCTGCGCGATTCCTCTTTTCTCCCAGGTTGCAATGACCTCTGGTCTGCGGAATGCGCTGAGCAGTGCGCCGCCCAATGAGCAGAGATTGACCTTCAGCCTGCTGAACGGCCAGCCCTCACCCACCCTGATTTCACAGGCCGGACAGGACATTGACCAGGCGGTACATGGGAATCTCGCTTCCTATGTCAATGGTACAGCACAGTTTTCGGTGCAAACGCCCGCTCTCAATATCCTCTCTCCTCATGGAACGACAACACCGGCACAAAGTACGGGGCATCTTATCAATCTGACCGGCTACGGGCTGGACCAGATCGCAAATCAGATCACCGTCTTGCAAGGACGCTTGCCGGTCACATCAGGCAATGAGATCGAGATTGCCCTGACCCCCGAGACCGCCAGGGCGCTGAAGGTCGGTGTTGGTTCGATAATCACGGCACAATTCCCGCAGAGCGCCGGTACGGTGACATGGACACTGCATGTCGTCGGCATCTTCTCTCTGAAATCAAACTGGCAATCCTCCAACACTTTTCAAACACAACCCCTGGATAGTGGAACCCTCTACCAATCTCTGGCGTCCAGCCAGACACTTTTGCCAAAGATTGCTTCCATGCAGGTACAGGCGGCTATCGGTAACAGGAGAGTGATCAGTAAAAACGACTTTTTCGCATCGTTTTTTCGACTGAACTGGAGCTATCCGTTTGACCAGTCGCATATTGATATCAACAACCTGGGCGCGCTCTCGCAGGCGGCAAGCAATACGCAAACGCAAATAAACAATGCACTCAACAACCTGCCGGGTACGCTCTTCGGGCCGCAGTTTTCCGGCTCTCTCTTCGATATACTTCCAGACTACGCCGGGCGAGTGACGATAGGGGAAGCGCTGGTCTCCATCATGCTCATTTTGACGCTCGGGCTTGTCCTCTTCCTGGTAAGTATGATGTCTACTGCCCTTGTTGAACGACAAACGGCCACGATTGCGACATTACGCAGTCGCGGGGCCACGCGGCGTCACGTCTTCGGTACATTTGTGACGCAGGGCATCGGGCTGGGAATAGTCGCGCTACTTGTGGGGCCGTTCATATCCATCCTGCTGGTCCGGCTGATCGCACAATTCCTGCTGCCATCTGCTGATCTATCAGCACTTAACGTCCTGACTGACAACGTTGTAGCCACGGTACTGAGGATCTGGTGGGTAGCCGTGCTGGCCGTACTATTTACGGTCATTACTATGATTGTCGCCGTCAAACGCGCTACGGCACTCGATGTGCTGGCATTTCGTCGCGAATCCTCGCGTACAACACACCGCTCGCTCTGGCGTCGTCTCAACCTCGATCTCTTCACAGCCGTGCTCGTCTGCGCCGGTTACGCGGCATATGCCTACCTTGCAAGCATCTATGTTCAGAGTTTTGATAAGGGCATAGGCATCGTCCTGGCGCTGCTTGCGCTCATAGCCCCACCAATAGTGCTTACCGCCGGGCTTACCATCTTTCTGCGGCTCTTCCCACTATTACTGCGCCTGGGAGCCTGGCTTGCTTCACGAGGACGTAAAGCGCCGGCCTTGCTTGCCACAGCGCAAATGGAACGCTCGCCCCGTCCGGCCTCGCGTATGATCCTGCTGCTGGCGCTGGGCATCGCTTTCGCCTTCTACACACTCACGTTCATAGCCACACAGCAGCAGCGCGTCTATGATGCAGCAACATACCAGGTAGGCGCGGATTTCAGTGGCCCTGTTTCGCCACCGGCAAATACACAGACGCTGGCCCAGCAAACGGCAACATACCTGCATACTTCAGGTGTCACCTCCGCGACACTGGGCTACCAGGGCACGATCTTCTCGAAAGAGACCGGTACAACTGATCTTGTTGGCGTGGACGCAAATAGCTTTGCAAATACGGCAACCTGGTCATCGCAATATTCCGCGCAGTCGCTTTCCAGTTTGATGGCCCTACTCGCGTCTCATCGTGCCGATGCTGCCTCGCACGATGTCGTGTATGCGCTGGTAGATGACAGCATGTGGAACAGTATGAATCTCTCGATTGGCGCGACGTTTATCCTGCCCACAGCCGACGGTTACAGTACGCACTTCATTGTAGCCGGAAGAGTGCATAACATTCCTGGAGTCTACGATTCTCCTGATACATCTGGGCTGCTGTTCGACTACCAGAGTTACGCCACGGTGTACGCGAAAGATACCGGCGGCACACTGCCACCGAACTACGTCTGGCTGAGCACCCGTAGCGATGCTACTTCACTCGCCAGCGTACGCGGGGCGTTTCCCAGGCTGCAAGATCGCCGTGCTATCATCAACAGCACACAGACCGATCCACTGCACATCAATATTCTTAACATGCTGGGTATCGGAGTAGCAACGGCCCTTTTGCTGGCCCTCGTCGGCACCCTCTTCTCAGCCTGGCTCAACGCGACCGGGCGGTTGACCAACTTTGCCGTCCTGCGTGCATTAGGCATGGCTCCGCGCCATATCGCAGCCGTATTGCTATGGGAGTTAGGAAGCATCTGCATAGCCGCGCTGGCCCTCGGCATTGGCCTTGGCTACTTCCTTACCTTGCTAATCAGGCCAACACTTTTTATCACCGACTTCATCGGGAACATCAACAACGCTACCCCAATACAGCTAGTCTTACCGCAATTCCAACTGGCTATTGTGTTGGGAGCAGTAGTTGTCATCTGTATAGTCACCCTTGTGCTCATGGCGCGACTTGTTTCACGTCCATCGCTGGGCCAGACATTGCGGCTCAACGAAGACTAGTTATTATGACCCTTGTGGTCGCCCGCCAAATGGAGAAATAACATGCAAAAGAACCTGGTGACCTGCGAAAATCTCATCAAAATATACAAAACCGATGACCTGGAGGTCGTTGCCTTGCAAGGGCTTGACCTGGAGGTCGCGCCCGGAGAAATGATCGCGCTGGTGGGAGCCTCCGGCTCCGGCAAAACCACCCTGCTCAACATCCTGGGAGGGCTGGATACGCCCAGCGCCGGTCGCGCAGGCGTCGCTGAATACGACCTCACGCGGTTGAACGAGGAGCAGCGCACACGTTATCGCAACCTCGTGATCGGCTACGTCTGGCAGCAGAGCGGGCGCAACCTGCTGCCCGATTTAACGGCTGCCGCCAATGTCGATCTCCCCCAGGTACTCAATGGAGCCGGTAAAGCTCGCTGCACAAAGCGCACGCGGGAGTTGCTAGCGCTGGTTGGCCTGGCGGATATGGCAAAGAAAAAACCGTCGCAGCTTTCAGGCGGAGAGCAGCAGCGCGTAGCTATTGCCGTGGCGCTCGCCAACCAGCCCATCTTACTGCTTGCCGACGAACCGACAGGCGAACTCGATTCTATAACGGCACGGGAGATTATCGCCTGCCTGCGTCACATAAATGAGCAACTGGGCCTGACCATCATCCTCGTAACGCATGATGTCGCCGTGGCCTCGGAGGTAGATCGCACGCTTGCCATTCGCGATGGCCGCACAAGCACCGAGACCATCCGGCGCAATAAACCGCTTTCTAGCGAGACAAGTTTCAACGGAGCGAGCGCAACGGGCAGTACAGGCATTGGCCTCTCACTGCAAACGCACTCCGAATCCATATTCATCGACCGCATCGGCATCCTGCAACTGCCGAAGGATGCCATTGAGCGCGTTATCCTGGATGGCCGTGCAGATGTGCAGATCGCCAATGACCACGTCGAACTCTGGCCTATTGGAGCGATTGACGATCCCTGGGATGATGCACCTTCGCCAGGCAAAAGTGCAGTCATCGGCCTCTCTTTACACACCCATCGCGAATCTATCCTTGTTGATCACGCCGGTCGCCTGCAACTGCCAAAGGAGGCATTAGAACACATTCCATTTCATGGACGAGCAGAAGTCCAGGTCATCGATAACCACATAGAACTCTGGCCCATCTTCAAGAATAACAATCAGAAAGGATGATAGAGCATGACACAAGCAACAGCCATAGCCACAACGATAGTCGAAGCGCAAGGCATCACCCGCGATTTCCAGGCAGGAAGCGCAACAGTCCATGCCTTACGCGGCATTGATCTACGTATTGCAGCAGGAGAATTCGTCACTTTACGTGGGCGTTCAGGCTCAGGCAAGACGACCCTGCTGAACATCCTGGTCGGGCTGGATAACCCGACACAGGGCCGGGTAAGCGTCCTGGGGCAGGAACTGTCGCAAATGAATGAAGCCGCTCGTGCCGGGCTGCGCCGTGAGAGTATCGGCATTCTTTTCCAGAACGCCCATCTCTTCCCGGCCTTGACGGCGCAAGAAAATATCGAAATAGCGCTGCGCCTGCTCGGTGTTCCCGGCAGCGAGCGTACGAACCGCGCTCATGAAACATTAGAACTTGTCGGTCTGAGCGCTCGTACACGTCACCGTGCCATGGAGCTTTCGGGGGGCGAACAGCAGCGTGTGGCGCTGGCGCGTGCGCTCGTGCATAAGCCGCGTTTCGTCGTCGCTGACGAACCAACGGGCAACCTGGATTCAACGACAGGGCAAACTATCGTGAGATTGTTGCGCGATATTGTGCGGGAGACGGGCATCGGGCTGCTGGTGGCGACCCATGATGCCATGGTGATGTCTTCCGCGGACCGGGTTATGCAGATACATGATGGGGTGATTGTGGGGGAGT
>WNFL01032640.1_pt7 | contig 12698 bp, 13 predicted proteins | sample 5400361 | NCBI WGS metagenome assembly WNFL01 (sample SAMN13153351, study PRJNA577476) | soil metagenome | isolation source: 40 cm soil on Douglas fir-dominated hillslope | place: USA:California | collected 2013-09-17
CGCCGAATTGCGCTGCCGCTGGCGTGGCGCCGAGACCGACAACGACGCCGAGAACGAGTGCGAGCATGGACGCCTTCATCGCAATCCTCACTTTCCAGCCTTCTGCACACTATCGGGAACCGGCATGACGACGTATATCTGGCCGATTTCGGTCACCTTCGCCTTCACGTCCCGAACGACCGTGCCGTTCCGGCGCTCGACGATGGTGCCCGCGTACAGAGCTTCAATCTTGAACAGCGGATTATTCCAATCCTGGAAATTCCCGTAGACGAACTCCGTCGTGTTCGCCCCGTTCTTCACGACGACGCGCTCCGGCAGGAAGCCGGCATCGAGCGTGGCCGTCGCGACTGCGCCGGCGACTCCCGGGATCGGATAGGTGACAACGGCTTTGTCTCCCTGCCATGTCAACGTCGTCGTCGCTTTCGCTCCAGCGGCTGTCTGCCGATCGAGCAGCGTGGCCGGGTTCTGCCCGAAAGACTCGTACGGCGGCAGGCCTGCTGCGCCGGCGATGGCGGCCTTCGGCGCACCGTGAGGGCTGGCCCAGAGCCGGATCAGCCGCTCCTGCAATGCGGCTGGCCGCGGCGTGGCCTTGCCCTTACCGGGAACGAGTTCCGCGCCCGGAATGTCTTCGTCCCAGGCGTACTCGCCGCTCACCGTCTCGACGTTCTTATACGTCTGGCCGTTGGCGCGCTTGCACTCGATCTGTATGCGGTACCCGGGGACCTGGTAGTTGGCCTGGACGCGATACTTCGTCAGCGTGCAGGGCTGACCGTCCACTTGCACTGTGCCGCCTTCGGCGTGGTAGTCGAGCGTCTTGATGAGCTCGGACTCACTCCCGCTTCGCAGCATCCCCATGTGCCAGGTCCAGTTGTAGAGGACCGACTTCAAGTCTTTGGCTCCGGGTGTGGGTGTAAACGCGGTGCCGCGACCGAACCCACCTCCGCCGCCTCTGCCCGGCCCGCCGGGACCTTGCCCGCCTCTGCCCGCGCCAGCTGCCGGAGCGCCTGCGGCCGGAGCCGCCGGGGCTTGAGCCCAAGCGCTCACGCCGCTCATCGCGACGAACACAGCAAATATGACAGGCACACCTGTCACGAGGGATCGTCGATCAACCATGGCCAACTCCAGGGTATTCCGTCAGTCGCGGCCGTCGCCGTTGAAGAGTTTGATGTCGCGGTCGCCGAGCTGGAGATTCCTGATGAACCCCGCCGGGTGCCCGTTCTTCGCCGGAAGGACCGTCACCTTCAGGATCTCGCCGGGCTTCATGGAGGTTTTGTTGATCCCCTCGCGGGTCAGCGTCGTGATGGAAGCGGTGGTCAGCACCCACTCCGTGACCGTGCCATCTTTGTTTGGAACCGTGAGCTCGATGCTGGCGTGCGGATTCGTGAAGTTCAACTTTTTGAGCCGGCCCTCGAGGACCACCTCTTTGTTCAGGTCGTACACGCCCGCGACGGCATGATGGGCCTGCAGGACGCCAACACCAGCGCCGGCCATCAGGAGTCCGCAGAGCGCGACGAATCGAGCGGTTCGCATAGTCATCTGCTCCAGTCTGATTTCGGCCAATACTAGCAAAATCTGCCGTACAACACGAACGAACGCCGGTCAATCCACGACGTATCAACGCAGAGATCGCAGAGATCGCCGAGCCTCGATTGTGGTGGCCTGAAGGCCTGCCCTACCTCGGCAGATCCAAGCAACCAGCTCTTTTGCTGCGTCGATTGTGCGCCAGCGTTGCGAGCCGCGGTATCGGTTCCGGCAAACACTTGAAGTCGCCGTGACTCCCGTGAGCCGCTAAAACGCGAGCGCCGGCCACCGCCGCGAGAGGGCCAATCCTGGCCCCGAGCGCCATGACAGAAGCAATACTGCCGGCGTCGCGTTTTTCCACGGCGAGCTTCAGTTTGCGGGAATCGATACTGCGGATCGCGACGCCGCAGGAGATCTAGGGCGAAAGATTCAGCGGAGGCGGTCGAGAAGGTATCCCGCGAGGGCGGTAACCACCAGCACGAGCGCGACGACGAAGGGCACGACGAGGCCGGGCATCAGAACGAGTGACCGATGAAGGGGAGCATCCGGCCGCAATAGAGAACGGCGAGCCACGCGAACATGGACGCCAACGCCATGGCTTTGTCGGCCGTGCCCGGGTCGAATGCCTCGGACCACGACTTCCGGAACACCGTGAGATACAGATAGTTCGCGCCGGCGATCATGAGGAACACGACCTTCCAGTAGAACGGCGCGCTGTCGAGGTACTGCTTTGGCTGGCCGACGAAGAACAGCATCCCCGTGATCAGATTGGCGACGAACCCCAGCATGCCCCACGGCAGCAGCCGATGCAGGTCCCCAAACGACACTTGCTTCATCGCGCCGAGTATCCGCAGGTTCACGGCGAGCAACACGCCGAACGACAGCGACAGACCGAGGAAGTGCACGGTCTCGGACGCCGGCCAGGCCCATGTGCTGTTCACCATGACGTAGCTGATTTTCGACGCGAGGAATTCTGAAGGGTCGATGGCCGTTGCCAGCGCGCCGCCAATCTCCGGATGGTGAATGTCGCCTCCGAGGTTTGCCGCCCGCGCCATCACCAGGAGGGCGAGCATCGTCAGCGCCGTCGCAGTGGCCACGAGTGCCGTCGCGGCGCGTCCGCGTCGCCGCGCTTGCCACAGCGCCACCCAGCCGATGAAGCCGGCGAACTCCATCCAGGTGAAGCCGTAGAGCGCGACGTCCTGATGAAGCCGCATCGCGGTGTCGGAGATTCCCGGCTGGTCCCTGAGTTTCTGAAACGCGGCGACGCCGCTCATGTAAACAGGCAGCGTGATGAGCGCGACCGCGAACAGCACCTCGAGCCCGGCCAGCTTCAGCGACTCGTCACGGCGGATGAACGCCACGATCAGCAGGCCGAGCGCGGCTACGGCGCCGACGGTGGGCACGTGGTTCAGCAGCAGGTGCAGGTGAGTGACGTTGACGGAGGTAATCGACGGCATGGTGCCTGCTAGGGAACCAGGTACGCGAGAAGGCGGCCCGTGGTGATGGCGCCAGCCCACGTGAGGATTGAGGCGATTGCCAATAAGCGAACGCGGCTGCTGACGTCGCGCTGATCCGGATCGCCGTGCAGCACGTAGGACCGGATCGGCAGAAGCGTCGCGGCGCTGGCCACCACCAGGATCATCTTGATGAGAAACGGAAACGCCGTTCCCCATGTGGTTGCGCGCCCCANCATGAAGAGCAGAACGCCGGTGATGAGATTGACGATGAGGCCTACCGCGACGGCGCCGAACGTCCAGCGGAACGCGGAAAGCGGAACGTTCCGGCTGATGCCGAGGATACGCAGGTCGAGCACCCAGGTTGCGCCGACGAGCACCGCCATGCCCATCGTGTGCAAGGTCAGCACGGTCGGCTGAGCCCACACCGAGGGCGACTCATGCACCCAGACCGAGAGCGGAAGCGATTCAAGCCAGTTCAGCACACCATGAACCTTCAGTTAAGGGCCGTTCAGTATACGTCTGGCGGCCTGCGGCGTCGGTCGGAGGTTTGGGTCCGAGGTCAGAGGTTAGGGGTCAGAGGTTAGGGGTTAGGGAAAGGCAGCGTCTCTCGTCGAGCGGCTCGGGCGGGCCCCGGCCGTGCAGAGAACCCCACGATGCCCTAGTCCCCAACCTCTAACCCCTAACCTCTGTGCGATCGCACCAGGCGCCGGCACCGACCCCGCTCAGCTGGCGCTGCGCGCGCTGCTCGCGGATCGCTTCAAGCTGAAATCACATCGCGAGATGCGCGAGATGGACATCTACGCACTCGTGATAGCGAAGCCTGGCGGCTCGCCCGGTCCGAATCTCAAGCCGACAACGCAGGATTGCGCGGCGGCCGCGGCAGCGGCTCAGCGCGGAGCGCCGCCGCCTCCGCCCGGATCGAACGCGCCGTTCTGCGGGATTCAGGGAGGCCCGGGCCGCATCAGGTTCGGCGGCCTTCCGGCCGCGGCGCTTCCACAGGCCTTCGCCAATTACGCGGACCGCATGGTCGTCGATCGCACGGGACTCACCGGAAGCTGGGACTTCGAAGTGACTTTCGCGGCGGAAGGCCGCGGCAGGCTCGGCGGTCCGGATGTCCCCGCAGCGGACCAGAACGCGCCCAGTTTGTTTACGGCAATTCAGGAGCAGCTCGGACTCAAACTGGAGCCGACTAAAGGCCCCGTCGAGGTGCTCGTCATCGATTCGATCGAGCGGCCGGCAGCCGACTAATAAGAAAGCGGAAAGCTCAAAGGTCAAAGCTGAAAGTAAGTGCAGACCGCCAGAATACATACTAGTCCTGATTTCAATAAATATTGAAATAACAATACTGTCTGTATACGCTGTGAGCCATGGGGCATGCGGAAGGCGTCCGTGAAGCGTTCGTCGCGTTGTGGGGAAGCCTGGGGCCGTTCTGGGGCGTGTCGCCGGCGACCGCTCGCATCTACGGCTGGCTGATCTCGAAGAGAGACGGCGCCACCGCCGACGAGATCATGGACGGCACCGGCATGAGCCGCGGCGCCGTGAGCATGGCCTGCCGCGACCTGCGCGACTGGGGACTGGTCCATCACCGCCGCGAGCCTGGCGAGCGCCAGGCTTCCTACCATCCTGAGACCGACCTCGAAAAAGCCATCAGGAACATCGTCCAAGCCCGCAAGCGCCGCGAGTGGGATCCGATGCTCGAGCGCCTGCGCGAGTGGATTCCCGCGCTCGAAGCGGGGCGGTCCGCCGAAGCCCAGGTGTTCCGGGACCGGCTCAAGGCGATCGAAGCGCTCGTCGGCATGGTGGATTCGATGGCCGAGTCGTTCCTGAAGGGCGGGATGGTCCAGAAGCTGGGACTCAAGGTGCTCGTCGCGAACGCGCGCAGAAAGAACCGCGGGAACGAACGGCGGCCCTGAAAGGGCCGCCCTACATCTAGTACCCAGTACCGAGTACCCAGTACCGAGTACCCGGAAGGAGGAGCGGCCATGAAGGTGATGGTGACGGGCGCATCGGGATTCGTCGGATCGCATCTCTCGAATCGTCTTCGCGCGGCGGGGCATCGCGTGCTGCCTGTCGGCCGGCGATCAGCCGGCGCGGGCTCCTACGATTGGTCGGACACGAGCCTTGCCCGTGGCGTGCAGGAAGCCGACGCCGTGATCCACCTCGCCGGCGAAAACCTGTTCGGCAAGCGCTGGAGCGCGAGGCAAAAAGAAGTCCTCGGCACGAGCCGAACGGAGCCGACGAAAAAGCTCGCGCGGCTGGTTGCCGCTCGCAAGCCGGCGTGTTTCATCAGCTCGTCAGCCGTGGGCTACTACGGCGCCAGCGCGGACGCGCTCTTCACAGAAGACTCGCCACGCGGGCAGGGCTTTCTCGCGGGCCTCTGCGGCGAATGGGAGGCGGCGACGTCGGCGGCGCGCGATGCCGGCGTCCGCACAGCTATCGTGCGCACTGGTGTTGTCCTGGGCCCCGGCGGCGGGGCGCTTGCCAAGATGCTGCTGCCGTTCAAGCTCGGTGTCGGTGGCCCGCTCGGCAGCGGCCGGCAGTGGGTCTCGTGGATCCACCTGGACGATCTGGCGTCGCTGTTCCTGTTTCTCCTCGAGAAACCCATGGCGTCCGGTGCCTTCAATGGAACGGCGCCGCTGCCGGTCACGATGAAGGTGTTCGCCAGCGCCCTGGGACGCGCTCTCCATCGTCCCGCGATGTTTCCGGTACCGGGCCCGGTGCTGAGACTCGCTCTCGGCGAAGTCGCCGACGTGTTGCTGACTGGCCAGTATGTCCAGCCACGTCGCGCATCCGACTGCGGCTTCACGTTTCTCTACGGCGATGTGGACGCGGCGATGCGAGCCGCCGTCGGCTAAATCTGTAATCGGCGCGAGAGGATCGAGAAGAGGGACGTGGCGACTTTTGTCGGCCGCCAGCGCGCCATCTTTCCACGCATCGTCGCGTTTTCCGGCCGAATTCCTTACAAATCATCACGCCGGCTTCGACTGTTCCGGTGGTCCGCGCCTTGCGATGGAGTGGTGGGCAGAAGCGTCGACGTGCAATTTTGCATTTAACGAGAGGGCGATATTAATGAAACGAAGTCTGCTGGCGATCGCAATGATTCTGCTCGTGGGGCTGAGCGCCGCGGCGGCCAGGGCAATCAAGATCAAGTCGGCTCAGTACGTGTTTGGCTATGCCGTGGTGTCGGGCAAAGCAGCGCCTGCCGCCGCAATCTACTGGGAGGGCGCTCGTGTGTCGACGGCTAGTTCGACTGGCGCCTTCGCCTTTGTCGGCATCATGCCGTGGGATTGCGTCGGCAATCTCAGTGACGGCACGACGAGCATCGACGTCATCGTCAAGGTGCCAAAACAGGTGACGTGCCGGCCGGCCTCGCCCGTTCCGCAAACCGGTCAGTCACTCAGCTACACACCTGGCGACGATGGCGATCTGGGCTTCGGTGTGACGCTGCCGACGCCGCGCTTCGCCGACAACGGCGACGGCACGATCACCGACAACCTGACGGCGCTGATGTGGCTCAAGAACGCGAACTGCGCCGGGCTGCCCGCATCGAGCCAGCCGAACGCGATTGCGGCCGTGGCATCGCTCAACGCAACCGGCAAGATGAACAACCTGGACTGTGGCGACCTCGGTCATCACACCGACTGGCGCCTGCCGAACATCAAGGAGATGGAGAGCCTGATCAACTACGGCTTCGTGAACCCGGCGTTCTCGGGTGCTTCCGGGATTGCGAACGGCACGGCGAACGATCCGTTCACGAACTTCCAGGTATTCTCCGGTTACTGGTCGTCCACGACGTTTGCGGGCGATTCGTCGATCGGCTGGGGCATCAACTTCTCCAACCCGAGCACGATCATCAACAACGGCTTCAAGACCTTCTCCGGCTTCGTGCTCGCGGTTCGCGGAGGGACGATCTTCTAAAAAGGGCGGTGTCAAGCCGCGCGAGCAGGATTGCTCGGTGGCGATTAGGCGGTCGTTTTTGCTCCCGGAAAATTGTGCGGTGGCTGAAAGCCCCGCCCTACTTCAAGGTTCGATAGATCGCTTCGATGAACGCTTCGGGCGATCCATAGCGGCCATCGTAGTCGAGCGTCGGCCTCGCAGCCTTCACCTGCTCCAGCGTCTGCCCGCGACCGACGAGCGCGGCAATCCGATCGCGCACGATCGTCGTCATGTCGCGGTACTCGACGACATCGGCTTCGTCGGCGAGACGTCCATGCCCGGGAATGATGTACGTCCCGCCTTCTTCCTTGTCCTTCGGAATCGCGATGTCGATGACGCGGTTCAATCCGTCGATGAATCCCTGAATCGTACCGCCGCGCAATCGATCGACGACGGGATAGCTGGTCGTCAGGAACACGTCGCCGGCAGCGACAACGTCCGACCGCCGGAAGAACACGACGATGTCGCCGTCGGTGTGGGCCGCGGGCTGATGCAGCAGCTGGATCGCTTCGTTGTTGAAGAAGATCTCCTTGTCGGCGGTGAAGAACGTCTCGGTCGGCCATCCGCCTACGCCGCTTTGCGGCTTCGGCGAGACAGCCTGCCCGGCGCGCACGCGTTCCTCCGCGGCCATCCGGAGCAACACACGCTCGTGCGCGACGACGCGGGCTCCGGGAACCGTCAGGCCGAAATTGCCGGGCGCGTTTCCGCCGAGCCATTTACCGATCTTCGCGATTGGCTCGTTGCCGGCGGTGTGGTCGGCGTCAACGTTGCTGTTGATGAGGATGCGAATCGGCTTGTCGGTCGCCTGGCGAATCGCCGCCAGCACGGCGTCGCTGGTGCCGCGCCCGCCGGTATCCACTAGCAGCACGCCCTCGTCGCCGATCTGGACGACGATGTTGGCGCCGGCGCCGACCAGCATATGGACGTTGCCCTGGATAGGGATGAGGGTGGGAGGCAGGGCTAAGCGATCAGGCTCACGAGAACTCGCCACCGCTGAGGACGCGGAGGACGCTGAGGAATTTCCTGGCCTGGCGGGCGCCCTCGGCTTCGTCGCGTCGTACTCAGGTCGCGTCGTTGCCGCGCCGCCGCGGACCGCGTCGTGCGGCAGCTTGTGCTTGTCGGCGAATTCGGTGAGCTTTGCTTGTGCACCCGCAGATCCCGGCAGGTAATGCGGGACGTAGCCCTTGGGGTGGACGACCTCGTCGACGACGTCGAACTGCGTGCGGGTCACTTCCTGCGTCGGGTTCAGCACCCAGTTGGTGCTGCGAACGAACGGCTCCTCCAGATACACAGGATCGTTCACCACGGACACGACTGTCAGGAGGTCGCCATGCCGCATGAAGTGCTCCGTCATGGTCGCTGCATCGCTGTGGGCGACGCCGTTGCGCTGAATCCAGCCGACCTTGATATGCGTGGTCGTCACGGTGAGCTGGTCGCCGTCCCAGCGGCCAGTCGAGAAGCCGGCCCACGTGTGCGCCGCGTACGCCGCCGGATGCGGGCGGCCGTCGAGCCAGATCATCCGCGTCGCCTGACCGAAAGTGCCGAACAGCTCGTACGCGATCAGTTCCTCGGTGATCGGATCGAAATGCTTCGTGATGCGGATGTTGGCCGGGCCGCGAAGGGAGTACGTCGACGGATGCGGCTTGGCCTGGTGCTCGCGCAGCGAGAGGATCGACGCGTCCCAGCTGTCCGCTTTCAGACGTCCCGCGTCGTTGATCGGCAGTCCGGTGTAGTCGCCCAGCTCGGGTCCGGGGATCCGGTGCTCCTGGTCTTCGTGATAGCGGGCCGCCCATTCCCCGGAAAGATCAATCTGTGCGAATGCGGGGGCCGCGATGACGACCAGGAGACACGCCACAGTCAATCGAGTAATTTCGTAAATGGGTAATCTGGTAATTGAGGTTCTCGAAGTGATCATGTGCAGTCGCCCGAAACGCCACTCCATGAGATGGCGATCAAAGGCGATCCCCAATTACCGATTTCCCAATTACCCAATTACTCAATTACCCAATTATCCGATTACTAGGCCCCGACCGGGGCCGCCGGCGCATCGACGCCCGCCCACAGATTCAGCGTGCTCAGCTCCTCGCGTCCGCAGGCTTTGAGATACATGAAGAGCTGCGTGCGATACGCGGCGCGCCCGCCCATCACGAGGTTCACGATGAGCGATCCGCGCGATGTCTTCCCGCCCGTGAAGTCGTTCACTTCGGCGCGGAAATCGGCGTCGGACATGCCGCCGAGCACCTTCGCGTAGTCGTCCTTCTGCGCGGCAATCGCGGCGACGGTCTGGTCGAAGCCCCGCGCATCAGCCGCCTTTGCGGCGTCGATCCACAGAGCCGCGTCGGGCTCGGTCCTCTTCGTGTATTCGATGATCGTCGGGCCCATGAAGCTCAGATACCTCAGCAGCTCGATGGTGCTGCGCTGCTTCGGTGTGGGGCGATAGTCGAGCATCGTGGAATCGACTTTGCCGGCGAGATGGACGAGGACTTTGACTTCGTGTTGCAGTGACGCGATCAGCTCGGACTTGGTGAGGACCATGGGACCTCCAAAAAAGGTACTAGGTACTGGGTACTAGGTACTGGGCGGTCAAGACGCGATCATCTCGCGGCTGTCAAGGGGGACTGAATCGGTACTGGACAGCTCGAGTTCCCCAGTACCGAGTACCTAGTACCGAGTACCTAGTTGGCGCACGCGCTCGCAAGCGCCTTGAGGGACGTGAGATTGATGTCCGCGTACGAGCCGTCGCGATAGAGGAGGCCGCGCGCTTCGACTTTGCGGCCGTCCAGCGAGCCGCTTTGCGTTGCCGGGTTGACGCTGACGAGGCCGAACGTCTGACGGCCCAGCGCCTTCGATTCGGCGGTTTTGAGCGCGGCCGCGGTCGGGGCGTTGTCGCGCGTGACGACGGGGTCGGTGGCGTTGGTCAGCGTCCAGCCGCTCGCGCGATCGTTGGTGAGGCAGCCCACCACCTGCACGAGCGCGAAGTTGGGTGCGCCCGTGTCGCCGCCCTTCTTCGTGATCTGAAGACCGTCGAGCGCGTCCGTGTTCACCGCAAGATCGGCGGCGCCTGTCGGGAATCCGTTTTCGCGGAGCAGATACGCCACGACGTCGAGCTTGGATTCCGGCGAGAGCGAGTCGGTGTTCGACGGCGGCATCGTGTCGCGAATCTTCACGAACAGACGATTGACGCTGCCGTCTTCCCAGTTGGCGAGAAACCCGGCCCCCTTGAGCGCGGGCGCGCGGTCGGTGCCGGCAAGCTGCGGACCGTGGCAGCCCTGGCAGCGCGCGACCGCCTTGGAGCCGCGGTCGGCCTGCGCGGTGGTGAAAATGCCGTCCCAGACGCCGCGCTGCTGGATGTTGATGACGTCGAGCGCGCTGACGTCGAGCGGCAGGTCCTTCGTGCCGGCCGTGTAGCCGTTCTGCTGCAGGACGTAAGTAAGGATGTCCAGCTTGACTTCGTCGGTCAGCGTGCCGGGCGTGTCGCGCGGCATCGTGTCGCGGATCTTCACGTAGAGGCTGCCGAGCGTGTCCTTGTCCCAATGCGCGAGAAATGCCGCGCCCTTGAGCGTCGGGCCGTTGCCTTCGCTGCCGGTGAGCGGCGCGCCGTGGCACCTCGCGCAGACGCCGTCGTAGCCGGACTTGCCGCGCAGTGCCTGGTCCGCGGTGAACACGCCGTCACGGACGTTCTTCGTGGCCGGCTCTTGGGCGGCGAGGGAGGCGGCGAAGAGCGACGCGGCGATCAGAATCCATCGTAGGGCAGGCCTTTCAGGCCCGCCGCGATGGCGCCCCTGAAAGGGGCGCCCTACATAGCTCCTCATGGTCTTTTCGCCATCAGGTCGCGCAGTAGCGTCGCGACCTTCTCGTTCACCACGGGGCCCGTGGCCGGCCGGCCCTGCCGCCGTCCGCCGCTGCCGGCGCCGAGCGCGAGGTCGAGGGCCGTGCGGCCCTGCTTGTCGCGCCGATCGAGCTTCGCGCCCTTCTTCGCGACGTACTCGATAACGGACGCCTGACCGCGCTGCGCGGCGTTGTGGAGAATCGTCTGGCCATTCGCGTTGAACGCGTTGACGTCGACGCCGCGCTCGACGAGCAGCGTCACCGCCTCCAGCACCTGCGGCTCGCGGCCGTTCCCACCCGACGCAATCATGGCGGTCGTCGTCCGATTGGCGAGCGTCAGCGTCGGGTCTGCGCCGCCGTCGAGCAGTAGTTTCATGACGGGGATGTCGCTGGCCTTGGCCGCTCGCGCGAGGGCCGTCGCGCCGTCCGTCAATCCTGCGTCGCCGACCAGGTTCTGATGGCGGCCGATGATTGGCTTCTTCAGCTGGATGTTCGGATTGGCGCCGTGCGCGATCAGCGACTTCATGATGCCGATCACGTCGAGTGTGTCGTGCAGTTTCGGCTCCGGACGCGTCAGCATGTTCGCCGGCGCGCGCATGTCGACGGCGGCGTAGAGCGCCGTCATTCCGCTCGAATCGACGACGTTCGGGTTGGCGCCTTTGTCCAGAAGCAGGTTCGCGAGGTCGTAGTGGATGTTGATGATCGCGATCTGCAGGGCCGTCGTACCTTCCTGTTTCGTCGTCGCGTTGAGATCGGCGCGGGCGTCCGCCAGTGCGGCGACGGCGCCCATCGCGTTCTGGCGCGCGGCATACATCAGCGCGGTCCAGCCGCCTTTCGGCAGCGCAAACACGGCCATGCCGTTCGTTTCGTAGCGGTACTCGGGGAAGTTCAGTTCTTTCGAACGAAGGTTCAGGTCCGCACCGTGCGCGGCAAGCGCGGTGATGGCCGCGCCGTTGTTTTCGGCGGCCGCGAGCATCAACGCCGTCTGATTCTGCCACTGCTCGGTGGCATTCACGTTGGCTCCACGCTCGAGAAGCGCGTTGACGACGTCGGCGCTGCCGGTGTGCGCCGCCGTCATCAGGACCGTCTCGCCGTCGCCGGTGACGGCGTTCGCGTTGGCACCCGCCTTGAGCAGCGTGCGCGCAATCACCGCGTTGCCGTTCGTCGCCGCGAGCGACAGCGGCGTGATGCCGTAGCGGTTCGCCGCGCTCACGTTCGCGCCCGCGCGAATCAGGAACTGCACCGTCTCCGCATCGTCCGCACGAGCCGCCCAGTGCAGCGCCGTCATTCCGTCGGCCTCCGTCGCGTTGACAGTGGTCTTTGTGGCGAGAGTACGGACGGCTGCGCGGTTACCCGCTTTGACCGCGTCGATCAGCGTCGTGCCGCTCGCTGCGGCCAGGCTCGCGACCAGGACGCTCGCGACGATGATAGGGCTGAGGGCTGAGAGCTGAGGGCCGGGGTTGAAGGCACGACGTGAACGCATGTCTTGTCAGCCCTTAGCCTTCAGCCCTCAGCCCTACGCGATGTCTAGAGCGCAACATTCCCAGTGCTAAGGCCGAACTTCGTGAGATCGCACTCGTACTTGTTGGCAATCGCCAGCAGCAGGTTCGAGAAGGGCGTTTCCTTCTTCTCCTGGATGTGACGGTTGCCTTCGAGCGTGCCGCACAGGTTGCCGGCGAGCAGTGTCGGGATGTTGATGCGCGAGTGCTGGTCGCTTTCGCTCATGCCGCTGCCGTAGAGGATCATCGAGTGATCGAGCAGCGTGCCGTCGCCGTCGGGCGTCTTCTTGAGCTTGTCGAGGAACTTCGCGAACAGGCTCGCATAGTACGTGTTGAGCTTCACGAGGCCGGCGATCTTCTCGGGGTTGTTCCCGTGATGCGACATCGCGTGGTGCGGCTCGTTGACGCCGATGTTCGGATACACGCGCTGGCTGGCGTCGCGCGACTTCATGAACGT
>WNFL01287630.1_pt1 | contig 12698 bp, 12 predicted proteins | sample 5400361 | NCBI WGS metagenome assembly WNFL01 (sample SAMN13153351, study PRJNA577476) | soil metagenome | isolation source: 40 cm soil on Douglas fir-dominated hillslope | place: USA:California | collected 2013-09-17
TGATCTGCTTTTCCCGGAAGCGCTTGCGGAGGTCAATGATGGAAACAATCTTACCGCGCAGATTGATCACGCCCTCGATATGATCCGGAGCATCCGGCACCGCCGTGATTTCCGGCACGCGCACGATCTCGAGAATCAGCTTGATGGGAACGCCATACATTTCCCGGCCCACGCGGAACCCGACAATGTGAAGTTCTTTTTCCATACCTGTCCCGGTGTGGGCTAACGCCGCCCGCTGGCCGCGCCGCGTGCGTCGCGACCGCCTTTTTTCCAGGTATCGCGGCGGTAATTGTCGGTTTCTTCGTCGAGATGGAAGCGGTCCATCGAATCCAGCAATCCGCGGGACATCTTCGACATTTGTTCGGCGGAAGCGGCCAGTTCGGTGGATCCCGAAGTCGATTGCTGGGTCAATTCCCGCATGCGCTCCATGGCGCGGACGACGGCTTGGGCCCCGGAGGCCTGCTCCTCGACCGCCGAACTGATTTCGTGCGTGATCTCGTTGAGCCGTGTCGTGGAGCGGGCGATCTGCGTCGATCCGTTGGATTGCTCGTTGGTGGCCGCGCCAATTTCCTGCGCGAATTTGTAGACTTCCGTGACTACATTGGAGATCTTGCGTAATGCGGTGCTGAGGTCTTCGCCCAGCGTCAGACCTTCGTTGACGATGCCGGTGCTCAGCTCCATGTTTTCCACGGCCTTGCGCGCTTCCTTCTGAATGCTCTGGATGAGTTCGGAGATTTCCTTGGTGGACTGGGCTGATTTCTCCGCCAGCTTGCGGACTTCGTCGGCCACGACGGCAAAGCCTAGACCGTGCTCGCCGGCGCGCGCCGCTTCAATGGCTGCGTTTAGTGCCAGCAAGTTCGTCTGCTCGGCCAGATCATCGATAACCTCAATGATCCTGCCGATGTCATCGGCGCGCTGTCCGAGCACGCCGATAATCTGTCCCGAATCGCGGATGGACACGTTGATGCGGTTGAGGCCATCCGTTGCTTTGTCCATGGTGGTGATGCCGCTGTGTACTTCCTCCCGCGAACGGTTGGAAATGTCCAGCAGGACCTTGGCCGTGTCCGCCACGCGCTGAATCGAGGCGACCATCTCGTCGATCGAAGATGAGGTCTCGCTTACGCTCGCCGCTTGGGTCTGCGTGCTCTTCACCATGTTTTGCACGTTGACGCTCATCTCGTGCATGGTGCTGGTGACTTCGTCAATGGCGCCGGAGGCCTGCAGGCTGATCTTGGCCGATTCGTCGGAAGCGGTAGCCACTTGGGACGATCCGCTGGCAACCTGCGAAGCGGCATCGCGCACGGCGCGCACCAGATCGTGCAGTCCTTCCACCATGCCCAGGAATCCCCGGCCCAGAGTGTCCCGCTCGGAGCGAGGTTTCACATCCACCGTCAGATTGCCGCCCGCGATCTGCTCGGAGAACGTGGCCATTTCGCGCAGGTAGCCGACCATGTGGTCGAAGGACCGCGCCAGCTGGCCGATTTCGTCCTGTTGGGTCACGTCGGTCTTATGGTCAAGATCGCCGGTCTCCGCGATCTGTTGCGTGACCTGCATCAACTGATTCAACGGGACTGTGACCGCCCTGGCCGTTTTATAAGAGATCCATATCCCAAAACAGATCGCCACCAGCGTGCTGAAGAGCGCGACTGCGACGGCGTAACTCGCCATGTTCTCGTCGGAGTGGCGTCTTTCCTCAATGACTTTCTTATTTTCCCGGTCGGCTACGTCCAGGTATTCGGCGGAGTTCTTCAGCCAGGTTGCCGGGTCCTTCTGTAGATAAAAAATCTGCAGCTCGGAAACAGTTACGTTGCCTCCGTCCACTTCCCTCCGCTTTGCCGCCAGTGGTGTGGCAAAGTCGCTCATCCAGGCTTGCTCCAGCGAACCAACCTTATCCAGCGCAGTTTTCTGTTGATCGGAACTGGCGAGGGCCCTGGCGCTATCCAGCTTGGTGGCAACCTCGTGTACACCTTCGGTCATCCGTTCCACATCGCGCGTATCGCCGCTGAGCAGGTAGTTGCCCAAGGACAGACGGTTCTGCATCATGTGCGAGCGCAGTTCGGAAATCGCTTCCGCCATGTCCAGTGATTGCGCCGCCGCTGCCCGGGCGCTATGTTCGCGCCGCAGCGCCAACACGTTGACGATAAACAAAATCAAGACGGTCGCGAGAATCGCGCCGAAGCTGCGGTAAAGCCGTTGGTGAATCGTCATTGCCATGAACATGTCCCTCTGTCGCCGCGATCCGGCCTTTACTGGGTGTCGGATTGAAAGGTAAATTCCACGATCCCGGAGGCCTCATCCGCTGCGGGTTCGAACTTCCACCGACGGATCGCGTCTTCGGATGCGCTCACAAGTACCGGATGCCCGCCCACAACTTTTGTGGTTTTTACCTTCCCGTTCGGCCCCACCGTGACCATCAGTTTCACGATGCCCCTAACGCTCATACGTCGCGCCAGTTCCGGGTAAGTCGGCTGCACCCGGAACTTGACCCGCTTCGACAAGTCGCCTTGCACCTCTTGCGCCACCAGCTTCTGTGGCGTTGCCACGAAGGTCACAATTGCGAGAATGACGAGCAATAACCACGATCTTGACTTGCCGCGACCCATGAACCAGCCCCTGGAGGATTGTTTCCTCAGCTCCACTTCTCTAGCAAGGTCGCCTTGGTGCGGCAAAAACTCAAGTTACCCAAGTGTTGACTGTCTAACATATTGCAAAATCGATAGTTAAGCATTCTGCCAGTTCCCTTTCGCTGGTTACCAAAGTCATGAACTGACAACTATTTCTAAAATCAAACTTCCCTGGTTTCTTTGGTTTAACCTTATGAACTTGGGGTGTTACTTTGCTTCCCCCAGCCCCCTCGAGGCGGCGGGGGGTTCACACTTTGAGACTGCTTGCCGAATTCCCCTTGACTCAAATTGAGATCAACCGCTAGGTTTGCTTGTATCTCCTAGTTTTTACAAGGGTTGTTGCTGAGGAACTTCGTCGCGTCGACTATGCATCTCGGGAACTCAACCGTGTCCCAAATCAGAACCGGAAATCCCGACGAGGGTTTTCAGCGGTTGCTCCTTTCGATCTCCGCCGCCACAGCGCGGGGAGAGCGCGGGGAAGCCCTTCTGCGCTCGATTTGCAGCGCCAGCCGGGAGTGCTTTCAGGCGGCGGGAGCCTACATCTGGCGCCGCGACGTCCCCGGCGATCTGCTTGGGGTTGAGGCGGATGGATGCATTGCTGGCCATTTCCCAGGACAGGGCCCCGGGCAGGCGCTGGGGCGAGATCTGCAAGCGGCGGTGGCGCAGATAGGCCGGACGCAACGCCTACCCATCGCGGTCGGGAACGCCTCAAACTTACTGGGTCAAAGGCTGGCACTCGCCCTTGAGTGGGACGAGATCGCCTTGGCGCGCTTGGAAAATCCGGAAGGCGAGCTCATCGGTACCTTGGTGCTGACCGGATGCGGTCCGGACTGGACCCCGTCGGATCGCCAATGGTTCCAGACGCTGGCCGCCCACGTCTCGATGGCCCTGCAAAACGCCCAGTTCTTTCAACGGCTTGAGCAGGCTAACTGTCACTGGGAGGAGATGTTCGACGCCATCAGCGACTTCATAGTGGTCCACGAGGAGTCTGGAAACATTCTTCGCGTGAACCGCTCGCTGGCCCAGTTCATCGGTGTGCAGCCGGATCAGTTGATCGGCGTCAACATGCGCGATCTGCTGTCGCTTACCGCCGATGTACATCCCGCTGGGTGCCCGTTCTGTCGGCAGGGTGGCGATGTAGACGAGTTTCCGCAGGTGGTGCTCGAACGAACCTATCTGGTTTCAACCTCGCGCCTGCACGCCGGGCAGGGCGAAGGCCGGGAGACGATTCACGTACTGAAGGACGTTACCGACCGCCGGGAAGCCGAGCGCCGCTACCGCGAGTTGTTTGACAACATTCAAGAAGGGCTCTACTTTACCACGCCCGACGGCCGCTTCATCGAGGTCAACGAAGCACTGGTGCGGATTTTGGGCTACTCCAGCCGCGAAGAGCTGCTCGAGGTGGATATTGCTCGCGAGCTGTACTTTGATCCCTCGGACCACGCTGTTTTCTGCGCCAAGTTGGGGGAAGGCGGGGTGCTTCGGAACCACGAAGAAACTCTTCGCCGCAAGGACCGTACGCCGGTGTATACGATGCAGAACGTCTTTGCCGTGCGCGATGCCAGTGGCCGCGTTCTCCAGCACCGCGGTTTGATGACCGACATCAGCGGCATTAAGTCGTTTCAAACCGAGCTGCAGCGTGAGCGCGACTTCAACAGCAAAATCCTCAACAATACGCAAAGCCTGATTTTGGTCGTCGATACGGCAGGGCGCATCAGCTATGCCAACCGCCGCTGGGCCGATCTCAACTATCAGTTGCACCAGTTGCTGGGGCGCCCGATGGCCGAACTCGCCGCTCCAGCCAAGCGAGCGTTGTTCCACGAAGCTGGCATGGCCGCCTTGCAAGGCCAGTTGGTCGATAATCTCGAAGTCCCCATCCTGCGCGCCGATGGCCGTGTCGGTCAGTTCTCGGTCAACTTGAGCCCCATGCGCGACGAGCAGGGCGGCCTCACCAGCATCGTCGCCGTCATGACCGACATCACCGACGCCGCCATGCTGCAAGCCAAGCTCATGCACGCTGAAAAAATGGCTGCCGTAGGCCAACTCGTTTCCGGCGTCGCCCACGAAGTCAACAATCCGCTGACAGCTATCCTCGGGTTCGCCGACCTGCTCATGGAAAATCCGGAAATTCCCGATTCAGCCAGGAAGGATCTCCGCGTCATCTTGCAGGAAGCCCAGCGCACCAAGCAGATTGTGCAGAACCTGCTCAGCTTTGCGCGCCAGATGCCGCCGCAACGCAAGCCCGTTCAACTGAATGCCATCCTGCAACGCACGGTGCAGTTGCGCGCTTACGATTTAAATAGCCACGGCATCGAGGTCGTCGAGCATCTCAGCGAGAACTTGCCCGATGTGATCGGCGATTCTCTCCAGTTGCAGCAGGTATTTCTCAATATTCTGAACAACGCCTACGACGCCGTACGCGAAACCGGACGCCCGGCGCGTATCGAGATTTCCACCACCCTGAGTGCGAATTGCGTCGAAGTGGACTTCCGCGACAACGGCAATGGCGTCGCTTCGCCGGAACGGATTTTTGATCCCTTTTTCACGACCAAGGAAGTGGGAAAGGGAACGGGCCTGGGCCTCAGCATTTGCTACGGAATTGTCCGCGAACATGGCGGAGAGATTCTCTGCCACAACAATACGTCCGGCCCCGGAGCTACGTTCCTCGTGCGCCTGCCCTTGGCCATGAATGCGTCGCTCGGGGCGGTCGCTGGAGTCTTGCCTGCATGAAAACGTCCACTATGAAAATTGCCGCTTCTTTGCCCATCCTGTTGATCGAGGACGAAGCCTCGATCATGGCCTACGTGCGCGCAGCCCTGGAACGCAATGGTTTTCCGGTTGTCTGTTCCGCTTCCGCCGTCGATGGACTGCGCTTGCTGGAATCAGGCCAATTCAGCGGGATCGTCTCCGATATGCGCACGCCGGGCGGCCTTGATGGCGCCGATGTGCATGCCTGGGTGGCTAAGAATCGTCCTGAGCTTAGGTCGCGTATCGTATTCATTACAGGCGACATAGCGAACGAGGAAACCGTGACCACGCTGCGCCGGACCGGGGCGCCTTGCGTGGAAAAACCGTTTCGCGTGCAACCGTTTATTGACGTCATTCAAAAAACCATGGGGACAACTCTGTGAGCCAATCATCACGTTTGCGCCTTCTCATTGTTGACGACGAACCAAGCATTCGCTACTTGTGCCGCACCGTCGCCGAGGCCATGGGTTTCGAGTGCTGTGACGCTCAGAGCGGGGAAGCCGGCCTGGCGCTCCTCGAAGACCGGCCCGCCCATATGATCCTGTGCGATATGGTCATGCCCCAAATGACCGGTCTTGAATTTTTGGGCCGCGTAAAGAAGATTCTTCCGCGGACCGAGGTCGCCTTAATGACCGGACACGGTTCGGTTGAGACTGCCGTGCAGGCCATGCGGCTTGGCGCCTACGACTACATCACCAAGCCATTCACTCCGCTGGAGGAATTGCGGCTTTTCCTGCGGCGAATGGCCGATAAGGTCCAACTGGTGGAAGAGAACGAATTCCTGCGCGAGCGCATGGACACCGAGACCGAACTGCACGGAATCATCGGCGCGTCCCCGAAAATCCAGGATGTTTTGCGCATGATTGCGCGCCTCAAAGACACACGCACTCCGGTGCTGATCACGGGCGAATCTGGCACGGGCAAGGAACTGGTCGCGCGTGCTATTCACTTCCGCGGCGCGTTTGCCAGCCAGCCCTTCGTAGCCGTCGATTGCGGATCGCTGGTCCCGACTTTGATCGAGAGTGAGCTTTTTGGGTACGAAAAAGGCGCCTTCACGGGAGCCGTCCGCTCCAAGCCAGGATTGTTCCATGCTGCCAGCGGGGGCACTATCTTCCTCGACGAAATCGGGGAACTACCCCTCGAACTGCAAGCCAAGCTCCTGCGCGTTTTGCAGGACAAAGAGGTCCGTCCAGTGGGCAGCAACAGCTGCACCAAGGTGGATGTGCGCGTCGTGGCCGCGACCAACCGCGACCTCGAAGCTGCCTACAAAGAAAGTACCTTCCGCAAAGATCTGTATTTCCGCCTCAACGTTGTGACGGTGCATTTGCCCGCGTTGCGCGAGCGCCGCGCCGACATCCCCATGCTGGTGCATTGGTTTATCGACCGCTACGCTCCTGGCAGCGGCTTGCAAGTGAGCACAGGGGCTATGAAGTGCCTTCTGGAATACGACTGGCCAGGGAACGTACGCGAGCTGGAAAACTGCATCGAGCGCGCCATTGCCCTGGGTGGAAACAATCCCCTCGATATCTCGGATCTGCCGCCGGCCATCGCCGTATTTGGCGCCGGCATAGCCGCGCCCAGCGGTGGGTTTACCTCGGCCTATACGTCTTCCGATCTCGAGGACATCGAGCGCGTAACCATCCAACGCGTCTTCAATGAGGTGAACGGCGACAAGGTGCTGGCTGGCAAGATGCTCGGCATCAGCCGCGCCACCCTTTATCGCAAGCTGAAGCGCTACAACATCCCTGGTCACTCCCGGGGGATGGAGGCCGTGCGCGCGGCAACCCTCCACTAGTCCATCCCGTATGGAGCCAAGTCTCTCAGGAGCCAAGCGATGCAGACCGAGGGTTCGGGCGCCGCGTTGGCGAAGCGCAATTGAGAATCTTTGCGACCTTTGAGATAGAGCGGAGCGAGAGTTTGCAGAACGAAGGCGAAGGCAACTGTCCCGTGGACAACACTCCAGTGACGCCGGAGGTGCGGCGTATTTGGCCTTATGACGCACTTGGCCCTCAAGTGTCTCTCGTAGTATCGCGTCCCGATGTGCAGATGCGTGTGATCTACACGTTAACAGTGTTGGCCGTTTGTCTGGCGGTTGCTTTTGCAAGAGCTTTAACGCGGACGTCTGTCTGGCGGCCGCGCCCGATCACCACACCCTGCTCTTAGAAATTCCGTCTCGAATTTATCTCACCTGTCTCAAACTTGAGACGAAACTTCTCATAATGAGACGAACTATCTCGCCTGATTCCTTCGCGGATGCTTCTAACTCATTCATTCTAAATTACATGGTAACGTCTGTCTCGACTGAGACTTTTGGCCACGAGCGTGCCCAAGTCTTTAGGCGGATTTCCGCTTCCGGCTCCCTCCCGGCAGCGAAATCCCGAACGCTCTGGTTTAAAAAATCGAGGGACTCACCTTGCACACGGCCGCCGCAGCCTCGTCTCGCAAGCTTCCGGAGAGCTTTGTTTCCAAGCTGGCTCAGTTTTTCCCCAACGCCACGCCGGTTCGCATTCCGGTCAGCCTTACCCGTGTCAACCTGGGCGGCGGGCAATTCTCGGAAAGTACTGTGATTGAGTTTGGCACCAACAAGGAAGTCCTATTCGCGTCTGCCCTTCCGCTTGAATTTGCCGATAAGCTCCGTATCCAGAATCCAGATGGTTCACTGGATATCGACGTCTCCGTGGTAGCAGTGCAGTATGATTGCGGCAAGACAGCCGTTGCCGCGCGCTTCTTGAAGGCTGTCCCTAATTGGATCGTGAAACAATGACTTCCGCCGAAAATGATCTGGCTCAGTTAGCCCGCGAGTGGCATGAAGCCGTAATTCTCTATCCGGTCTACAGCGCGCTCTCGCGGGAGTTCGTGTTCGAGGTGGCTCCCTGCTCCGTCCTCGAGACGGTCACTGATGTCCCCGACTACGACACCGTGGAAGAAGCCCTCGAATGGCTGGCCCTGATGGACGGGCGCACGCAGGTGCACCAGTTGCGCCAGTTTTTGCAAACCACGTCTCTGGCTGATGAAGAGCGGGTGCGGGCGTTGTTGTCGCGCCACTTGCGCAAGCCCATCAAGACCGATTCGGATCGCGACAAGATCGACTTTCTGCTGGTGCAGTTCTTTTCGCTCACGGCTCCTTCGCAATTGAGCGATGCCGATGTCAGTCTCGAGTTTATCGCCCAAACTCTCGAGCCCGTCTTGGGCCCGGTGGAGACAGTTCCGAGCCGGTCGGCGGAAGTGTTGGACGAGATCCTGCAGGATGCCCGCGCTTGCCAGCGCTTAAGCGAGTTGCTGCACAGCGAGATCCTGGAACGCGGCCGGTCAGCGAAAGCCAAAGCAGGGCCCAACTACTTCCAGCCTGCTTCCATGGTGGCCTTCACCCGCTTCAGCTTTCTCATGCGGCGCGTGTTTTTCCGCCTGATGCACGGCGACCTCAACGCCATTTTGGATGGCCTGCAGAACCTGGAACGCGCCGGGGTCACCGCTATCGATTGCCGCGGCGCGCAGTTCTCTCAAAAGGAACCGACCGGCCGCCTGCGCATGATCTGCCAATCCTGGAAGGTGATGTTTCACGCCGAATATTCCTCGGGGCAGCCTCTGCGCATGTTGGTGGATTTGCGCGCCGCCGTGGAGCAAGCGCAGTCTCAAGCTTTGGAGATGAGCAAGGCCGCTTCCTCGTCCACGGAATAGGAATCACGCCTGGCACGCATCACGAGTAGTACGGGCCACGGCGCGAAATCCTTTGTATTGGCGCCACTGCAACGAGCACACTGAACAGGTTAGACAAGGAGAACGACCGAACGTGAGTCAGCCCGCTGTCCTGGTAATCTCCGAGACTCCGGGATTTTCTCAAACCATCCTGGACTGCTTCCAACTGGAAGCCCGCCTGCCTTCGCCGACCGCCGTAAGCGTCGATCTGTGCAGCAACCTGGCCCCCGATTCCTTTGATCTGGCCATCGTCGAAGGCCTTCCGGCCTCCCGCCTGGGACCGCTCTTGACGGAGCTTGAGCCGCACGGCAAGACCTTGCTCGTGCTCGTGTCTGATGCCGCCACCGGGAATCTCGTCAGCGCGATCGCGCCGCGTGCACTGGTTCTACAACAGGCTGAGTTCGCCATCCCCACGCTAATGCTGGTCACCACCGAGGTGGTGAAGCGAATTGAGGCTGAGGGCCGCATCCGGATGACGGAACAGGCTTTGGCCGCCAGCGAGAGCAATGCCTTGCTGGGCCGCTACATCACAGAGATGCGGCATACCATCAACAATGCCCTTACCTCCGTAATGGGCAATTCCGAACTTCTTCTCTTCGAACCCGGCGCTTTTTCCGCGCACCACCGCAGCCAGATCGAGACCATTCGCACCATGTCCGTCCGCATCCATGAGATTATGCAGCGGCTGGCGTCTCTCGAAACCGAGATGAAGTGGATGGAGAAGCAGAAGAGTTACGACGAGCCGCGTTCTAGATCTGTCCTGCCAACCCGCGCCGATTTTGCCGATCGCCTCGCCTCTCGTATGATCCTCAGGTTGTACCTCCACAGCCATGCTGCATAAACGCATTGACGACCACTCCGTGATTTCGCCCGAGATGCTGCGCGAGGCGCAGGAGATTTTGCGCCAGCATTTGAAGCGCGTAGGGTTGAAGCAGACGGAGCAGCGCAACACGATCTTGCGGTCGTTTCTGGAGACGCGGGAGCATCTTTCGACCGAGGAACTGCACCGGCTGGTGAAGAAGAAAGACGCGCGCATCGGCGTCACCACCGTGTACCGCACGCTGAAGCTGCTGGCGGAGTGCGGACTGGCGAGCGAAGTGGAGTTCCATGACGGCAAGGCGCGGTTTGAGCATCAATACAACCGGCGGACATCACCATATGGTTTGCACGGGATGCGGGAGTTCGGTGGAGTTTTTTTCTCCGGAAATCGACCGTTTGGAGCAGGAAATTGGCGGGAAATTTAACTACCGAACGACACGGCATACCTTTCAGATTTATGGGTTATGCGTGGATTGCCATCGCAAGAAGGGCGCGGCGCGGCAAGGGTAGCGTGTGGACTCCGGGCAGAATTCCTAATGAAGCGCAGGGGAAGCGGTCAGTATATTTTTTCAGCGATTTTCCAGCGAAATAGAGTTTGGGGCCCTCGCGCTTCGTAATTGCCTTTTATGCCGGTCTTCTGATAACGTCCGGCTCTGACTTGCGAGTGAGTCTCGTTTCGCAGGGTTATGCGCCTTGCGAATTGGGTATCCGGCGGGTCTGGAGGACCGTGATGGCATTCTGCACTGGGTGTGGAACGGAAATAGCGGCAGGCGCTGCAGCCTGTCCGAGCTGTGGACAAGCGGCAGCAGCGGCCCCAATCGCCGCCCCTGCGCCAACAGGCGGATTGACCGATAACGTAGCCGGAGCGCTGGCATACTTCACCTTTATTCCAGCGATTATCTTCCTCGTGATGGAGCCCTACAATACGAACAAGTTTCTGCGTTTCCATTCCTTCCAGTCCCTGTTCCTCTGCGTGCTGTGTTTTGTGGTGGGCTTTGTGGTGGGACTGATCCCCGTCGTTAACATCATCGCTGTGCCACTGCTCCTCGTCGGCGAATTGGTTATCTGGCTGGTCTTGGTCCTGAAGGCCTATCAGGGGCAGAAGTTCAAGCTCCCGGTGATTGGCGATATTGCTGAGCAGCAAGCGAATGCGGGATGAGCGGCGCTTAGCCCTTACTTAAGCCGCTGCGACTTCCTGTGGCAACCGTTAAATGCTGCACGCAAGCAATATTGCAGGGGACCGCCTGAATGGCGCTTGACAAAGCCACGTTCGGGATGTCATTCCTATCTACTTTCCCTTTTTCGGCGAATCGAAGGGGCCAACTCGTACTGGCGCCTGCTGCGGGAAGAAGATTAAGGAATCCAAGTGAACGTTCGCGTTTTCTACCACGACCGCTGTTTTGATGGAGCTTGCTCCGCCGCTCTCTTCACGCGCTTTTATCGCGAGCGTATTCGTGACGAGGTCCAGTTTGACTATATGGGCCTGCTGCACCGGGCCGGGGCGCTGTTCAACGAAGCCGACTTTACGGGCGAAGAGAACGTCATTGTCGACTTCAAGTACTGCGCCTCACGCAAGATCACATGGTGGTTCGATCACCATGAGAGCGCATTTCTGACGCCGGAGGATGCGGAGCACTTTGAACGCGATAGCAGCAACCGCAAGTTTTACGATCCGGGTTTCAAGTCGTGCACCCGGTTTTTGGCCATGATTGCCGAGGAGAGGTTTGGCTTCAAGCCGGAGTCGATGGCGGAAGTGATTCATTGGGCCGAGATCATCGATGGAGCGTTGTATCCGGATGCGAAAACTGCCGTGGAGATGGCCGAACCGGCCATGAAGCTGACGATGGTGATCGAGTCGGCGCAGGAAGCGGATTTTGGGGCGCGGTTGATTCCTCTGCTGGAGAGGGTGCCGCTGGCCGAGATTCTGGTGAACCCGTTGATCGCGCCGCGCTTGCAGCCGCTGCTGGAACGGCATCAGCGCTCGCTGGAAGTGCTCCGCCAGCGTGCGGAATGCAAGGACGGTACCGTGTTCTTCGACATTACCGATCAGGAGCTGGAAGGCTATAACAAGTTCATTCCGTACTACCTGCATCCGGAATGCACGTACAGCGTGGGCTTGAGCCGCAGCAGTTTTCGGAACAAAGTTTCGGTGGGATCGAATCCCTGGACGAAGCGCGAAGATTTGGTGAATCTGGCCAAGATTTGCGAGCGCTATGGTGGCGGCGGCCACGCTCGCGTGGGCGCAATCTCGTTCGACGTGTCAAAGGGTGAGGAGGCGCGGAAAGCGGCGGAGGAGATCGTGGCGGAGTTGCGGGCGAGCGCGAAAGAGTCCGTGGCGTGAAGTTGCGAGCTACGGATTTCGAGTTTCGCAATCGCTTCTGGTTTATTTCCGCAATCTACGGCTTGGCATTTGGCTGCTATCGCATCGACAGCACCAACTTTACGATTGCGCTGACGCTGCGCATCTTGCGTTGGGCAAGCCACGGTGCAGCCGTCACCATGGACTCCCGCAACTTCAATAGCACTGCCCGGATGTTCTTTGCCGGCGGAACGGTCTTGCTGATTCTGGCAGCGCTGATCCGCTCCTGGGCGACGGCTTATCTCAAGAGCGGCGTGGTGCATGACGCTGCGATTCACTCGGAACTCCTGGTGGCAGATGGTCCTTACCGCCACGTTCGCAACCCGCTGTATCTGGGGAATATCTTGCAGGCGCTCGGCATCGCCCTGATGGCGAGCCGTCTGGGGTCTGTGGTGCTGACCGTGGCGAACACAATCTTCATGATCCGCCTGATTTTGCACGAAGAGGCGGGG
>WNFL01076304.1_pt2 | contig 12697 bp, 10 predicted proteins | sample 5400361 | NCBI WGS metagenome assembly WNFL01 (sample SAMN13153351, study PRJNA577476) | soil metagenome | isolation source: 40 cm soil on Douglas fir-dominated hillslope | place: USA:California | collected 2013-09-17
CCCGCGCCCCCGCGGTTGTCGATCACCACCGGCTGGCCCAACGCGACACCGATTTTCTGGCCCGCCACGCGCGCCACATAGTCGGCCCCACCACCCGCCGCGAATGGGGCGATCAGGCGTATCGGTTTGGTCGGATAAGGCTGCGCGACGGCGCAAGCGCTGGCAACCAGTATCGCAACCGCGATGAATTGTCTGAACAAGTGGGAAATCAACCGCTATCCATACGCGCGAGGCATTGCGCATCGCGCCGGTAGCGGGCAATTCTACTCCGGCGGCCCGGCGTCGCCAATTCGCGCAACGCCGAATATTTCAAAGCTGACACATTAATTCGCCCGACATGAAATAGAATCACGTTCCGGCGAAGATTCTCGAAGGAAAGTGCGTCTCATGAAAGAGAAATCAACCACCCGCTTGCGGCGTCTGCTCGCGCAGAAAAAGACGCTGGTCAAACCCGGCGCGCACAACGCGCTGGCCGCGCGCATCATCGAGCAGGCCGGATTCCCCTGCTGCGGCGTGACCGGCTACGGGGTGTCCGTTTCGCTCCTCGGGCGTCCCGACGTCGGCCTCACGACGATGTCCGAAGTCGTGATGGTCGCGCGCTACATCGCGCAGGCGGTCGACATCCCCGTCATCGCCGATGCCGACACCGGCTTCGGCAACGCGATCAACGTGATGCGCACAGTCGAGGAATTCGTTGGCGCGGGCGTGGCGGCGATCCATATCGAAGATCAGGTCGCGCCCAAGCGCTGCGGTCACGTCGCGGGCAAGGAAGTCATCCCGCTCGCCGAAATGGCCGGCAAGATCCGCGCGGCCGACCGCGTGCGCCGCGAGCTCGATCCGGATTTCCTGCTGATCGCCCGCTGCGATGCACGCGGAGTTGCCGGCGGTAGCGTCGACGATCTGGTGATGCGCGCGAACGCGTATCTTGAAGCGGGCGCCGACATGATATTTCCCGAAGCGCTGACGACCGAGGCAGAGGTCGAGCGCTGCGCGCGCGAAATCAGGGGGCCGCTGCACTACAACCGCACCGGCGTCTCGCCGCGGCTCACGCTCGCAGAGCTCAACGAGCTCGGCATCGCGATCGTCAGCAACGCGACCGGCGCGCTGCGCTCGTCGATGATCGCGATGTGGGACTACATGAATACATTCGCGAAAGAGGATGTCGCGTTCGTCAAGGAATTCACCGAGCGCCACCGGCAACATCCTGCCGGCGATCTGCATGCGTTCGTCGGCTTTGCCGAAATCAAGCAGTTCGAACAGGAATTTCTGCCGGCCGACGATGTCGCGAAAAAATACGCGGGGGCCGTAGGTTTTCAACCATAGGTTGAAAACAAGGATGAAGGATGAAGGCGGAAGGATGAATAAAAGCCCGACCAAATCGCGTGCGAGGTCTCCTCGCGCAGCGAACTCATTCATCCTTCATCCTTCATCCTTCATCCTTTACTGCCTCGCCACGGTAGCCGCAAGCGCGCAGGATTATCCGACTCGTCCAATTCGAATAATAGTACCCAGCACCGCCGGCGGCAGCGTCGACACGCTCGCGCGCACCGTCGGCACGAACCTTTCCCAGCGCTGGTCGCAGCAGGTCGTGGTCGACAACCGCTCCGGCGCCGGCGGGGTGATTGCGGGCGAAATTACCGCCAAGGCGGCGCCCGACGGCTACACGTTGATCATGGCGACGATTGCGGCGATGGCCACCAACGTGAGCCTCGCGAAGAAGCTCCCCTACGACCCGGTGCGCGACTTCGCGCCGATCACCCTGGTTGCGGCGCAGCAGATCGTGCTGCTGGTGAACCCCGCGGTCCCGGCCAAATCCGTGCAGGAGCTGATCCAGCTCGCGAAGGCGAAACCGGGACAACTCACGTTTGCCTCGGCGGGCAACGGTTCGGGCGGCCACCTGTCGGGCGAACTCCTGAAAATACTCGCGGGCATCGACCTCACACATGTGCCGTACAAAGGCATCGCGCCGGCGATCGTCGACGTGATCAGCGGCCAGGTGTCGATGACCTTCGCGAGCATTATTTCCGGCACGCCGCACGTCAAGTCGGGCCGCCTGCGGCCGCTCGCGGTGACCGGCGCCCACCGCTCACCCGCGCTGCCTGAAATGCCGACGATGATAGAAGCAGGCGTGCGCGGCTACGAGTCGAGCACGTGGTATGGACTGCTCGCGCCCAAAGCGACGCCGCGCGCCATCGTCACGAAGCTCAACCGCGAAGTCGTTGCCGTCGTTAATTTGCCCGACGTCAAAACGCATCTGTTGGGCGAAGGCGCGGAACCCGTCGGCAACACGCCCGAGCAGTTCGGCGAGTTCATCAAGGCGGAAATTGCCAAGTGGGGAAAAGTCATACGCGCGGCCGGCCTGCGGGCCGAATAGTGCCCGCGCCATGCCGAGACGGTGCCCGCCCGCACGCGGAACCATTTAGATTTAACATATGTCAGTTTAAAGGCTGCAAGCCGATAAGAGGAAACCGCCTGGGATGCTGAAAATCAAGCGCAGTCGATTATTGTTGATCGTCGCCGCCGCAGTGCTGCTGGTGGCCGCGGTCGTGTGGCGTTCCGGGTTTCATGTGACCAAGGCTGCGGATCCCGCCGCCAAGGGCGGCGCGCCGGCAGTACCGGTGATGACGACGACCGTCAAGGAACAGGATATTCCGACGTACCTCTCCGGAATCGGGTCGGTGACACCGCTTTACGCGGTGATCGTCAAGGCGCGTGTCGACGGGCAACTCGAGAAAGTCATGTTCAGCGAAGGCCAGCACGTCGCCGCCGGCGGCGTGCTCGCGCAGATCGACGCGCGGCCGTTCCAGGCACAGCTCGACCTCGCGCAGGCGCAAAAAGCGCGCGATGCCGCGCAGCTCGCGAACAGCATCGTCGACCTCGAGCGCTACACGACGTTGCTGAAGCAGGATTCCATTGCGCAGCAGCTGGTGTCCACGCAGCAGGCGACGGTCGACCAGTTGAAAGCCACGGTGCAGGCGGACCAGGCTACGATCGACAACGCGAAAGTCCAGCTCGACTATACGACGATACGCGCGCCGGTCAGCGGACGCACCGGCGTGCGGCTGGTGGATCCCGGCAACATCGTGCGCGCCTCCGACAATACCGGCATTGTCAGCATCAACCAGATCGATCCCATCGCCGTGCTGTTCACCCTGCCCGAGGACCGCTTCCAGGACATCAACCGCGCGATCCAGGAGCATGGCCGCACCGCGCTCGAAGTGCAGGCGTTCGGGCGCGAGGACAATACGCTGCTGGGCACCGGCAAGCTGATGCTCGTCAACAACCAGATCGACACGGCGACGGGCACGGTGCAGCTGAAAGCGCAATTTCCCAACGCCGCGCACAAGCTGTGGCCGGGCCAGTACGTGAACGTTCATCTCGTGATGGGCACGCGTCAACGCGCGGCCACGGTGCCGGCGTCGGTGGTGCAGCGCGGACCCAACGGCCTCTACGCCTATATCGTGAATGCGGACGAAACAGTCGCCGTCCAGGCGATACGCGTCGGCCTGATCCAGGACAACATAGCCATCGTCGAAGAAGGCCTGGCTGGCGGCACGCGGGTCGTTACCGACGGCCAGTACAAACTAAAGCCCGGCGCGAAAATCGTCGAAGTGAAAGCCGACGCCGCGGCGAAAGGCAAATCCCCCCGCAAGGGAGCGCAGAAAGACGCGGCCGAAAACAAAGACGTGATCGAAAAGAAGACCCCCACCCAGTGAACACCAGCAAGTGAATATCTCCGCTGCGTTTATCAACCGGCCGATCGGCACATCGCTGCTTGCAGCGGCCTTGTTCCTGGTCGGCGCCGCCGTTTGGCCGCTGCTCCCCGTCGCACCGCTGCCGCAGGTCGATTTTCCGACCATCCAGGTATCGTCGACCCTGCCCGGCGCCAGCCCGGAGACGATGGCTTCCAACGTGGCGACACCGCTGGAGCGCTATTTCTCGCTGATCGCGGGACTGACCGAAATGACCTCGACGAGTTATTTCGGCTCGACCAGCATTGCTTTGCAGTTCGATCTGAACAAAAGCATCGAATCGGCGGCGGTCGACGTGCAGGCGGCGATCAATGCGGCCGGCGGCCAACTGCCCGCCAATCTGCCGAATCCGCCAACGTATCGCAAGGTCAATCCTGCGGACCGGCCTATCCTGATCATGGGGGTCAGTTCCGAAACGCTGCCGCTCACGCAAGTGTCGGACTTCGCCGATAGCATCGTGGCGCAGCAAATCTCGCAACTGCCCGGCGTGGGCCAGGTCAATATCTTCGGCCAGCAAAAACCGGCGATACGCGTCCAGGTCGATCCGGGGAAAATTTCCGGACTGGGATTGAGCCTGGAAGACATCCGCACGCAGATCGCGGCCGCCACGGTGAACACGCCCAAGGGCGCGTTCGACGGGGTGAAGCAAAGCGTCACCGTCTACGACAACGACCAGATTTTTTCGGCCGATGCATGGAACAACGTGGTGGTCGCGTATCGCGCGGGCGCGCCGATACGCGTGCGCGATATCGGTGTCGCCGTCGACGGCCCCGAGAACGCCAAGCTGGCGGCGTCGGCCTATACCGGCGCGGGCGGCGACGATGACGCGAAGCAGCTCGCCAACGGCCGCACCATACTGCTCGCGGTGATCAAGCAGCCGGGCGCCAATGTGATCGACACGGTGGATGGCATCAAACGCGCGATGCCGCGGGTGCAGCGGGCGATTCCCCCCGCGGTGAAAATCGGCATCATCTCCGACCGCACGCAAACCATCCGCGCCTCGGTCGAAGACGTCGAATTCACGCTGGTACTGACCATAGTGCTCGTCGTGCTGGTGATTTTCCTGTTCCTGCGCAACGTCGCGGCGACGCTGATTCCGAGCGTCACCGTGCCGCTGGCAATCCTCGGCACCGCCGCCGCCATGTACCTGGTGGGCTACAGCCTCGACAATCTGTCGCTGATGGCGCTGACGATATCAGTCGGGTTCGTGGTCGACGACGCCATCGTCATGCTGGAGAACATCTACCGCCACGTCGAGAAAGGCATGCCGGCGCGTGAAGCCGCGCTGCAGGGCGCCGAGGAAATCGGGTTCACCATCATCTCGATCTCGGTCTCGCTCGTGGCGGNATCGGCCGGCTGTTTCGCGAATTCGCGGTCACGGTCACCATCACTATCGCGCTGTCGGTCATCGTGTCACTAACGCTCACGCCGATGTTGTGTTCGCGTTACCTCAAGCACACTGAAGGCAATGCCAAGCACGGCAGGGTCTTCATGTGGTTCGAGCACGGCTTTGATGCGATGCTCGCGTTCTACGAACGCACGCTGCGCGTCGTGCTCAAGCACCAACCGATTACTCTCATGGTGTTTTTTGCGATGGTCGCCGCCACCGTCGCTTTGTACGTCTTCATTCCGAAGGGGTTTTTCCCGCAACAGGACACCGGCTTCATTCAGGCGGTGGCCGAGGCTGGCCAGGACATTTCATTTCAGGCGATGACCGAACGCGCAGTTGCGATATCCGATATCGTGCGCCAGGACCCCGACGTATACAGCGTCGGCAACTCGCTCGGTTCAAATGCCGCCAACACCGGCAACTTTTTTATCACGCTCAAGCCGCGGACGGCCGGCCGCAAGTCGGAAGCCGGCGAGATCGTCGCGCGCCTGCGGCGCAAGCTGGCCGCGGTGCAGGGCGTGAACCTATACATGCAGGCTGCGCAGGACATCAATGTCGGCGGCCGGATTGCGCGCACTCAATATCAATATACCCTGACGGATGCAAATATCGCGGAACTTGGCGAGTGGGCGCCGCGCATACTTGAGCGCTTGCGCCAGCTGCCGGAACTGACCGACGTCGTGTCGGACCAGCAAACCAACGCGTCCGCGATCAATCTCAACATCGACCGCGACCGCGCCTCCAGTTACGGGATTTCACCGGCGATGATCAATGCGACGATCTACGACGCGATCGGGCAACGGCAGGTTACCCAGTACTTTACCCAGCTCAATTCCTACCGCGTGATCATCGAGGTAACGCCGAGCATGCAGCAGGATCCGAGCCTGTTTGAAAAGATCTACGTGACCTCGCCGACGACCGGCAAGCAGATCCCGGTGTCGACCTTCGTGAAGATCGACAATACGAAGACCAACTACCTGTCGATCGCCCACCAGGGGCAGTTTCCGGCGATCACGATTTCGTTCAACCTCGCGCCCGGCATAGCGCTCGGCGATGCCGTCGACGCGATCCAGGCAGCGGTCCCCAGCATGGGCACGCCCGCAACGATTACCGGCGGATTCCAGGGCACCGCGCAGGCGTTCCAGCGTTCCCTCGCGTCGCAGCCGTACCTGATCCTCGCCGCGCTGATCGCCGTCTATATCGTGCTGGGGCTGCTCTATGAAAGCTATATCCACCCGTTGACGATCCTGTCGACGCTGCCGTCGGCCGGCGTCGGCGCGCTGCTGATATTGTTAGTGTGCGGCTACGATCTTTCCGTGATCGCGCTAATCGGCATCATTTTGCTGATCGGCATCGTCAAGAAGAACGGCATCATGATGGTCGATTTCGCGCTCTCCGCCGAACGAGAGCGCGGGCTGTCGCCGGAAGCCTCGATATTCGAGGCGTGCATGCTGCGCTTCCGGCCGATCATGATGACCACCATGTGCGCGATGCTGGCCGGCGTGCCGCTGATGCTCGGCACAGGGACCGGCTCGGAACTGCGCCGCCCGCTGGGGCTGGCGATGGTCGGCGGGTTGGCGCTTTCGCAGATGCTGACGCTCTATACGACGCCGGTGGTTTCCCTCTATCTCGACCGCCTGAACAACCGGCTACAGCCATCCGCCGGCATAAGACCCGGCAGTTACTTCACGCTCGAGAGCTGCGTCGTGCTCCAGCCGCCGCCGAGCGCCTGCACGAGCGTCACTGCGGCGACCAGGCGCTGCCCCGTGAGATTGACGGCAGTCGCTTCGTTGTTGAGCTGCGCGGCCTGAACGACAACCACGCTCAGATAGTTGACCGTGCCGGCTTTGTACTGGTTGATCGTGAGATCGGTCGACAGGCGCGCGGCTTGCACTGCTTCCGCCTGGGTCACCGCTTCCTGCTCGAGAATGCGCAGCGCGGCAAGATTGTCCTCGACCTGTTGAATCGCGGTCAGCACCGTTTGCCGGTAAGTCGCGACGTTCGCGTCGTACGCGGCCTGTGCCTGCTTCGACACCGCGCGCCGCGCGCCGCCATCGAACAACGTTTCCGCGAGCGTGGGACCGACCGACCAGAAGCGGTGCGGCACCGTCAGCCAGTCGGGCACTAGGTTCGAGCGAAAGCCGCCGCTGGCCGACAGCGTAAGCGTCGGGAAATACGCGGCCTGGGCAACGCCGATTTGCGCATTCGCCGCCGCCATCTGGCGTTCCGCTGCGGCGATATCGGGACGGCGCTCGAGTAATTGCGAGGGCACGCCGGGCGGCACGACGGGAATCGCCAGCGCGATGTCTTCGGTCGGTATCGAGAGTTCCGCCGGCGCCTTGCCGATCAGGATCGCGATCGCGTGTTCGACCTGCGCGCGCTGCACGCCGACGTCGATCGATTGCGCCTGCGTGCTCTTCAGCTGCTGCTCGGCCAGCACCAGCTCGACGCGCGCCGCCACGCCGGCGTTGTAGCGGTTGCGCGTGAGTTCGAGCGACTTCTGGTACACGGCCACCGTCGAGTCGAGCAGTTTGCGCCGCTCGTCGAGCACGCGCAGATTGAAGTAATTGATCGCGAGCTGCGATTGCGCGAGCAGCCGCGCGTTGGCGACGTTGGCCGCGCTGGTCTGCGCGTTCGCAATATTGCCTTCGATCGTGCGCCGCACGCTGCCCCACAGGTCGGGTGCCCACGTCGCCGTCAACGGCAGGTTGTAGATGTTGACCACCGCCGAGGTGTTGGTCGTCGAGCCCGCGATATTCGGCGCGCGGCTGCGCGTGGCCGAGCCGGACAGCGCGAGCGTCGGCCACAAGCCCGAACGCGACTGCTCGACCAGCGCCTCGGCCTGGCGCAGACGCGCTTCGGCGAACTGCACGTTCTGGTTCGACAGATCGACCTGGTCGGCGAGCGCGTTGAGCTTCGCGTCGCCGAATATTTCCCACCATTTGCCGCGGCTCACCGCATCGCTCGGCTGCGCGGGCTTCCAGTCACCCATTTCCTTGAACGCGGGAGCCGATGGCGCCGACGGGCGCACGTAATTCGGGCCCACCATGCAGCCAGCCGTGAGCGCGAGCGTCACCGCTGCCGCGATCACGTGTGCTTTCGTGTATGTCAATTTCATTCGGTCCTCAAGGTGCGATGCCCCGGCCGGCGGTCCCATACCCGCTGGCACCACAGGCGGAAACGATCGAGATAAATATAAACTACCGGCGTCGTATACAGCGTAAGCAACTGGCTCAATATCAACCCGCCGACGATCGCGATGCCCAGCGGCCGGCGCATCTCCGAGCCCTCGCCCCAGCCGATCGCGAGCGGTACGGCAGCGAGCAGCGCCGCCATAGTCGTCATCATGATCGGCCGGAAGCGCAGCATGCATGCTTCGAAAATGGCATTTTCGGGACTCTTGCCGTCGTTGCGCTCGGTTTGCAGCGCGAAGTCTATCATCATGATCGCATTTTTCTTGACTATGCCGATCAGCAAAATCACGCCGATCAGCGCGATGATACTGAATTCGGTGCGAAACAGCAGCAATGCGATCAAAGCGCCCACCCCCGCCGACGGCAGCGTCGACAATATCGTGAGCGGATGCACGTAACTCTCGTACAACATGCCGAGCACAATATAGACGGCGATGATGGCCGCGAGTATCAGCCACGGCTGACTGTCGAGGCTCGCCTGGAACGTGCGCGCCGTGCCCTGGAAAGTGCCGTGGATCGACGTCGGCACGCCGATGCGCGCCATGGTGTCGTTGATCACCCTGACCGCGTCGGAAAGCGATACGCCGACGTGCAGATTGAAAGTGATCGTCGCGGCCACGAACTGCCCCTGGTGGTTGACGGCCAGCGGCGTGTTGGTCGGCGTGTAATAGGAGAACGCCGACAAGGGCACCATGGTCGCGGCGGACGTGCTGATGGCGTTGGCAAGGGTCGTTGTCGCGCCGGCATTGCCGCCGGTGGCGGTCGTCGACGTCACGCAACCGAAGACGGTGACCGTGATGCACCCGCTGGTTGTCGCCGTGGTGTTGCCGCTGGTGGTGAGCGTAGCGCTGCTGCCGTTGGCGACGGTCGTGAGTCCGCTGCCGGCGCCGTTGGTGTTGCGAATGGGCGCCGCGCGCACGTAGATGTCCTTGAGCGATTCCGGGCTCTGCCAGTATTGCGGCGCGACCTCCATCACCACCCGGTACTGGTTCAATGCCGAGTATATCGTCGACACCACCGACTGGCCGAACGCATCGTTCAACGTGGCGTCAATCTGCCGGATGCTCACCCCCATGCGCGCGGCGGTAGGCCGGTCGATCATCAGGGTAGTCTGCAGGCCTTTCTCCTGCTGGTCGGCGCTCACGTCGGCGAGCTCGTCGACGTCTTGCAGCGCACGCTGCAGGCGCGGCGTCCACGTCCGCAGCTCGTTCAGGTCGTCGCCCTGCAGCGTGAACTGATATTGCGCGTCGCTCTGGCGCCCACCGGTGCGGATGTCCTGCACCGGCTGCAGAAACAGGTTCGCGCCCGGTTCCTTGTTGAGCTTGACGCGCAGACGCGCGATCACCTGGTCCGCGGATGCATCACGCTCGGCGCGCGGCTTCAACGAGATGAACATGAATCCGCCGTTGCGCCGGCCGCCGCCGGTGAAGCCCGTCACGCTGTCGACTGCCGGATCCGTCTGGATGATAGCAACGAAATCGGAGAGTTTTTGGCGCATCGCCTGGAAAGAGATGCTCTGGTCGGCCTGAATCGAGCCGGTGAGACGCCCCGTGTCCTGCTGCGGAAAGAACCCCTTGGGTATGATGATGTAGAGAAAGATATTCAGGCAGATCGTGACCGCGAGTATGAGAATAATGAACCGCGGGTGACGCAGCGCCCAGCCGAGGCTGCTCTTATAGTGACCCAGCGCCCAGTCGAATGCCCGCTCGCTCGCCATGTAAAGACGGCCGTGGCCCTCCTTGGCCTCCGGCCGCAGCAACCGCGCGCACATCATCGGCGTAGTGGTGAGCGACACCACGAGCGACACCAGGATCGCGACCGACAGCGTTATCGCAAATTCGCGGAACAGGCGGCCGACGATGCCGCCCATCAAGAGGATCGGGATGAACACTGCGATCAGCGAAATGCTCATCGACAGCACGGTGAATCCCACTTCGCGCACACCCTCCAGCGCCGCCTTGAACGGCGTTGCTCCGCGCTCGATATGCCGCGATACGTTCTCGAGCACAACGATTGCGTCATCGACCACGAAACCGGTGGCGACAGTGAGCGCCATCAGCGACAGGTTGTTGAGACTGAAGCCGCACAGGTACATGGCGCCGAAAGTTCCAATCAGCGACACCGGCACGGCAACGCTCGGAATCAACGCCGCGCGCCAGTTGCGCAGGAACAGGAACACGACGACGATTACCAGCAGCATCGCAATCACCAGCGTGCGTTCGACCTCGCGCAGCGAGGCGCGTATCGTTGTCGTGCGCTCCATTACCACGTTGAGATCGATCGCGCTGGGAATCGACGCCTTCAACTGCGGCAGCAGCTCGCGCACGCGGTCAGCCGTCTCGATGATATTGGCGCCGGGCTGCCGGTAAAGAATCACCAGCACGGCCTGCTTGCCGTTCGAAATGCCGGCGTTGCGCAGGTCCTGCACCGAATCGACGACCTCGCCGACATCCGAGAGGCGCACGGCGGCGCCGTTGCGGAATGCGACGATCAGCGGCAGGTACTCGGACGCCGTCCTGGCCTGATCGTTAGCGTAGATCTGCCAGTTGCGGTCGCCCGCCTCGACATTGCCTTTGGGCCGGTTGGCGTTGGTAGCGCCGATCGCGGTGCGTACGTCTTCGAACCCGATGCCGTACTTGTTCAACGCCATGGGATTCAACTCGACGCGTACCGCGGGCAGCGAACCGCCGCCGACGGTGACTTGGCCGATGCCCGATATCTGCGACAGCTTTTGCGCGAATATGGTCGACGCCGAATCGTACATCTGACCGCGGTCGCGTCGGCCGGATTGACTTTTCGATAGCTTGGATTGCTCGGCATGCCGGTCGGCAGCAGGGCGAGCGCCGCATTGAGCGAGGCCTGCACATCGCGTGCAGCGCCGTCGATGTCGCGGTTCAGATCGAATTGCAGCGTGATGCGCGTGTTCCCGAGCGAGCTGGAAGAGGTAATTTCGGTGACGCCCGCAATGCGTCCGAGCGCGCGCTCGAGCGGTGTAGCCACCGTCGCCGCCATGTTCTCGGGGCTCGCCCCCGGCAACGACGCCGACACCGAAATGGTCGGATAGTCGACCTGGGGCAGCGGCGAGACGGGTAGCAGTTTGAACGCGATGGCGCCGGCGAGCGCGAGCCCTATGGTCAACAGCGTAGTCGCGACCGGACGCCGGACGAACGGCTCGGACATGTTCACGGCCGTTCGCCGTCCGAGGCCGGCGCCTCCCGGTTGATGACCTTCCCGAGTTTGCTGTTCACGCGCCGCGCGAGCCGGTCAAACGCGAGATAAATGACCGGCGTCGTAAACAGCGTGAGCAACTGACTCACGATCAGGCCGCCGAACATCGTAATGCCCAGCGGATGGCGCAATTCGGAGCCGACACCCCAGCCCAGCATCAGGGGCAGCGCGGCGAACAACGCCGACATCGTCGTCATCAGGATAGGCCGGAAACGCAACAGGCACGCCTGGTGGATGGCTTCGCGCGGCGATTTGCCTTCGCGGCGTTCCGCATCGAGCGCGAAGTCGATCATCATGATCGCATTCTTCTTGACGATGCCGATCAGCAGAATGATGCCGATAATGCCGATGATGCCGAGATCGCTGCCGGAGATCAGCAACGCCAGCAGCGCGCCGACGCCGGCGGACGGCAGCGTCGACAATATCGTCACCGGGTGTATATAGCTTTCGTACAGCACTCCAAGCACGATGTACATGGTGACGATGGCGGCCAGTATCAGCATCAGCGTATTGCCCAGCGACGCGCTGAACGCGAGTGCGGCGCCCTGAAAGCTCGTGCGCACGCTCGCCGGCACGTTCAGCTGCTTCTGCGTGGACTCGATCGCCTTGACGGCATCGCCCAGCGAGTACTTCGGCGCGAGATTAAACGAGATGGTCGCCGCCGGAAACTGGCCGATATGGTTCACTACCAGCGACGCCGGCCGCTCAGTCACCGTCGCCACCGTGTCGAGCCGCACTTGCGTGCCGAATGACGAGGCGATGAACAATTCATTCAGGACCTCGGGCCCCTTGCGATACTCGGGTTTTACTTCGAGCACCACACGGTACTGGTTGGATTGCGTGAAAATGGTCGATACCAGCCGCTGCCCGTATGCATCGTAGATCGTATTGTCGATGGTCGCCGGCGTGATGCCGAGCCGGCCCGCGGTCGCGCGGTCGATCGTCACGAAGGCCTGCAGTCCCTGGTCCGACAGATCGCTGGCAACATCAATCAGCTGCGGCAGCTGCGACATGGCGTCGACCAGCTTGTGCACCCAAATATTGAGCTCGGCGGGGGTCGCGGTCTCGACCGTGAACTGGAATTGCGTGCGGCTCACGCGGTCTTCGATCGTCAGGTCCTGCACCGGCTGCAT
>WNFL01125601.1_pt2 | contig 12697 bp, 17 predicted proteins | sample 5400361 | NCBI WGS metagenome assembly WNFL01 (sample SAMN13153351, study PRJNA577476) | soil metagenome | isolation source: 40 cm soil on Douglas fir-dominated hillslope | place: USA:California | collected 2013-09-17
CTTTGGCGCCGCCGTGTCCGGCGAGGACCCAGCTGAAAGGATAATCGAGCAGCCGGCGAAGCGATTTCGTCTGTGCGGCCCATGAGTACCAGCAGTAATCGCGATGTGCGGTCAGATCGCTTTCCTCGAAGTCCCAGGCAAGCGAGTCGCCGGTAAAAAGACAGCGTTCATCATAAAGGTACACGACGCTGCCCTTGGTGTGCCCGGGCACCGGAATGGCGATCAGATCCTCGCCGATCGGCGCCGGCTCTTCGCCCTCAAGGACGTTTGTCGCAAACCGTGCTGCCGAGCGATCCGCTTTATGGATCCAGACGCGCGCGCCGAATTCTTTGGCATAACGCTCTGCGTCCGCGACATCGTCGCGATGGCTCAAGAGAATGTCATCGAGTCCGCCCCACTCCTCGAGCTTTGCCGCCACGGCTCGCGTGAAACGCGGCGAGTCGACCATCGCGTTGCCGCTCCTCCGGCGAATCCGACCATCGCGTTGCCGGTCTTCCGGCGAATCAGGAAGGAATGCGCGCCATAGGACGACGGCGAATTGTAGCCGAGCCGATAAACATCGCGTGTCATCTCTTCGGGGAAGACGTCTTCGGGAACCTCGATGTGCGACTCCGTGCGCACCGAAGCCGTCGGGCATAAGAGCCGCGCCCGCCATGCCTGAAGCAACTCGTCTTTCGTCTTCGGCTGGCGCGCGAAAACCGATTGACCGTTCTTCTCCACGATCAATCCGGGCGCCACGTTCTGAGCCGCGCCGCAATCGGTGCAACGTGTGTCGACGTACCACTCGCCGGGCGCGTTCAGGGGATGGCGCTTGACCATACGGCTGAATATAGGAGCGCCGCGTTGAAGATGAAACGGCGGGCTTACTCGCCGGTCGCTTGACCGAAAGCGGCTTTCAACTTGGCCATATGCGACTTCACGCCGGCCGAGCTTGCCGGCTGGCGGAAGAGCACGTCGTCGAGGCGCGCGATGCGGCGATAGAGAGTGTCGCTGCGGTCGAGAAGCTCGACCAGTTTCTTCGGCAGCTCGTTGATTCCTTCTTCGCGCTTGCCGAGACACGTCTCGCGCGCGCCCAAGCGATAACGATCGGACATGGCGTCCTCGGGCGTCATGTCGCCTTCCTGCACCGCACGCTGAATAAGAAGCCAGCTCGCCGCCTGCATCAGGCGCGTCGTCACGCGCATCGACTCGCCGGCGTAGAGGAGTGCGGTCTTGCGCGGCAGCGAACGCGACTCGTCGCGGCCGCGGCCGTCGAGATAGCGCGCGCACTCTTCGACCAGCGACATGCCTTCATCGAAGGTGCGTTCAAAGAGCGCCGACGATCGGAAATGCGTGGGAGAGAGACCCTTAAGCGATTCCTCTTCCGGGAAATCTGCACTCATCGATCTTTACCAATCCGCCTGACGCCCCGTCGAGAATCGCAAGCTATCAAGCCGATGCAGTGAAGCAAAGCGCCGGACGAGAAAGACTTCGCGTAAACGTTAACGCGTAAGGCATCGCCTGATCGATTTCATCGTTTGAAGAACGCGTCCGCGGCGCTTTTTGTCGCCGACCGAGAGCGCAAAGCTTCGCGCGAGCGCACGATCTCCGCCTCGAGCGCAGCGATGCGGGCCTCGAGCTCATGAGCCGACATGGCGGACAGATCTTCGCCCAAGACCGCCTGAGGTTTGGGTTTTTTGGGCGCGAGTTCGTCAAGATCGATGGCCATGGCGTGCTCCTTTGCGCGAACGGTCAATCTTGGCATAAGGAGCGAGCCTGGCAAGAAAGCTGATCCCATGACTTTTCCCAAGACCATGACCGCTATCCGCGTCGAGCGCGAGGCAGGCGCCGTGCGTCTCATACCGGCCGAGCTTCCGGTCCCCTCACCGGGACCGGGGCAGCTCCTCTTCAAAGTTGCGGCAGCGGGCGTTAACCGGGCCGATCTCTTGCAAGTCGAGGGTCACCATCCTCCGCCGCCGGGCGCACCGGAGACGCCCGGCTTGGAAGCATCGGGCACCGTCGTCGCGGCCGGGACGGGCGTAACAAATTTCCGCGAGGGCGATGCGATCTGTGCGTTGCTGCCGGGCGGCGGCTACGCCGAGTATGCCATGGCGTCGGAGGCCTGCATCCTTCCGATTCCGAACGGGGTCACGCTGCGCGACGCCGGCGGATTGCCGGAAGTCTATTTCACGGTCTGGAGCAATGTCTTCGATACAGCGCGATTGAAGCCAGGGGAAACGTTTCTCGTCCACGGCGGATCGAGCGGCATCGGCACCGCGGCCATCCAGTTGATGCGGGCACGCGAACATCGCGTGTTCACGACTGCGGGAACTGCCGAGAAATGCGCCGCTTGCCTCGAGCTCGGCGCGGCTCGCGCGATCAATTACCGATCGGAAGATTTCGTGGAGATCGTCAGATCGGAAACCGGCGGCAAGGGCGTCGATGTGATTCTCGACATGGTCGGCGGTGACTATGTGATGCGCAATCTGAGCTCGCTTGGCCGGCTCGGCCGCGTCGTCAATGTGGCCTATCAGAAGGGGGCCAAGGTCGAGGTCGATTTCCGGCTGGTGCAGGCGCGATTGTTGACGCTCGCCGCGACCGGCTTGCGCGGGCGCCCCGACAGCGAAAAGCTCCTGATCCGCGATGCCCTGAAAAAAGAGGTCTGGCCGCTCCTCGAGGCGGGCCGCATCCGCCCGGTTACCTACCAGGTCCTACCCCTTGCCGAGGCTGAAACAGCGCACCAGATCATGCGCGAAAGCCGGCATATCGGAAAAATTTTGCTCCAACCTTGATCCGGGCTTTCCTAAGGGGGGGTTCGGGGTTAAGAAGGCGCCTTCCTCGAAAGGATGAACCTTGAGAGCGGCGTGAGGTCCTCAAAGAGCCTCGCACGAAAGGAAAGTTCCATGTCCGACAAGCCCTTGATGCCCAAGGCGACAGCCGTCTGGCTCATCGACAACACCTCGCTCACATTCGAGCAGATTGCCGAGTTCTGCGGGATGCATCCCCTGGAAGTGAAGGGCATCGCCGACGAGGACGTGGCCAAGGGCATCAAAGGTATCGATCCGGTTGCGGCCGGCCAGCTTACGCACGAACAGATCGAGCAAGCGGAGAAAAATCCCGACGTGCGGCTGAAGATGGCGCCGATGAAGTACAAGCTGCCGCACGTCAAGGCCAAGAAGACGCCGCGCTACACGCCGGTTTCGAAGCGGCAGGACAAGCCCGACGCGATCTACTGGCTCTTGCGCAATCATCCCGAGCTGACCGATGCCGATCTCATGAAGCTGATCGGTACGACCAAGGCCACGATCGCCAAGATCCGCGATCGCGCGCATTGGAATTCGCCCAATATCAAGGCGGTCGATCCGGTGACGCTCGGGCTCTGTTCGCAGATCGAGCTCGACTTCATCGTCGCGCGCGCGGCCAATCGAAAACCGCGCCAGGTCAAGAAGCCGACGGAAACTTTGAAGTCGGTCGAGGAAACGACCCGCGGCGTCAACTCCGCGCCCGCGGAAGACGCAGAGGGCGAAAGCTAGAACAGGTAGCGGACGAGCACGAAGCCGAACACGATCACGGCGAAGGCGGCAAACAGCGCGAACGCAAAGCGCTTCTCGATGAAGGCTCGGATCGGATCACCGAAGACGTAGAGCAGGCCCGCTTCGCCGAAGTAGCGAACGCCGCGGGTGATCGTCGACATGCCCACGAAGAGCCAAAAGGGAAATCCGGCGAAGCCCGTCGCGATGGTGACGATCTTGTAGGGGATCGGCGTCAGGCCCTGGAACAGGATGATCCACTGCCCCCAGCGCGCATAAGCCGCGCGGAATGCATCGAGGTCGCCCGAGCCGTAGATCGAGATGATCCACTTGCCGAGCGAGTCGAACAGAACCGCGCCGATGGCGTAGCCGAGCATGCCGCCCAGCACCGAGCCGACCGTGCAGACGAGCGCAATCAGAAAGGCGCGCCGGCGATCCGCCAGCACCATCGGGATGAGGAGCAGATCGGGGGGCAGCGGAAAGCACGAGCTCTCGGCGACGGCAAAGCCGAACAACGCCATCCAGGCATGCCGCCCGGTGGCGTTCGCCATCATCCAATCATAGAGCCCGCGAAACAGCCCGCGCGGCTTTTCCGTTCCTGCCGATTCGGTCATGCAGTCTTGTCCTGTGCTGGTCCGCGCGGGTCAAGCGGCAATGCGGCCGGCGAGCCCTGCGGCAGGGCGGCGAAGGCATCGCGGGTTTCGACCGGCGCGGGTTCGCGCACCCGGATGCGCGTGAACGCGAAAAATGCCATGGCCGCATGGGTCAGCGCGGTGAACAGGAACAGCGAATAGGGTCCCGCGGTCGAGATCACGAAGGCCGCGAGCAAAGGGCCCGGAATCGAGGTTGCTGCCGAGATCATCAAGAGCGCGGCGGACGCCTGTACGAAGTCGGCGCGTGGCAAACGGTCGTTCGCGTGTGCGATCGAAAGCGAATAGAGCGGCAGCATCGTGGCGCCCAGGACGAACACCACCATGAAGAATAGATCAGGCACTCTGACGAGCAGCCAGCCGAAGAGACCAAGCACGAGGCCTGCGGCGGAAGCGCCCGTGCATGTAGCCGCGATGATCCAGCGCCGGTCGGAGCCGTCCGATATTCGCCCGAGAGGCCACTGGACGAGCGCTCCTCCGGCGATGAACACACTCATGAAGAGTGCCAGGCCTTTGGTCGTGAAGCCGAGCGACTGCACGTAGATCGGGGCGAGAGTCCAGAACGCGCCATTGGCGAGGCCGACCGTCAGGCACCCGACCGCGCCCACGGGCGAAACTTCAAAAATGTGTCCGATGTTCAGCTTGAGCACGGGCCGCGCCTGGGGCGGCGGCAAACGCGTAAGGCCCATCGGCACGACACAGAGGCAATAGAGAACCGCCCCGATGGAAAAGAGCTGAAACGATTGAGGCTCTGCCAAGAGCAGAAACCACTGGCCGGACATGAACGCCAGGAGATTGATCATAGTGTAGAGCGACAGCACACGCCCCCGCGTCTCGTTGCTGGCGCGGTCGTTGAGCCAGCTTTCGACCGCCATGAACAAGAACGCGATGCAGCATCCGGTTAGACCTCGCAACACGAACCAGGCCGGCGCGACGTTGATGATGGGCAGCAGAAGAATGGCGACGGCCGCTACGGCCGCGCCAACGGCGAAAGCGCGGATGTGACCGATGCGCGAGAGGAGGGCCGGGCCAGCGAAGCAGCCGGCGACAAACCCGGCGTAGTACCAGGTCCCGAGCGCGCCTATCGCGATATCGGAAAATCCCTCGAGATGGGCCCGCACGGGTGTGAGCGTGCCAATGAGCCCGTTCGCCATCAGGAAGAAGACCGAGGAGAACAGGATCGCGGCAATGTTCGAGAATTGGGACGCCATGGTCCTATGTGCAGGTCGCGTTCAAGGGATCGGAAGCTTCGAATTGCAAGGGTGCGTTTATAGCGCCATACGCTTGCTGGAGCGCCGCTGTTTCATTAGCTTTCGGGCGCTTTCTTTCCAATTCCTTTCGAGCGAATTCATGGCGACCAAGAAGTCCCGGCGGGCAAAATCCAAGGCGAAGAAGCCTGCGCGGGTCTCTCGCCGCTCGATAGCCGAGCCCAAGCCAAAGCCCGAGAAGGCGAGGAAAAGTCGCCGCTCAAAGCCTACCCGCGCTGCCAAGCCGAACAAGCGCACAGCCGCGCTCGGCGGAAAGAGCGCGCCGCCGCCGGTCAACGCGCTTTTGAAGCCCGGGCCGGTCAGGCGCCTGCACCCGCGTCGGAGGCGAAGCCAAGCCCAGCCGAGGCCGGGACCAAGCGCCGTGCGGCGGCGCGCGCCAGTCCTCTCCAGCAACCCTTATGAGAGCGGCCTCGCCCGCACGCCCGCCAACTATCAGCCGCTGACGCCCCTTTCTTTCTTGAAGCGCGCGGCCGTCGTGTACGCGGAAGTCACGGCAATTGTTCACGGACGGCAGCGGTTTTCGTACGCGGAGTTTTACGAGCGTTCCCGGCGCCTTGCGTCGGCCCTCGCGCGCGAAGGTATCGGCAAGGGCGACACCGTCGCCGCGCTGCTCTCCAATACGCCCGCGATGCTGGAAGCTCATCACGGCGTGCCGATGACGGGGGGCGTGTTGAACGCGCTGAACACACGACTCGACGCTCCTTCGATCGCGTTCATGCTCGATCACGCGGAGGCCAAGGTCTTCATGGTCGATCGGGAATTTGCCGCGCTCGCCAGCGCGGCTCTGCGTCTCGCAAAAGTGAAGCCGCTGCTGGTCTCCTATGACGATCCCGAATTTCCTCAAGGCGGCGTGCTCGAAGGTGCGCTCGATTACGAGGCGTTCCTCTCGGGCGGCGATCCCGATTTCGATTGGCGCATGCCCGAGGACGAGTGGAATGCGATCTCGCTGAATTACACTTCGGGAACGACCGGCAGTCCCAAGGGCGTCGTCTATCACCATCGCGGTGCCGCGATGATCAGCTACGCCAATATCATCGCCTGCCGAATGGCGGACCGCCCGGTGTTCCTCTGGACGGTGCCGATGTTCCACTGCAATGGCTGGTGTTTCCCTTGGACGCTGGCGCTCTTGGGAGGCACGCATGTCTGCCTGCGCTGGGTGCGCGCGAAAGAGATCTATGCCGCGCTCGCCGAGCACAACGTGACGCATTTGGGAGGTGCGCCGATCGTGATGGCGGCCCTTCTGAACGCGAAGCCGGAAGAGCGGCGTCCGCTATCGCAGAAGATCATCTTCGTCCACGCGGCGGCGCCCCCGCCCGAAGCTGTCTTGGGGGCAATGCTCGATGCGGGTTTCGACCTCACGCATGTCTATGGACTGACCGAGACCTACGGCCCTGCGGTGGTGAATGAGTGGAAGCCGGAGTGGAACGACTTGCCCAAGGAAGTGCGCGTCGCCAAGCGGGCGCGGCAGGGCGTCTCCTATCCCGCTGTCGATGAGTTGACGGTGGTCGATCCCAAGACCATGGAGGAGGTCCCAGCGGACGGCGCGACCCTCGGCGAGGTCATGTTCCGGGGCAACATCGTGATGAAGGGTTATTTGAAGAACCCGAAAGCGACCGAGGATGCGTTCGCGGGCGGCTGGTTCCATTCGGGCGACTTGGGCGTCCTCCATCCCGACGGCTATATCCAGCTCAAGGACCGCTCGAAGGACATCATCATCTCGGGGGGCGAGAACATCTCCTCGATCGAGGTCGAGAACGCGCTTCACGGCCATCCCGCCGTGATGTTCGCGGCGGTCGTCGCTAAGCCCGATGAAAAATGGGGGGAGAGCCCCTGTGCGTTCGTCGAGAAGAAGCCTGGCTTCGAGGCGACCACCGAGGGTGAGCTATTGGCCTTTTGCCGGGAGAGTCTGGCGCACTACAAGTGCCCGAAGACACTGGTTTTCTGCGAACTGCCCAAGACCACGACCGGCAAAATTCAAAAGTTTCGCCTGCGCGAGCAGGCAAAAGCCCTCAGCTGACGCCACATACGCGGCGTATGTCAGTCGACAACGGGAAACCGGCTTCTTAGTGCGTTTGGGCTCGCAGCCGTTCCAATTCGTCTTTCAGCCGGAGCTTTTCCTTTTTGAGGGCGGCGATGCGCATCTCGTCCCAACCTGAATGCGACATCTCCGATTCTATGAGCTCCTGCAACTTCTGATGCTTATCCGAGAGTTCCTGAATATGAGCCTCTGCGGCCATCGTTAGTCCCTCATCGTCTTTGAAGGCGAAGAATTAGAACACTCATCGCCCCTTTTGTCACCCCTTTCTTCCCGTCATGGCTTCCGGGCCGTAAACGGTAAATCACGGTCGAAAGAGTCCCCCAAAGCCGCTTGGCGAAGCCCTTCCGCGGGCCTACAAAGATTTAGCGAATCCGGCATTCGCTTGGCGAAAAGTCCGTGGGCGCCTGTCCATGACCGACGAAGAAGAACAGGCTCTGAAAGCCAAGCTCTTGCAGCTTCGCCAGGAGCATGGCGACCTGGATGCGGCGATCATGGCGATGACCGGCTCGCCGACTTGTGATCAGCTCCAGCTGACGCGGCTCAAGAAACGCAAGCTCCAACTCAAGGACTTGATCGCGCGGATCGAGGATTCGTTCCTCCCCGACATCACCGCTTAGGTTGCGCGTTCTTCTGCACATACATGGCGCGATCCGCGCCCGCGATGGCGTTGTCGGGACCTTCGCCTGCTTTGAGCTCGTAAATGCCATGCGAGAAGCTCAATGGCACAGCCTTCCCCTGCCAGACGGGCGGCCGGTCGCGCAGGCTCTGCACGAGGTTCTCCGCCTTCTTCACCGCCTGATCGGCGCTCACATGCGAGAGGATGACTCCGAATTCGTCGCCTCCGATGCGCGCCAGAATGTCGGTCTCGCGGATCTGGCTCGCTATGAGATCGGCGAAATGCCGGAGCACGGAATCGCCCGCCGGGTGTCCATGGGCGTCATTGACCGCTTTGAAGTCGTCGAGGTCGAAATAAATGACGACCGCGGGCGTTCCGTAGCGTTCGGAGAAGCCGATGAATCGGGTGATCTCGCGGACGAAAGCGCGCCGATTGAGGATTGGCAGCAGCATGTCCTGATCTGCCGCCCGTGCAAGGTCTTCTGACCGCGCGCGCGCCTGATCGAGCTCGCGCTTCAAGCGGTCGACCTCGTGCATCAGCGTCATGATCGCGTCCCGCACGCGGGGCGTGAATTCGGCTTCCGGGATGCCAAGAACGGAAGCCGTTGCCACTGGGGCAGTCGCCTGAGCTGCGTCCGTGGCGGCTTTAGCTTTGTCCGCATAGGGACCAACCGACCGCGTTCGCTTCGGTCCCTCTGTCTTTCCGACCTTCATTCTCTCTTCCAGCCCAGGCGTAAGTTTAACCTTCGACTCAGCCAACCCGCTACAAATTGGCATCAAATGACACGCGCGCAAAGCATCCGGAACGACCACACCCGAAGGGTTAACGGCATACCCGGCCGGAGGCGAGCGGCACAAACTGCTTTCTTCCGGCGCACGTCTCCCTATAATCCGCCGCTTCCGATTTTGCGCCCCTCAATGGGCGTCCACGCGAAGCCGCTTCATGCCGTCACGAAAATCCGCGCCGCTCATCGGCATCATCATGGGAAGCCGATCCGACTGGCCCACCTTAAAGCTTGCCGCCGACGTGCTGGACGAGTTCGGCGTCGCCTATGAAACGCGCGTCGTCTCCGCGCACCGCACGCCCGACCGTCTCTACGCCTATGCCAAGAGCGCCAAATCGCGCGGCCTGAAAACGATCATTGCCGGTGCGGGCGGCGCCGCGCATCTCCCCGGCATGACCGCATCGATGACCGTGCTTCCCGTCTTGGGCGTGCCGGTCGAGAGCCGGGCCTTGAAGGGACTCGACAGCCTGCTCTCGATTGCACAGATGCCCGGCGGCGTTCCGGTCGCGACTTTCGCCATCGGCGAAGCGGGCGCGAAAAACGCGGGCCTTTTCGCGGCCTCTCTGCTTGCACTCGAAGATTCCAGGCTGGCAAAGCGGCTCGAAGCATGGCGAGAGCGCCAAACGCAATCGGTCGCGCTCCATCCCGAAGATGCCCGGCGGAAGAGACCGGCGCGGCGATGAGCAATATCCTTTCGCTTTCCGCTCCGCTCGCGCCCGGAGCCACAATTGGCATTCTCGGCGGCGGACAGCTCGGCCGCATGCTGGCGCTCGCCGCCGCGCGGCTCGGCTTCAAGACGCATATCTATTCGGACGAAAGCGAATCCTGTGCGTTTCTCGTGACCAGCTCCGCCACGCGCGGCGGCTACCACGATCAGGACAAGCTGAAGGAATTTGCCGCCGCCTGCGACGTCGTCACCTTCGAGTTCGAGAATGTCCCCGACGCCACGGCCGAGTTTCTCGCCACGCATGTCCCGGTCGCGCCCGATGCGCGCGCGCTCAAGGTCGCGCAAGACCGGCTGCTTGAGAAGAATTTCATCGCCGAGCTCGGCATCGCCACCGCACCCTTCCGTGCCGTGGCGAGCGAAGAAGATATCTTCGGGGCGTTTCGAGCGCTGAGCGCGCCCGCGGTGCTGAAGACGCGGCGGCTCGGCTATGACGGCAAAGGTCAGCAGATCGTGAAGAGTGCCGATGAGGCCGTGCTCGCCTTTTCAGCGCTTGGCGCGGTGCCCTGCATCTTGGAGCAATTCGTCGATTTCGCTTTCGAAGCCTCGATCGTCGCCGCGCGCGCCCGCGACGGCACCTTTGCCGCCTATGATCCGCCCAAGAACGAGCATGAGAGCCACATTCTCCGCCGTTCGACCGTACCCGCGCCCTTGTCCTCCGAAAGAACCTCGCACGCGGTCGCAATCGCGCTGAAGATCGCGGAAGCTCTCGACTATGTCGGCGTGCTCGGGGTCGAGCTCTTCGTCACCCATGCGGGCGAAATCGCAGTCAATGAGATCGCGCCGCGCGTCCACAATTCCGGCCATTGGACGATCGAAGCCTGCGCGGTGAGCCAGTTCGAGCAGCACGTCCGCGCCATCGCGGGATGGCCCTTGGGCGATCCAGTGCGCCACTCCGACGCGGTGATGGAAAACATCATCGGCAAAGAGGTGGAGCGCTGGAGCGGCTATGCCGGCCGCGGCGGCGGGCTGCACATTTACGGCAAGCGCGTGGCCAGGCCGGGACGCAAGATGGGCCACATCACGAGCCTCAGCCCGCGGCCTTCGGTCTAACGCACCCGGTCGCGCAGCTTCGCGAGGATGTCCATGGGATTGGGGAGCTTCGCCACCGCGACGCGCGCGGCGCCGCGGAATTTCTCGATCTGCATCACATTATCGATGCGCTTCTCGAGGAACGCCCAAGTGGCTGAATTCCCTTCGCTCGAATCGCTAAGCCAGTAAAGAAACGTGGCGCCGTAAACGCCTGAGAGCGTCGCCCGCTTGGTGTAGTAGGAAAAGTCGCTCGACTTGTCGCCCGTTGCGCGCCACATCGCGTCGACGCTGTGCAGCATCAGCTTGGCGCCCAAGGGAGCGTGCTGCGGCATGGCTAGAAACGCCCCCGCCTTGCGAACCGCCTCCTTGTGCGGGATGAGCACTTCGATGCGCGTCTTGACCGCGTTCCGCACACGATCGCGCACGCGTTCGGACGTGTCGAGCTTCATCGTATCGGTCATGCGCGAATCCGCCCAGTGCGAAAACGCCTCGACGAGACTCGCTGCGCCGTTCGGAAAGGAATCCTTGACCGCGCGCTTGTCGACACCGGCGCGCTCTGCGGCGCGCCCGAGCGTCACGTCGCTGAATCCATGCGCGGGAGTCTCCGGCAACGCTTCCATCAGGACCCGCTCGCGCGCCGCATCGCTCATTGTGCGGCGGCCTCGACTTCCGAGCTCGGCATCCAGTACTGAGATTCGCTTTCGAAAATGAGCTTCTTCAGGTCGCGCATGCGCTGGGGATACACGAGGCCCTCGATGTGATCGCATTCATGCTGCACGACGCGCGCGTGAAAACCCTTTGCACCGCGCAGGATGCGTCGTCCTTCGAGATCGTAGCCCGTATATCGGATGTGCCGCGGCCGCTCGACCCAGCCGCGCATGCCAGGTACCGAAAGGCAGCCTTCCCAGCCGCCCTCGAGGGTGGGGTCGACAATCTCGATCATGGGATTGATGAGAACGGTCAAAGGCGCGGCATGATCGAAAGCTTCGGTTTCGGACACGCCGTCGCTCCGCCCTGCCGGGGCCTGAAAAACGACAACGCGCAGCGGGACATGGACTTGCGGGGCCGCGAGGCCAGCGCCGTTCGCGTCTTCCATGGTCTCGATCATGTCGGCGACGAGGCGCCTTATTTCCGGCGAGGTCGGGTCCGGGACCGGATCGGCGCGGCGCGCCAAAACGGGGTGACCCATGCGAGCGATCTTCAATATTGCCATGGGGCAAATATGGGCCTAGAGCCCGAGTGCGGCAATGCCGGCCATCGCCACCTGCTCGTCTTCGTGACTTTGCACGCCCGATACGCCGATGCCGCCGATGATCTCGCCCTTCAGATTGATCGGGACACCCCCCTGGACCGGGAAGGCGTCCGGGAAGTTCAGCACGCCAGGGCGGTTCTTGACCGTTTCTTCCCAAACTTTGCCCGGCCTGTGGGTGATCGCGGCCGAGCGCGCCTTCAATGTCGCGACCTCGGCTGTTTGCGGCCGGGCGCCGTCCATCCGTTCGAGCATCAAGAGACAGCCCGCCTCGTCGACCACGGCGATAGTGACGTTCCAATGCTGTCTTTCGGCCTCTATTCTCGCTGCAACGAGCATTTTCTGCGCGTCGCTTAAGCTCAGTGCGATTTTGTTGCGCATGGATCTTTCCCGGGCACGTCCTTGAGCATTGTGCGTTTTTGCGGCGGCACAATCCAGCGTCCGGCCCCGTTTCGGAGCGCTAGTGGACAGTTAAGGGTCGTTCTGGTAGGAAGCCGCCCCGGATTTAGAAGGACAAGGAGTCCCGCTTGCAGATCATCGTTCGCGACAACAACATCGACCAGGCGCTGAAAGCACTGAAGAAGAAGATGCAGAGGGAAGGCATCTTCCGCGAGATGAAACTCCGGGGCCACTACGAAAAACCTTCCGAAAAGCGGGCACGCGAGCGGGCTGAAGCCATCCGCCGCTACCGCAAGCTCCAGCGCAAGCGCCTGCAGCGCGAGGGCTTATTGCCGCGCTGAACGCCGAGCCGAGGGGATGAATGATGAAGGGCCGCCGTTGAGGGCGGCCTTTTTCATTCGGGCGCGCACTTGGCGCACACCGCCACT
>WNFL01287209.1_pt3 | contig 12697 bp, 15 predicted proteins | sample 5400361 | NCBI WGS metagenome assembly WNFL01 (sample SAMN13153351, study PRJNA577476) | soil metagenome | isolation source: 40 cm soil on Douglas fir-dominated hillslope | place: USA:California | collected 2013-09-17
CCCCGCCTGCACCGCCATCGCGACCGCTACGTCATTGCCAACCACTTGGAACGCGACCATGGCGGCCAGTTCCGGCATCACCGGATTGATCTTCCCGGGCATGATGGACGAGCCCGGCTGCAATGCCGGCAAATTTACTTCGGCTAGCCCAGTATTTGGTCCGGAAGAAATCAAACGTATATCGTTGGAAATGCGAATGATTTCCAACGACAGATTTCGCAGCGCCGACGACACCGCCGCCATGGCCAGATTCGACTGCATGGCATAGCGCATGTCATCCACCGGCTTTACGTTTTGGCCGGAGATGCGCGCCAAATGCGAAATCGCCTTCTCGCGGTAGTCCGGATGCGTATTAATGCCCGTGCCGACCGCCGATCCCCCCAGGCCAAGCTCGCGCAGATATTCGGACGATAGCTTTACCGCAGTGGTAGCCCGGCGAATCGCACCGGCATATGCAGCGAATTCCTGCCCCAGCCGCATCGGTACCGCATCCTGCATATGCGTGCGGCCCGATTTCAGAATGCCGTGAAATTCTTTCGCTTTCAGCTCCAGGCTCGACGACAGACCGTCCAGTGCGGGATACAGCTTTTCGAGTTCCAGCAGGGTTGCCAGCCGCATCCCTGTCGGGAACACGTCATTCGTCGACTGCCCGTAGTTCACGTGATCGTTCGGATGTACAACGGAGGCATCGCCCAACGCCCCACCTAAAATCTCTACCGCGCGGTTGGCGATGACCTCGTTGCTGTTCATGTGAAAGCTGACGCCAGCCCCCGCCTGAAACACATCGACCACAAACGAGTCGTTGAACTTCCCGCTCTGGACATCTTTGGCTGCCTGAATGATAGCGTTGGCGCGCTTCTCGTCCAGAAGGCCAAGCTCTTTGTTGGCCTCCGCAGCCGCCTGCTTCACCATGCCAAAAGCGCGAATCAGCGTGGGATGCGCCCGCATACCGGAAATCGGGTAGTTCTCCACCGCCCGTAGCGTCTGAATGCCGTAGTAAACATTCGCGGGAATCTCCTTCGTTCCCAGCGAGTCTTTCTCCATGCGGGTAGCGCCCGCTGCCACGGTGGACATGATTCTCTCCTATCGGAATTTCAGCGGCGAACTCAAAATTATAACAACCTTCGCCATGCTAGACTGATCGCTTCCCGCGCGCTCGAACCGAGGCTTGGCTCGTGGTCGCATTCATTGTTTACGCCAGGATGCCCTAGTGTCTTCCGCATTGCTTGAAAATCCGCCGGTCACCTTGCCCGAACTCGAAGTTGAGGTCCGACCCGAGGTGGAGACGGACGTTCTGGTTATTGGCGCTGGTCCCACCGGGTTGGCCTGTGCCATTGAAGTGCAAAACGCGGGCTACAGGGCACGCATTATCGACAAGGGCTGCCTCGTCAACTCCATCTACAACTACCCGACGAATATGGTGTTTTTCACCACCCCGGAGCTGCTGGAGATTGGCGGTATCCCGTTCAATTCCGCGCAGCAAAAGCCGACTCGGCAAGAGGCGCTCGAGTACTACCGGCGAGTGACGCAACACTACGCGCTCGAAGTGCACCAATATCTTAAGGTGAAAAAGGTCTCGGGCAAGGATGGGAAATTCGCCATTACCGCGGTGGATGGCAATGGACAGGCTCAGATTCACCGCACACGAAAGGTAGTCGTCGCGACCGGCTACTACGACCTAGCCAACCAGATAGGCGTTGCGGGAGAGAACCTGCCTAAGGTCTTCCACTACTACCGGGAACCGTTTCCGTTTTATGACAGCGACGTGCTTATCATCGGCGGCAAGAATTCAGCCGCGGAGGTTGCGCTCGATCTGTACCGGCATGGCGCCCGCGTTACGCTGGTGCATCGCGGTCCGCAGATCCACCCGCACGTGAAGTATTGGGTGCGCCCCGACATTGAGAACCGGATTCAGAACGACGAGATCAAGGCGCATTTCAATAGCCATGTGCGTGAAATTACAGACGATGCCGTGATTCTGGAAACGCCCCGAGGCCCGCTGCGCCTGAAGAACGACTTTGTCTTCGCCCTCGTCGGCTACCATCCGGACTTTGATTTTCTGCGCAGCCTCGGTATCGAGCTTTCCCCCGAGCAACACCGCCCGCTGTGCGACCCAGAGTCGCTCGAAACCAATGTGCCTGGAATCTACGTCGCCGGGGTGATTGTCGCAGGTTCGCGTACGAACGAAATTTTCATCGAGAATGGCCGCTTCCATGGACGCCTGATTGCTTCCGATGTGCAGCGAAAATTAGGCTCCACGGAAAGCTAGACAAAAAAATACCCCGAAGCACTTGGCTTCGGGGCAAAAGCAAAGAGAAAAGAGAAAAAGGGAAAGGAAGACGGAACTTCGAAATGAAACCTAGATGGATCGGCGAAAATGCCGACGAACGATTCCCGCGAGGCCGAGTAACCCGGTGCCCAGCACGGTCAGCGTGCCCGGTTCTGGAACCACCGCTATACGACTGACAATCGCATTCCCACCGTCGGCCGCGGCACTCAGGATGGGGCTGGAAAAAGCCGTTACGGACATTAAAAATACTGCTGCGCTGGTGAGGATGAGACGTACCTGCATGGCGTGCCTCCCAAAAACTCAAACTTGCAGACTCACAGATGCAATAGGCGTGCCAAAGGGTTGCGCTTTGAGGTGGTTGCCTCAAATAATTGATAGAAGTGTGGTTAGGCCCGTCCCGGGGCCCGATTCGTCCCCCTTGCACGAAAGTAACGTGTGCAAAGAGTTGCTCTCTCTCTCTCTTCGCAGGCCGTCCTGGGTCTTTTTGCGACACATTTGTGACGAACGACGCAGCTAGAGAACGCAGAAACTAGCGCTTCTGACGAGCTGCTGCCCGAGTCTTCGCAGCCCGAATCCTCACTGAATGGACTTCCGACACGCCCGGGAACAATGGGCGTTGCCAGCTATTTCCGGCTGGTACGCCTGAACCGGAACTTCCGCCAATACTGATTCTGCGGCCCTTTGGCTGTGGCACAGTGGGAGGGCGGCACTACCTGCCAGAGATTGGCCTTGCGGAAAAAACGAACTTTATGAAACAGACTCTGGCGGAGAGGGCTGATACAACCTGTCAATCTTTGCCGCCAGAATGAAATCGCTTTCGGTGAGTCCGTCAATCTTGTGTGTGAAGGTGGTGACTTCCGCTTTGCCCCATGCCAGAAGAATATCCGGATGATGCCCTTGCAGCTCGGCAATCTCCCCCACGCGGTTCACGAACTTCAACGCCTGGAGAAAATCCGCAAACTCAAATTTCCGCAGCAGGTGGTGCTCCTTCACAACCTGCCAAAGCGGTACCTGATGAGCCAATGCAAGCAGTTCCTTGCCCTTCAAGGCCGGGACTCCTCCACGGCACGGTACGCACGTCTTGCTGGCCAAATCTTCCATAGCGACTCCTTTCAGCTATTCCTGCTACCAAGCGGGGTTAGGCGGCCTTCTGCCGTCCTCCAAAAACGTTGGCCGCAATCGCCAGCACTGTCATCAGGGAGATGACTCCGAGGGAACCGACGCAGTAAATGCACCAGGTCCGCAGAACATCCTTCTCGATATGTGCCAAATACAGAGAGAACCCAAGACCCACTACAGTGGCGGGCAGCACCGCGCGCCATGCTCGTTTCATTGCAAGAATGCCGAGTCCCAGGTAGCCGGCGATTCCGATGACGGCCACAGGAACGCCCAGCAGCGACGCGTAGGGACTGTGGTTGACCTCGCCGCAATCCCACACGTCGTTGATGTGGCAGGGAGAGTCCTCCGTGCGGTAGTGCTCGCGCAGAGCGAACGACGAGAAGACAATGCCCAAAACGGCGAGCAAGGCAAAAACGTATCTCACGGTCCCCCCCGAGTTCGGCCTGTGCGTTAAAACGGTATGTCGTCGTCGCTGATCGGCGCGGTACTGTGTTCCGTATCCGGCACGCGCTGATCCATTTCTTGATGTGAGCTGCTGCCACGGCTGGAAGAATCGCCTCCGCCGGAGCCGCCTTCCCGCCCACCCAGTAGCACCAGGTCGTTACCGATGATTTCCGTCATGTACTTCTTCTGCTTCGTGGCCTGATCTTCCCAGGAGCGCGTCTGCAAGCGGCCTTCGATGTAGACGGTGCGGCCCTTCTTCAAATACTCACCGGCAACCGCCGCCAATTTGTCCCAGACGACGATGTTGTGCCACTCAGTATGGTCCACCCATTCGCCACTGCTCTTATCTTTAGTCCGATAGTTTGTGGCCAGGGAAAACTTCGCGACGGCCACGCCCCCGGGCGTGTACTTTACTTCGGGGTCTTTGCCCAAATTTCCAACCAAAATTACCTTATTGACGCTCTTTGCCATGGGGTGCTCCTTCCAAGATTGCGCTCGCTGATGCAGGGGATCGCTCAGCGCAGGCTTCACACACTTTTACTAGGGACCGGAACCTGAATATAACAGAATCGGGGCAGCGGAGTTTCCGTTCGCCTAGGAAGCAAACCACTGATACAGCATGAAATAAATCACTACGCCCGTCACAGAAACGTAGAGCCAGATGGGAAATGTCCATCGAGCAATTGCGCGATGCTTGTCGAAGCGCTCCCGCAATCCGCGGCTCAAAGTGACCAGCACCAGGGGTACGGTCGCCACGGCCAGGATCGTGTGCGAAAACAGAATCGAAAAATAGATCGGACGCGAAAGCCCCGTCCCCTGGAAGCGTGTTATGGCGCCGTGCGCGTAAATCTGCAGCAAGGCGTGGTAGGTGAGGTAGCAAGCCAGAAAGAGCGAGGAGGTAATCACAGCGGAAATCATGACGGCGCGGTGCTGCTGAATCTTTCGTTGGGCGATCAATCGCCGGCCCGTAAGCAGCAGAATAGCGCTCGCGCCATTCAATGTGGCGTTGATTACAGGGAAGATGGAGTAAGGGGCGCTCATGCCGCCACTGCTCTTGGGGGCCGCCGAGGAACGCCCTCGGAGATGGCCACCGGCACATGCCGCCAAACCTGGATCGCCAGTACAACAGCCGTGGCCAGCAGCAGCGCTCCGGTCACGGTGTGCGCCACCGTGGAAACAATCATGGCGGTCTCAGGCTGCGCTGCGTCGCGCCCCCACATCACGCGAGTGATAAACGCGGCGAATCCGAGGCAGAGTTGCGTCACCATTAAACTCAACAAGATGATGGCAGGCCGTCGAACGGCTTCAATTTCGGAATACTGCGAAAGAGCGCGCACGGCTGTCCAAGTCAGAATTACGGCTACCGCGCCGGCATTGACCACATGCGGCCACCAACTCATGCCGTGATGGCGGAACATGCCGCCTAGGAAAAGCTGCACATACAAAGCCAGAATCGAAAGCTGTGTCAGAGCGATCAGACTGGGTCGGAGTTTATCGAACGCCACGGGCGGATGTTCCTCAATCCAGCGCCGGCCGGAAAACACGGCAATCGTAACCGCGATGCAAAAGAACGTCTGGCCCACCATGGCGTGGGCTGTTGACACTAATGGAGGCAAAAACTTCAGAACTGTAATCCCGCCCAAAATGCCCTGCAAGATGACCGTCCCCAACGCGGCGAACGCCAATTGCTTCATCCAAGCGCGCCGTTCCACAAGCCACGTCCACACGGCGATGGAAATGGTGAGTGTGCCTACGAACCAGGCGATCAAGCGATGGGTGTGCTCATACCGGATGCCTCCGACCATGGGCGGCATTTTATAGATGGAGCCGAAGGACGTCGGCCAATCCGGCACGGAGAGACCCGCGTCGTTACTGGTGACCAGCGCTCCCGCGATCAGCAGTAAAAAAGTCACGACCGCCACGAACACGGCAAATCGGTGATGCCCAGGGTTGTAAGGAGTAGCCAGAGCTTTCAGAACGCACCCCTATGCGAGAATAATCAGCTACGGTCCGGAAATCCGCAACCATGAAGTTTAGCAGAAAGGCGCGCATTTCTTTGGGGTGCGCGGGCTTTACTTGCCCCTACGCGCCTGCCAATGCCGCAATCACTGCGTCGGTGAATTCGGAGGTTCCCGCCGTGCCGCCCACGTCCCGGGTCAACACCTTCTTTTCGCCGTAAACCTTCTCCAGCGCCGTCTGAATCTTCGCGGACGCTTGAGTCTCGCCGAGGTGGTCAAGCATTAACATCGACGACCGGACAATGGCGGTCGGGTTGGCCAGATTCTTTCCTGCGATATCCGGCGCCGAGCCATGGACCGCTTCGAACAGGGCGCAATCGGTGCCAATGTTAGCGCCGGGCACGAGCCCGAGTCCGCCCACAAATGCCGCGCACAGGTCGGAAAGAATATCCCCGTATAGGTTTTCCATTAGGAGAATGTCGTACTGGTAGGGATTCATGACCAACTGCATGCAGGCGTTGTCCACGATGTGTTCGGCGTAAGTAATTTCCGGATACTCCTTCGCGATGGCTCGCGAGCAGCGCAAGAACAAGCCGTCCGACATCTTCATAATGTTGGCTTTGTGAATGACATGAATCTTTTTGCGCCCCATCTTGCGGGCGTATGCGAAGGCATGTTTCGAGATGCGCGTGCAGGCCTTTTCCGTGATGATCTTCAGGCTTTCCACCACACCCGGAACCACCTCATGCTCGATGCCCGAGTACAGACCTTCGGTGTTTTCACGAAAAATAATCAAGTCCACGTTTGGATATTTTGTTTCCAATCCAGGAAGGCTCTTCACCGGGCGGAAATTCGCAAACAGCTCGAACTTCTTGCGTAGCGCGACGTTCACGCTGCTAAAGCCGTGACCAACGGGGGTTCCCACCGGGCCTTTCAGGGCGAGACGGGTCCGCTCAATCGATTCCACTAGTTCCTTGGGGATGTACTCGCCTGATTTTTCGAAAGCGTCGGCGCCAACGGAGAAATGCTCCCATTCAAACTTCAGGCCGGTGGCCTCGAGAATGCGAGTTGCGGCGCCCACGACTTCGGGGCCAATGCCATCACCGGGAATCAGAGTCACTTTGTAGGTCATGTGGTTGTCGCAGTCCTGAGAAATGAAAGGTTGGGTCTGTTCGTCAGCTGATTCTGTTTTAATTCTTCCCGCTCTTCACGGGCGTGGGCAAAGGGTCTTTCGTGTGCACTAAATCCTTGAGCTCGGACATAAACTCTTTCACGTCCTTGAAGTCGAGATACACCGAGGCAAAACGCACGTAGGCCACCTTGTCGAGTTTGCGCAAGCGGTTCATGATCAACTCGCCAATTTCGCTGGTCTTGCGCTCACGCTCGGAGGAGTCAATGACGTAGGACTCTGCGTCGTTGACAATTTGTTCCAGCCGGGAGATCGCCACCGGACGCTTTTCGCAGGCATGGAGCAGCCCATTCAGCACTTTTTGCCGGTCAAAGCGCTCGCGGCGGCCGTCTTTCTTGACCACCATATAGGGAATTTCGTCGATGCGTTCGTAGGTGGTGAAGCGTTTGGAGCACTGCAAGCACTCGCGGCGGCGCCGGATGGAATCGGCCTCTTTGCTTTCGCGCGAGTCGACCACTTTGTCGTTCAGGAACCCACAAAAGGGACACTTCATAGTCGCAAATGTTCGGAACCGCGTTGCTGGGCTGGGCCTCTAAGTGCCAAGCTGTCCATCACTTAGGTAAACCATCACTTAGATACACCAGCACTTAGATTGTAGCAGGCGTCCTGGCCGCCTCCGCCTGCGCGCTTTCCTTGGAAAGCTGCCGCAAAGACAAGCGGGCCCTGTGAGCCAGCGCCAATCCCAGCGGCACGACGGACATGAACGTGACCAGCCAGAGCAACATGCCACAACTGACTGCCGATTCCTTCGGCACGTGGAAAATCGCCGACAGAGCGCTGATCGTCGCCACCTGCGACCCTCCGCCAACGGCGGGTAACTGCACCATGGATCCCAACATGCTCGACGCCATCAGAAGCAGCACCTTGGAAATGGTCAAAACATGCAGCACTGAGACGTCAACGTAGGCGTGCGTGACTTCCCGATAGGCGAGGGCGATCAAGAACCACATGGCCACTGAGACGGCGGACAACTGAGCGAACGCCCAGGGGCTATCAATTGTGTTCAGGCCGAGTCCGAATTCTCGAATCTTGCAAGCGACCTTTCGGCCCAGTTCGACACGGCTTCCCCGAAATTGCGCTTCCGACCAGTTTGCCAGCAGACTCCCGTACTTCGCGATCATTACCGCTATGACCGCTAAGCCGATCGCCAGCGCCGCGATCATCTCTGCTGCCAAGGCGGCTGTCAGAAGGTAATGGATGTGGATGAAATGGCTGCCAAAGAAGTGAAATAGGTGAAAATCAAAAGGATGGCTAATCTGTTGTAATTCATTCGACGTCAAGACCGCGCATAGCAGCAGCACGGCGAACGCCCCTAGGTCGAAAATTCTTTCCACCGTCCATACTGCAATTTGGGAAGAGAACGAAACCTTTGCCTGTCGAGCGATGAGGTAAGGACGAATAAACTCGCCGGGCCGCCCCAGTAATGCCAAACCGGTAAACCCGATCAGGGTAGGCGGTACCAAACCCAGCCATGATGTTTTCTTCAATGGTTTCAGGAAGATCTTCCAGCGCAGCGCGCGCAATCCATAGTGGAGATAAATAAGGGCAATTGCATGGAGAATGTGGATGCCGCGTATGTGGTGTGTTTGTGCCCAAAACGTGACCCAGTCAAAATCGCGCCACTCGCGAAATTGGGAGTAAATCAAGATGCCCAGCAGGGCGACGGCGATAGCGGTGATCAGGGCGCGCTTTTTCTGCATGAAGCTTTTCTGGACGAACCTCTTTTGCATGAAACGGGGAGGCGGATCGGTCGGGAAGCGCCCCCTGCCAAGGTATAGGACGGCATGACCCCGGTCAACGTGGCGTAGGAGCTTTTAACCTATTGTTGATGAAAGGTTTCCGCCTGGTAAACGGTGTTGGGCTTGCCAGAGGGTTTGGTTCTTGCGGCGGCCCTGGTGGGCGTGCCCGGAGCCTTCTGAGGCTTCACTTTAGCGGTGGCCGTCTGTGCTGCGGCGGGCTTTTCCTGCGCCAGTTTTTTGCGGTTATAGTCGTTAATAATGCGAGCGACATACCTGCGGGTTTCAAGATAGGGAGGGACGCCGTTGTGCTGATCGACCCGCAACGGTCCTGCGTTGTAGGCGGCGAGGGCCTTGGCTACGTCGAAATGAAAACGCTCCAATAACATGCGTAAATAGCGGGTACCGCCGTCGGTATTCTTGGCTGGATCAAAGGCGTTGTCCACGCCCAATTGCGAAGCGGTTCCAGGCATCAACTGCATCAGGCCCTGGGCACCCTTCGGCGATACTGCCCGGGAGTTGAACCCGCTCTCGGCTGAGACGACGCTGCTGACAAAGTCAGGATCGAGGCGGTAGCGGCTGCTGGCGGAGCCGATGGCGTCGGAGACTTCCTGCGGGGAAGCCTTTGGGGTCGTCCTGACTGCGGCAGCAGGCAAGGCTCTGGAAGGCGTCATCGTCGGGTCGGCTGGGGCCGAAGGAAAAACTGGACTATCGTCTTTCTCAAATCGGTCTAGATCGGCGGTGGGGATGTCGACGAAACTTGCCCGGTCTGTTGAGATGTAGAGCCGGGTCAATTCACCAATCTCCTCGCGGTTTTCGTGATTGCGAAGCACGGCAATTTCCGCTGCTGCTCCGGTCGCCGAGAGCAGCAGCACCACGCCGAATTGCCGCCAAAGTCTCATCGTAAGGTTGACAGCTTTAACTAATTGAAAACAAACTCTTTAATTCAACGAAACATCTGAAACTCGACGCAATCCGCGCGCTTTCAGGTGCTACTCCAAGCGCTACATTGAACTTACCCCAGAACAGGCTCGATGTCACCCCGTATCCAGGTACCGGTAGGCCATGCGCATTTGCCCGTCAGGCGAGGTCGCTGACGGCTTCAGCCAACGCCGTGCGCCCGAAAACCACTTCCTCGATTGCGGCAGCCACCCCGCTGGCGCTGTTCGCCAGGGTTACCTTCCAATTCCGTCCGCGCAACTCTTCCGAGGCGTTTCCCATGATTACGGGTACGCCCGCATAGTCCAGCATCTCAACGTCATTGTAGTTGTCGCCGATGGCCATGACTTGCTCCCGCGCAATGCCCCGGTGATTGGCCCACCGCTCCAAGGCATGTCCCTTGGAGCAGCCGCGATTGAGAACGTCCACCATGCAGAGGTCGCGCTCCGGGTATTCGGTCTTCAGGACGTTGACGCGACCCCAGACGGGGCTCGCTGCCAGGGCTTGCTGTGCATGCTCCATACGGGAGATCGTGCCGCAGTACATGGCTTGCACGGGATCTTCCACCAGCGCGTTTTCCACGGGAACCACAAAGTCGATAAATTCCAGGTTCGTCTCCAGCCAGCGGCGAATGCTGGGGCCCAGGTCGTCCAGATGTTCCAGAACCAGCGAACCCTTAGTTTCCTTGTCAAAGGTCACCACCAGATGCCCGCGGAATTCGTCCATGGAGGCGCACATCTCGCGGCAAGTCTCCACCGGGAGCAAATCGCGATGAAAGCGCTCGCCGGTCAACGAGCGCGTTACGGCACCGTTCGAACTGATCACGCACAAATCTACACCGAGCTTCTGAGCCACAGGGAGGGCAAACTGGTGCCGTCTACCCGTGGCAACCACGATTTCTACTCCCATGGCATGAGCCCGCCGGATGGCCGCAAGATCGTCTTCGGAAATGTGGAACTGGGGGTTCAGCAAGGTGCCGTCAATATCCAGGGCAAGAAGGCGGATGGGAAGCGATGCCATAAAAAATTCTAGCACCCGCGCGAGATTCCGATGAGAAGGTGCGGTAGACGAAAGTCACGTTCTGGCGGCCGCATACGCCGTGATATATTGCGCTGATCCGCATGTTTCCAATGCTCAGTCATGGGTTTACCTGGTGGGGGATGCTGCTGCAGGGCATGGCCATTCTGCATTTCATTCGCCGCCGTCCGGATACTTACTGGCTGTACATCATCATCATCGCAGGATGGCTGGGTGCGCTGGTTTACATCGGCGCCGAGGTGATTCCGGATCTTGGCTTGATGCAGGGATCGTTTCAAGCCTTCCCGCGGCGGCGGCGGATTCGCGAATTGCGGGCGCTGATTCTGGACAATCCCTCGGCAGGGAACTACGAAGAACTTGCCGGGCTCCTCCAGGATGAGAAGCAATATGCCCAGGCGCGCGAGTGCTACGACAAGGCGATTACTGTTCGCACGGACTCGCCCGATCCTTTTTACCGCCGGGCGCAGTGCGCTTTGGAACTGAATGATTTCACCGCTGCCGTGCCGGACCTGGAGCGAGTCGTCAAGCAAGACCGCAAGTATGATTTCCAGCGAGCGCCGGCATTGCTGGCCCACGCATACGCCAACACCGGCCAGCCCGAAAAAGCGGAAGAGCTCTTTCGCGAGGTTCTGGTTACGTCCACATTGTCGGAAACCTACGTGAATTACTCCGCTTTTCTTGCCGCCCAAGGCCGCATTGCCGAGGCCCGCGAAATTGCACAGAGAGTTCTGGCCAAGAAGCCTGCCATGCCCGCCTACCAAAAACGCCGCGAACGACCGTGGTTCCGCAAGGCGGCACAGATTCTGAAACGCCTTCCGGCGTAGCCCTTTGGAGGATTGCATGACGCAACCGGCCTTGATTGAGTTCGTGGATTTCCGCCTAGGAAAATGCTCGGCCGCTGTCCAACAGGTGGCCGGCGGGGTTGCGATCAAATTGTCGCGGCCCAAGGAATCCGAGGCTGAGATGCAGCTTCCTTCTGCGGCCGCGATCCAACTGGCGCGCGCCATCCTGACTGCTGCGGGCGAAAAAGCCCGGTCCCCGCTTCCTCAATCCCGCCAAATCGGTGGCATTATTGGTCCTTACTAGATCGGACCACCAACCGACGACGTGCTAACCTAGCCCCATTCCTATGCTCGACCCTCTTCGCACCTCGATTTATCTGCTGGTCATCGTAGGCATAGCGGCGGCAGTGTCGAGCGCCCTCATCCGCTCCGTCAAGTTCAAGTCTTTGCTCTTTCGCGAAAATCGCACGCTCCAACAAAAGATTCAAGTCATGCTTTGGGTCTGCGTCCCCATGGTGATTGGGGTGTGGATTCGCACGGTCACGCCCTTCGTAGCCGCAGATCTCTCCTTTGAGACAACGCTTGTCCTCGCCGTGCTGGCAGGGCGTGTCGCAGGATGTACGGGAGGCGCGCTCCTGGCCCTGCCCGCGCTTTTCCATGGCGAGTGGGCCACGCTGCCCTACAACTTGTTGGCTGGACTGGTAGCCGGGCAACTCCGCGCATTTGCCCCCGACCCGGAAGAGATTTGGTACTTCTCGCCCTTCGTAGACCTCAGCATCTACCGTTGGATTCGCCGCAACCTTCCCATGCCACGTCGATTTGACTGGCAAATCGTTTTCTTTCAAACCATCGTGGGCTTGCGCGCGTTGCGCTCGGAAGTTGCCCATTTTGCTCCACATTCCATTTTCATCCTTCGCGGTGGTCCGTTCTGGCTCAAGGCTCTCATCTACACCACGCCCATCATTGCCATCGGCACATGGTTAAAAATTTGGAACGGAGTTCGTATTCAAATCAAGCTGGAAGAGCAGGAACGCCTTCTGCTGCAAGCCCGCATGGAGGCCCTGCAAAATCAGATCAACCCGCATTTTCTTTTCAATACCCTCAATTCGGTCAGCTCTCTCGACCGCGTTGATCCAGATACGGCCCGCGACATGATCATCAGGCTGGCAAATATCCTTCGCCGCCTAATGCGCAGCACCGAG
>WNFL01324582.1_pt6 | contig 12697 bp, 13 predicted proteins | sample 5400361 | NCBI WGS metagenome assembly WNFL01 (sample SAMN13153351, study PRJNA577476) | soil metagenome | isolation source: 40 cm soil on Douglas fir-dominated hillslope | place: USA:California | collected 2013-09-17
CGCTCCTGCCGATACACAGCTTGACCAAGCATATGCGTCTGCTTCAGCCAATATCACTAACCCAGGCAATGCTGCACAACAGAAGCAGCGTGGCGAAGAGATGAGCGCAATTCGTCGAAGTCTCGCACAGCAAGACGTTATTTCTCGCGCAAGCCGTGGCGAGCAACGGGACTTGTTCGACAAAAATGGTCAGCCGGTTCAAGAAGCATGGGACCCAACCAATGAGGGCCATATCAAGTCTGCTGAGGAGCTAATTGATCCTGAGGACGTTAAGAACCGATATATCTACACCAAGATGAAAGAGGAACAGCCTCTTACAATGCCTGGCGTAGCGCCTGAGATGATCGACCAGAAATACGGCTGGATGAAGGACCCTGATCTTGCAAATCCAAACGCGCCTGTAACGCGCGAGATGTCTGAAACTAACGTCGGCAAGGTTCTCCTTGGCCAAGACGGTTGGAACGCTCTGACTGATCCGAAGACCAAGAAAGCACCTCTGGATCTCACAGATGCAGCTAAGAACCTGCCTAACGATTTCACCCAGCTACAAGGTCCGATGCGCAGAGGCATGGATGCAGCCGTAGGTTCGATGGTTACAGGTACCGTGATGCCAAAGACAGCAGATGAAGTGAAGCAGCTTATCAAGGCTTCTCTCAAGGCAGTCGCCGGTCAATACATCGGTGGCGGCCATCCAAACGACAAGGTACACCCAGGCGTCCTCAAGAGCCGCTATGCAGCAGCCAAATTCGCTGATGCCATTGCAGAAAAATACAGCGACAGCATTGCTGAACGTCTAGGTCTGAACAAGGGTAAGAATAAGCCAACTGAAGAGCCAGGCGGCTTCCACATCCCAACAAAGCTTCTACGCGAGTATACCCCACTAGGTGACGTAGAAAACATTCTCGGCGGTGCTGCCGAGGCAGGTAAGAGCCTACTAGGTAAGCTCCGGGAATAATAGATGGCTGAGCCACTAGAACAAGGTCTATTACAGCCATCAGCTCCCGCTGATAGTCTTCTAGCCCCAGCGGAAGAAGCACCTTCTTCTCGCATGGCAGCCATGACTGACGCGGTAATAAATCGCGTACATGAATCGCTGGGTTTGACGTACCCATCGGCCGTAGATCCTACCCAACAGATCCCTGATACAGACTTCGATGACCAAGCTCGAAAAGTAACGGAGAACTTCAAGGGTCAAGAGGCCAAGCGCGCCGCAACATTCCATGCAGACATTGTGCCCACCCCTGATCCAGATTCGGGCGTTGACACCCTCGCGATCACACGCAATGCTGTCAATTTCATGTTCCACGATCCAATGGCACTTGCCGGTGTAACATGGGATAAAGAACACATCAACTGGTCTCTTGCAACCGTCCGTGATATGGTGGCCGATCATCCGTATCGAGCTGGTCTAGCTGCCGCGAGTACGCTCGCCCCGCTGGCTGCCGGAGGTTATCGCCTGATGAAGGCTGGTGCCATGGCGGACATTGCCGTGGACGATCTTATGCTATCTGGACTGGTCGATGATGCTGCCAGCTACAACAAGCTGACGGCCTCTGGCAAGAAACTTGTCCAGGGTCAGGCCCAGCAGGTTGGCAAGCTCAAGGCACTGCGAAGCGCAGTAGCCGATGGCTCTGCCTCTGCGTCAGACCGTGCGCAACTCAACTTCTATGAAGCGTTCGGCAATACTTATCTGGATGCCCACACCAACGCCGAACTGAATCCGGCAGGCACAATCGCTCAATGGCAGGAGAAGGCCAAGACGTTAACAAGCGGCAAGGCCGTCAATGACATGATGGAGATGGCCAGCAACGTCAAAGTAGAAGAAGGAACGAAGGTTCTCCTTGCCCTAAAAGACCCCGCCAAACTCTCAGATTTGAGCCCAGCCGCACGAGAATTCACTCTGGCATTCGGAGCCGAGGGTAGAGCCGAACAAGCGTCTATGCTCGATTCTGGCTTCATCGATGAAGAGACGGCTAAGAAGGTCGGAGACATCTGGTTCTCGACCCTCCGTAAGGACTCGCCACTGTTCAACGAAGGTTCAACTACCGATCGTCTGAGCCTGGTCCGTCGCAATAGCGCCGAGAGCGCAGCGGATAAGGGTCGGCTCCAGGTAATCAACCTACCTCGAACAGCCAGCCCCCACATGTTCTCTCGTGCCCTAGACGAGGAAGGGGTTACCAGCCTTATTAAGCGCCAACGCGCAAGCGAGCACCTGCTGAAGGGTAAGAGCGAACCTGCTCTAAAGCTACTCGACCATCCTGACGACGCAGAGGCAGTCAATCTCATCAAGAGCGGCCGACCTGACGAGGCAGCTAAGAAGCTCGAAGAGATGAGCGGAGGCTTCATTGAAAGCGATCCACAGGAACTCGTGGCACGCAGCCTTCTACAGCAAAAGCTGCTTCACCTGAACTACAAGACCCTACGTGACGTGGCAATGAACCCTGCCATCACAAAGACTCGCGAAGAGTTTGAGGCTATGTCACCGTCAGTTCGTAAGTTCATGGTCCCACTGGATCGAATGGAGAATTCAAGTGTTCTGCGGCGCATGGTTGCCAAGTCCCAGGGTAAGGCTACGGTTGAGGAACTTGGATACGTACATTCAAACATCTTCAACGAACTTGGTGGTACGATCAAGAAAGACGTTGCAGGTGGCGCGGTCGATTGGCTTAAGGCTCTAACTGCTATCCACAAGACAGCAAAGACAGCCATCAATCCCTTCTCCCACGGTCAGAACGTGATGGGTAACGGTGTGTTCCTTTCAATGGCGGGCTTCCATCCGTGGGAACCTGAGAACTTCCAATTGCTTCGCACAGGCTGGAAGGCTGTTGGAGATTGGCACCAGGCTAGACGTGCAGGCAAGGCGATCGGTGAGATCTCAGATCTCGGTTCCCTTGAGAGCAAAGTTGGCGGCAAGGCCATCAATATCGCTGAGGAACTTCAGAATCCCATACTCTCTGGCCACCAAGGCATCCTTGATATGTCGTCAATGGAAGCCTCAGAGGGCATTCCCGTGCTGGCGCGTATGTTCAATGAAGCTGAGAACCACCAGGTCCTATTGAAGAAATTCCTCACGGGGGCACAAGTAGCAGCCAAGGCTAAACTGCCAGGCATGCAGACTGGTTTCATTGAGAAGCTATCGAACATGTATTCGGCTGAAGACTCTTCGATGAAATTGGGCTACTACCTGCACCTACGTCAGAATGGCCTCAATCCTCTATCCGCAGCTAACGAAGTTGCACGCCGACTTCCGATGTACAACACTATTGGCTCACGAGCCGCAGGTTGGCGCAAGCTGATCTTGCCTTGGATCTCATTCCCAATGGAGACAGCTCGAATCATGAAGAACAACATCATGGACAAGCCTTTTAGCGCCATGATGTGGATGCACACACCTAACCTGGTACAAGCTGGCCTTGCAATGCCTTTCGGCAAGAGCTACCAACAGATCGAAGATCTTAAGCAGCAGAACCCTATGTGGGCACAGAAGTCATCTGCAATCGTTACGCCGTTTCGTGACAAGAACGATCAGCTTCGCACTATGATGATGGACTTGATGCCATGGTCGGCTCTCGCGCCTCAGAGCGAAGCCAAGGACGCAGACTTCCTTGAGAAGTTGCCAATGGGTCTAGGCAATCCATTCCCGATCGTCATGGGCCTAGTCAACGCAGTAACGGGCAAGTCTTCATTCGGGGAGGATATGCCAATTGATCCTAATAGTAGCACAAGCAAAATGGAAGCGGCAGTCCTGAACACCATGGGCTTCATTGCTCCCCCACTCGTGCAGAAGTACCTACTCAACGCATCTGCTCCATCAACTACGTATCGCCTTGGCCAGGATCTTGGTCAAAACGTCAATCCTTCAACGGGCGTGACGGGCGACTGGCTATTCGACATGGCTCTATCCAACTCACCGATCGGCCTAAAGAACTATGCCGGCTCGCCAATGACACAGATCGCCAATGAACGATATGGTGCCCGCAAAGTAGATAACTACCGTGGTGATCTTGGTCGCAAGTTCACGGCTTGGGTACGTACAGGCAACTGGGACAATGCAGGCGATGTGCTTCGCAGCGTATACCAGTCGTACGCGACCGAGACTCCTGACAATCCAGGATTAGCATGGCAGCGATATACAGACTGGAAGCAATCGCACTCGCGAGACCTCATGAAGAACCCAGGTCTAAAAGGCATTTCTCGACAAGAGTTCCTACGCAAACTCCGCGAGACAGGCAATACGGTTGCACCCGTCATGAACGAAGCGCGCAAGGATTACCACCAAGCTCTTCTACAGGGCTACTATCAGAGTGCCGGTGGAGCCGGTGATGGTCGTAACGTACTCACTCGGGGCGTACGCAGATCTTCTAGTCGTGGGGTAGCTCGATAATGACCCGCCACGATAAACTTTGGATCGCAGCCATTTGGGTAGGATGGCTAGTTCTGATGACTTTCGTTCTCGCAGGCTGTGCAACTACAGCGTATACTAACCATAAGACCGCTGAAGCCGTAGGTAACGTCGGACCATGGACAAGCTTCATCGCAGCAAAACGTAACCTATCGGACTGCGTTGAGGCCGAACAAACCCTGGATGCAGCACATAATCTAGATATAAAGATGCAGGCATTACTAGATGATGAAGAGAAACCTCTATCTGTCATTTCCCGCCAAATTCTCTTGGCTGAACAATTAGGCATATGGCAACTAGAAAACGATCTCCATTACTGGATCAACAACAATTGCGCAAAGGTATAACATGAAAGCACTAACTCTAACCGCACTCCTACTACTGGCACCTGTGGCTCACGCACAGGAAGCCGACAAACCTGTCGTCACCTGTGAAGAGAACGCTCGTGACATCGCGGCTGTAAAGTCTCGAATCGCAGATCTTCAAGCCAAATACAACGCAGCTACAGATGACCGAGAACAACTGGTCATCGGTGTAGAAGGCGCGTACATGCAGAAGCTAGGCGAGTTCCTGACTACCTGGCGCACGAAGCACTGCTCAGACATCTAAGTCTGAGTCGTCTACTTCCTCTTCCGTCTCTTCGACGGGGGCTACCGGTTCAACCGGCTCCTTAACAACAGGAGCATAACGGCTGCGGTAGACTTCTTGTCTGCATCGAACACAGGTCATCCCGTAATTGGTCTGAACTCCGCACTTGCAGCGAGTACTCGTCATCGCCCTAGTCTCTTCTCTTGAAGTGCTAGTAGCGATGGGTTCAAGGGGAAATCCTCGATCCCATGTCTAAGGATCGGCAACTCCTTGAGGGCATCGAATGGCAACAATGGTCCACGGTGATACGTGCCCTGACCTCGCCGTTCGATCCTCTTAGGTACATCTGCGTCTTTAGATGACCGAAACGTGTTGTGAAAGTGATAGCAGGTTACATCTGGAATCCAGAACTCCGTGCTGTCCTTCTGAGGCTTGACTGCCTCCTCGCCTGGATGGGTACCCTTCCAGTACGCCGTGTTGTGGTAGACGCGGTGATGCTTTCGGTTCTCTTGGAGACCGTACGCCTCAGTTAGGCCCTCGCATACTTCTACTCTACGTACAAGGCCATATGGTTCCTGTAAATCGAAATAAGGTGAACTATAGTCTCTCATGAATTTAGTAATTGTTCGCAAATCGTCGGGCTTGTAAATCTCGTCTGAATCCACAATCATGTACCATTCCGAATCGGCCTCCGCGATCATACTGTTACGAAAGGTACCCTGTACTGAAGGCTCAACGAATGGTAGGTAGCGGACCACGAAGTCGGCGTTATGCTTTTCCTTCTGAACGAACCAGTCGATGATTTCCTTACTACGATCAGTAGAGCCCACATCGTAAATCACAAACTTATTAAAGAATCCAGACAGTGAAGCCAAGCTATAGGGGAGCCAATACTCATCACACATATTCAAGATTACTGGTACTAGATTATGTTTTCGATGCATAGAAATCTCTCCAGGAAGGCAACTTCAAAGCAATCCGAATTGGTTCCCACAAATGCGTATATTGGCCGGACCAATTTCCCGCTCGTGGAAGCGACCCAGGGGCATCTAACCCTCCATGCTCTTCGAAATTTTCAATAGCGCGTACAAGCATTTGGAGTGTTACTTGATGATCGTATTTTTCAATATACTCTGCAATCATTTTCCTTAGTGGACTAATTTCATCCATTAAACACCTCTAGCATCTGCTTGACACGATGTTTGACTAGATGCTTGGCCATAACTTCATCATAGGCACGATCAGCCATCATCTGTGCGTTGCCTGGGTCCTTGAGTGCCCATTTCATTTGCTCCTCCAGGCCATCGAACGAGTATGCTTTGTAGCCAAGGTAGTGCTTGCCTTCCTCGAACAACTTACTCATCCCATCAATCATATCCACATCTGTGATAAGTGGACGACCAACAGCCATCGATTCCATGACTCTTAGATTCGGACCATCGTGCTTCTGGCCATGGTTGAACAACACCCGGCATTGAGCCATAGCCTCGCCAGTGTGGGGGAATTTGTGTTTCCAAGGACCGTTTACTTGTCGAACATCGTATGTCCAGTTGTTTGCCTTAGCGAACTCAATCATTGGTGTAGCGCGCGGTAGGCCCCCCTTGGAACCAAAAAAACCAAATTCGAAAGTGGGGATCGGACGCGCAAGCGGGAAGTAGTCGGGCTCTGTAGCATTCGGGCACCAATGAGCGGACGGATGACCCTTGAATACATCTCGTTTATTCCACACGGCGAAGAATACGTGATTGTATTTAGGAGCCAATCTCGTATGAAGATCCTGCTGACCATGGGTATCGATAAACCAAACAGCCGTAGGAATCTTGTTTAGTGGGTTATCAGAACACACGAAACCAAACTCGCCCTTCTTGTTACGGCCATTATCTAGATCTAACAGTAGGTCGTATGCACGACCACGAACAGTATGAATAGTGTGATGATGACCTTCGCCTATTGGCGTCACCTCATGGTTTAGCTTCTCCAGAGCATCATGCACTGCGAAAGCATAGGAGGCTACGGGTCGTTCACGGTCAAAATCTTGTCTGTAGTTTAGTAGAATTCTCATGGTAGAAACGGTGATATGTAAATTGGGTTAACTCCGATACGCTTTCGCAACGTGGCATTTGCTGTGATCTGACGCTTGATCTCATCTGGATCGACATCCCAGCGACCACCTGTAGTGTCGCCAATCTGTTTGAATGTGTCTGCCACTTCCTGAAGATCGATCCACTTGTTTGGATGGCCTACTAGGTTGGATGCAATTACTCGATCTGACCATTGCCCATGTGCGTGGCCTACGCCAGAGAATTCAGGATGAAATGCTCCTACGTGTCGAACTACCATGTTCGAGATGAAGGTTAGATCCCCTCGTGGGCTGGGTCCGTAGATAGGCGTAAATCCCAGGTTCTCTTTGACCCAATTGCCAAAGTCAGGTACCGTCTCCTCAACTACCTTGTCCTGCACACGGCACAGATGGTGTATGTTGGTATTGAGTACGAATTTGACGTAACTATCGAACCAGCCGTCCTCAGTAGGCATCAAGTCGTCCTCAAGGATGCAAGTGAAATCACAGTCTTTCAGTGCGTAGAGGGCTCGGTTCTTGTTTGCCCCAACTCCAAGGTTGGAACCACTGATATATGTAACTCCAGGGAAGTCATGAACTACCTCACACGTATTATCGTAGCTGCCATCATCACAAACGACTACTCGCGCGGTCGAGGGTTTAGTATTGATGACTGCATATAGGACATCACGCAAAGTGTCGGCTCTGTTATACGTACAGACCGCAATACCATATTTAAAAGATGTCAAAGAGCACCTCTTCGAGTTTGTTCACTAGGTCTGTAGGATCAGACAAATTGCGTGCTGTCAGATAGCCCGCGTAAGCAATCTTCTTCCTCAGTTCTGCATCTCGAATGAGTTGGTTGGTAAACTGTACCGCTGCATTGTTATCCCCTACTGGTACAACAAGTGCGTTTTGTCCGTCAACTACATACTCGGCTCCAGTATCAGTCAAGACACAAGCAGCCCCCCCTGTCATAGCCTCCAGGGCCATTCGCCCGAGACCTTCTGTTTTGCTACAGCCAAGCCAGATATCAGTCTTAAACATAAGATCTGCCATCTCTTGTCGAGTTGGAGACTGAATGTATTTCACACCGGGAATCGCAATCTTCACGTCCTTCTGATCAATTTCCCCAACACCTATCAGGTTGATCTTGTCCCCGTATTCCCTTCGCAGTACCTCGAATATTGCGCCTGCGTCATTGGCACCTTTCAGAGGGTGCTGATGGATCAACGTACTAATCGTAACAGGTTCGTTCAAGTGGATATCGTGGAAACGCTTACGCTTGATGTTGCGCTTCATGATATCGAAATTGTAATGGTACCAGCCGATACGAGTTGCCTTAACCGGTGGATAGTTCCAAGTTCCAGGCGTCTCGCAGATATCTGCGAGCCATTGACTACTTGTAACGATAGCGTCCCACTTCTGACGTAAGCCAATCTCTTCAAGATCTTGGAACCGAGGATTGTGGCTAAGCTTCAGCATTACCTTCTTCTTGGCTTGAGGACACTCGTTGACGAACGCCGGATTGAGTGGATTGTCCGAGTTAGAGATCAGTACATCGCACGAAGGAATGGCCTTGGCATTCTGGTTCAATAGGATAAGCGGAAGTTCGGTGTACTTGATGACACCGGGATTCAGGTCCGAGTACACGGTGGCGATCACAACTTCGTGACCACGCTTTGCAAGTTCGTTACCTAGCGTAAGGATCGTAGTGGGACCACCGTGCTTACGAAGATGGGGTGTAACCAGGCAGATTTTCAGCTTGCTACTACCATGGGGACGCAACTTTGAAAGCGTCTCATCGAATCGTCGAACGCTGTCTGCACGGCTGTGAGCTTCGATGCCTTTAGATTGAACTTGGTTGATATTCTTTCGCAACTCCGGGTTTGTTAGTGCTTCAAAGATCATCGAAGCAATTTGGTTGGCCGAAGTGTCATTAGACCTAATGGGCTCGTTCTCCTTTGACAATGCAGGTAGGTATTCGCGGATTCCGCGATTGTTCCAGCCCACGACAGGTACCCCACAAGCAATAGCCTCAAGTGCAGGCATGCCGTACGAATGGTTTGTTGCTGGATCGAGGAACACATCAACTTCCGTAGACAGAAGTTGTGCAATACGAGAGCGAGCTAGCTTACCCTGGCAGATGATACCAGGCGTCATTCCCTGGATATTGTCTACACCGTAGGCCAGGATGCGAATGTCTATACCCTTGGCCTTGGCAATGTTCTGTAGTGCGACCGCCACTTGAACGCCTCTCTGTGCGCCTTTAAAGGGGTACGATCCATTGAGAGAGATCAGCAATGTCGGTCGCTCGTCACCGCTTTCGCGCGGCTTGCTAGGATAGAAGATCTCACGATCGATACCTGGACTGATTGTATCCAGAACATTTGTACTATCAAGTTCTTTGGTGATCCACTTGGAGTTGCTAATGATATGCGGCAGCTTGTAGAAGTTGCTCTTCAACTGATCGGCTTCAACTGGATCGCTCGTTAGAGCAGGTTCGTACGACTGTGCGTGAAGGACGCCTGTCAGGCTGGGAACATCCTTACATACAGCGTCAACTAACGGGGTCAATTCAGAAGTGGCGGCAATGACGATGCCATTGTTAAATACCCTATTCTTGAAGGTATCAACAAAGTCGTCATTGTCCCGGAAAACATAGTTGCCACACCGCAACTCAGCAACGGCATCTACAACTTTGTGTCCCGGTCTTGGGATAAGTGCAACACGGGCATCTCCGCCATTGTCATTAATAAAGTTCACAATGTCGGCGATATAGTGCATACCGCCGCAGGCTTCGACGCTGTGCGTCACGAAGCATACAGGAATCCGCGTGATGCCGTTCTCTTTCAGAATTTCATCAAGGACAATCTTGTCTGCCTTCATCTTGCGGAGAGGACCAACCGACTTGTCTAGGTCGATCGATTTGTTCCAGACCGTCCAACTAGGCCAAGCCGCTCGGAACTTCATTGAGGCGGTCTTGCGCAGGTTCATGTGCTGTTCTTCGCCAAGGCTCTCGTATGAGGCGCCACGTTGGTGAAAGATATAGGTATCGTCCGCCAGGACCGCACGCCACTGGTCGAACGTCTTACCGTTGCTGTAACAAATTGTGCGCATCCAGAAGTCGGTTTCCTCACCGAAGTTTGAATAGGACTCATCGAAATAGCCGATTGCCTGGAGGAGCGAATTCGGGAATAGGAAGCAGAAACCAGTTGGCATGATTTCCGCATAGGTACGACCCGTGGTCATCTCCAGGAGCGTATTCATGTTCTGATACGTGAAGCCGGCATGCATACCGACGTTAATTACGGCGGTATTGTTCGTCACAGGATTGACGATCTTGTTCTTTGGGTCAGCCTTCAGAGCAGCGACCATCTTGCTCAGCCAATACGGCGTAACCAATACATCCGAGTTTAGCAAGCAGGTATAGGCAAAATTTGCTTCATTGTGCTTGATGCCACGATTGACAGAAGCGGAGAATCCCCTGTTCTTTCGGTTAGTTAACAGTGTGATCTTCTCAGGGTACTTGGTCGCAAAAGCTACAAGCTCAGCGTTGGTCTTCTTGTCGCTAGCGTCATCCACGATCGTCAGATGGTAGGGCCAATATGTGCAGTCAAGAACCTTCTGGATGCATTCCTTGACAAGGTGGACAGAGTTGTACACCGGGACTACTACGTTAACGCATTCCTTGTCGCCAATCGACGCGACAACTTTCTGCATTGCCTTGTAGTAGCTGCGGTTTACAGTGGTCAGCTTGTCCGTGTTCAGACGGCTACTATCCACTAGGTAGTCTGTGAAATCCTCAGCTTCGGACGTTTGCTCCGCGCGCCGATCAAAGATCGCTTGCTCAAGGATGGGTCTCAATACATCTGGATTTAACTCCGTTAGTGAGAGCCGATCCAGAATGAACTCCTCAATCTGATTAGGATCTGGTGGGACCCATTCTTTACCCCGAAAGGCCATTCTTCTTTATCCCTTCGATTTCATGTTTGATGTACCAAATAGCTTTCTCAAGATCCTGTACTGTCTTCTCGGCCAAGGTCATGGCAGGATCTTCCTTATCTCCAGCACGACAGATATACTTGACTGCATTACCACGATCAAAGTTCAAGTTTTGATCCTTGATGAAATCTGCTACCTCGATTTTGCCCTTGTTATAGTGGCGAGGCCGGTTGACTGGATCATACGGATTCGGCGCTGGCGGTCTAATCTTAGCCGCAATCGTCTCTGGTGTTGGAAGGAAAGTTGCGGGATTTGGCAATGTAGCAGGTTGTAAGTCCGCCATCGCCTCAGTTAATTTCTTTCCGAACTCTTCGGTCGTAATCTTGCGTGCGCCGCAGCACTTACCATTGTTCGGGTCCAGAGTGTCATCTCCAAAGCTCATACTAGATCCTTCAAGTCTGGTGGTTGGTACGTATCTGGCTTGAGAACTTTCCCATCTGCTCGATATTGAACCGTACCGTCTGCCCATATTTTCCCCATATTTGACTCATGAACGCGCTTACCTGCTTCTTCAAAGTCCCATTTGAATACTTCAGCCGTACCTGCTACAACGTAATCTAGATCTGCAAGTTCCTTGAGAAGGTGTGCCTCATCGAATGTTTTACGCTGCTTATATAGCAGTATCATGTCCCCGGCTAATAGGAGCTTATAACCAGCAGCATCGACGACCTCTTGGAATTCTTCCCAAATAAGGCGGAGTCTCCCGTCCAGTATTTGTTCGGGGGTCTTGTCTACCCGAGGGATGCCGAATGCCTCGTGAAACTCTTTTACTCTATCTACTGTGTGCATGGCCTATTATACCCTTTAAGGTCTCGGATTACTTTCCGCACTGTAGCTGTGTGTAACTTGAATGAACTCTGCCTTGCGCTGTAGCTCAGGGATGGTTCTCGCTCCACCATAAGTCATACCGCTTCGCACGCCAGCTAAGAGTTTCCCGATGGCATCAATTGCCGAACCGGATACCTTAGCCCAAAAAGCGTCTCCTTCAGGAACCGTACCATCTTTGGTGGCCCCAAAGTACTCTTCCTGGAAATCAGCACTAGCTTGACCACGGTACTTTGCATGCATTCCTAGAGGACCCCAATCATCTTTGGGTGCGGCACTTTCGTTGGTCAAAGCAAGAAGCTTTCCAATCATCACCGAATCGGCCCCGGCAGCCAATGCCTTCACAATGTCTGATGAGTTACGAATACCGCCGTCCGCGATGATTGGAACCTTCCACTTACCCTTGATCGCTGCAATGTCCTGGATTGCGGTGAACTGAGGCACCCCGAATCCCGTGACCATACGGGTAGTGCAAGCGGCCCCTGGTCCAATACCGATCTTCACAGCATTGGCTCCAGCGAAGCACAGGTCCCGGTAAGCATCAGCAGTGCAGACGTTACCAACGATAATATCCAGGTCAGGGTACAGACTCTTGATCTTGGAGACAGTCTGAAGTAGACGACGATCGTGACCATGAGCAATATCGAAGCAAACGCCTAGCACGTTAGAATTCTCCAAAAGCTTCTCAAGTTCTGCTAGGTCAGCGGGTCGGATACCACAAGACATGTAACCTGAACAATCCAAAGTCCACTGAAGCTTGGTCTCGTAGCTGGCAAAGCGATGGTAGATTGGAACCGATCCTACATCCCACATCACAC
>WNFL01041374.1_pt1 | contig 12696 bp, 13 predicted proteins | sample 5400361 | NCBI WGS metagenome assembly WNFL01 (sample SAMN13153351, study PRJNA577476) | soil metagenome | isolation source: 40 cm soil on Douglas fir-dominated hillslope | place: USA:California | collected 2013-09-17
CTCACTTCTGCTTGGCGATGATCTTGTCCTTGATGCCGTCATAGGTCTTCTGCGGGACGATCTTCTTGTTCACGAGATCGTCCTTGCCCTTGTAGGGACGGCCCTTGATGATCGCCGCGGAATACGCCTTGCCGACTCCGGGCAGCGCATCGAGGTCGTCGGCGCTGGCGGAATTGATGTCGAGCAGATCGGACTTGGCGGCGGGCGCCATCTTCGAATCGGCTTTCGGCGCGGGAGCCATCTTGTCGGATTTGGCTGCGGGTTGCGGCGTCTGGGCCATCGATGGCGTAGCCGTCAGCAGCCCGGACGCCGTCAGCAAGCCAAGGGTGAGCGCAGTTGCAGCAAATGAAGCGAGCGTGAAATGACGCATTGGGTGTGTCCCTCCAAGGATGGTTTAAAGTAACGCGATCAAGCAAGCTTCGGATTCGTGGCGACGCCATGGCTGTCAAATGAACGGCAGATAAAAGCGAAAATTTATTTGAAGCTAAATTTCTCTTTCGTCATTCCGGGTTCATCGCTGCGCGATGCCCCGGAATGACGGCAACGACTCAAGACCCCGCCTTCAGCGCCTTGTCGATCTCGACCTTGAGCACGCGGTCGATGTTCTCGGGTGTGACCGGGCCGACCATCTTGTAGACGATCGTACCCTCGCGCCCGACCACGAAGGTCTCCGGCACGCCGTAGACGCCCCATTCGATCGCGGCGCGGCCGTTGCCGTCGGCGCCAACGATGCCGAACGGATTACCGTAGCGGCCGAGGAAGCGCCGGGCATTGTCGGGCGTGTCCTTGTAGTTGATGCCGACCAGTTGCAGCCGCTTGTCCTTACCCAATTCGGTCAGCAGCGGCGCCTCGTCGTGGCACGGCACGCACCACGACGCCCAGACGTTGACCACGCTGACCTTGCCCTTGAACACAGCGGGATCGAGCCCGGGCACCGGTGCGCCGTTATTGACGAGGCCGTCCAGTGGCGGCAGCGCGGTTTGCGGTGCCGGGTGGCCGATCAAGGCGGAGGGAATGCGCGAGGGATCGCCGTCTCCCAGCCGAAACCAGAACACCGCGGCAAGTGCAGCGAACGCGATCAGCGGCAGCGCCATCGGCCAGGACCGGATCCAAGTCCGGCGTTGCGGTGATGTGTCGGATGTCCGGGGCTCACTCATCGGCTGTCCGCCACGCTGCGCCCGGAGCGCCTGATGACGCCTGAGGCGTCGAGCGCGTGCAGGCGCTGTTTCTGGCGCCGATAATCGATCGCGATCCAGGCCACCAGAATCAGCACCACGACCGTGGCCAGTGCATAGGATGTCAGAATAAAGGACGCGTAGGGACCGAGCGACATCGCTTCACGCCGAACGCTGGCTGGCTTGCATCATCTGCAAGGCGCGCACCCGACGGCGCAGGATCTCGTTGCGCATCGCCGCCAGATGCAGCGTGACGAACAACAGCGAAAACGCCAGCGCCATCACCAATAATGGAATCAGGAAAGCGCTGTCGAGCGTAGGCCCGCCCATTCGCATCACCGACGCCGGCTGATGCAGCGTATTCCACCAGTCCACTGAGAATTTGATGATCGGCAGGTTGATCGCGCCGACCAGCGTCAGGATCGCGGCGGCGCGCGCAGCACGCGAGGGATCTTCAACCGCACGCCACAGCGCGATCAGGCCGAGATACATCAGAAACAGGATCAGCACCGAGGTCAGCCGCGCATCCCATTCCCAATAGGTGCCCCACATCGGCCGCCCCCACAGCGAGCCCGTCGCCAGCGCCAGGAAGGTAAAGGCAGCACCAATCGGGGCGGCGGCTTTGGCGGCCACGTCCGCCAGCGGATGCCGCCACACCAGCGTGCCGAGTGCAGCGAGGCTCATCACCCCCCAGACGAACATCGACAGCCACGCATTCGGGACATGGATGAACATGATCTTGACGGTAGCGCCCTGCTGGTAGTCGTCGGGTGCCATGGCGGATTGATAGAGGCCGATCAGCAGCAGCACGGCCGTAAAAGCCGCAAGCCACGGCAACAGGCGCGCGGTCAGGCTCAGGAACCGTGTCGGGTTGGCAAGATCGATCAGCGTCATGGCATCTCTGATAGTCGCAGCAGTCGCGACAGGCAATGTGGCTTGTCCTGTTTCATTCCGGCTCCGCGAGAGTTGATCGGCATCAATCCGTTTTGGGCATGATCTTATCCGAAAACCGGAATCCACTTTGCGCTAACGCGGCCCTGCGGGTCGGGATCATGCCTAATCCAGCCCGTGCCGCAGGCTGGCGGCGGCGGCGAACGGGCCGATCACGAAGCTTGCAAGCGACAGCGCGCACAGGATCGAAAACGGCGTTCCGAACGACAATGGTCCCGCAATCGCTGCCTGCGAGGCGGCCACGCCGAAAATCAGCACCGGGATCGACAGCGGCAGCACCAGCACGGCCAATAACAAGCCGCCGCGATGCAGCGTCACGGCCAGTGCAGCGCCAATCATGCCGGTAAATGTCAGCGCCGGCGTGCCCACCAGCAGCGTCAGCGCGACCGCCGAAGTTGATGTTGCATCGAGATTCAACAACAGCCCCAGTACCGGGGCGGCGATAACAAGCGGCAATCCCGCGGCCAGCCAATGCGCCAACGCTTTGGCGGCGCAGCCAAGTTCCAGCGGCGTCCGGCTCATCACGATCAGGTCGAGCGAACCGTCGTCATGATCGGCCATGAACAGCCGGTCCAGCGTGAGCAGGCTTGCGAGCAGCGCGCCGAGCCAGAGGATCGCAGGTCCCAGCCGCGTCAGCAGTGCGAGATCGGGTCCGACCGCGAACGGCATCAGCACCACCACGGTGAGAAAGAACAGCACCCCGATCAGCGCCCCGCCGCCGACCCGCAGCGCGATCTGGATGTCCCTTCGAATCAGCGCGGCGAGGGCGGTCATGCGAGGCACCGCCGTGCGCGGTTGCCTTGTAACTCTCGATCCAACCGCGCGCGCAGACCGCTCCCACCCCCCTGGTGGGGGAAGGCTGGGGAGGGGGGTAGCTCCAGAAAAAGCGTTCGATGGAACTGCTCCCTCCGCAGAAGCGAGTGGGAGTGGTCCCGGCGCAAACCGAAGCTGCACGTCGCGCGGCACCCCCCTCCCTGATCCTCCCTCACAAGGGGGGAGGAAACAGAGAGTTCGGCCGCCGTCAGCACATGATCCACTCTCACATGATCCACTCTCACGACGCGGCCCCGATCCGCAGCTCGCGTGCGTCAATGCCCAGCGGCGCGTGGGTTGCGGCGACGATGAGCCCGCCGCGCGCGAGATGATCGCGCATGATGCCTGCAAACAGGCTCTGCCCGGTGGCGTCGAGCGCCGAAGTCGGTTCATCCAGCAGCCAGATCGGCCGCCGCGCCGCGAGCAGCCGGGCGATCGAGAGCCGCCGCCGCTGTCCCGCCGACAGATACGCTGCGGGCAGTTGCGCGGCATGATCGAGCCCCACCGCGGCCAGGCTTTCCGCGGCATCGAACGCCGCGCCGCCGAGAAAATCCCGCCAGAACGATAGGTTTTCCATCACGCTCAGAGCGGGCTTCAACGCGTCGCGATGGCCGAGATAGTGAGCCTGTTCGGGGAGCGTGAGTTCGGCCTCGCCACCCTCCAGATCAATCGATCCGTCTGCCATCGTCAGCAATCCCGCGATCAGCCGCAACAGCGAAGTTTTGCCTGCGCCATTGGGGCCGGTGACGGCCAGCGCCTCGCCCGAAGTCGCCTCGAAATCGAGGCCGGTGAACACCTCCCGGCCGCCCCTCACACATCTGACGCCGCGTCCCGAGAGCCGCATAATGCCCTTTCAAGGCTTCTAGTTTCTTTGGGGTACCGCAGCAGAATTTGTGGGTACTGCAATGCTGCAGCACGCTTGCCGGTGTGGCGGCGCTGCTAGAAAGATTCTATAAGCCGGAACTTGATGCAGCACACAATCCGCGGCTGCAAGCCATTCGGCCCGCCCTGCTGACGGTGTTAAGATACCCTTGCCGGGTATAACGATAAATTGGGATTTGCCTCACATGACCTCGCTCGACAGCTTCAAATGCCAGAAGACCCTCAAGGTCGGTGGCAAGACCTATGTCTATTACAGCCTGCCTGCCGCCGAGAAAAATGGTCTGAAGGGAATTTCCAAACTCCCCTATTCCATGAAGGTGCTGCTGGAAAACCTGCTGCGCAACGAAGACGACCGAACCGTCAAGAAGGCCGACATCCTTGCGGTGGCGAAGTGGCTAAAGAAGCGCGCGCTTGAGCATGAAATCGCGTTCCGCCCGGCGCGGGTGCTGATGCAGGATTTTACGGGCGTCCCGGCGGTGGTCGATCTCGCGGCGATGCGCAACGCCATGCAGGCGCTCGGCGGCGACGCGGAGAAGATCAATCCGCTGGTGCCGGTCGATCTCGTGATCGACCATTCGGTAATCGTGAACTTCTTCGGCGACAACAAGGCGTTCGCGAAGAATGTCGTCGAGGAATACAAGCAGAATCAGGAGCGCTACGAATTCCTGAAATGGGGCCAGAAGGCGTTCTCGAATTTCTCCGTGGTGCCGCCCGGCACCGGCATCTGCCATCAGGTCAATCTCGAATACCTCGCGCAGACGGTGTGGACCCGCAAGGAGAAGATGACGGTCGGCAAGAAGAAAGGCACCTTCGAGGTCGCCTATCCGGATTCGCTTGTCGGCACCGATTCCCACACCACGATGGTGAACGGTCTCGCCGTGCTCGGCTGGGGCGTCGGCGGCATCGAGGCGGAAGCCGCAATGCTCGGCCAGCCATTATCGATGCTGCTGCCGGAAGTGGTTGGCTTCAAGCTCAAGGGTCAGCTGAAGGAGGGCGTCACCGCCACCGATCTGGTGCTGACGGTGACGCAGATGCTGCGCAAGCAGGGCGTGGTCGGCAAATTCGTGGAATTCTTTGGCCCCGGCCTCGACTATCTCTCGGTCGCGGACAAGGCGACCATCGGCAATATGGCGCCGGAATACGGCGCCACCTGCGGCTTCTTCCCGGTCGATGCCGAGACCATCGATTATCTCAAGACCTCGGGCCGCTCCTCCGCGCGGGTCGCGCTGGTGACCGCCTACAGCAAGGCGCAAGGCCTGTTTCGGACCGCCAAATCACCCGATCCGGTTTTCACGGAAACCCTGACACTTGATCTCGGTGATGTGGTGCCGTCGATGGCCGGACCGAAACGCCCCGAAGGCCGGGTCGCGCTGCCCGCGGTCGCGGAAGGTTTTGCCGCGGCGATGGCCAGCGAATACAAGAAGGCCACCGACGCGTCGACGCGCTATCCGGTCGAGAATCGCAATTTCGATCTCGGCCATGGCGATGTGGTGATCGCGGCGATCACCTCGTGCACCAACACCTCCAATCCGAGCGTACTGATCGGCGCGGGACTGTTGGCGCGCAACGCCGCGGCCAAGGGCCTTACCGCAAAGCCCTGGGTCAAGACTTCGCTCGCGCCGGGCAGCCAGGTGGTCGCGGAATATCTCTCCAATTCCGGGCTGCAGCTCGCTCTCGACAAGGTCGGCTTCAACCTGATCGGCTTCGGCTGCACCACCTGCATCGGCAATTCCGGGCCGCTGCCGGAAGAGATTTCGAAATCGATCAACGACAACGGCATCATCGGCGCCGCCGTTCTCTCCGGTAACAGAAACTTCGAAGGCCGCGTCAGTCCGGATGTGCAGGCCAATTATCTGGCCTCGCCGCCGCTGGTGGTGGCCTATGCGCTGGCGGGAACCGTGACGAAGAATCTCGCGGTCGAGCCGATCGGCAACGGCAAGGACGGCAAGCCGGTCTATTTGAAGGACATCTAGCCGACGACCAAAGAGATCAACGCCTTGATGAAGAAGTACGTGACTTCCGCGATCTTCAAGAAGCGCTACGCCGATGTGTTCAAGGGCGATACCAATTGGCGCAAGATCAAGACCGTCGAGAGCGAAACCTATCGCTGGAACATGAGCTCGACCTATGTGCAGAACCCGCCCTATTTCGAAGGCATGAAGAAAGAGCCGGAGCCGATTGTCGATGTCGTCGATGCGCGTATCCTGGCGATGTTCGGCGACAAGATCACCACCGACCACATCTCTCCGGCCGGCGCGATCAAGCTGACATCGCCCGCCGGGAAATATCTGTCGGAGCATCAGGTGCGCCCGGCCGACTTCAATCAATACGGCACGCGGCGCGGCAATCATGAAATCATGATGCGCGGCACCTTCGCCAACATCCGCATCAAGAACTTCATGCTGAAGGGCGCCGACGGCAATATTCCCGAAGGCGGCCTGACCAAGCACTGGCCCGACGGCGAACAGATGTCGATCTACGATGCCGCGATGAAGTACCAGGCCGAGCACGTGCCGCTGGTGGTTTTTGCCGGCGCCGAATACGGCAACGGCTCGTCGCGCGACTGGGCCGCGAAGGGAACGCGGCTGCTCGGCGTCCGGGCCGTGATCTGCCAGAGCTTCGAGCGTATCCATCGCTCCAATCTGGTCGGCATGGGCGTGCTGCCGCTGACCTTCGAGGACGGCGCGTCCTGGCAGTCGATCGGGATGAAGGGTGACGAGACGGTAACCATACGCGGGCTACAGGGCGATCTGAAACCGCGTCAGAAGCTGACGGCGGAGATCGTGTCCGGCGACGGTTCGCTGCGGCGTATTTCGCTGCTGTGCCGCATCGATACGCTTGACGAGCTCGAATACTACCGAAACGGCGGCATTCTGCATTACGTGCTGCGCAAGCTGGCGGCGTGATGCGGAATTGTGATCGGTGTCTCACCGCGAAGTGAGTAGCGAGCAAAGGGGAGGCGGCCTAAAGAAGGGCCGCCTTCTTGCGCTCGAAGGTCGGCGCAATAGCGCGCTGCTAAGGGGTAGACGGGGCGATGCGAGCGTATTTCGGTTTCCAGTATGACAGCGATGATGGCCTATACCTATAATTGTATTTCGCGCTGGTCAGGTACGCTTGGCGTCTGCGCGATTGTTGCAATCATCCGTCCGGCCCACGCCGATCCGCGCGCGGTGGTCGAACTGTTCACCTCGCAAGGATGCTCGTCGTGCCCGCCCGCCGACAAGATTATCGGTGAGCTGGCCAAGGACCCGTCGGTTATCGCGTTGAGCATGCCGATCGATTACTGGGACTACCTCGGCTGGAAGGATACGCTGGCGGATGCGCAGTTCAGCGCGCGCCAGAAGGCCTATTCCCAAATGCGCGGCGATCGCGACGTCTACACGCCTCAGGTTGTCGTCAATGGATCGGTGCATTTGATCGGCAGCGATCGCGCCGGCATCGAAGGCGCCATCGGCGCCACCAGAAAGGCCGATGGTGTGATGTCGGTGCCGGTTTCGATGACGCTGGCGGGCAACGAAATCAATGTTTCCGTCGCAGCTTCCGGCAAGGCTTCTGCCGCGGCGCATGGCGAAGTATGGATCTGTTCGATCTCGAAAGCGGTGCCGATTTCGATCGGGCGTGGCGAGAATAGCGGTCGGGAAGTGACCTACCACAATGTGGTGCGCAACCTGCTCAAGGTGGGTGACTGGAACGGCAGTCCCGGCAGCTGGACCGTGCCGCTGGAAACGATCTCCCGCGAAGGCGTCGATGGCGCGGTGGTCTATGTGCAGGACGGCAATCGCGACAAGCCGGGCCCGATGCTCGGTGCGGCCTATACATCGCTTCATTAATAATTCGTTAAACATAAAATAAGATGGGTGCGTCGCGCGACGCCGTTGCGAACGGCGTAGCCGATTCGTCGCTTCACGAGAGTCCGATGCCTCTGCGCAGCGCAGCACTTGGCTGGATCTGAAAAACCGAACCCCCCCGGGTCTTATATCGAGTTCGCTGCTCGAAGCTGCGGGGCAGGCCAAGCGGTTGCTGCTTTCACAGACGATTTCTGAAAGAGAGCGGGCCGCGCTAAGCGAGGAACCCAGCTAAATCCGGTCACCGGGACCGCCAAACTCGGGAAGCCCCAAAAAGAAAAAGGACCAACTCGCGTTGGCCCAGGGTGGGGATAAACTATCCTGCGAACAGGCCCGATCCCGACTGCCCCGGGGGGCTGGGGGCTGAGGAATCCGGAGCTGAAAGGACCGGGCCAACGCAGTAGCTTCTTGTCGCAATCCAGAAGGGCGGTCGCTGGGCGGAAGTTAGGCCGTATTATGATTTCAGCTAACGATCCCGTGACGCTGCATTTTTTGCCGGGGGGGCGCGCGGACAATCCGCCGCGCATTAATCTCGGCCCGGCTGTCGGCAGCCCCTTGCGGCGGCAGGCAGTCGGCGCGATCATGTCGCTGAGATGACAGTAGGAGGCGCTCCATGAGTTCGACGTCGGAGGAAGCCGATCCAAGCGAGTATGGCGCAGCGGTGCGCAATTCCGCTGCGGGTCCTTTGCCAAGCCGGGTAACGTTCAATCGTTTCGAACTCAATCGTATCTTGAATCTGTACGGGCGCATGGTCGCCGATGGCGAATGGCGCGACTATGCCATCGACTTCCTGCGGGATCGCGCCGTGTTCTCGGTATTCCGCCGCGCATCAGAAGTACCAATCTATCGCATCGAAAAAGATCCGCGGCTGGCGCGCAAGCAGGGCATTTACAGCGTGATCTCGGCGAGCGGATTGATCCTGCGCCGCGGCCATGAACTCGATCGGGTGCTGCTGGTGATCGACCGCAAGCTGGCGGTGGTCTAGCGCTACGCGCGGACGTCATCGCCCGACTTGATCGGGCGACCCAGTATTCCAGAGCGTTTGCGATTTTGCATGAGCGCTCTGGAATACCGGGCCCTCCGCTGGAGCCTGTCATCGGGCTCGCCGAAGGGCGAGACCCGGTGGCGGAGGGTGACAGCCAACAATAGATCGCCGCAGCGCGCCGCCCTCCCGCGCCTCAGCCTGGGAGTTTCATCTCATCAGCAGGCAGCGTTGCGCCGCCCTCGCCGAGCGCGCGCTGCATCATCACGGTGTCGAGCCAGCGGCCGAATTTGAAGCCGACATTGGGGTGGGTCCCGATCATCTGAAATCCGCATTTCGTATGCACGCCGATCGATCCGGCATTGGCGGAATCGCCGACCACGGCGATCATCTGGCGATAGCCGCGCCGCCCGGATTCGGCGATCAGCGCCTGCAGCAATTGCAGGCCGATCCCGCGCCGATGGATCGCCGGCTGAAGATAGACCGAGTTTTCCACCGTGAAGCGATAGGCCGGCCGCGGCCGGTACGCGCCCGCATAGGCGTATCCGACCACCCGGCCTTCGAGCGATGCGACCAGGTAGGGGAAGCCGCCGTCCATCAGCACGCCAAAGCGCCGCGTCATTTCTGCAAGATCGGGAGCGATCAGCTCGAACGTCGCGGTGCCGTAAAGCACGGCGTGCTGGTAGATTTCGGTAACGGCCGGGAGGTCGGCCACGGCGGCGGGCCTGATTTCGGGAGATGACATGGTATCGAGAAGATATCAGTAGAAAGACTTCGATCAACTTTCTTTCGTCATGGCCGGGCTTGTCCCGGCCATCCACGTCTTTTCTCGCAAGGAAGAAAGTAAGACGTGGATGCCCGGCACAAGGCGGGGCATGACGGCGGTGGAAAACAAAAGCCCCGGCCGCAAGGCCGGGGCTTGAATTTGTCCGCTAAGGCTAACCGGTCAGTCGCGCTGGCCGAGCAGTTGCAGCAGCAGCGTGAACAGGTTGATGAAGTTCAAATACAGCGACAGGGCGCCGGTGATCGCGGCGCGCTCCGCCACGGCACCGCCCTGCGAGGCATAGCCGTAGATGTAGTCGTTCTTCAGCCGCTGGGTGTCATAGGCGGTGAGGCCGGCGAACACCAGCACGCCGACCACCGACACGATGAACTGCAGCATCGAGCTGGCGAGGAAGAGATTGACCAGGCTCGCGATGATGATGCCGATCAGGCCCATGAACAGGAACGATCCTATCCCGCTCATGTCACGCTTGGTGGTGTAACCGTAGAGGCTCAGCGCGCCGAACGTCGCCGCCGTGATGAAGAACACCCGCACGATCGAGGTGTGGGTATACACCAGGAAGATCGATGACAGCGAAACGCCCATCAGCGCCGAGAACACCCAGAACAGCATCTGGGCCGTCGCCGGCTTGAGCCGGTCGATGCCGGCCGAGATCACGAACACCATCGCCAGCGGCGCCAGCATGAACAGCCATTTCAGCGGGCTGACGAACATGGCGTAGCCGAACGGCGTCAGATAGATCTTACCGACCCGGATCGCATCGCCCGCCGGATCGGCGGTTACGGCGGCCATATAGACGCCGAGCGCGGCAAGGCCGGTGATGGCCAGGCCAATGCTCATGTAGTTGTAGATGCGCAGCATGTAGGCGCGCAGACCAGCGTCGACGGTCGCAGCGTCAGTGCGCCCGGCGGCCCGGCCGAAAGGAGAAGCATAGTTACGGTCTAGGTCCGACATGGTCGAATTCCCGTTGGTTGGCTGGCGGAGCGCAAGGGTTTGCGGCGCCAGTACGAAATCTATCCCAGATACCGCCATTTGCTGACAATTAATTTTGCGTCATCAAACCGGCGTCTGAACCCAGGCTGATATGTGGGAAACTAGCACAGTCACTGCAAGCTTTTATGCGCGGCTGAATGTCGCTCCGCGAGCCGTGATTTCGGGCGATTAACCCCGTGGGCCGCTTCAATTTATCATAAATTCCGCAGCACCGTGGCCGGCTTCTGGTTCAGGGCCAGCAGGGTACCTGCGAGCCCCAGCCCCACCGTGACGATCAGCGCCGCCGCCACGACGCCTGCGGCGCTGCCGGCCTGCCAGATGAAGCTCAGCGTCATCAGCCGGGTCACGATCAGCCAGGCCGCGATCGAGCCCGCGATCACGCCAAAGATAGCGGTGGCAAAGCCGATCATCAGGTATTCCAGCGCGTAGGCCCCGAGCAGCCGTGCCCGGGTGGCGCCCAGGGTCTTGAGAATGACCCCCAGCACCAGGATCGCCGAGATCAACGTGACCGCGCTGGCGCCCCGGATTGCCAGCACCAGATTGGTCACCACGGTGCCGATGGTTTCCAGCGCCTCGCGGACCCGGACGCTGGTCACGGTCGGAAACGCGTCCGCCACCGATTTGATGATGCGGGCGTCGCCGGCGGGGTCCGGGTGGGTCTCGGTCAGCGTCGCGATATGAGTATGGGGAGCGCCCTTGAAGGCGTTGGGGGAGAATACCAGCACGAAATTGATGCCGAGGCTTTGCCAGTCGACGTTGCGCAAATTACCAATGGTGGCCGGGATATCGCGGCCGAGCACGTTGACAACGATCTCGTCGCCGATTTTGAGCTTGAGCCCGTCGGCGATCTTCTTCTCCATCGAGACCAGCGGCGGGCCGTCATAGTCAGCTCCCCACCATTGGCCCTCGACGATCTTCGAGCCCTTGGGAATTTCGCCGGTATAGGTCAGGCCGCGGTCGCTCTGCAGCACCCATTCGGCGTCGGCCGAGGCTTTGAGGTCTTCCGCCTTGACGCCGCGCGCGGCGACGATGCGTCCGCGCAGCATCGGGACGTCTTCGACGGTCGATTGCGGCGCGGTTTCCTTGAGAAAGGCGCCGAAGCGGGCGGCCTCGGCGGTGGGAATATCGATGAAATAGAACGACGGCGCGCGATCAGGCAGCGCGGCCAGGAATCTGGGTGATCGTGACCAGCACGGCCAAGCCGAGACCCAGCGACATCACCACCGACGGGGTCAGCGCGCCCGGCCGGTAAATATTCGCTATCGCCAGCCGCAGCATGGTGAAACGGGGGCGCGGCAGCCGGCGCGCCAGCGCCATCAAGCCGGCGGCAATGCCGCGCAGCAGCGCGAACACCAGAATGGAGGAAGCAACAAACACGGCCGCGATACGCTTGTCGTAGGCAAGCCCGATCGCGACCGCGATCAGCAATCCGATCACCACGGCCATCAGCGCGAGGTAGCGCCAGCGCGGGCGATGCCATTCGCTGGACACGGCTTCGCGAAACAGCGCCGCCACCGGCACATCATGCACCCGGCCGAGCGGCCAAAGCCCGAAGGCGAGCGCGGTCAGGAGGCCGTAGACGAACGACAATGCGAGTTCACCCTGATGCAGCGCCGGCACCACCGGCAGCGGCAGCAGCTTGCCGAACACGCCGACGATGATAAAGGGCAGCGCCGCGCCGGCGGCGAGCCCGATCACCGAGCCGATCCCGGCTAGCACCACGACTTGCGTCAGATAGATCGTGAACACGTCGCGGCCGGTGGCGCCCAGCGCCTTGAAGGCGGCGATGACGTCGCGGCGGCGATCGATATGGCTCTTGACGGCGTTGGCGACGCCGACGCCCCCGACCAGCAGTGCGGCGAGACCGACCAGGGTGAGAAACTGCGTAAAGCGGCTGATGGTGCGCTCGAGCTGCGGCGAGGCGTTGCCGCGGCTGCGGATTTCCCAGCCGGCCTCCGGCAAGGCGGCCCGTGCATCATCGGCCAGCGCGGTCGCGGCGCGATCATCGGCCGCGTTGTCCGGCAGCTTGACCCGATAGATCCAGCGCACCAGGCTGCCGGGCTGCAGCAGCCCGGTCGCACGCAGGGCCGCCTCGCTGACCAGGAATCGCGGGCCGAGGCCGAGCCCGCCGGCGAGTTTGTCCGGCTCGGCACCGACCACGCTGCGAATTTGAAACGTCGCACTGCCGATGCTGACGCGGTCGCCGATCTTGAGATCGAGCCGCGCCAGCAAGGTCGAATCAACGGCCGCGCCGAATGCGCCGTCGCGCTC
>WNFL01370605.1_pt2 | contig 12696 bp, 9 predicted proteins | sample 5400361 | NCBI WGS metagenome assembly WNFL01 (sample SAMN13153351, study PRJNA577476) | soil metagenome | isolation source: 40 cm soil on Douglas fir-dominated hillslope | place: USA:California | collected 2013-09-17
GGACGCTGCCCTCGCCCCCCTCGCCGAAAGCGACGCCGGGAGCAAGTCCCACGCGCGCATCCGCGAGCAACTGTTTGCAGAACGCGAACGAATCGGTGACCCCGTCAATGCGAGGGAACAGGTAGAACGCTCCGTCCGGCGAGGGCACGGTGAGGCCGGGCATCTTGCGCATCGCCGCCAGACAGAAATCGCGATTCTCACGCAGCCGCACCAGCATTTCCGCCACCAGCTTCTCGCCCCACAGCAGAGCGGTTTCGCCCGCACGCTGCCCAAATCCGGTGGCACAGGAAACGTAGAATTCGGTCAACTCAGACGCTCGCTTCACCAGATCTTTGCGGCCCACTAGCCAGCCGACACGCCATCCGGTCATGCAGTAGCTTTTCGAGAACGACTGGATCACAACCACGGCGTCTTCACGCGAACATTTGCGCAGAATCGACGGGACCACGATTGGCTTTCCGGGAGTCGGCACCTCGGGATAATACAGCCGCTCGTAAACTTCGTCGGCCATCAGCCACAAGCCATGGCGGCGCGTGAATTCGAGCAGACGATCCTGATCCGCATCGGTCGCGACCCATCCCAGCGGGTTGGATGGCGACGTATACAGCAGCAGCCGCGTGCGCGGCGTAACGGCTCGCTCGAGCGCATCGTAATCGACGGTGAAGCGTCCGTTCACCAGCGGCTGCGGGATCTGGCGAACGATGCCGTGCGCCATCTGAATAATGGACGCGCCGTTGGGCCATGCGGGCGTGAGCAGCAGCGCTTCGTCGCCGGGATCGAGCATGCAACGCAGTCCGGTGCTGAGGGCCTGCACGCCGGACGCGGTCACGGTGATCTCGGCTTTGGGATCCAGCTCGACGCCGTGCAGTTCGGAGTAGTAGCGGGCCAGCGCTTGGCGTAAGGTCGGCAGCCCGGCGTTCTCCGTGTAGAAGGTGAAGCCATCGGCCATGGCCTTCTGCGCGGCACGCTTGATGAACTCGGGAGTGGGGAGGTTGGACTCGCCGAAATACAGCTTGATGACCCCGTCCATCCCCATGGCGACTTCGGCCAGCTCACGAATGCGCGAATAGGGAACGGCCAGGGCGGAGGAGGCGACAGAGGCGGGCATGTGCGAATCTTCTAGTTTATCGCTTGACCTTTGCGAGAGCGGAGTTTTCGGCCGAGGAGGATGAGCAGCACGCCGATTAGCGCGCCGACTCCCGCGTCGAACATATCCTTTTGCGAATCCCAGATGTCGCCCTGGAGGCCGACGAAATCGGCGGTATGTTCGGGCGAGAGAATCTGCGCCATCAAGGCTTCCAGCATTTCGTAAGTCGCGCTCAGCGCCAACACGAACTCGACCGGAAGGTAGTAGCGCCAGTTCCCGGTCACGCGCGCTTTACGAATGAACAGCTCCTGCATGGGGTACGCGATCAGCACGCCGAAAGCGAAGTGCGCCACCCGATCGTAATGATTGCGATTGGTGTGCAGCCAGCCCTTCATCCATTCGCCCAGCGGCACGTCGGTGTATTTGTAGTGCGCGCCCCATTCGTGCAAGCAGAAAAACAGGAACATCAACAGGTACGAAAGATCTGAAAATGGCAGCAGCCGATAGGTGCAGACCAGCACCGCGATGAAGACGAACATGGTGCCGTTTTCGAGCAGAAAATCGAAGATCTGATCGGGGTGATAGGCCGCGATCAGAAGCACCAGCAATGTGGCGATGCAGATGCCCTGCAGAAAACGGTTCTCACGAAAGGCGGGGTAGCCGGCGGACGTGGCGGTGGTCAAGACGCATTAGACAACGGCGCACGGGCTGTCCGCAAGTAAGGCAGATTCCTACAACCTACGATTTAGGCCTGCAATCGCAAGAACTTACCGATTGAAACACGCCGCCGCTGAAATTCGTCAAACAGGTGAGAGCGAAAGGAGGCAATTATGTTCAAAAGACTTGTATTGCCGATTGTCCTCGGATTAGCGTCATTCGCCCCGAGTGCTCTCGCCAGAGACTATGACCACGGGCGCGCGCGAGTAGAGTACCGCCACTACCGGTCCTCTCCGCGTTTCCGAGTCTACTTTGGCCCGAGTTACGGGTATCGTGGCTACTACGATCGATGGGGTCCTTACGGGGGCTTCTATGATCGCTGGGGCTACTGGCACCCGTACTACTAATTGATCTGCCGCTTTAACCAGCGAGTAGATTGATCGGCTCCGGTGGCCACCATGAAGTTCGAACGGTGGCCATCGGAACTCGGAAAAGCGCAGGGGACTCCCAAAAGAGCGCGTTAGTGGAGTGCGTCGTTGATTTCAAGCAGTAAGATTCGAACCCGAACAAAAAGGTACAGGCACGAAGTTTCGCAAAAGCGGAAATTCGAGCCAGTCCCCTTTTGCAGACAGGAAAAGAGTCGCTAGCACCTGCGATCCTTCGCGCTCATCAATTCGCCGATGTTGACCAGTTGGGTCGGATAATCGCCGGTGTAGCAGGCATAGCAGAAGTCGTGATTTTCGTCCCCGACGGCTTGGCGCAGTGAGCCGAGCGAAAGATAGGCGAGCGAATCGGCTTCGACGAAACGGCGGATCTCTTCCACCGATTGATTAGCTGCGATCAGTTCTCCCAAGCTGGGTGTATCGACCCCATAGAAACACGGCGACACGGTGGGCGGGCAGGAAATGCGCAGGTGCACTTCCCTCGCGCCCGCGCCGCGTACCATGCGGACAATCTTTCGCGAGGTGGTGCCGCGCACGATGGAATCATCCACCAGAATCACGCGCCGGCCTTCCAGCAGGTGGCGCACCGGGTTGAGTTTGAGCTTCACCCCGAAATCGCGAATGGCCTGGGAAGGCTCGATGAAGGTACGACCCACATAGTGATTGCGGATGAGCGCCTGGCGGAAAGGAATCCCGGCTTCGGCGGCGTAGCCAATCCCGGCTGTGACTCCCGAATCCGGCACCGGCACCACTACGTCGGCGTCCACCGGCGCCTCGCGGGCCAACAGGCGGCCTAGCATTTCGCGAGATTCCTGTACCGGGCGACCATAGACGACGGAATCGGGTCGCGAAAAATATACGTGTTCGAAGACGCATTGCGCGCGATCGCGAATCGGGGCGAAACGTTCGCGCGTCACCCCTTCCGGACCGACGATTACCATTTCCCCGGGTTCGACATCGCCCAGGTAGGCTGCGCCGATCAGGTCGAAAGCGCAGGTCTCCGACGCGAACACGTGGCACTTCGCACCACCCGAAATCTCCATCTGACCGAATGCCAACGGGCGGAATCCATGCGGGTCGCGCGCGACGATCACCCGATCTTCAGCTAAAAACACCAGTGAGAATGCGCCTTCCAGTTGCAGCATCGCCTCGCGCAGGGCTCCTGAAAGCGTGCGTTCGCGCGAGCGGGCGACCAGATGCAGAATCACTTCGGTATCGCTGGAGGCCTGGAAAATGGAGCCTTCGCGCTCCAGTTCGCGGCGCAGCTCGGCCGCATTGGTAATGTTCCCGTTGTGCGCTACCGCGACTTTTCCTTTGTTGCAGGCCACCGAGAAGGGCTGCGCATTGAGTAATACCGTATCACCGGCGGTGGAGTAGCGCGTGTGCCCGATGGCGCGCTCACCCGGCAACTGGCCCAGGACTTCCGGCGTAAAGATGTCGGCCACGTGACCCATGCTTTTGTGGCAATGCAGATTTCGTCCGTCGCTCGAAGCGATCCCGGCGCTCTCCTGTCCGCGGTGCTGCAGCGCGTACAGTCCCAGGTAAGTCAGGTTGGCGGCTTCCGGATGGCCGTAGATCGCGAACACGCCGCATTCGTCGTGAAACCGGTCAAAGCGGTCGAGATCAGACATGTACGCTCTCCAGTTTTTCTTCGAAAGAGGATTCAAAGGGACGGCGCATTGCAGCGGAGGTCACGTCAAGCCAATTATTACGTTCGGCGGCTGCGCCGCGGGTCCCGATGCGCATCCGCTCTTTTATCGTAACGCCAATGCGCGGCGCGGCGACACCATGCTTGCGCGCAATTTGTTCCACTGCTTCCGGTTGTGTGGTCGAGACGATCACGCGCGAGGGGCCTTCGTGAAATAGCGCCAGTTCCGGACGCAGCGCGCCGGAGAGCTGAATCTCCGCGCCAATCCCGTCGAAGGAACACTCCGCGAGCGCGATGGCGAGGCCGCCCTCGCCGACATCGTGGGAGGATTCGGCCAAGCCGGCCCGAACGATTTCACGAATCGCCGCGTGCACGCGCTTTTCGTAATCCATATCGAGCTCGGGCGGCAGGCCCCACATCGAGCGCAGGATCACTTTCGCGTATTGCGTTCCGCCGAAGCGTGTTTCGTCGCAAGCGCCTTCGCCGCCCAGCAGAATTACGGTGCGGCCCTCGTGCTTGAAGGGAATCGTTACGGGCGCGGCTGTCGGCAGCAGACCGACGATGCCGATCACGGGGGTCGGCCATATCGCTTCGCCCAGGGTTTCGTTATAGAGGCTCACGTTGCCGCCGGTGATCGGAGTTTCGAAGTGTCGGCACGCTTCGGATAAGCCTTCAATCGCTTCGACTAGTTGCGCCATAATCTCCCGGCGCTCTGGATTTCCGAAGTTGAGATTGTTGGTGGCGGCCACCGGTAGCGCGCCGACCGACGACAAATTGCGGCAGCACTCGGCGACGATCAATCGCGCGCCTTCACGCGGCGAAAGCAAGCAGTAGCGCGCGTTGCCGTCGAGCGACATGGCGATGCTGGTGTTGGCCTCCTTGATGCGCACGATGGCCGCGTCGGCGCCGGGACCTGCGACGGTATTGGTTCGCACCGAGTAGTCGTATTGTTCCCAGATCCAGCGCTTGGAGCAAAGGTCGCTTGATCCGAGCAGGGCAAGCAGATCGGCGTTCAGATCGCGGCTGGAAAACGCGCGTGCTTGCATAGGCGCGGTCCGATGAGGTGCGACGTTGTGCGGACGATCGTACAGCGGCGCCTCGTCGGCCAGCTCGCGATTGGGAATTTCCGCGGCAATCGCGCCGTTGTGTTTTACGCGCAGCTTCCCATCGCCGGTCACGCGGCCGATGGTGACAGCGTCGAGACCCCATTTCTTGAAAACGGCGAAGACCTCGCTCTCGCGACCTTTCTCAGCGACCAGCAGCATGCGCTCCTGCGATTCGGAGAGCATCATCTCGTAGGCGGTCATGCCGGTTTCGCGCTGCGGGACCAGTGCCAGCTCGATCTCGACGCCGGTTCCGGCGCGGCTCCCCATCTCGCAGGTCGAACATGTGAGTCCCGCCGCGCCCATGTCCTGAATGCCGACGATCGCACCGGTGCGCATGGCTTCGAGACAGGCTTCGAGCAGTAGCTTTTCCATGAAGGGATCGCCCACCTGCACGTTGGGCCGCTTCTGCTTCGATTCTTCGGTGAATTCGGCCGAGGCCATGGACGCGCCGTGAATGCCGTCGCGTCCGGTTTTCGCGCCCACGTAGATTACAGGGTTGCCGACGCCGGTCGCGCGGCCGTAGAAGATTTCATCGTGACGGAACACGCCCAGCGCGAACACGTTGACCAGCGGGTTGCCGTTGTAGCACGGCTCGAAAACACACTCGCCGCCGACGGTCGGCACGCCGAAGCAGTTGCCGTAATGCGAAATTCCGCCGACCACGCCTTCGACGATGCGGCGGAACGCAGGGCATCCAGGACGGCGATGGGGCGCGCGCCCATGGTAAAGATGTCGCGCAGAATGCCGCCGACACCGGTGGCCGCGCCCTGAAACGGCTCGATAAAGCTGGGGTGGTTGTGGGATTCGATCTTGAACGCGATGGCCCAGCCGTCGCCGATATCGATTATGCCGGCGTTTTCGCCGGGGCCGACGAGGATGCGATCGCCTTTTGTCGGCAGCTTTCTTAAATGGATACGCGAGCTCTTGTAGGAGCAGTGCTCGCTCCACATCACGGTGAAGATTCCGACCTCGGTTTCGTTAGGCTCGCGGCCCAGGATGGATCGGACTTTATCCAGTTCAGAACTGGTGAGATTGCTCATGCCGCTGTGCCCAGCGGAGGATGTGGCATGGGAAACTCCAGTTTAGCAATTTGGGTTCAGCTGGCAGGTGACCCGTTTGCGGGTTAAGAAAAAGATCAACTGCCCCACACGGCGATCACCGCCCACAAGCTGCAGGTGGCGAGATCAGCTGCGTTACACGGACGCGGCCACCAGCGAGCGGACCATCGATTCCAGGATCACGCGCCCGTCGGTGGACCCCATCAAAGGATCCGACGCGCGCTCGGGGTGCGGCATCATGCCGAGTACGTTGCGCTGCTCATTGCAGATTCCCGCGATATCGCGCAGCGCGCCATTGGGATTGTCGACGTAGCGCAGCACCACGCGATCCTCCGCCTCCAACATATCCAGCGTGCGCGGATCGGCGAAGTAGCAGCCCTCGCCGTGCGCCACTGGCATCCGCAGCGTTTGCCCGACCGTCGCTGCCGCCGTGAACGGCGTATTGGTGGTCTCGACCCGCAGCGTCGCGGGCCGGCACACGAATTTCAATCCGCGATTGCGCAGCAGCGCGCCCGGTAGCAGGCCGCTCTCAGTCAGAATCTGGAATCCGTTGCAGAAGCCCGCGACGAGCCCGCCGTCCGCGGCGAATTTCCTCACCGCCGTCATCACTGGCGAGAATTTCGCGATGGCGCCGCAGCGGAGATAGTCGCCATAGGAGAATCCGCCGGGCAGAATTACGGCGTCCACCTGGCCGACGGAATTCGAATCGTGCCAGATAAATTCGGCGTGCTGACCTAGGTTTTGAGAGACCGCGAACCACGCATCGTGGTCGCAATTGCTGCCTGGGAAGACGACGACGCCGAATCGCATGGGTGAGAAACCTTGCCTCGTTGCGCCTCCTGTTCCACCGAACTGCCGGCCAACAGCCGCTTCTGCAATTCCTGCGGAGCGAGCATTCATTTCTCCACTTCGGACGATGCGGCGACCATCGCCATGTCGGACGTTCCCGCCACCCCCATCTCCGGCGCGCGCACACCCTCTGGTGTCTCCGGGGTGCGCGGTTCTACTGCCGCGGCGATGGAGCAGCAGCGCTTCCCGCCGGGTACGCTGATCGCCAGCCGCTACCGCGTGATCTCGCGACTGGGCAAGGGCGGAATGGGCGAAGTGTTTCGCGCGGACGACCTGATCCTGGGGCAATCGGTGGCGCTGAAGTTTCTGCCCGAACAGGCCACCGGCAATGTCGGCCTGCTCACCCGCTTCTACGATGAAGTTCGGATCGCGCGCCAGGTGACCCACGCGAACGTGTGCCGCGTGTACGACATCGGCGAGTTGCAGGGCCAGCCGTACCTGTCCATGGAGTATCTGGATGGCGAAGACCTGGGAAGTCTGCTGCGCCGCATCGGGCGTCTGCCGTCCGACAAAGCCATGGAAATCTCGCGAAAGCTGTGCGCCGGTCTGGCTGCCGCGCACGAGCAGGGTGTGCTCCATCGCGATCTGAAACCGGCCAACATCATGATCGACGCGCGCGGCCAGGTGCGCATCATGGATTTCGGACTGGCTGGCCTGGCCGAACATTTGCAGGGCGCGGAAGTGCGCAACGGAACGCCCGCCTACATGGCGCCCGAGCAGCTCACCGGCAAGGAAGTATCGGTACAAAGCGATCTCTACGCGCTGGGCTTGGTCATGTACGAGATGTACACGGGCAAGGCGCCGTTCGAGGCGGAAACGGCCGCGGAGATTTTGAAGCTGCGGCAGGAATCGCAGGTGGCCACGCCTTCGACGCTGGTGCACGACATGGAGCCGGAGGTGGAGCGCGCCATTCTGCGGTGTCTCGAGGCGGATCCGCGCAAACGCCCCGTATCGGCACTGGCGTTGGCGGCCGCGCTGCCCGGAGGCGATGCTCTTTCGGCGGCGCTGGCCGCAGGTGAAACTCCGTCGCCGCAACTGGTTGCGTCGGCAGGGACCACGGTGGGCCTGAAGCCTGCCATCGCGATCTCCGTACTGGCGGCGATCATCGTCAGTCTGGCGGCTTTGTATGTTGTTCTTCCGCGCCTGCATGTGGCCAGTCACGTTTCGATGGAAAATCCACCAGAGGTACTGACCGCGAAAGCGCGCGACCTGCTGCACAAGCTGGGCTATAACGATCGACCCGTCGACTGGGCCAGCGGCTTCGGAGATCTGGCCGGGTACATGAACTACCGCCAGTCGAAGCATGTCAAGACACCGGCAGACTGGGATCGCTTGCTGGCGGGGCGTCCATCGCCGGTGACGTATTGGTATCGCCAGAGTCCGCGGCCGCTGGAACCCTGGAGCATTTACGACAGCGCCCGCGTGGATCTCAGCGATCCGTTTCCATCGGTCTCCGGGATGGCGGATGTGCTGGTCGATCCCGACGGACGCCTGCTCCAGTTGCATGTCTTGCCGCCGCAGGTGGATCCCACGCCGCCGGGCGCGACCGCGGATTGGTCACCTCTATTCGCCGCCGCCGACCTGGACCTGACGAAATTTCAAGCGGCGGATCCGCAGTGGACGCCACTTTTCCCGGTGGACCAACGCGCGGCCTGGACCGGCGTGGTGCCTTCGAGCGGCGATTTGCCGATTCGCGTCGAAGCGGCTGCCTGGCGCGGCAAACCGGTGTATTTCGACATCGTCTGGCCGTGGCGCAAACCCTCGCGCATGGCGAAGGAGGAGGAGAGGCCTGCGGCGCGCGCAAGAGGTCTGCTCAATAGCCTGGTGTTCCTGGGAGTGGTGATCGCGGCGGCGGTGATGGCGTGGCACAATTGGCGGACCGGGCGCGGCGATCTGCGCGGCGCCACGCACCTGGGCGTGTTTGTGCTGGTGCTGCATGTGCTGGTGTGGGCCTGCGGCGCGCATCACGTGGCCTCGGGCACGGAGCAATCGCTGTTCAACGAAGCGCTGGCGGACGCGCTGCTGTACAGCGTGGTGCTGTGGGGATTGTACCTCGCGCTGGAACCGTGGGTACGGCGCTACTGGCCGCAGACGCTGATCACCTGGTCGCGCGTGCTGGACCGCCGTTTTAGCGATCCGCTGGTGGGCCGCGACCTGCTGTTCGGCGTGCTGTTCGGCTTGGGGTATTGTCTGCTGATCGCCGGCTTTGAAGCGATCGCCACGCATCTGGGCGATTCGCCGCCGGACGATTTCTCGTATTCCAACCTGATGGGCGGCCGTTGGGTGGCCTGGAAGATCTTTGCCGTGCTGCTGGGCGCTTTCACCAGCGGACCGGCGTTCTTCTTCGTGATTTTTCTGCTGCGCGCGCTGCTGCGCAAACTGTGGCTGGCCGCGCCGGCTTTCGTGCTGCTGTATTCCGCCATCAAGGTCCTGGGCGGTGGTAGTAACCTGCTGCTCAACGCCGGCTTCTGGATTGTGATCTACAGCGTGATCGTGGTGATCCTGATCCGCTTCGGCTTGTTCGCCACGGTGATTACGCTGTTCGTGATCGATACGTTGGTCCAGACGGTACTCACGACCGACTTCACGGCGTGGTACGGAACCAGTTCATTGGCGCTGCTGGCAGTGGTAATCGGGATGGCGCTGTACGGCTTCAAACTCTCGCTGGGCGGGCGGAGCTTACTGGCCGATGCTCCCAAGACTTAGTCCGACGCCTGAGATCTGACGCTCGCGGGCGGCATGCATCAACGTCGCGACGCGCTGCGCGGCGAGATCCGGCGGGAGCCCTTCGGGGCGAATATTCGAGACGCAGTTGCGCTCGGCATCGGTGCGCCCCACGCGCGGCGACCAGGTGAGATACGCCCCCAGCGAATCGGGCGAGCTGAGTCCCGGACGTTCGCCGATGAGAATCACGGATAGGCGGGCGTCGAGCCGCTCGCCGATTTCGTCGGCAATCGCCACTCGTCCTTGTTCGACGATGTAGATGGGCGAGAGCGACCACGTTGGCAGCAGCGGGACCAGGACGTCGAGAAGAGCGCGCGCGTGGCGGTGTACAGCGGTCGCGGAAAGGCCGTCGGCGATCACGATCACGGCGTCGAAGTCGCCAGGGTGGAGTAGTGCCGCGGATTCAGGATGAAGGCGGCGCCCGAGGTCGGGACGGCGCAAGTAGATCGCACGATCGCGCGCCGCGCTGTGCAAGGCGATTCCACTAATATCTTCGAGCAGGCCGCGAACGTCGAGGCGGAAATGCGCGGCGTCGCGGGCGCGGGCGTGGGCCAGTTGAAAATCCAACAGTTCGCGAGTCGGAAGGCTATGTCCCGCGCGACCGAGAGCGATGCGGGCGGCGGTCAGCTCGCGCAGATGCTGCCACGGATTCTCGGTCAACATTCGCGATGCGCGGGTGTTGGATTACCCGAAAAGCTCGTTGATGGGACCCCAGTAATCCTGCGCCGAGTTGGGCACGTACTCGAATCCGCGCTTGAACGGATCGTTGTAGCAGATGTTGGTCCAGTTGATACCGAGCGCGGAGTAAATGGTCGCCTCGATGTCCTCGGTGTTGATCTCGTGATGCTGGCTCCGGTGGCGTTGGTCGCGCCGATGACGCGTCCGCCCTTCACGCCGCCGCCCGCCATGAAGGCGAACTGATTGGCGTAATGATCGCGGCCCGCCGCCGCGGTGATATTCGGAGTGCGGCCGAACTCGCCGACGGCGACGACGAGGGTCTTGTCGAGGAGCCCCGCACCCTTCAGGTCGCCCAGCAGCGCGGAGAGGCCGTCGTCCAGGATCTTGCCGTTGGTGAAAATATTCACATTGCCGGTGTAGATGTTCTGGTGCATGTCCCAGCCGCCCAGCGAAATCTGGACGAAGCGCGCGCCGACGTTCGCCATCAGCGCCTGCTTGGCCACCAGGCAGGCGTTGCCGAACGCGTTGTTGCCATAGCGCTGGCTTTCGCTGGCGGCGACCGTGAAGACGGAATTAACCGTCGGGTTGTACATCAGCGACTTGGCCGAGTTGTAAAAGCCGTCCATATCCTCGGCGGACTTGCCGAGCGGGGAATCGATGCGCAGCACGTCGTCCTCGGTGTGCATCTGACCGAGCATTTCCTGCCAGCGCGCCTGGCCGAAGCCATTGGCAGTGTTGGGCAACGCTGCGCCGGCATTGATCTTGAAGGGCGCGTACTGCGAATCCAGATAGCCGGGGCCGATGGCGCCACCGGAATTGAGCGCGAGGAAGGTGGGCAGGATGTCACTGGGCTTGCGCTGCGCGCCTTTTTCCAAAGCGACGACGCTGCCGATGTTGGGCGCGATATTGCCCAACGCGCCGGCCGGGTTGCGGCCGATCTGCGCCCAGGTCTGAGCCAGGGTATGGACCAGCGCGTGCGAGCGGACCGAGCGCAGAATCCCGAAATCGCCGGTCATGGCGCCGAGCTTGGGAAGGATCCCCATGGGCCACAGGATGCCGTTGATGGTCGCGGGATTGGTGGAGGCCGGGGTAACCCCGGTGGTCATCTTGAAATCGAAAGTATCGACGTGGCTGGGAGCGCCCGGCAGCAGGATGAAGATGACGTTCTCCGCCTTGTTGATGGTCGTGACACTTTGCTGCGCGCAGGCCGCGGCGCGCGCTTCCTTCGCCAGGAAGGAGCCGGCGACGCCCGCGCCGAGCGCCTGGAAGAAGGTCCGGCGGGTCCAGTGGGGGCGGCGGAAAAAAGCCGGACGCCGCGCGCCCGGATCGTTGGCCATGATTTTTTCGAACTTTTGTTGATCCATTGCGCGCTCCTTAGTAGTTGAAGATGAAGTCGACCTTGTTATACAAGGTCCACATCAGCTCCTGCCCCTTGTTGTTGCGGGTGCCGGTCGAAAGAAACGCTACGCCCGACTTCTTCTCGGCATCGGTGGGATAACGCGAAAGAATGTTGAGGTAGAGGTTGGTCACCGCGTCTTCGTTCGAGAGCGCGAGCGACTTGGTGATCAGGCTCTGCGCGGCGGGAGCGCCGGTAGGCGCAACCCTGCTCATCACGGTGTTGTCGTTCATAAGCGCGAGCGCCTGCTGGATGTTGCCAGAATCGTCGCGCGGCTGACCGTCGCGGTTGCCAGGAAGAAACGCAGCGATAAAAGCGGTCCGCTGTTGTGCCACGGCCGGCTCCGCGATCTGCATGGCCCAAGACACCTGGGTTCCCGCGAAATCGCCGCTATTGAAGGTAATGGGGACGTTGCTCGACAGCGTGACCGCATCGACGGCTTCTTCACCCCACAGCCGTCGCACCAGCTTGCGAGCAAACAGAGGCTCCCAATCCGGATTCCACTTGGCCGGATCGTAGTGCGAGGAAAGCTGGTAGGTATCCGAAGTCACGATAAGGCGCATCAGCGTCTTGATGTCGTAACTGCTGTCGATGAAACTCTGGGCCAGCGCGGTCAGCAGCTCAGGATTCGAGGGCTGGAGCGTCCACGGATCGGGCGGGGGTTTGGTGGGGTCGAGCCGGTCGGGATCGAACTGGTTGGGCGGATCGACGATACCGCGACCGAAGAACGCCGCCCAGAGGTAGTTCACCGATGCACGAGCAAACTGGAAGTCGGAAGTAACTTCGCGCGCCAGCGCTTCGCGATAGGTTTCACCGCTCTTGGGGCCTTTTCCGCTGAAGGGATAGACCGGCTTGACGGTGTTGCCTGTCGGCAGCGCAGCGCGCGTCGGCCGATTTCCGGTCGCGGTGTTTAGTTGGTAGTCAACGGTGTAATTGGGGGCAACGTTGTCCGCCGGCCACCACATGCGCGCCTGGTTGCTTGTGGTGGCATCTGGGGGGCCCTGCACCAATTGCGTGTGGGACATGAAGGACGACAACCCCCACATGGTC
>WNFL01213975.1_pt1 | contig 12695 bp, 10 predicted proteins | sample 5400361 | NCBI WGS metagenome assembly WNFL01 (sample SAMN13153351, study PRJNA577476) | soil metagenome | isolation source: 40 cm soil on Douglas fir-dominated hillslope | place: USA:California | collected 2013-09-17
TCACGAAAGCTGATCATTCCGAGGACCAACGTGCGTTTCATTCTGGAAAACCCGATTTATACTGGCTGGCGGGTTTACCGAGAGAAGCGCGATCCGTCTAACGCCGGGTATGTGAGCGGGCCTGGCGGACGGCAAGGTTATCGCCGAAAAATCGAACGCGCTCCAGACGACATGATTCGTGTACAGGTCCTTGACGCAATCGTGAGCGAGGCCGACTTCAACCGCATCCAGCAAATCATCAGGCTCAAAAAGGAGAAACACTGGCGCTCTTACGCAGAAACCCCGAATCGATATACCTACAACGGGTTCCTGACCTGCGGCGATTGCGCGAGTCCACTCTACACGCACACGGCAAAAGATGAGTTTTACGTCTGCAAATCACGAAACACACGTGAGGCTAGACTTCGCGGAGCGCGTGGTCTGGTACGCTGCTCCAACCCATACATGCTGAGGAAGAAGCTAGAGCCGAAGATAGATTACTTGCTCGGAGAGAAGTTACGCGAGCCAGAGTTTCTCTCGCGCGTGGTCGATGAGTTCAACGCGGGGATTCGCAAGTCTGTTAGCACGGCCCCAGAGAGGAGCATTATCGATGGAAAGCTGGCGAGTCTCGAAGCCAAGAGGCAGCGGATACTTGAAGCATTTTTCGATGGAGCCATCGACAAGCAGGAGCGCGATAGCCGTGCCGCTCAGGTCGATGCGGAGCTCTCGGCATTCCGCAAGATCCTTCTCGACACCACGCCGGCTGCTTCGGGTATAAGGACCGAACCGGAAATAGAAGAAATTCTTGAACCGTTCGCGGAATGGGAATTTTTGGGGCGCCACGACAAGCGCGCCTTGCTCGCGATGCTGTGTCCGGAGATTCGAATCGAGCGATACATCATTAAGTCTTTGATGTTAAACCTAGTTGCACAGGGTTGTAACGAGGTCAGTCAAAATCCAGCGGCTGCCGCATTACTTCCAGAACATTGCGCTGAAATTCCGGCAATTCATCAAGGAAGAGCACGCCATTGTGCCCCAGGGACACCTCGCCGGGCCTCGGCACGGCTCCGCCGCCGATGAGCCCAGCATCGCTGATGGTGTGGTGCGGCGAGCGGAAGGGCCGCGTGCCCACCAGGCCGCGGGCATCTTCCAGAACTCCGGCGACGCTGTGGATGCGCGTGGTTTCGATGGCTTCATCCAGCGACATGGGCGGCAAAATTGTGGGGATGCGTTTGGCGAGCATGGTCTTGCCCGCTCCGGGCGGTCCGATGAACAAAATGTTATGACCGCCCGCGCAAGCGACCTCCAGAGCGCGCTTCGCGGCCTGCTGGCCATGGACGTCTCGCAAGTCGACGGCGTATTGCGCCGCTTCGGTGAGCAACTGGTGCGCATCGACGCGCACCGGCTGAAACGATTCCGGCGAATTCACCAGATCGACCGCTTGGGGGAGCGACTTCAGGCCGAAGACGTCCACGCCCTCCACAACCGCGGCTTCGCGCGCGTTTGCCTCGGGAACGGCCACTGATTTCAATCCGACTTCGCGGGCGGCCAGCGCCGCTGACAGTGCTCCTCGCACCGGTCGCACGCTGCCGTCGAGCGAGAGCTCGCCGAGGAACATGCACTGGTCCAGCATTTTGCCGAAGAAATGTCCCATGCAGCCGGTCAGCCCCAGCGCCATCGGCAAATCGAAGGCAGAGCCTTCCTTGCGGACATCGGCGGGCGCCAGGTTAATCGTGACGCCCTGCCCATGGGGGAACTCAAAACCGCAGTTCCGCAGCGCGGATTTGATGCGCTCGCGGCTCTCTTTGACCGCATTATCCGGCAGGCCGACGACGTTGAAGTCGGTCATGCGCGCGGAGCCTACGTCGACCTCCACTTCAACGAGGTAAGCGTCGATGCCGTAGACGGAAGCGCTGAGCGTTTTGAAGAGCATAAGAGAGGGAAGCGGGCGAAACGCAGAGCGCAGCATAAACCAATGCGCAACGATACGCCAGAGGTAACAATCCCGCAGGAGTATCGCTGGCACACAGCAGGCCCCTACGGTTCTTTACAGTCATCGACGCAGACACGTATATTGGCTTATCGGCTTTGTGCACGTACTCCTTCCCGCGTGAGGTTGGCCAATGATTGGCTGGATTATTTTGATCGCGCTGGTCCTGATCATTGTTTTCTTGATCGGGATGTACAACAGCCTGGTGCGCCTCAAGGTCACCTGCGACAACGCCTGGGCTGACATCGATGTGCAGCTCAAGCGGCGCTACGACTTGATCCCTAACTTGGTGGAAACGGTCAAAGGGTACGCAGGGCACGAAAAAGGCACGCTGGAGGCGGTGATCAACGCGCGCAATCGCGCCATGACCGCGACCAGCCCCGGCGACAAGGCGCAAGCGGAGAACATGCTTTCCGGCGCGCTGAAGAGTTTGTTTGCACTTTCCGAAGCGTATCCGCAGCTTCGAGCTATTGAGAGCTTCACGTCGCTGCAGAACTCACTGACCCAGATCGAAGACACCGTACAGAATGCGCGGCGCTATTACAACGCCGTGGTCCGGGACCTGAACACCAAGATTCAGCAATTCCCTTCGAATATCTTCGCCAACATGCTCGGATTCAAGCAGCGCGAGTTCTTCGAAGTCTCTGCGCCTGCGGAACGCGAAGCACCCAAAGTCAGCTTTAGCGCGCCAACGGCATGAGGCGGGAGCCGCACACGGAATGACGCGCGTGCGTTGCGTTGCCATCCGCTCGCTCTCCGCAATCACTCTAGTTTGTGCTTTTGTTTTCCCTGCAGCTTCGGCTCTCAGCACCCGCGAGCTGCGCATCGAAAACTTCCAGTCCGAAACGATCGTCCTGTCGGACGGCACGATCGATGTCACCGAGAGTATTCAAGCGCATTTTATCGGCGGGCCCTGGCACGGGCTTTATCGAACGATCCCGGTTGAATACGTTACGCCTCAGGGGCTGAATTACTCGCTGTTTCTCGATGTTAAGCGCGTGGTCGACGTGAGCGGCCGCGCTCTCAAGTACGAGACCAGCCGCGAGCGCCATTACCGTAAGCTCAAGATTTATGTTCCGGATGCCGACAATTCCACACAGAACATTTCCATAGAATATTCGGTTTCCGATGCGCTTCGTTTTTTCGAGGACCACGACGAGCTCTATTGGAACGTGACCGGCGATGGATGGGACATTCCCATTCAGTCCGCCAGTGCGCACATCATCCTTCCTGAGGGCACCACGAATATTCGCGCTAATGTGTTTACCGGCGCCTACCGCTCGCGTGCACAAAATGCGGACGTGGACATCGCCGGAAATGGCGTCGAAGTCCGTACGCGCGAGCCGCTGCGTTTGCACGAAGGACTGACCGTCGCCGTCGCGTTCGACAAAGGGTTCGTTCACGAGCCGACCGCGGCGAGCAAAGTTGTCCTATTCTTCCGCAGCAATTGGCCGCTCGGCATTCCCATCGCGGCATTTGCAGTGATGTTTTATTTGTGGTGGACGCGCGGCCGCGACCCGCGCCTTCGGCCGATCGCCGCGCAATATGAGCCGCCGGACCAACTCACGCCCGGAGAAGTGGGCACGCTCGTGGATAACTCCGCGGACATGCGCGACATCACGGCATCCATTGTCGACCTGGCCGTGCGCGGCTACATCGCCATCGAGGAGCACGAGAAGGATCGCATGCTCGGCCTGATGCACGACAAGGATTACAACTTTATCGTGCAAAAAGATCGCGCGGAATGGTCGAAGCTGAAGCCCCACGAACAAACCCTACTCGAGGGTCTGTTTACTACCGGAGCGGTGGGCGAATCCGTTTCGATGTCCAGCCTGGAAAATCACTTCTACACAAACTTGCCCAACATCAAGAGCAACATCTTCGCTTCGCTAATGGCGGACGGGTACTACAGCAGGCGCCCGGACAGCGTACGTTCCGCATATATCGCCGCGGGCTTCATCGGCGGCCTTCTCCTCGTATTTGGAGGAGTCAAAATCGCCTCCGACCGGGGCATGGCTCCGCTCGCTTTCATCATCGCCGGACTCCTGACAGGTGTGATCGTTTGCGCGTTTGGCTGGTTCATGCCCGCGCATACCGAGCAGGGAACGCGAGCCTTGGAAGGCGTGCTGGGCTTTGAAGATTTCCTCATTCACGTCGAATCGGAACGCTTCAACCGCATGATCAAGACGCCCGAAATGTTCGAGAAGTTCTTACCGTTCGCAATGGCGCTTGGCGTCGAGAAAAATTGGAGCCGCGCCTTCCAGGGAATCCTGACTCAGCCGCCGCAGTGGTACCGCGGCTCCTCGTACGGCCCCAACTTCTATCCCATGATGTTCACTAATGATCTGAGCTCGATGTCTTCCCGCGCCAGCAGCGTGATGGCCTCCGCGCCGCGTAGCTCGGGCGGCTCCGGCTTCTCGGGTGGTGGGGGCTCCGGTGGTGGATTCGGCGGCGGCGGTGGTGGCGGCTTCTAGGCTGCGGTAGTGATGCTGGCGATCTTGCGGCTTAAGGGCCCGGGGGACAGGGCTGCTCGATTTGAGAGGCAAACCCGTAAAACTTCAGCACATCCTGCACTGCGACAATCCCCTCCAATTTGTGCACGTCCGCGCGGCTGACCACCGGCAGCGCATCCACACCCGCCGCTCCCATGCGTTCCAGCGCGACGGTGAGCGAGTGATCCGCATGCAGATGCGGAAACTCCCGCCTTTCGATCAAGTCAATTAGCTTGGTGTTCGAAAGCCCGTCAGCGCCAGCCTTTTTCAACGCAGCCAGGGTTACAATGCCGATGACACCTCGTTGATCCGTCACCGGCCAGGCTCGCAGTGCGCTGGCGGACACCTTCTCAAAGGCTTCTTGCGTCGTCATTTCTGCCTTCAGTATTTCGTTCGGCGGACGCATGGCGTGAATCACGCGCCGCTGGCCGGAACTGTCGCGGGATTCCGCGGTCGGCAAGTGAATGCCGTCCTGGGAGGCAAGGACTTCGTAGATGGGCTGGGGTTGCAAGCGCGAGGAAATGAAGAAGCTGACCAGATTGGAGATCATCAGCGGAACGATCACGGCGTAATCTCGGGTCGTCTCGAAGATCATGACCACGGAGGTCATCGGCGCCCGCACAATGCCCGCGAACGCGGTCCCCATACCGACCAGCGCGTAGGCGCCCGCGGTAGCCACATGTCCAGGGAAAACATTGTGCGCGACCGTGCCGACTGCTCCACCTAGCATCGCTCCCAGGAACAACGCCGGTCCGAAGATGCCGCCCGCGTTTCCGGAAGCGTAGCTGATGATCACCGCAAAGAACTTGAGGACCAACAGCAGCACCATCAATCGCAGAACCATCCCGCCGTTCAGCACCTGCCCGACGTAGCTGTAGCCCACGCCCAGAATCTGCGGCACGAACCAACCCATGATGCCCACCGCCACTCCGCCAACGGCCGGCTGGAACCACATTGTTTTTCGAGGCAGCCGCATAAAGCGCTCTCGGAGCCTGAGCAGCAGTTTCGTAAACGCGACGGACAACAAGCCGCCGAGCAGTCCAAGGACTGCATAGATCAAGAACTCCGCCGGGCTGACCAATTGATACTGCGGAACCTTGAACAGAGGATCGTTGCCCAGCAGCAATCTCAGCATGGCCCAGGAAGTCGCCGAAGCCAGCACCACGGAGCCCAGCACCGGAGCGTGCAGGTCTCCAACAACTTCTTCCAACGCAAACAGCACTGCCGCCAGCGGCGTATTGAAGGCCGCGGCGACAGCCGCCGCCGCGCCCACGGGGATTAGCGCCTTTATCTTTTCAGGGCTGAGCCCGAGCGCGCGCCCCAGCAGCGACGCGATGCCCGCGCCCACTTGAACTGACGGACCTTCGCGCCCGAGTGGGATGCCGCTGGCAAGCGTCGCCGAGGTGCAGAAAAACTTTCCGAGCACGGTGCGCAGAGAAATGATCCCCCCGCGCGCGAACAGGGCCGCTTTCGTTTGCGGCACGCCGCTACCGCGCGCATCTGGAAAATATTTGAAGAGCAGAAATCCCATGGACAGCGAGCCTACAATGGGAACAACCAGGCGCCGCCAAGCCGGAGCTACAGCCGCATCGATCCGTGCGCCAAATCGCTCGGTCAACACGATGAACGCCACAACCGTCGCGCCAACGAGCGCACCGATCAGCAGCGTCACCAGCAGAAACACTTGCTCTTCGCGCTGCTTGAGCAGCGCGGCCCACCGTTGCGATGGCGCCCACCACCGTCTCGCACTTGTTTGCTCCGGCTTCGCCGCCATCGCCTCTCTATCCACGCTTTTCTCGTTTCGACGAACGTTTCTTGTCATCCAACGGTGGAGTCTTTTCGAGCAATTTTTCGATGGCGCGAACCAACTCACGCCCGTTGGAGCGCAATTCACCGATGCGATGCCGCACTACTTGTTCCAGCAGGCGCTCCCCGCGGGGAAGCAACGACACCAACACGCGTCGCCGGTCATCGCGCCCCCGCGTACGACGCACATAGCCGTGCGTTGCCAGACGGTCGATCAATTCCACTGCGCTGTGATGTTTTAAGGCCAGCCGCTCCGCTAAGGTCCGGATGGTCGCTTCTTCGCCAGCGGGCAGTCCTCGAATCGTAAGCAACAGGAGATACTGCTGAGGCTCCAGGCCCGCGGCCTGCGCCACGGCATCTCCTTCATGCAAGAAATGCCGAATGCGATAGCGCAGCTCAGCCAGGGCCCGGTACTCGTCAGTGTTGATCTCCGCCGTCACGCATTTAGTATATCGTACTGCGATACAGTTGGCTCTCTCTGGCCGGGTCTGGGATCCCAAGTTATAATCCCGCGGATTCTGCTGTATTGTGGTCCAGCGAATGAGACGGCATGGCATGCTGCAGCGCTTCCGCTCAGGTTCCCGGCTGCTCGCCGCGCTTGCGCTATTTGGCGGCGGTTGCGCTGACATGCAAGACACTGAGGCGGCGAGGCTCATTCCTGCGGCTGGAAATCCTCAGAAAACCGGACAAATCCCGGTTTTGAACGTGAAATTGGTCCGAACGTATCCTCATGACCCGCACGCCTTCACGCAGGGATTGGAGTATTACGGCGGGTACCTGTACGAAAGCACCGGGATCGCCGGCCAATCGACTCTCCGCAAGGTCGCGCTGGAGACCGGAGAAGTCCTCCAGAAAGTCAGTCTTCCGTCGCAATACTTCGGCGAGGGACTGACGATTTTTCGCGGAAAGATCTACCAGCTAACGTGGCTGTCGAAAAAAGGGTTTGTCTATGACCTTCGCAGCTTCCGCCAAGTTGGGGAATTTCCGTACGACACCGAAGGTTGGGGCCTCACGCACGATGACCGGTCGCTGATCATGAGTGACGGCACGAACAAGATCCGGTACATCCATCCAGTTTCGTTTGGCGTGACACGCACGATCGAACTGTATACAGGTGGTGAGGGTGTCGTGAATTTGAATGAGCTGGAGTACGTCAAGGGCGAAATCTTCGCCAATATTTGGCACTCCCCGCGGATCGCTCGCATCGACGCGAGCTCTGGGCAGGTACTCGCCTGGATTGATCTCACTTCAATCGTATCGAAGGAACATCACAGCGACGAAGCCGTATTGAATGGGATCGCCTATGACAAAGCCGGAGACAGGTTATTCGTTACGGGCAAGAACTGGTCGAAGTTGTTTGAGATCAAGGTGGAAGGCGGTCCCCATTAGAGTGGGATCGATATTCTGCCGGCGCTGGCTTAAGTGAAGGCTGAACTAAAGCGCTTTGCGGAACGCCTTCTGCGTCTTGTAATGCTCGTAGCCGTTCCGTTCATAAAATACATGCGCCCGCGCACGGATCACGTTCGATCGTACGTTCATCGCTTGGCCGCCATGCCTTCGCGCCCACTCCTCGGCGGCTTCCAGGAGCTTCGCGCCGGCTCCCGCGCTGCGCTGCCCTTCCGCAACAATCAGCCCGTTCACTTCGGCTCGGATATCGCTTTCCAGCAGGTGAGATACGCTCACGTGCAGCCAACCGACCAGTCCCGTGGCCGCGTCGGGGGACTCCGCGACAAACACCGCATGTTTTGAGGCTGGCTTCAACTGCCGCAGTCTCGTGGCAATCTGGGCCGGCGTAGCCGGATATCCCAGCTCACCGGAGAGCTGTGCGATCCGCTCGGCATCGCTGCGCCGTGCCTTCCGAATTCTTATGCTTGTGCGATCCACAATGCGAACCCGATTCTAGAACGCTTTATCACTATCGAGGAGAATTGTGACTGGGCCTTCATTGACCAACTCCACCGACATCGTGGCCTGAAAAATTCCCGTAGCCACGGTAACGCCAAGTCCGCGCAGGGCCGCATTGAATGCTTCATACAACGCGGCCGCTTGCTCCGGCGGCGCCGCGGAAATGAAGCTCGGGCGGCGCTGGCCGCGCGCGTCGCCGTACAGCGTGAATTGCGAAACTACCAGCGCTCCGCCTTTCACGTCCAGCAGGGAGCGGTTCATTTTCCCCTGATCATCCTCGAAGATGCGCAGGTTCGCGACCTTCTCAGCCATCGATGCGGCCACCTCAGGAGAATCTTCCCGGCCCACGCCAAGCAAAATCACTAACCCAGCGCCGATTTCTCCGGCGACCCGCTCTTCGACCGTTACACGCGCGCGACTAACCCTCTGCACCACAGCTCGCATAGATTCAATCGTTGTCGCCCGTTGCCACAACAAACAAGAGCTGTCATCCTGAACCCGCCCGCTGAGGATGGGCGAAGGACCCCAACCCCAGAAGCTTGCCTGCCGTACCTACTGATCGGCTCTTTTCTCTTTCGCGGGCTTGCGCGGCAGCAGGTCCGGCAATTGCGCCACATTGTACGCAAACACCGCCAGCACTTGCGCGCCTTCGGTCAAGTCGTCCCAGCGCACATGCTCCAGTCTATCCGCCTGCGAGTGATGCATTTTGTCGTAGTCGGCGACGTCCTGCACGCACCAGAATCCCGGTACGCCTGCTTCATCGAATGGTACGTGGTCGGACCCGCCCTCCCGCCGCAGGCTCGGCTCGACCAATCCGATGCTCTCTGCCTTAGCGAGCGGATATAGCGCATGGTCAATTGTCTCGCGCACGCCATAATTTCCCATCAATCCGATGGTCAGTACTTTGCCCGTCCCCGAATCGTGCACCAGCACTCCGGAAATCTTCGGGAGCTCGTCTTTGTGCGCCTTCACATAAGCGCGCGAGCCGTTCAAACCCTGCTCTTCGCCGGTGAAAAGCACAAACCGGATCGTGCGCTTCGGCTTCACGCCAACTTTCTGCAGGGCCCGCGCGGCGGCAAGCACCGCCATCGATCCTGTTCCATTGTCTGTGGCGCCGGTGCCCAGATCCCAGGAATCCAGGTGCGCGCCAATGATCACAAACTCGTCGGGTTTCTCCGTGCCGCGAATCTCCGCCACGGTGTTGTACACCTGCACCGGCTTCCCACTGAAGCTTCCCTCGATGCTTACCTCTGCCTCCGCGCGCCCCTCCTCCTGCAAATGCCACAACTGCTCGTAATTTTCGCGAACCGCATATGCCACCGGGACTTGCGCGGCTTGGTAGTCACGAGACTGCACGGACATGTTCAGCAGCCCAAACTCCTTCTCCGAAGCGATCAACACTGCGTTGACCTTCTCCTCGGCGAACATTTTCATGGCCGCCAGCCGCGCCTGCCGGTAAGCCGCCGGGTCGATGGGCATTTCATTTACGGGATGCATCAGTGGAATCGTGCCCTTGTCCCAGGGAGTCACCAACGGGAACTCCGGGGCTTCCATCTTTCGCGGCCGCCCCAACAGGACAATCGCCCCCTTTAGCTTCCCTTTGTATTGCTCAAGGTCTTCAACTTTTTCAAATGTCACGCCAACAACCGGTCCCCGCACCGCGCCGTTCGTACTCGGCGACCATCCTGCTGCAGCCAGCGTCAACGTCTGCTCGTTCGGAAGAATCAGCCGGCCGGTCGCTGGTCCGCGCGTCCAGCTATTCGCGATTGTCCAGTCTTCAAGGTGTACGTTCGAAAGACCCGCCGCCTTAAACTGCTCCGTGGTCCAGTGGCTTGCCTGGTCCAGTTTCGCCGAACCTGTGAGGCGCGGACCGATATGCTCCGTCAGATACGTCAGGTCCGCCTTCAAGGCCGGCTCATCGGATTTGACCTGCTCCAGAATTTTGGTGTCCACTTCCGCAATTGGATCGGGCTTTGGCGCTTCCTGACTCTTCGCATCCTTGGCAGGGTTATAGGGCAGGGGCCGCCGTGGTAGCAGATCCGCAAGGTTTGCCGTGTTGTAGGCCCATGCGGCCAACACCTCCGCCCCCTGATTCAGATCGTCTTTCCAAACTTTGTCGAACGTGTCCGACTGGCTGTGGTGCGTCAAGTTGTATTCCGCGCGTTCCTGGATGCAGAAAAATCCCGGCACGCCAACTTCGTCGAAGGAAAGATGATCGGTTCCGAAGGAACGCGCAATGCGCGGCTCGAGCAATTTCAATTCGTGCAGCGGCGCGAGAACCTGGTCCACCAACTCGCGGTCCTGATAATTGTCGTGCAGCCCCAGTGTGAGAACCCGGCCTGTTCCGGTGTCGTGTACGAGAACGGCCGAAATTTTATCCAGGTCTTCCCTGTGCGCCTTCACATACTCCTGTGAGCCGTAAAGCCCTTGCTCTTCTCCCGAGAACAGCACAAACCGGATCGTCCGCTTGGGTTTCAAGTTTAGCTTGGCCAGCGCGCGCGCTGCTTCCAGCACCGCCATCGAGCCCGTTCCATTGTCGGTCGAGCCCGTGCCCAGGTCCCACGAATCGAGATGCGCCCCGATGATCACCACTTCGTCCGGCTTGTCCGACCCGCGAATCTCCGCCACCGTGTTGTACACCTCCATCGGCTGCTCGCCGATGGTGTTCGTCATTTCCATCTCCACCTGTACTCGTGCGATAGTCTTCTCCGGTAATGAACGCCGTTGGGATCGGCCCAATGCCGTAGCGAGCGAGGCTCGCGTCCGTCATGTTCAGCAAGCCGTGCGGCTTGTTCGAATCCCGCAAAACCCCCGCGACACCTTCCTGTTTCCAGAATTCGGTCCGTTCTTTTGCCGCCTTCAGGAAAGCTGCGTACGGATCCTCCAGCGGCGCTTCTCCAATACGCGGCGGAGGCTGCTGCATCGGCCGACTCATCGGCGCGTGGGGATCTTCCGGCTTCGGCGGTGAAAGGCTCGCCGGCTCCTGGTAAATGACAATCGCGCTCTTCAGCTTCCCGTGAAACTTCGGGAAATCCTTTTTCTCCTTCGCATCGAAGTACACCACCGGCCCTGTAATAGCTCCAGGCGTGCTTGGTGACCAGCCCGCCGACGCGATTGTCAGTGCGTGTTCCGTGGGGCTCACAATGCGCGCGCTCGCCCTCCCGCGTGTCCACGAATGCTCGATCGTCCAGCCCTCCAGATGAGCATTCACCGCGCCATATTTCGCGAACATATCCCGCGTCCACTCGTTCGCCTGCTTGAGCTGCGGCGACCCCGTCAGCCGCGCCCCGATGCTGTCCGAGAGGTGCTCGAGATTCGCCGCCGCCTCGCTGTGCTCGCGAATCTCGCTGAGAATCTGGGCATCCGCCGCCGCAAATGGATTCTTCTCCTCGCCGCCTGGCTTAGCCAAGCCCCCGCGCACCGCCACCAACACCAAAACGACGCCGCACACTAGTACGCTGAACCGACGCAAGGTCATTCGTTTCCCTCGAAGTAAATCTGGATATTTGCTACGGATCCCACCACGCGGCAGTGAGCTCCCGCCATCTCCCAATCGCCTCTTAGACGTGCGCAAGCCCGTTAGCCGTTTCGCACCTGTTTGCGCCGCTTGCGTTGTTTCCGCGAATGCGGCGCGGGCTGGCATTTCGGACAGAAATAGCTGCTACGACCTGCAACAATCACCCTCTGGATCGCCGTCCGACATCGGTAACAGCGCTTCCCTTCGCGTCCGTATGCCCGATGGTGCCGCTGATATTCTCCCGGCTGGCCCTCGGCGTCAAGAAAATCGGAAATGGACGATCCGCGCGCCAAAATCGCCTTCCGCAAGACGTCCTGCAGCACCCGCCGCAGCGTCAGCGTCTGCTTTGTGCTCAGCTCCGTTGCCCGCCGCAGCGGATGGATCTTCGCCCGCCACAAACTTTCGTCCGCATAAATGTTGCCCACGCCGCGCAATACGCTCTGATCCAGCAGCAGCGATTTAATCTGGGCGTTTCGCGAACGAATGCGCGACGCAAACTCTTCAGCACTCACCAACAGCGGATCAGCCCCAAACGCCGTCAATTCCTCAGCCAGCAGCGCCCCGGTAAGGTACGCCATGCGCCCAAACCGACGGGGGTCCGTATAGCGCAGCTCTCGTCCATCGTCGAGCCCGAACCACACATGCGTGTGTTTTGCGGAAGGCTGCGCCGCCGCAAACGGCGCAAGCTGCCCGGTCATTCCCAAGTGCACCAGCAGCGAAGCCGCTTCCGAATCTCCATTCTCCGGATCCCCGACACCATTCCCACGCCCTGAAAGCCGCAGCAACATGAATTTCCCATATCGCTCCACCGCCTCGATTTGTCTTCCAGGAACGTGCTGCTCGATCGCGACAGGATCGTCAATGAAATCCGTCTTCCCCATCCTTACCGACACAATTCGCCGCCCCACGACGGACTTTTGCAGTCCCCGCGCGACTGTCTCAACTTCAGGAAGCTCCGGCATAAATCGCACCAAAATCGTTGGGGCGCAGCACACCGCTGCGCCCC
>WNFL01411845.1_pt1 | contig 12695 bp, 9 predicted proteins | sample 5400361 | NCBI WGS metagenome assembly WNFL01 (sample SAMN13153351, study PRJNA577476) | soil metagenome | isolation source: 40 cm soil on Douglas fir-dominated hillslope | place: USA:California | collected 2013-09-17
TATGAGGCGGGCATCAAAGGCGCCGCGATGAACGGGCGCTTGAATTACGACTTCGACGTATTCGACGTCGAATGGAAGGACATCCAACTGATCGCGGCCATCAACGGCCTTTACGGAGTCACCAATGGCGGGACGGCTCGAAGCCGTGGCGTCGAAGGCGCCGTCAGCTATGCCCCTGTTCACGGACTGTCTCTGAGCGCCAACGGTGCATACACCGATGCCCGCCTCACGCAGGACACGCCGGCGAGCGTGAACGGCCACGCGGGCGATCGATTGCCCGAGTCGCCGTTTTTCTCGAGTACGCTCAGCGCTTCTTACGAGCACCCCTTAAGCTCGGCGATCGTCGGTTTCGGCGGCGTCGATTGGCATTATACGGGGAACCGGCTCTCCGAGTTCGTGGTGGGCGCGCCCCGGCAAACCCTGCCCAACTACTCCATGGTCGATGTGCGCGCGGGTGTCAGAGTGAAGGCCTATGAGCTGACGCTCTATGTCAAGAATGCGGGTGACGCGCGCGCGATCAGCGAAGTGTCGGCGGAGACGGCCAACGGCATCAACGCGTACAGCGCTTCCGTGATGACACCCCGAACGGTCGGGCTCACGTTGTCCGGCAAGTACTAGCCGCCCCGAGAAGAGTGCATATCATGATGACCAAGGTGGCGTCTGTTGTGGTGGTTTGCGGTCTGGCGGTGATGTGTTCTGTCGCGATCTGCGATGCACAGCCGGCGACTTCTTCGGATTTGATGCTCGCACGATACCAACGCGCGTCCGAAATCCAGGCCGCCAACGCCCACCGCTGGATTCTCAATGCGAATGTAGTGCCCCATTGGATTCCGGGTCGCGACCAGTTCTGGTACAAGCAGGAGTTAGCCGAGGGCCACCGATTCACGCTCGTCGATGCGGCGACGGGCGCAAAGGCAGCGGCCTTCGACCATGCCCGCCTCGCAAAGGCGCTCGGTGAAAGGACGGGGAAGTCCTACGAGCCCAACGCGTTGCCGCTCTACAACGTCACCATTGACGCAGACGCGGTCGTCCGTTTCACCATCTTGGGCAAGGCGTGGCGCTTCGATCGCGCCGAAGCGCTTTCCGAGGACGCCGCTCCCCGCGGAAACTATGCGCTGTCCCCGGACGGGAAACTGGGTGTCTTCTCGAAGGACGCCAACCTATGGGCTCAAGACATGAAGACGGGGGCACAGACCCAACTCACCTTCGACGGCGAAACCTACTATGCCTACGGCACTCCGCCGGCGGCGCGCACGTCATCCTCGCCCACGCCCTACGTCGTGTGGTCTCCTGACTCGACGCGGATCTTCACGGCGCAAACGGATGACCGAAAAGTCCTTGACCTACCGCTGATCGATTTTGCGCCCCAAGACGGCGTTCGGCCCACGGTCTTCCACACCAGGGCCGCCCTGCCAGGGAGACCGGAATACCACGACGTTCCGGCTCCTCATCATCGATGTCTTCACGGGTTATCAGACCGCGATCCACTATCCGCCCGTTCCCGCCGTGCGGATGAACGACTCGCCCATGGAAGGCAACCGGATTTGGTGGGGCGCCGACTCGAAGGTTGCCTATTTCGTCGACGTCGAGCGCGGCGAGAAAATCGTCCACGTGGCCGCGGTCGATGCGGGCTCGGGCGACGTGCGCGAGCTCTTCTCCGAGAAGAGCAACACCTATGTCGAGCTGGGCTCCGATGTATATGAGGCCACCTCGATCCGTCCACTGCCGAAATCGAACGAGCTCATCTGGTATTCCGAGCGGTCAGGCTGGGCGCATCTGTATCTTTACAGCCTCGCGACGGGCAAATTGATCCGGCCGTTGACCAACGGCAATTGGCTGGTGCGTAACATTCTGGGAGTCGATGAACATCGCCGCGAGGTCTACGTCAGCGTCGCCGGGCGGACGCCGCGAAAGAACCTGTACTACCGGGAGATCACCAAGGTCAACCTGGACACCGGCGTGATGAAGGCTTTGAGTTCGAGCGATGAGGATCATGAAGTCCTCGAAGAAGGCGGTATCAGCAACGCGGAGGCCGATCTGGAAGTCACCGCGGGCGCCGACCCTAAGAGCCTGGTGGGATTCGCGCCCTCGGGCAATTATTTTGTCGAGACCGTGACCACGGCTAGCATGCCCGCGAAGACCGTCTTGCGCGATCGCGAAGGGAAGCTCATTGCGACCGTCGAAGCCGGTGACGCGTCGCGAGTGCCGCGGTTCTGGCGATGGCCCCAGACGGTGTCCTTAACCGCCGCCGATGGCAAGACGGAGATCAACGGTCTCGTGTTCAAGCCATCCGACTACGATCCCGCCAAGAAATATCCGGTCATTGACTACATCTACGGCGGCCCCCAGACCGCCTATGTGCCCACGGGCTTCGCGCACGGCGCGTATCTCGAAGCCGCTTCGCTGGCAGAGCTGGGATTCGTGACCGTGATCATCGACGGGCGCGGAAACGCGCAGCGCAGCCGCGCCTTTCACACCGCGTCCTACGGAAACGTGGAAACGGCGAGCAATCTTGAGGATCACATCGCCGGGATTCGCCAGTTGTCCGCTGGCGATCCTGCGATCAACGGCTCGCAGGTGGGGATCATCGGCTTCTCGGCGGGCGGATACATGGCCGCGGGTGCGATGCTACGCCACCCCGACTTCTTCAAGGTAGGTATCGCCGCCGGCGGAAATCACGACCAACGCTTGTTCTGGAGCACCTGGGGCGAACGCTACGAAGGGTACCCTGTCGGCGAGAACTACAAGCAGCAAGCCAATGTGACCTATGCCAACAATCTCAAAGGTAAGCTTCTGCTGATCCACGGCCTTCTGGACATCGGCGTCCACCCTGCAGCGCTATTCCAGCTCGAGCAAGCCCTCATCGACCACAACAAGGATTTCGATCTTCTGTTGTTCCCACGTTCGCACCACGATTTTCCTGGATACGGGACACGCCGAACTTGGGATTATTTTGTAACCAATCTTGCAGGCGAGAGCACCCCACATGAGTTTTTGCTGAAGTCGAACTTGGACTACGAACTCGAGAAGTACGCGGCCATGGGGGTCGATCTGAATTTTGAAAAGAAGGAAAAAGCGAAGCAATGAGCGAGAGCTGCGCCGCTTCCAAGTCCGATGGCGCGGATCGATGGTCCCGCCGAGGCATGATATCCGGGCTTACGGCACTCGGAATCGCTCTGCTCTGCAGCGCTTCTGAGACGGCACGGGCCCGCAAACACCAACTTTCCGCGGCTGTGATTGATACCGTACTGGGTCCGATCGGGATCTTGCTGGAGCTAGGCCGCGCGCCCTTGTCCGCCGGCGATTTCCTCAAGTACGTTGATCGTGGCCTATACGCCGGCGGCGCATTCTATAGGACTGTCCGGCCCGACGACGACCTGAAGCCGATCAAGATCGAAGTCGTACAAGGCGGATTGACCGACGACAGCAGGTTTCTGGCCCCCATCGCTCACGAGCCGACGAATCTCACCGGACTTCGGCACCGCAACGGGGCGATTTCGATCGCGCGGGACGCGGTAGGCACGGGAACGGCCGGCGCCTTCTTTATATGTATCGGCGATCAACCGGAGCTGGACTTCGGAGGCAGGCGCAACCTCGACGGCCAGGGCTTCGCCGCCTTCGGCCACGTGACAAGCGGAATGGAATTGATCCGCGAAATGGGGGCATTGAAAACCCAAGGACCTCCAGGGTCTTCCGAGGGGGAATTGATTGCCTCCCCAGTCCAAATTTTGGGCGCGCGTCGGGTGTGAAGTCGCCATCGCTTGAGGCATTACTGAATCCGAATCATGAACATGCGTCTACCGAGCATTCGCATTACCGGCCCGGCCTTCATCGAAGGCCGGGGCATTTCTGCACTCGCTTTTCCATTAATCGGTATGAGGCAGTTGTTTCATGAATTCTCCGCAAGCCTATTCGAGTCCGGCAAGATTCGCCAGGCGCCATGCATCGTGAATGCGAACTGGCATCGACTGGATTGAGCGTGATTGCGTGGCGGCAGAGTTAGCCATCGTTATTTTTTCCGCTCAGGACGTCCACCTCCGCTTGCATCCTCCGTTCATTAGGCCGATCGCCGAATGATGATTTGGGCCGTTGGTAAATGAGAGATCTAGACACGCGGATTTTCAGACCGCGTCGAAGAGAATCACGCCGCGGCCCTCGCGGCCCTGACTCAGGTCCGCGAAAGCCTGCGGCGCCTTGTCGATCGAGTAGGTGCGTGTAATCAGTTCGTCGAGCTTCAGCCGGCCGCCGCGGTACAGCCCGATCAAGCGCGGAAAATCCTGGCTCGGCCGCGCCGATCCGTAGTAGCTGCCGGTCAACGTCTTCTCGCTGAGCGCGACCTGTTGAGCATTGAGGGTGATCCGATCCGCGGCATGGGCGATACCCACGATCACGGCGGTCCCCCCGCGGCGCAGGACCCCCCACGCTTGTTCCGCGATCTTGCCCAGTCCCACGCAGTCGAAGGCGTAGTCCGCGCCGCCGCCGGTCAGCTTGTATAGCGCCTTGCCGACGTTCTCCTCGCCGGTGACGTTGAACGTATGGGTTGCGCCGAAGATTTTCGCCAATTCGAGCTTCGGATCGCCGGTGTCGACCGCGACGATCATTCCGGCCCCGGCGATGGCGCAGCCCTGAATGGCATTGAGTCCGACGCCGCCGCAGCCGAAGACCACGGCCACCGAGCCCGCTTCCACGCGCGCGGTATTGACCGCCGCCCCCACGCCCGTCATGACCCCGCAGCCGATCAGCGCGGCGCGATCCAGCGGCATTTGTTTGTCGATCTTCACCAAGTTGTCGCTGTGCACGGTGGCGAATTCGGCCATGACGCCGCAGCCGCAGAAGACGTTGAGCGCCCGTCCGGCCGAGTCGCGCGTGCGCACGGTGCCGTCCGGCAAGGTGTACAAGGCCTTGAGCGACTGCACGCACAGTTGCGGGCGGCCGGTCTGGCAGTAGTGGCAGCGGCCGCACATGCTGACGAAGGAGCTGACCACATGATCGCCGACCGCATAGCGGCCCACCCCCTCGCCGACGGCGGTGACCACGCCCGCCCCTTCATGTCCGAGCACCAAGGGCAAGGGGTAGGATATCGTTCCGTTGGTGGCCGAGAGGTCGCTGTGACAGACGCCGCACGCGGCCAGCCGGATGGTCACTTCGCCGTGATGCGGCGCCTCGACGTCGATTTCCTCGACCGCGACCGGCTCGCCGGTTTCGCGCGCCACGACTGCTTTGGCTCTTTGACCCATGCTGCCGGGCGAAGTCTTCAGCGGACGCGAGTGAGCGCAGCGAAACGCTGCAGATGGGTGTCGCTGTCGCCGAACATCAGTTGAGCGGCAGTGAGCCGTTTGAACCAATGGCTGACTTTCAACTCGTCGGTCATGCCCATGCCGCCGTGCAGTTGCACCGCCTGCTGTCCGACGAATCGTCCAGCCTGACCAATCACCGCCTTGGCCGCGGACAGGGCCCGCCGTCGCTCGCCGACATCCTGATCGGTACAGCGCAGAGCAGCCAGGTAAGTCATCGAACGGGCCTGTTCGAGGTGAATCAGCATGTCGGCGATGCGATGCTGTAAGGCCTGGAAACGGCCGATGGGGTGGCCGAATTGCTGGCGCTGGCGCACATAATCGACGGTTGCATCCACCAACGCCTGCATGACCCCTACCGCGTCGGCGCACAACGCCGCGAGACCGATGTCGAGGGCGGCCTCCACGGCAGCCAGCGCGTCGCCATCGGGTCCTAGGCGGTTGGTCACCGGCACCTCGACATTCTGCAGGTAAACATCCGCGGCCCGTTGGCCGTCGACGATGGGATAGGCATCGAGTACCACGCCAGGTGCCGCGCGCGGCACGAGGAACAGGGATACACCGGGAGCATCGCCCGCCTCCCCGGCAGTACGCGCGGTGACGAGCAGCATATCGGCCGCGCCGGCATGCATGACCACACCCTTGTGTCCGTCGAGCCGATAGCTCTCGCCGACGCGCCGCGCGCGCGTGGTCACCCACTGGCTTTCGAAGCGCGCGTCGCTCTCGAAATGCGCGAGCACGGCAATCTTCTCGCCCGCGCCCATGTGGGCGAGAAGCTCGCCGGCCGTCGTCTGGTCGGCAAATGCGCGCAATACGGCGGTCGCGATCACGGCGCTGCTCAGCACCGGCTCGAGCAATAGACTGCGGCCGCAGTCGCCCATCATGGCCAGCGTTTCCAGCGGCCCAAAACCCAGCCCACCCTGGGCCGCCGGCACGGTGATGGCGAGCACTCCTAAATCGGCCAGGCCGCGCCAGACCGATGCATCCCAGCCCTCGGCCGAACGCTTGATCGACTGATAACGCTCAAAGGCGTATTGCTCATTCAAATAGCGTTCTACGGCGTCTTGCAGCTGCCGCTGTTCGTCGCTGAATTCGAAGTTCAAGGGATGCTCCTAGAGACCGATCATCTTGGAGATGATGTTCTTCTGAATTTCGTTGGTGCCGCCGAAAATCGACAGCTTGCGCTGATTGAAGTACGCGGCCGCCAACGTCGATGCATAGCGCGGTCCCGGCGGTTCGCGCGTGGGATCGAACTGCCACCCGGCTTCCATCGCCTCCCGTCGAAACGGCAGCGCATACGGTCCGACCGCACGCATCAGAAGTTCGGAAATGCTTTGGTGAATCTCAGTCCCTTTGATTTTGAGAATCGACGCCTCAGGTCCCGCCGCGGGAGAGCTCCGCTCCGCCGACAGCACGCGCAAGTTGGTGATCTCCAACGCCCAGAGGTCAACTTCGACCTGCGCGACCTGCGCCGCGAACAGAGGATCATCGATCAGCGGCCGTCCATGCAGGCGCTCGCGCGCGGCGATTCGCTTCAGCCGCGCCAACTCGCGCTTGGCGATGCCGATGCCGGCGATATTGGTGCGCTCGTGGCCGAGCAGAAACTTGGCGTAGGTCCAGCCGCGGTTTTCTTCGCCGACGCGGTTCTCGATCGGCACGCGCACGTTCTCGAACCACACCTCGTTGACCTCATGGCCGCCGTCCAGCAGCATGATGGGGCGCACGGTAATGCCCGGACTCTTCATGTCGATCAGCAAGAAGGTGATTCCGGATTGCTGCTTGGCTTCCGTGTCGGTGCGCACCAGACAAAAGATCCAATCGGCATATTGGCCGAGGGTATTCCAGGTCTTTTGGCCATTGACCATGTAGTGGTCCCCGTCGCGCACGGCCCGCGTCTTCAACGACGCCAAATCCGAGCCCGCGCCCGGCTCCGAGTACCCCTGGCACCACCACTCCTCCCCGGCGCTGATCTTCGGCAAGAAGCGCTTCTGCTGGGCCGCCGTGCCGAAGGCCATGATGACCGGCGCAACCATCTTGGTGCCGAATGGGATCAGGCGCGGACCGCCCGCCAGTGCCGACTCTTCCTCGAAGATATATTGCTGCACCGAGTTCCAACCCGGACCGCCGAATTCCACCGGCCAACCCATGCCGCCCCAGCCGCGCTCGTGCAAGCAACGCTGCCACAGCAAGTGCTCCTCCCGGCCCAACTCGTACCCGTTGAGCACCTTGTCGCTGATCTCAGGGGAAAGCTGTTCGCGCAGGAAACCGCGCACCTCCTCCCGGAACGACTGTTCTTCGTCGGTAAATTCAAGGCGCATGCACGCCGCCGGGGATCATGGGCTTGGACGCCTCTCTGTTCTGCACTACAGAATTTAATTCCGAATTAGGGCAAAATTATGCCCGCATGCTGGAGCTTGTCAATGAATAAACCCCCTGAGGCGCAGGCCGCCGGACGGGCGAAGCCGCCGCTCAAGGCGGCTATTGTCAAGTCCGACCGCCATTTCGTGACGGCGCTGGCGCGCGGACTCGAGGTGCTGGCCTGCTTTCGCCACGGCGATCGCATGCTCGGCAATCAAGAACTCAGCAAGCGCTGCGGTCTGGCTAAATCGACGGTGTCGCGGCTCACACATACGCTCACCGAACTCGGATATCTCATCTACGTCGACGAAAGCGCCAAGTACAGTCTCGGCACCGCGACGCTGAGCTTGGCCAGCGCCATGCTGTCGAAACTCGACATCCGCAAGCTCGCGCATCCGCTGATGCAGCAGCTGGCGGAGTTCGGTCAGTGCATGGTGAGTCTCGGAAGCCGCGATCGTCTGTCGATGATCTACATCGACGCGGTGCGCGGTTCCGCGGCGATCACGCTGAGCCTGGACATCGGCGCGCGAATTCAGATCGCCACTTCCGCCATGGGCCGCGCCTACCTCACGGCGGTGCCGGAAGAAGAGCGGAATGACATCATGAAACGCGTATGCGAACTGGCCGACGCCAGCCGCCGGCCCGAGCTGCAGCGCGGCGTCACCAAGGCTCTGCGCGACATTCGGGAGCTGGGCGTGTGCTGCTCTTTTGGGGATTGGCAGAAAGACGTCAACGCGATCGCGGTGCCCGTGAGGCCGGGCGGCGGCTTGCCGCCGATGGCGATCAATTGCGGCGCGCCGGCGTACATGGTGTCGAAGGAGTTCCTATTGGAGCGGGTGCGGCCTCGGCTGGTCGCACTCGTCAGCGAACTGGAAACTTCCCTGGGCACCGCGGGTTGACTCGCGCACACGCTAGGCGCGGGTACTCGCCCCCGCGCCTGCGCGCCAATCGGACGGCGACCGGCCGGTCCAGCGGCGAAACGCGCGCGTAAAAGAACTGCCGGCGGAGAACCCCAGCAAATAAGTCACGTCGCTGACCGTGTGCCGCGCGGCGCTGAGGTAGGCCAGGGCCAGAACCCGGCGGGTCTCGTCCAAAATCTCCCGATACGTGATGCCGCAGTCGCCCAGCTTTCGCTGCAGCGTGCGGGCGCTCATGTTGAGGAGTTCCGCGACATCTTCCTGAGACGGTTCGCCGTGAGCCAGCCGCTGCGTCAATACCTCGCGAACCCGCCACTGCACGTTGTCGCGTTCCATCTGCGACAGATATTGAAGCGCGATCGCGTCATTGTGCCGCGCCAACTCCGGGTTGCCGCCATCCAACGGGCGTTCGATGGCATCGCAGTCGAACACCAATCGGGTGCGCGCGGCGCCGAATTGCAGCGGAGCGCGCAGCAGATCCTGGAAATCCTCTATTTTGGCCGGGCGGGCGCGGCGAAACTCTATGCGCAGAGGTGAATAGTCGTGCCCGATCAAGGAGCGGCACATCCTGAGGTTGGCGGCGACCAGAGCATCGACCGACTCGTCGGCAACCCCGGCGGCCGGCTCGATAACGAAGTGATACTCGTCGCCGCTGCGCCAGAATTCGTATTCGATGGCGTCGCTCGCCACATGACAGTAGCGCTGCACGCGTTCGAAGGCTTCCTTCAGCGTCGAGCTCGCAGAGAGGCCGAAGCTGAGCGCATGAAACGTCGTCTGCTTGATATGGCTCGCCACCTTGATTCCGAAAGCCGGGTCCCGGGTCGCGCTCACGGCAAGGCGCCACAGACGTTCCGTCTGAGTCAGCGGACAGCGGACGTTGGGACCGTCGAGAGACTTGAGATCGAAACCTGCCTCGGCGAGCAACGCCGCGCTGTCGCAGCCGGCGGCCTCCAAGGCGCGGGTGATCGCTTTTACCCAGGTCGCCAGCGTTGTTCTGACGACCTGGCCATCCTTGACCGGCACGGATCCGGCAGCCGTCGTGGCCTGTGTCCGCATGTCTGGTACTCCCTTAGTCTGCCTTCAGCCGCGGCAGGAGCCGCTCGGCCCCTGCCCCAAGACTAGAATGGTTCTACCCAACGTGCGAATCTTAAACGAATATCGTTCCTAGTGAATGTGAACGCGGCGTGAACCGGTGGTATCGCCAGTCAGACCCGTCGGTTCTAGAACGGGATATCGTCGTCGAAGTCCTCTTTGCCGCCTGCGGGCGCCGGCGCCGATGATTGATCATAATCGTCCCGAGGCGGTGCACCGCCCCCCGCACTGCGCTCTGCGCCGCCACTCGTTCCGCCTGAGCCGCCGCCCGCGCGTCCTCCGAGCATCTGCATGTTGTCGGCGATGATCTCGGTGGTAAACCGGTCATTCCCCTGCTTATCCTGCCATTTTCGGGTCCGTAATTTGCCCTCGACGAACACCTGGGACCCTTTGCGCAGGTACTCCGCAGCGATCTCGCCCAACCGGCCGAACAGGGCAATGCTGTGCCATTCCGTGCGCTCCTGTTGCGCCCCGGAGGCCTTGTCCTTCCAGGACTCGCTGGTGGCGATTCTGATGTTGGTGACCGTCATCCCGCTCGGCATGGAACGGGTTTCCGGGTCTGCGCCAAGATTGCCTACCAAAATGACCTTGTTTACGCCGCGCGCCATGTCCTACCCCTGCAAACCATTGAAGGCGAGCATTGTACACGCCGAAACCCGCCCCAATACCCCGGGGGTTAACCCCCTGATTATGCAGATATACACCGAATTCGGCCGACGCCGACCCACCCATTTCCAGCCGTTGGGGGCGCCTGCCCGCACTTGACGCGGGGGGTATAGTAGTTGGTTACATGCAAAATATCCGAATCCGGGGTGCCCGGACCCATAACCTGAAGAATATCGATCTCGACCTGCCGCGCGATCGGTTGATCGTATTCACCGGCCTTTCGGGTTCCGGCAAGTCCTCGCTCGCCTTCGACACCATCTACGCCGAAGGCCAGCGGCGCTATGTCGAATCACTCTCGACTTACGCCCGGCAATTCCTCTCGATGATGGAGAAGCCGGATATCGATACCATCGAGGGCCTGTCGCCCGCGATCTCGATCGAGCAAAAATCGACCTCGCACAATCCGCGCTCCACGGTGGGCACGGTCACCGAAATCTACGATTATCTGCGTCTCTTGTATGCCCGTGCCGGCACACCGCGCTGTCCGGATCATCACATCGACCTCGCCGCACAGACCGTGAGTCAGATGGTCGACGCCGTTCTTCAGCATCCCGAAGGGACTGCCCTGATGTTGCTCGCGCCGGCCATCGCCGAGCGCAAGGGTGAGCACGCCGAACTCATCGAAGAACTGCAGGCGGGCGGCTTCGTGCGCGCGCGCATCGACGGCAGGGTCGTGGAGCTCGATCAAGCGCCCAAACTCGATGTGCGCCGGAAACACACCGTTGAGGCGATCGTCGATCGCTTCAAAGTGCGGCCTGACTTGAGTCAGCGCCTCGCCGAGTCCTTTGAAACCGCTCTGCGGCTGGGCTGTTCTCCGACAAATTCGCCTGCCCCATTTGCAACTATTCGCTGAGCGAACTCGAACCACGCCTGTTCTCCTTCAACAGTCCGATCGGCGCTTGTCCGGCGTGCGACGGCCTCGGGACCCAGGATTTCTTCGATCCGGAGAAGATCGTCGCAAATCCGCATTTGTCGCTCGCCGGCGGCGCGGTGCGCGGCTGGGATCGGCGCAACGCCTATTATTTTCAGCTGATTCAATCGTTGGCGCGGCATACCAAGTTCGACATCGAGGCGCCGTTCGAGACCCTGCCGCAAAGGATCAAGGATCTGGTGCTGTTCGGCAGCGACGATGTGGAGATCGAATTCAAGTACCTCGACGGCAAGGGCGGTACGCTCAAGCGAAAACACACCTTCGAAGGCATCGTCAGAAATCTGGAGCGCCGCTACAAGGAAACGGAATCGGCCACGGTGCGCGAGGAGTTGGCGAAGTATCGCTCCTCGCGCCCCTGTCCCGAGTGCCGCGGAACCCGGCTCAATCGGGCCGCGCGCAACGTCTTCGTCGACGGCAAAAGCATCCCCGAAGTGTCTTCGTTGTCGGTGGAGCACGCCCTGCAGTTCTTCGCCAAACTCAAACTGCTGGGCTGGCGCGGTGAAATCGCGGTCAAGATTGTCAAGGAAATCGGCGACCGGCTGGGGTTTCTCGGCAATGTCGGCCTCGGCTACCTCACCTTGAACCGCAGCGCCGATACCCTGTCCGGAGGGGAGGCACAGCGCATTCGCCTCGCCAGTCAAATCGGCTCAGGGTTGGTCGGCGTCATGTACATTCTCGATGAGCCGTCGATCGGCCTGCACCAACGCGACAACCAGCGTCTGCTCGACACGCTCGTCAATCTGCGCGATCTGGGCAATACGGTCATCGTGGTCGAACACGACGAGGACGCGATCCGTCAGGCCGATCACGTCGTCGACTTGGGTCCCGGGGCCGGCGTCCATGGCGGCCGCGTCGTGGCGCAGGGTACGGCCGCCGAAGTCGCGGCGCATCCCGATTCGATCACCGGACAGTATTTGAGCGGCCGGCGCCGCATCGAGATTCCTGCGAAGCGGCGTGCGCCGGATCCGAAACGCATGCTGCGGGTGCTCGGCGCGACGGCCAACAATCTGAAGCACGTCACGGCGGAATTTCCCTTGGGATTGCTGACCTGCGTCACCGGGGTTTCGGGTTCCGGCAAATCGACGCTGGTCAACGACACTCTGTTCCGCGCAGTGGCGACGCAGCTCAACCATGCGTCGGCGGGTACCGCGCACTTCGATCGCATCGAGGGCCTCGACTTCATCGACCGGGTGATCGAGATCGACCAAAGCCCGATCGGCCGTACGCCCCGCTCCAACCCGGCCACCTACACCGGGTTATTCGCTCCGATTCGAGAGATCTTTGCCGCCGTCCCGGAATCGCGGGCCCGAGGGTATGAAGCGGGGCGCTTCAGCTTCAATGTCAAGGGCGGACGCTGCGAGGCGTGCCAGGGCGACGGTGTGATCAAAGTGGAAATGCACTTTCTCGCCGACGTTTATGTGCCCTGCGACGTCTGCA
>WNFL01043871.1_pt2 | contig 12693 bp, 14 predicted proteins | sample 5400361 | NCBI WGS metagenome assembly WNFL01 (sample SAMN13153351, study PRJNA577476) | soil metagenome | isolation source: 40 cm soil on Douglas fir-dominated hillslope | place: USA:California | collected 2013-09-17
CGACGCGGAAACCCTTGAAACCCTTCTCGACGATGAAGCCGGTGATGCCGCCGCGCGCGCCCTTGGCACGGTCGTTCGCGGCGTAAACGACCACGACGTCGGCGATCGGGCCATTCGTGACCCAGATCTTGGTGCCGTTCAGGATCCAGCAGCCGTTCCGTAGGGTCGCGCTCGTTTGGATCGACGCCGCGTCAGAGCCGCTCGATGGCTCGGTGAGCGAGAACGCCGCGATCTTCTTTCCGGCGGTGAGGTCGGGCATGTAGCGGCGCTTCTGGTCTTCGGTGCCGCCGAGGAAGATCGACATAGACCCGATGGACGTATGCGCGCCGATGATGTTCGAGAAAGCTGCTGACGTGCGACCGAACTGCTCGAGCGCGAGGCAGTAGCCGAGGTCCCCGGCACCGACGCCGCCGTACTCCTCCGGAAAAGGAAGTCCGAAGAAGCCGAGCTGCCCCATCTCTTTGAGGACCTCGCTAGGGATCTTGTCGGTCTCTTCGACTTCCTTCTCGAGCGGCTGCAGGCGCCTCTCGACGAAGTCGCGCGCCGTGCGCGCCAGGAGCTGGAGTTCCTCGGGGATGTCGAAGTCCACGCCCTAGGCCTCCCCCACGTGGATCGCCGCTATGCCAAAGGTTAGACGCTCGTACCGCACCTGGGTAAAGCCCGCGTTTCGCAGGAGCGCCGCGAGCGCTTCCGGGTCGTAGAACGCCTCGATCGAGCGCGGCAGGTACCGGTAGGCCTCCGGATCGCTGCCGAGCGCCGCGGCCAGACGAGGCGAGATAAAGGAATAGGACCGGTAGAGGCGGCGGACAGTCGGATTCCGAGGGGTGTGCAGATCCAGGATGACCGCGCGGCCGCCGGGGCGTAGCACGCGGCGCATCTCGCGCAGCCCCCGCGGGATATCGCCGACGTTCCGGATGACGAAGCCGGCCATCGCGACGTCGAACCTCCCGTCAGCGAACGGAAGCGACTCGACGCTCGCGATCAGCCTCTCGTAACGCGCCGTGACAGCGGCCTTGGCGGCGCGCCGCTCGGCGATCTCGAGCATGCCGGGCGAGATGTCGATGCCGGTGACCGTCGCGGACCGGGGCGACCGGGCGAGAAGCGCGAGGGCGAAATCTCCCGTTCCGGTGCCGACGTCGAGCGCGCAGCCGCGCTCCCCCAAACGCGCAAGATCGAGCGCGCGCCTCCGCCAAGACAGATCGGTGCCGAGCGACAGAAGACGGTTGAGCAGGTCGTACCGCGGAGCGATGCGGTCGAACATCGCCGCGATACGCCGGTCGTGCTCGTTTGAGGGTGGCACTCCGTCACGCTAGCTTGACCGGGAGTGGCCATCGCAACTCTTCCCATCGTGCTTTCGGTCGTCCTTGCCGAGCTCGCGATCGGCGGGTCGTTCGTCATGTGGCTCGTCGACCGCGCCGGTCGAGCGCCGGCAGGCTTCCTGAAGCTCGTCGCGTTCGTCAACGCCGGGGCGATCGCGGCCGCACTCGCGCTCGTGCCGGTCTTTCCGCGCGGCGACTTGGCCGACGCGGCCGGCATCAACACGGGACCGCTCGGAGCGTTCGGCCAGGCGCTGATCGTCGTGACGATCCTGGTGATCATCCAGCTCATCACCGCGTTTCTCCCGTCACGCGGCCTCCGCATCGCCTCGGGGATCGTGACGAGCCTGGCCGGCGGCTTCGCTCTGGGGGTGGTCGCACTCGCGACCAAGCCTGCCGACTCCGCGGTCGACCCGCTCTCTTTCGCTGCCCTGCCGCTGGGGGCGATCGCGCTCGGCGGCACGGACGGCGCCATGTTGCTCGGCCACTGGTACCTCGTCACGCCAAAGCTTTCGCCCGCGCCGCTGCGCCGCGCGTCGCTCACCGTCGTCGCTGCGGTCACGCTGCAGATCGCGCTCGTGGGGATCGTCTGGCTGCGCGGCGATCTCACGGGGACGTGGGAGACCGCGCTGTCGGTCGCGCTCGGTCTCCGGATCGGAGTCGGTCTCTTCATGACGCTGCTTGTCGCGCTCGCGGCCTGGTGGACGGCCGGGATGAACACGCAGTCGTCTACGGGCCTGCTCTACGTCGCTCTGGGCTGCGCGTTTGCGGGCGAGGTATCGGCGCGCGTGATCTTCTTTTTGACCGGCGTCCCGATCTAGCGGTTCCGCTCCGCGCGCACGAACAGGAACGTGCCGACGACCATGAAGACGACGAACAGCACACCGATGATCAGAAGGTTCGTCGTCGCGTTTGACAGCACTACTTGCGAATTCGAGCCGTAGAACGCGTCACGTATGAGGTCGACCGCGTAACGCATCGGCGCGAGCCGCGAGAGGATGTCGAGCGGCAGCGGCAGGTTCTGGATCGGGTTGAAGATACCGGCGAGGAAGAATTGCGGCAGCATCACGAACGGGAAGATCTGATTCGCGGCGCGCTGGCTCGAGAGGTTCGCGAGGACGATCACGCCGAACGCGCCGCCGAACAGCGCGATGACCAGCATCGCGAGTGCCATCCGGGCGAGCTGGTCGGGGCCCATATGGATCTGGAGGATGAAGCCGAAGGCGATGATCCCGAGCGCTTGCGGTAGTGCGACGAGCGACTCGCCAAGGATCTTCCCAAGGACGATCGAGTAGCGCGAGATCGGCGAGACGAAGATCTCCTGGCTGAAATCCTGCTCGCGATCGGCGAGGAGCGAGATGAGTCCGAGGGCCGACGATTGCCACACGGTCTGCGCGAGAACACCGGTGAATACGTAGTCGAGGAGATTGAGACCGCCCGCTCGTTCGCCGAACCCAGCCTGGAGGCTCGTGCCGAGGATTCCGATGAAGATCAGCGGAAACGCGAAGTCGGCGACCATGCGCTGGCGGTCACGGAGCAGCTTGATGAAGTCGCGATGGGCGAGCGCCAGGATGGCGGAGGCTTCACTCACTGGTTTTGCTCACGATCTCGAGATACGCGTCCTCGAGGCTCGGGGTGTGCGTTTTCACGACGGTGAGCGGGGTCTCGATGCTGCGCAGGATCGAGTGGACGCTGTGGCCATCGAGCTGGACCTTGAAGGGAGCTCCGTCGCTCGTCGCGAAACCGAGCCGGGCGAGCTCGTCGCGAAGCGCCGACCGATCGGACGCGTCGACAAGGACGTACTCCTCGACGAGGTCGCGCTTGATGTCGTCGGGGGTGCCGAACGAGACGACCTTTCCCTTGTCGATGATGCAGATGCGATCCGCTTCTTCGGCCTCCTCGAGGTAGTGCGTAGTCAGGAAGACCGTCGTTCCGCTCGTCCGCCGGACCTCGCTGAGATGCTCCCAGAGCGTGCGGCGCGTCGGGACATCGAGGCCGGCAGTCGGCTCGTCCAGGAAGAGGACCTTGGGATCGTGCAGCAGGCTGCGCATGATCTCGAGCTTTCGCCGCATACCGCCGGAGAACGTCTTCACCGGCTTGTGAATGTCGCGCGCGATCCCGAGGAGCCGCGCGAGCTCCTCGACCTTCGCGCGATAGCCCCGAGCCATCAGCGCGTACGTCGGCGCGTACGGGAAGATGCCGTAGAGGACGGCGTGGAACCGGACGTTCTCCTCCGCCGTGAGGTTCTGGTCGAGGCTCGGCCGCTGAAAGATGATCCCCACCTTCCGCCGCACGGCGCTCGCCTCGCGGACGACGTCGCTCCCGTCGATCGTCGCGCCGCCGCTCGTGGGAGAAAGCGTCGTGGTCAGGATCGAGATGGTCGTCGTCTTCCCCGCCCCATTCGGGCCGAGCAACACGAAGAACTCGCCGGCCTTCACCTCGAACGAGATGCCGTCGACGGCGTTCGTCTCGGCTTTCTTGTAGCGCTTGACGAGATCTTCGACGCGGATCATCCGGCGAGTTTATGAGCGAACTGCGCGTCGGCACATCGGGCTGGCAATACCAGCACTGGAAAGGACGCTTCTATCCGAAGGATCTGCCGACCTCGAAGTGGCTGGAGCACTACACGCGCACGTTCGACACGGTCGAGCTCAACAACTCCTTCTATCGGCAGCCCGAGAAGAAGACCTTCGAGAAATGGCGGTGGTCCGTTCCCGATGACTTCGTCTACGCAGTCAAGCTCAACCGCTTCATCACGCACCTCAAGCGTCTGAAGGTTGAACGCGACAGCGTCGAGCGCTCGTACGGCACCCTCGCGGGTCTCGGACCGAAGGCCGCGGTCGTGCTCGTGCAGCTGCCGCCGCGGATGAAGTTCGACGAAGCGCGAGCCGAACGGTTCTTCAAGATGGTCGCGCCGCGAAGGCGCCGGCACGCGATCGAGCCTCGCGACGCGTCGTGGTTCAGCGAGCACGCGCTCGCGTTCCTACGCCGGCGGAATGTGGCGCTGGTCATCGGCGACACACCGCGCTGGCCAACGCACGTCGCGGTGACGAGCGACCTCGTCTACCTCCGCTTTCACGGGCCGGAGCGCCTCTACGCCTCGGAGTATTCCGACGAGGCCCTACGCGAATGGGCCGAGCGGATCAAGCGATGGCGGGCCGAGGGCCGCGACGTCTTTGCCTACTTCAACAACGACGAGATGGGTTACGCGCCGAAGAACGCGCTACGCCTGCGGGGGCTCGCATTGCGCTGAGTGTCGCGCACGAGGCAGTCGCAGCGTTAGCCGGTGTCTGGTCGAGTGACCGCCACGATGCGAACGTGCACGCATCAAAACCGGAGGTCATCAAGTGTCAAATCTCTTTCGTGTGTTCGCGGCGGCAACGCGTGACGCGCGGCGGGCTGAGGCGCTGATGGCCGACGCTGGATCGCGCCGCGCGCTTCGTATCGACCGGGACGGCGCGCTCCTGACCTTCGAGCTGCGGGCCGGGGCGATCACCGATGAGTCTGGCGAGCGCGAAACGCGCATCACGCGACGTGACCTCGGGGTGCAAGCCGCGCGGCGGAACGCCGCCCTCGTTTAGCGGCTCGCGGCGCGCCTTCGCGGACGTCGCTCGCGGATTGGCTCCTCGTCGAGCTCCTCCCACTCGCGCGCGCTGTACAGGTTCGCCGCGACCGCAGCGTCCACGAACGTGACGATAAGACCGGCGATGGCGAGCAGGAACGGCGCGGGTCCGGCGGCGGCCGAGCCCGGGTCCAGGTCACGCAACAGGGCTGAGGCGCCGTAGAGCAGGAACGCAACGAGTCCGGCGACAAGATCGAGCCGCGCGATCGAGCGGTCGTCTGCGGGCACGTCGATGTACTCGGCAAGCACCGCAAGGATCGCGATCGCGAGGACGACGGTCACCGTATGTGCGAGCCAGTCGGACACGACGACGTAGCCGGTGGTGTCCCTCTGACCCCATGCGAACCAGGCCATGAGGTCTGTGAGCGTGAGCGAGAAACCGATGCCGGCCGCGATGTAGGCGATAGCGGCCCTCGGCGAGAAGCCGAAACGGCGGCCCTGGAAGAACTCTTTCACCGGCTCGTCAATGCTAGCGGCGCGGAGGACCCTCCGGCTGGGCGGTCACTCAGCAGCCTGGCTCACCATCATGCCCGCAGCACCCCTGGCCGAGCGTCGCGCGCCGCACGAGATTCCGTGCGGTGACGACCAGGCGTCGCGGAAGCGGAATCTCGCTCGCGCGAAAGTTCGCGAATGGAGCCGCGTCGTGAGTGGTGCACGTTCGTACTATCGCAAGGTGAGCGACGAACCGCAGGCCAAGCCTTCGCAACCCCTGTCGCTCGAGCAGCTCGCACAGCTCCTCCCGGGGACGGGCGAGATCATGGCGTCGGTCGGCAACGCTTGGTGGAAGTGCGCCTATGCCGCGCGCGGCGGCAACTGGGAGCTCGCCGCCTACTTCGCTCGGCGAGTCCGAGGGCTTCAGCGCAAGCTCGCGCAGGTCCGTCCGAAGTACGCCGACGATCTCCTCGCGTTCGAGACGGAGCAGGTCACGCCGCTGCTCACCGCGCTCGGCTCTCACGACGGTCCGTCGTTCGAACGCATTTACGCGTCAGCGACCGCCAAGGCGAACGAGCTGCACGTGAAATGGGCGAAGCCCTATATCCGCTGGGTCCTCCCCGACGAGCCGCCGAAGGACCTTGACCTGGAGCTCGACCGCTAGCGCCTAGGGGTGCGCGTCGAACCAGTCGGCGATGCGGCGCGCGTGCTCGACGCGGTGTTTCGGTTTCCCGCCGCGCGTCAGGTCGTGGTTGTCCTCACCTTCAGCGCCGTGAACAGCTGCTCGGCCTGCTCGATCGGACAGCGCAGGTCTCGCTCAGCGTGAAGGATGAGAAGCGGCGTCTTCATGTTGGTCACGTAGCTGAGCGGCGAGCGGAAAATCAGCTTCTCGGCATCGCGCCAGGGAGTTGCGTCGCCCATCTCGTGCTCCCAGAAATGCCAGCCGATGTCGCTCGTTCCGTACGCGGAAATGTTGTTCGAGATGCTGCGCTCCGTGACGGCAGCGCGGAAGCGATCGTTGTGGCCCACGATCCAGTTCGTCATGAAGCCGCCGTAGCTGCCGCCCGTGACGTAGAGGCGCTTCGGGTCGACCCAGCCGAGCGAGAGTGCGTGATCGACGCCTGCCATGAGGTCTTCGTAATCCTTGCCGCCCCAATCGCCGACGCACGCCTCGACGAACTTCTCGCCGTAGGCGTGGCTCCCGCGCGGATTCGTGAACAGCACGGCGTAGCCCCGGCCGACCAGCACCTGGAACTCGTGAAAGAAGGAGTGCCCGTACGCCGTGTGCGGTCCTCCATGGATCTCCAGAACGAGCGGCCATTTCTTCGCGGCATCAAAACCGAGTGGCTTCATGAGCCAACCTTCGATGTTCCAGCCGTCGGCGCCCGTGAACTCGACACGCTCGGGCGCGGCGATGTACTTCGACGCCAGAAGCTCGTCGTTCAGGCAACTCGCCTTGCGCATCGCTCCACCGACCTCGCCGACCACGAGGTTCCCGGGGTCGATCGCCGTCGCGACGATCGCGACGAAGCGACGCCGCGAGTCAGCGAGCGACCATGCGACGAGCTGGTGCGGCCCCACCGTCTCGGCTCGCACATCGCCACCGCGCGAGGCGCAGGAGTACGCGTTCGCCGTCCCCTGATCGGAGCCAAGAAAGAGGATGCGGCTGTCGCGAGTCCACGCCGGCGGGAGGGTCTGCGCGTGGGCGCGCATGTCGCTGATCACTGAGGAGCCGACAGACCTGTCCCAACCTACGAGGAGGTCCTTGCCTGGGCCGCCCGCCTTGGGAAACGCCCAGATGTGGATATTCCGAGCCGATGATCCGATCGCGCGGTCGGTGCCGTACGCCGTGATGGTCGCTCCGTCTGGCGACCACGAGGGATTTCCGTAGCTGCCCTCGCCGTCGGTGAGGCGGCGCGTCTCGCCGGCGAGCGCGACGACGTGGATATCGGCAACGGTGTTGAGGTCGCGCTGTTCGGTGCGGTTGGAGACGAACGCGATCTCGCGCCCGTCTGGCGAGAACGCAGGTTGACCGTCGTCCCAATCGCCGTCGGTTACTCGCCGCGGCGCCGAACCGTCCGCGCCGACGAGCCAGACGTGCTTATGACGGTCGTCTTGGAGTCCGCCTTCGTCTGACTTGTATCGCGCGCGCGTGTAGACGCGGACACGTTCGTCCTCGTCGGCGGAGTCTTTGGGGTCGCGCACGACGAACGCCAGCGACCGGCCGTCGGGCGACCACGCAAGGTCGGAGCAGTCGTCACCGAAGCGCGTGAGCTGCCGCGCCTCGCCACCGGCCAGATCGAGCACGAAGATGTTGCGGGGCGCCCGCTTCCTCCCGTTCGGAACATCGCCGCGGTCCGACGTGAAGGCGAGGAGATCGCCATCGGGCGACCACTGGGGACTCGAATCGAGCGACGTGCCCGCGGTGAGCTGCGCGCCCGCTTTTTCTCCGTCGGATGACACAAGCCAGATCGCTCCCTGGTACCCATCACGCTTGGCATTCGGCGTCTTGACGGAGTACGCGATGCGGCCGCCGTCGGGCGAGATCTGCGCATCCGTAAGGAAGCGGAACTCGTACAAGTCGTCAGGTGAAAGGGGAAGGAGCGACGAAGACAACGCGGCGTATCGTGCCATACATGGGCCGGTTCGACCGGCGCGCACGCACGGGGATGCTCGTCGGAGCGCTGGCGATGTTCTTCGCGCTCGATGTCGCGTTCCTTCTCAGCATGGCCGGAATGCCGTTCGTCGCAGACAGCCTCGGTCAGGCGATCATCGACGTGCTGCCGGGATTCATCTCGATCCCGCTCATCGAGGCGCTGCATCAGTGGGCGAAGATCCTCCTCGTCGTCGGCGTCATCGCGCTGTTTCTCATCGATGGCGCGGCGACCGGTCTGCTCGCGGCGTCGCGTCGGCGAACGGCTGCGGTCTTGGGCGTCGGCCTTCTCCCGTGGGTCGCCGCGTTCCTCTTCGCGCGCCTCTTCTCGCCGCAGCGGATCGAGCCGGTCACGAGCCTCATCGACGCCGCTGTCGGCGCAGCGGTGTTCCTCGCGGCCCTCGCATTCATCCTGCCGAGCGCTCTTGACCGGTCCGCCGATACCCAGCCCGCATCGCCCAGCCGGCGGCGCGCGCTCCTCGGGACCGCGGCAATCGCCACAGCCATCGCCATCGTGTCGCTTCCGCTCTCGCGTATCGCGGCGGTCGGCTCGGGTGGACTCGGCAACATCACTACAGCCGCGCGACGTCTAAGAACACGGGCTCAGATCGCGCCGGCCGATCCCGCCGTCGATGCGCTCCCGGGCATCACGCCGAGGATCACGGCGAACGAGGATCACTACACGGTCGACACGACCCTCGTGAAGCCGCGCGTCCTAATCGATGAATGGCGCCTCGACATCAAAGGCCTCGTCCAGTCGCCGTTCTCGCTCACCTATAACCAGCTGCTGGATCTCGAGGCCGTCGAGCAGGTGCACACGCTCGAATGCATCTCCAACTACGTCGGCGGCGATCTCATCTCGACCGCGCTCTGGACCGGCGTGCCGCTCCCCGACCTGCTCAATCGTGCGCAGGTGCAGGCGGGCGCGTACGACGTGGTCTTCACCTCCGTCGACGGCTACACCGACTCGATCCCGATCGCGAAGGCGATGGAGGAACGAACGCTGGTCGCCTACCTCATGAATGGGAAGACGGTGCCGCAGGATCACGGGTATCCCGCGCGGATGCTGGTGCCGAACATCTACGGCATGAAGAACGTGAAATGGATACGCACGATCGAGGTCGTGAACTACGACTTCATCGGTTTCTGGCAGAGGCAGGGCTGGTCCGACGGCGCACCCATCAACACGAACGCGCGGATCGACCTGCCGAGCCGGAACATCCGCTGGACCGGCGGCGCGATCACGGTCGCCGGAATCGCATTCGCCGGAGCACGAGGGATCTCGAAGGTCGAGCTCTCGAGCGACGGCGCGAAGTCGTGGGGCCTCGCGACGCTCGAAGCACCGATGGGTCCGCTTACCTGGGTGCGATGGACCTACCCGTGGACGCCGAACGGCGCCGGGCCGGCGAAGCTCATCGTCCGCGCGACCGATGGAACCGGGAATACGGAGACGCCCATCGGCCGCCCGCCCTATCCCGACGGCGCCACGGGATACGACTCGCTCGACGTGACTATCCAGCGCGGATAGCCGCAGCGTCCGCGTCGCGGGTCCTGTCCCCGGCTCGGGGCCGCGCGCTCGCCGCACCCTCCCCACCTTGCGCGGCACTCGCTTTGCGATGCCGCGCGGGTGGGGCCCCGGGGCACCCGCGGCTCGCGCACAACCCGCTCGCCGGTGCCACCCGCGCCGCGGCGCACGTCCAGCCCTGTGCTAGGTCACCTCGGCTCGTGAACGGAGCGGTCCAATGGTGCGCGGCCGAGGGAATTTCGTGATCAACCCTGTGGCGGTGACTTGGAAAAGAGCTTCGGGCTCTGCGAGGCCGTGCAGCGAGTAGCGCCCGAGACTCCGAAACGCGACTCCCTCGGCCAGGCGCTCGGTGAAGGAGTCATGCGCGGCTGACGAGAGAAGGATCTGGCCACCGTGACTCGCGTAGCAAATGCGCGCCGCGATGTGCACGGCGATGCCGACGTAGCCCGTATCGGTGAGCGTCGGCCGTCCGGTATGCATCCCAATGCGCACGCGCACGTCGGCCTTCTGCGGCCAGGCTGTGTCGCGGATCGTGCGCTGGATCGCGAGCGCGGCCTCGAGCGCATGCGTCGAACGCCGGAAGACCGCGAAGAACTCATCGGCTCGCGCGTCGACTTCGTAGCCGCTCGCCGCGCGGACGCTCGTGCGGATCGCGGTGCGGACGTCGTGGAGGAGGCCGGTGTAGTCATCGCCCAGCCGTTCGAGCAGACGGGTCGACCCTTCGATGTCGGTCAGGAGGAAGGTCACCGTCCCGCGCGGGAGCGAGCGTACGCGGGCCCCGGTGGCCTTCCGCAGCTGCCCGTCGAAGAAACCGAGCGGCACGATGCCGTGCTTCTTGGCCGCCCGCAGCAGCCGCTCGCGGGCCCGTTCGCGCGCGGCGTCATTCTCGAAGTCCACCTGATCGAACCGCGCAAGCGCATTTCGCACGTGCGAGGCGTCGTTTATCGGCAGCCGGCGGCGCCGTTGCGAGTCGATATAGGCGAACGAGCTATCGGGAAGGCGCGCGCGGGCGGTGGCGCTAAGCGTTGGCACGGATCAGGTCTCCTCGGAGAAGAAAATCATAGAGCGCTAGTCTCGCTGTGTGGCGAAGCGCCGTTTCACCTTTAGCGCGACTCTCCCGCCCTACGCTGCGCCCCGAAATGAGTGGCGCCGCCGGATTCATGCCGCCGTCCTCGAGGCGCAGGCGTCGCGTGGTGTCGGGTACAGCGAGAACGACCGTCTCGAGGTTCGGCTCGAGCTCTTCCTCGGTTCGCGCCCCCTCGCGATGCTGGACATCGAAGAGCGAGTGAACGACGTCCTCGACGCACTCGGCGGGTACATCGCGGGTCCACGCAGCGTTCGGCGCATCGCCCCGATCGTGCCGAATGCGGATCAGATCCGCCGCATCACGCTCGAGAAATCAACACGCGTTCCGCGCGGCCGTCCGCTCGGGCAGATCACGCTCGCGCGGTATCGCCGGCGGCGGAGGTCGTGACCGAGCTCACCACCGGTGCGCTGGTCTGGGCCGGTTTCGACGGGGAGCAGGTGCCGGGCCCGATCCTGGACGCGATCCGCGACGGAAAGATCGGCGGGCTTCCAGGTGCGCGCGATGCTCCGGGAGGCGCAGGAGGCCGCCGCGCGCGGTGGCCTTCCCCCGGTGCCGATCGCGGTCGACCAGGAGGGCGGGTCCGTCGTGCGTGTCGGGTACCGGGCGGTGTTCCCGAGCGCGATGGCGATCGGTGCGACCGGCGACCCCCGCAACGCGGAGCGCGCCGCGCGCGCTGTCGCCGAGGGCCTGCTCTGCGACGGCATCACCGTGAACCACGCGCCGGTCTGCGACGTGAACGTCGATCCGCGCAACCCGGTCATCGGCACGCGGTCGTTCGGCGACGACGCCGAGCGCGTCGCGCAGTTCGCTGCGGCGTGGGTGCGCGGGAGCGAGGGCGCGGGCGTCGCGTCAACGCCGAAGCACTTCCCGGGGCACGGGGATACGTACCTCGATTCGCACTTCACCCGCCCCGATGTCACCGTCGACCGCGCGACGCTCGATCGCCGCGAGCTGCTTCCGTTCCGGAGCGCCTTCGCCGCGGGAGCGACCACCACGATGAGCGCGCACATCCGCTACACGGCGCTCGACACCGAAGCGCCCGCGACGATCTCGCGCCCGATCCTCACCGATCTCCTTCGCGGTGAGATGCGCTTCGACGGTCTCTCCATGACCGACTCGCTCGACATGAGCGGCATCGCGGATATCTCCATCGAAGATGTCGTCGTCACCGGGCTCGAGGCAGGCGTCGACGCGATGATGGTCACGAGCGGCATCGACCGGCAGCTTGCCGCGTCACGGTGGATCGCGGACCGCGTGCGGCCCGAGCGCACCGCCGAGGCGCTCCGTCGCGCGACGTGGTTCCGTGAGCGTTTCGGACGGACGGCGCCCGACACCGAATTCGACGATGAACCCCGGCGGCAGGTCGCCCGCGAGATCGCCGAGGCGTCGATCACGCACGTCGGACCGCCGCTGCCGCGCATCGACAGCGCTCTGCGCGTCCTCTATTTCGAGCCGACACAGGCGTCACCGGTCGAGGAGCTTGCGACGCCATCGGCCACTTTCGAGGCCGCCCTCCGGCGCCACCTCGGTGACCGCGTCGCGTTCTCGACGAACGGCCAGGTCCCGCGCGGTTCGGGACCACTCGTGGTGTGCTCGACCAACGCGGGGTTCCAGCCGGACCAGGCGAAGCGGGTGAAGGAATTCCTCGTGAACGGCGGCGTGCTGTGCGCGCTCCGCAGTCCGTACGACGCGGCGCTCGTGCCGAACGTACCCGCGCTCCTTTCTTATGGTGACGTCCCCGTCTCGCTCGAGGCCCTCGCGGGAGTGCTCGCCGGTAAGCGGCAGGCGGAAGGACGTCTGCCCGTCCAACTGGCATGAAGCGACGCGACTTCCTGCGCGCGGCCGCGGCGAGCGCGATCGCAGCATGCGCGCCGACAACGAAGGGTCCAACGCCGACCGGCGACGTGATCAGCGGGATGTCGCTGGAGCGGAAGGCCGGCCAACTCATGAGCGTGGCCTTTCACGGCACGAAGATCACGAGCTCGCTCGAGGCGATGATCCGCGACCGTGGCGTTGGGGGCGTGATCCTCTACTCCGAAAATTTCACCGATGCGGCGG
>WNFL01147579.1_pt4 | contig 12691 bp, 6 predicted proteins | sample 5400361 | NCBI WGS metagenome assembly WNFL01 (sample SAMN13153351, study PRJNA577476) | soil metagenome | isolation source: 40 cm soil on Douglas fir-dominated hillslope | place: USA:California | collected 2013-09-17
CCCGGCGGCAAATTGGAAACGTAGTAAGTCCCTATTTCATTGGTAAGGCCCTGGTAATGAACCCCTGTGCCGCTGTTGATGACGGTAACCTTGGCAGCCGTGATCAGGGCTTTGTTCGGATCGGTAATACGCCCGGTGAGCGACGCATCGGCAGACTGCGCCTGCAACGCGCCAGGTAGAATCACCAGCAATAGCACACGCAAGGTCCTATACATACGGAACCGATCGATTCCGGATGCACCGTTCGTCACCCTACGAGGCTTTTCATCACAATCTTTTGATCTCAACCAAATCATCTCAACCAAGGTTGAAAACTAGCACAAGCCAGTCAAGCTGCGATATCAAATCACGCCACAAGTCGCGATTCTCGTTGATACGACGAATTGCGCAAATGTGTACCACGTCCCGCAAGATTTTTGGTTTGTCCCCCGGTCTGATTTTTGGCTGGAAGACCCACGGTGCTCTGATATATGCTGGCGCCACACTCGCGGTAAGCTCTGTCGACGCCCAAGGTCTGAGCAGCGTCTGGCAGGGTTGCCGGAGTTCTGGTGGGCACGACGGTTCTCCAAGTCTGAGAATGAGCTCTCCCCCGAATGGCCGCGCGCTGGCCTTCCCTGTCATCTTTGGCACGGGGCGGGAGAGTTCCATCCCCGCCCCGCAACCGGTAGATGTTCGCTCTCCCACCGATGAAGAACTCATGGCTGGTATGCAAGCCAAAGATGCGAAAGCTCTGGATCTGCTTTTTGGCCGGTACTCGCGACTGGTGTTCGGAATCGCACTGCGCATTCTGCACGACCATGGCGAAGCCGAAGAGGCAGTCCAGGAATCCTTTTTGTGCCTGTACCAAAAGGCTGCGCTGTACGATCCAGCCAAAGGTACCGCCAAAGGGTGGGTCGTGCAAATTGCTTTCAGTCGCGCTCGTGATCGGAAAGCACATTTGGTGCGCCGGGGATTCTATGCTGGTACAGATATCGAGTCTCTGGACGATACTCTAGTGGGCCAGGACGACACAGAGCACGCCGTCGGCGTGAAACTTGACTTCTCGCATTTGCAGAGCGCGTTTGAAGAACTCACGCAAATGCAGCGAAGAACTTTGGAGCTGTTTTACTTTGAAGGGATGGACCTGCGAGAGATCGGGGAACGGCTGCAGGAGCCCTTTGGCAATGTGCGCCATCATTTCTACCGTGGCTTGGAACGGTTACGCAAAAGCCCAGCGGTAAAGAGGCTTCGGGATAATCACGATGCATAAGGATCAACGACCGGACGATCACCAGAAGTTCCGAGAGCTGGCGGCCTTGGCCCAGGGCCATGGACCGACAGGTCGCGAGCAACTCGAACTCAAGCATCATCTACAGCAATGTGCCGCGTGCCGTGGAATCTACGATGAATATTCCCTCATCCACACCGAGGGTATGGCGTTTCTGGCGGCCACTCGCGACCAGAGTCAGGAATCCGACGAGTGGGACCCTCGCTCGGTGCGGAACAAACTGCTGGATCAGGTTCGAGAATCCGAGCGGAGGAGACCCGGTCTAGTGGAGATCGACCGACCGCAGCGCGTCGCTGGCGCTTTGCTGAGCCGGGGAGTGGCAACACGCTGGGTCACGGCGGCTATGGCGGCGTGCCTCATCGTGGGAGTAGCAGCTGGCGCGTACCAACTCGGGGGGCGTACACATATAGTTGGGCAACCCATTCCGGTTGCCACGTCAGCACACGAACCAGAACTAGCCTCGCTGGAGCTAGCTTCGCAGAAGAAAGAGGCAGAGGAGGCGCTCGCTTCCCAGACCACCCAGATAGCCAGGTTGCAGAGGCAGATCTCGGGCGAGCAACAGGATATTGCAGGATTGCGTCAGCTATTGCGAGCGGCTCAAGACCGTTCCGTTGGACTCTCGGCAGCCAATGGCAAGAAAGAAGAAGAGTTCCGGCAAGCCTCCGAAGAGCGCGATCAGCTAGCCAACCAACTGCGCGATGCCGAGAACTCCTACCGGCTCCTCCGTGCAGAGCTGACCAACCTTCGCACCGAGCATGATCGTGTCCTTTTGCACACGGCGTCACTGGAGTCCAAAGTCGAAGAACTGTCCGCTGCCACTCGCGATCAAGACCGCAGGCTCAAGGACGACGAGCAGTATCTAGCCTCGGACCGGGATATCCGCGAACTCATGGGCGCGCGCAAGCTCTATATCGCTGACGTTTTCGACGTGGACAGCGGGAGCCGCACGCGCAAGTCCTTCGGACGTGTTTTTTATACACAGAACAAGTCCCTGATCTTCTACGCTTTCGATCTCGATCGCGAACCGGGAATCAAGAACGCTGGCGCCTTCCAGGTTTGGGGGCAACGCGACGTCGAGCTGGGTGAAAAACCTCGCCCGATGAACCTGGGCATTCTCTACATGGACAGCGAATCCAACCGCCGCTGGGTTCTGCGGCTGGATGACCCCAAACAGCTTGCGGAAATTGATGCCGTCTTCGTCACGGTAGAACCGCACGGCGGCAGTCAGAAACCAACGGGTAAACCCTTCCTCTACGCCCTGCTTAGAAAAGAAGCCAATCATCCGTAAGGTGATTCGGATGTAGTCAATCTCCTCCCAACAACATTTCAAATCTATTTGGTACAAATGCTTTTACATTCCCGTAATTGTTGTCGGGAGCACTTTCTGACGCTCGACGGGAATCACGTCACCACATCCGGCAAGCCTCGGAGCAAATCCCACATTTGGAATTAAGTCTATTTGTTTTGGAATAAATTCTCTTCGTGGGGTAGACCATGTCGTCTCAAAAGCTCTGGGCATTGCTGTTGTCCGTTGGAGTTCTGCTCTCCCTGTCCTGCGTGTCGTTACATGCGCAGTCCACGTTCGGCTCCATCTCCGGCACGGTATCGGACACAACCGGCGCCACAGTTGCCAACGCCAATGTAACCCTAACCAACGTGGGCACGGCGGAAAAGCGTACTCAACCCAGCGGCGGCGACGGATTGTTCACTTTTGTGAACCTGTTCCCTGGCGAGTACCGGATTGACGTAGAGAAACAGGGCTTCAAGCACTTCGCCCGCACGGGGCTCACCGTCGACGTGCAGCAAACCACGCACGTTGATGCGGCGCTTCAGGTTGGCGAAGTCACGCAGGTAGTGGAAGTGACGACAGCCACCCCCCTTCTGCAGCCCGAAACGTCCTCGCTGGGAACGGTGGTTGACCAGCGCGAGGCCAATGAGCTACCTCTGAACGGCCGCAACATTTTCAACCTCACGACGATTACCCCGTCGGTGGTTCCGCAGGGCAATACAACCGGAAGTGTCGTCGGCAAGAACCCCTTTGACTTCGCGAATTACCAGATTGGCGGCGCGTTTGCCAATGAAGGCGCGGAGTATCTGGATGGCCAGCCGCTGAACATCGGCTACATCAATTTGCCGCTTGAGGTTCCAACGCAGGACTCGATCACGGAGTTTAAGGTCCAATACAACAACCTCGGACCGGAATGGGGCAAGTTTGCTGGCGGCGTCATCAACCTCAGCACGAAGTCGGGAACCAATACCTGGCATGGCTCCGGATATGAGTACCTGCGCAACAAAGTCTTTAACAGTAATGACTTCTTCAACAAGAGACTAGAGGCCTCGTCGGGCGCAAAGAACTCGCCGCCGCCCTTCACGCAGAACCAGTTTGGCGCCACAATTGGTGGGGCGATCGTTAAGGACAAGACTTTCGTTTTTGGCAGTTACGAAGGATACCGGCTGCGAACGGGAACTGTGTTCACAACAACCGTCCCAACTCTTTTGGAGCGCGGCGGCGACTTTTCGGATCTTTGCACGACGGGGTTTACCGGTCCAACAGTGAACGGCGTCGCCACTTGTGCAGATACTGCCTTGGTCAACGGTGTTACCGTCAACGTGCACCAACTCTATGACCCGCTGTCGGCAACGGCATCTGGATCGCGTACTCCGATTCCGAACAATGACATATCAGGACAGATTAATCCGACTTCCGCTTACCTGCTGGACAAATTGATCGCGAAACCAAACTTATCGGGAACGGACCTCAATTTCTCAAAAGCGACTAGCACCGGTGGCGACACGGATGCGTATGTAGGCCGACTGGATCAAAATATCAACAGCAAACAGACTATCTTCGGGCGATTTGCGTATTGGAAATTGCTGAGCTTGGCGCAGGACCCATTCGGAACCGGTCTGTGCAAGGACCGCTGCGCGGAAAATACTCGTAGCAAGAGCTTGGCCATTGGCTACAACTACCAACTCAGTGCAAACACCGTGGCAAATATTAACGCCAGCGTCAGCCGGTTTCACTATCTGCGGCAGCCCATTAATCAAGGGTTCGATTTTTCGCAACAACCGAACTGGCCGGCCGCCTACAACGCCGCCGTGCCCACGATTGAGCGTACGCCTCTGACCCCGTGTTTTGGTCAAAGCGACCCAGTGGTAGGGTGCAGCCAGGGGCAAAGCGCGATCAACGACTTCAACACGCAGTTCAATATTTCCCCGCAGATGACTATGATTCGAGGCCGCCACACTTTCGCTTTCGGCGGACAGCTTGAGGAGGGTTACGACAATTACCTTCAAACCAACACCGGTGGCGGCCTGATTTCTTTCGCAGGCTCCTGGACGTCGGACACTGCCACCAAAGTGAACGGAAACGGCAAAGATTTTGCCGACTTCCTCCTCGGCTACGGCAATGGAGCTGGCTCAGCCTTTGGCAACCAGACCAGTGGATCTCTGGTGATCTCGGGCCCGGTTTCGGGAAAACAGACCTATCGCGCCCTGTATTTTGGCGACACGTGGCACGCCACCAGCAAGCTGACTCTCAACCTCGGTGTGCGTTACGAGCTGCAAGGGCCATGGTCGGAGCGCCACGATAAGATGACATATTTCAATCCAAAGGCGACGAACTCTTCTGTAACCGGCTGCAACGGAACGGGTGGAAGTTCGTGCGTGGGAGATCTGTTCTTGGTGAAAACGGGGGTTAACAGCAGCCGCAACAATTTGCCCCTTTCCAAGAAGGAAATCCTGCCGCGGCTTGGATTTGCCTACGCTGTCGACTCCAAGACCGTAATTCGTGGCGGGTTCGGCATATTCTTCGTACCGAACTACGTGTCGTTTGGAACGAACCCCTACGTAGATCCGGTGAGCAGCGCCACCTCAAACTTCTTTGCCAGCAACGACGGCGGATTGACCCCGTCCGCTACTCTGAGCGCGAACACTTGTACGGTCGCTGCCGGCGCTATCAGCTGTAAAGGTATGGGACCTTTTGGCCAGGATCCGACCGGCATAACCGGTGTAAGCAGCCTAACTCCGGTGGCTGGCCGCAATCCACAGCCTAACGTATCTCAGTACGCCTTGAACCAATCGAACATCTCGGCGACTGGCTACACCGTGGAGAAGTTCGCGTATCTGGAGCAGTATAACTTCGACATCCAACGCGAGCTGCCCGGTGGATTCTTCGCCGACGTGGCTTATGCCGGATCCCACGGCGTGCATCTACAGCAATTCAACACCAACATCAACCAGATCCCGGATAGCTTTATCGCGCAGGCTGCGTCGCAGTACGTACCCTGCGTACCAGGGCCGACTTGTGATCCCAACGCTAACGTAGCCATTTACCAAAAGCTGACCGTAGGGGCGTATCCGTTCAACCAGAGTCTCCCAGGCGGCTTGGGTTCGGGAAATATCCGCCAGGGCCAGCTTGATCGGCCCTACCCACAGTATTCTGGCCTGAACCTCAACGGCTTCGGTTGTTGTGGCAGCAGCTACAACGCTCTACAGGCTACGGTGACGCGTAGATTCCAGGGCGGCGGCACAATGCTCGTGGCCTATACCAATGCCAAGCTGATCTCCAATACTGATACGCTGACCTCTTGGTTGGAGGGAGGGACCACGGGCGGCGTGGGCAGCATACAGGACTGGAACAACCTGAAAGGGGAACGCTCGCTATCGTCGCAGGACGTTTCGCAGCGCATGGTGGTCAGCTACGTGCTCGATCTGCCTTTTGGCCACGGCAAGAAGTTCCTCTCAGGTGTAAGCGGCCTTTCGAGTAAGGCGGTGTCTGGCTGGGGATTGGACGGGATCACCACCTTGCAGCGCGGCTTCCCAGTTAAGATCAGTTGGGGTGGTGGTAACGCCCTGACGGGCGCTGGATTTGGGATCGGTAGCCTTCGACCCGACTACGTAGCAGGATGCCACAAATCAACCTCGGGAAGCTCATTCTCTCGAGTATCCAAATGGTTCAACACAGCCTGCTTCACTCAGCCGGGTGGGACGGACGCGGCGACGGGCGGGCCGAACAACGAATGGGTCTTTGGCAACGAACCGCGCGTCGATTCCACGTTGCGGCAGCAAGGTGTTGTCAACTTCGACTTCGCTGTCTTCAAGAGGACTTCACTCACTGAGCGGGTGAACTTTGAGTTCCGGACCGAATTCTTCAACCTCTTCAACCATCCTCAATTTGGACCTCCAAACGGAACTCAGACGAGTTCAGATTTTGGAAAATCTACCAGCCAAGTCAACCTTCCCCGGCTGATTCAGTTCGGTTTAAAGCTGAACTTCTGATTCAGACGCGCGACTCTGCGGGCCGGAAAGCGATCCTTTCCGGCTCAGCACTTCCCTTCAGCCGACTATCTCACTTTTGGCAAATCCCTGTATTCTTTTGATCTATGAGAGCTCTTCCCACGATTGACCTTGCCGAAGCCAAGCGGGCCGTCGATCTCATTCTTGAAAAAGCCGCGCGGATGCGGAAAGCCGCCGTGGTTGCGGTCGCTGATTCGCATGGGGAGCTCCTCTGCTTCGCCCGCATGGACGGCGCTCCCATTTCGTCTATCCGCATTGCCATGAACAAGGCGTGGACTGCCGCCCGCGCGCGCAAGCCAACCCAGGAAATCGGAGAGAAAGTCAGGCATCCGGAGCTGGGCTACGACATTGCTTATTATGGAGACCGGAAGTTTGTCGGATGGGGTGGCGGAATCCCTGTCTGGAAGGACGGCGAGGTAGCCGGAGCTATCGCGGTGAGCGGCCTATCGTCGACGGAAGATATTGCCTTGGCTTCGCTCGGTGTGGAACAAATCACCGGTTCCTAGGTCCTTCCGAGGCCTCGGTAGGCAGGTTTCCGTTCTCCTGCCCCGCACTTCCCACGCCGGTCCGAAACCATACTGCATTCGTGACGCCGGGTGACTGGGAGCGGACGCAATCGCACATCGGGAGAGGCGTCAATTCGATATTCGCGAAAATCGCGTCGGACACACTCGGCACCAACCTCAAACCAGCGCCGGACGTGAGTGTCGTGCCGTTCACCCATCCGGAATTCAATCAGGCATGTTGGACCGGAAATGGCCGTGTGACCGCTGTGTGGCCGGAAAAAGGCTCGGCACGCCTCAGCATCTAGGCGCACGTCCCACCAGGCTCCGATCACGGATATCATTAGAGGTATTGTTCAGCCACTGTCGACCTCGAGTAAGGGACGCTCATAAGGTTCCCCAAGGTGGGAGTGTTCATGGATTTGGATTCATTGCGAATTGGCCGGGAGAGATTGGTGCGCGTCTTCCAGTTCCTGGAAGCGCTGAACCAGCACCGCAATCCGCCAAAGCGGCAGATTGGCGAACAGCTTTGGACTCTCTGGTTCAACGCGCTTCCCGATCATCCAACAATTCAACGAGGATCACCGCGCACTCTTGAGCAGACCAGCGCGGACAACGCACAGGCATCAAGCACCCGCGAGGAAGATGATTTCGTCCTGAAGGTTGCGCGCCCGAAGCTGACGCGCCCCCCTGACCCGCCCGCCGAAGTGAAATCCTGGCTGGAACCCGGGTGGGATGACCCCTCGAACGAACCAGTGGTGAGAAAAACCGAGAACCAAACTGGCACGAAAGGCAAGACCATCCTGGTCCACTTCGAGGATGATGCCAATCGAACGAGCGCATTTGAGCTCTGGAAGCCCAACCGCGATGAGTGGGTCAGGAACGAAAGACCGGCACGGGCTGCAGGCAGGGTCTTTGAAACGCTGTACGAACTCTATGGCCGGACGGAGCGCGAGGGCGAGCGAGTCGAACTGGTTCTTGGCGACGGGATTCTCAGCTGGCCACGGGAAGAGGGCGGGGTCTATCATCCGGTTCTCCTGCAGCGCCTGCAAATGACGTTTGATCCCGCCATTCCGGAATTCCGGATCGCGGAAACAGAACACCCCGCCGAACTCTATTCCGCGCTCTTCCAGTCCATGCCTGACGTTGATGGTCGCGTCATTGGGCGCTATCGCGAGGAACTCGAACGAGGTAACTGTCACCCGTTGGGGGGTGCCGAGACGGCCGACTTCTTGAAGCGACTGGTGGTCCAGCTCTCCTCACGTGGAGAGTTCGTGGAGTCCGGCGCACCCGAGAGAGTGAAGGGGGATCCGCGCATCGGAAGGTCGCTTGTAATCTTCTTGCGCGCCAGGACGCTCGGATTCGCAGCGGCAATCGAAGCCATTCGTGAAGACTTGCGCAATCGGGAAGACCTTCCCTGGTCTCTCTTGAATGTGGTCGGCATGGAGGCACCCGTCGCAACTGAGGTCGCGGCATCGCCAACCCACTCGGCTCTCGAAGAATCTCAGGACGTTCTGCTCAGTAAACCTGCCAATCCGGAACAGATCCGCATCGCGCAGTACACCGAAACGATGGGCGGGATTCTGGTGCAAGGACCTCCGGGGACCGGGAAGACTCATACCATCGGGAACCTCATCGGACATCTCCTCGCTCGGGGAAAGAGTGTCCTAGTGACAAGCCACACGACAAAGGCACTGCGCATGGTCCGTTCGCAGGTGGTGTCGAAACTGAGATCGCTTTGCGTAAGCGTACTTGAGAGCGATCTCGACAGTCGTAAGCAGCTTGAAAGTGCAGTGGGAACAATTGCTGAAAGGCTGTCGCAGGCTGATGGCAAGACGCTCGAAATCGAAGCCACTCAGCTTTCGAAACAGAGAGCTGAGCTACAGGAAAAATTAGCCGACCTGCAGCAGCGCCTTGCAGATGCGCGGGCAGACGAGTATCGCGCCATTATCGTGGGCGGAAAGTCATGGGCCCCTTCGGACGCCGCCCGCTGGGTGGCGAAGGAAGTAAATCATGGCTGGGTTCCAAGTCCGGTTGCGCTTGGAGCGGCAATGCCTCTTTCGGAAGGTGAGGTTGCGGAACTTTATTCAACGAATCGTTCCGTGCCAGCTGATGTTGAACGAGAACTCTCGCAGCCGCTTCCCGATGCGACGGATTTGCCCAGCCCCGCTGAGTTCGAAACTCTTACCAACACGAAAATCCATCTGAGCGAGGTTGACCGGGAGTTTCGAGCCGATCTCTGGCAAACTGCGCCCTCCACGCCTTCACCCGAATCCCTCTCTACTATCGTCCCAAAGCTTGAGAGTGCAATCGCGCCCCTGAACGGTCGGGAAAGGTGGAAATTGGCCGCTGTTTATGCCGGCAAGAATGGTGGACCTCACCGCGAACCTTGGGACAACCTCGTAACCTTTATCGACCAAGTCCACGTTGAGGTCGCCAAATCACAGGACGTGCTATTTCGGTATGCTCCCAGCCTGAATCCCGGGTTTTCTCTTGAGGATCAAGAGAAAACTGCGGTTGAGATTCACACGCATCTGCGGGAAAACGGCAGTCTCGGCTTTTTGACCCTCTTTACGCAGAAGGCCTGGAAGCAATTGATTCAGACCGTAAGCGTGAACGGAAGCCAGCCCAAGCTCCCCGAACACTTTTTGGCGATCAGTCTGCTGTGTCGAGTGAAACTGATGCGGCGTGATTTGTCTGCCCGTTGGGATCGGCAAATGACTCCCCTTGGCGCCTCCTCCTCACGCGCCATGGGAGATGAAATTGAGAAGAGCGCTGTGCAGTTCTGTGAGCCAATCCGCGATTGCCTCGCTTGGAGTTCTCGCACATGGGGACCACTTGAAAAAGAACTCAAGCAAGTGGGGTTTTTTTGGGAAAAATTCATGTCGGAACAGCCGGCGGTCGTCGGAGCAGATGGCGAGTTGCGACGACTGCAACAGACCGTAAGTACCAGCCTCCTTCCGATCCTGGCTGCGCGCATTGACTATTTGCTTTGGGAAAGAAACGAATTGCTTCTTGGCGGCCTCCGCGATAGGCTCTCGCTCGCGAAGAGAGTTGCTGCCGATGCGCTCGTAGTCGCAGATCTCTACGACTCGGTCGTGGCCTGTGATCCCGAGGCTTATCGTACTTCCTATGCACGACTCATGGAGATTCAGTCGCTTCGAAGCGAGCTCGTACGCCGCAAGGAATTGCTCGCTCGTCTCGAAGCCGCTGCGCCAGCGTGGGCTGCTGCCATTCGAACGCGCGCCGAAGTACACGGTGCACCCTCGCAGCCGGGCAATCCGATCGAAGCATGGACCTGGCGTCAATTGCATGATGAGCTGGAACGGCGAGCGAGTGTATCTCTCGAAGACATTCAAGACGCGATCGACCGCACCAAGGAGCAATTCCAAACCATCACAGTGGAACTAATTGACCGCAGAGCATGGGCGTTCCAGGCTAAACGAACTTCTCTGCTGCAAAGACAGGCCCTCGTCGGTTGGCTCGACACGATCCGCAAGATTGGCAAAGGCACAGGAATTCGCGCGCCACTTCTTCGCGCGGAAGCAGCCCGCAAGATGACCGAGTGCCGGGGTGCGGTTCCCGTGTGGGTGATGCCCCTTTCGCGTGTGGTAGAGAATTTCGATCCGCGCACCTCGCGATTTGATGTCGTGATCATTGACGAAGCGAGCCAAAGCGATGTCATGGCCCTGGTTGCCCTGTACCTGGGAACCAGCGTCGTGGTCGTGGGCGACCACGAACAAGTCAGTCCCTCCGCCGTTGGCCAGGAGAGCACCGTGGTTCAGAACCTGATTGATCAATTCCTTCAAGGAATTCCAAACGCCCACCTCTACGACGGGCAGACTTCGGTCTACGATCTCGCACGGCAATCCTTCGGCGGCACTATCCGGTTGGCGGAGCACTTCCGCTGTGTAACCGAAATTGTGCAATTCAGCAATCAGTTGTCGTACGAAGGGGATATCAAACCGCTGCGGGATGCAAGCCGCGTAGTTCTAAAACCACACACCGTCGCCTATCGCGTTCAGGGGTCTTCTCGGGACGGCAAAGTCAATCGTCAAGAGGCTGAGGTTATTGCCTCGCTTGCCGCTGCCGCGCTCGAACAGCCGGAGTATCAAAAGAACGAATTTGGAGAGCGGACGAGTTTTGGAGTTGTATCCCTCGTGGGAGAGGAGCAAGCTCTCGAAATCGATCGTCTCCTGCGAACTCACATTGCGCCTGATTTGTACGAGCGGCACCGTTTTCTATGCGGAACATCGGCACAATTTCAAGGCGACGAGCGTGACGTAGTATTCCTGTCCGTTGTGGATACACCTGCAAGCAATCCATTGCCATTTCGCGATCAGCAAATGTTTAAGCAACGCTACAACGTAGCGGCAAGCCGCGCCAGAGACCAAATGTGGGTGGTCCACTCCCTGAATGTTCAGACCGATCTTCGGACTGGAGATCTTCGCCGCCGTTTGATCGAGCACGCGCAAGATCCTCAGGCTCTCCTGCGGCTGCTGGAAGACAGGGAGAAGAAAACGGAATCCCCATTGGAGCGGGATGTCTTGAAAAGGTTGCTCGCCGCAGGTTATCAGGTTACTCCACAGTGGAAAGTCGGTTCGCGCAAGATCGATCTCGTCGTCGAAGGAAACGGGCGCCGACTGGCCGTTGAGTGTGACGGTGACCGCTATCATCCCATCGAAAAGCTCGGTGAGGACATGGAACGGCAGGCGATTCTGGAGCGACTGGGTTGGGTGTTTGTGAGGATTCGCGGCAGCGTATTCTTCCGAGACCCAAATCGAGCGATGAAGCCGGTCTTTGAGAAACTGCGGAGCCTCGAGATCGATCCCCGCCAGGAGCGCGAGGTCTCCACACCTAGCGGTGCACCTGGAAGCGATACACCTGGGAAAGAAATCACCGACCGGATCACGCGGCGCGCAGAACAAATCAGGAATGAATGGAAGCTCGAGAGTCCGGAAACGTTGCCAGCGGGCAGTGCCTCGATTCCTTCCTGAGTGCAGTTAATGCTGCACCGGGCCGGCCCCTGCTGGCGTCAGAAGTTCACGCGCGCGTGGAACTCTACTACGCGACCGGACAGTCCTCCCGGGGAAGTACCGAAGTGGCCGTCTTCTATCCGCGCCTGGGCAGTGCCAAACCCAATGGACTGGAGATTGAGCTTGTTGAAAACATTGTAGAAGTTGCCGCGCAGCTCAACACTAGCACCCTCCCCAAGCAGTTTCAGTGTCGGCAAAGCAAACTTCTTCACCACGCTGAAGTCCACGTCAAAGTAGTGCGGCCCGCGCTCCGAGTTCCGTCCGATTCCTGGGGACCCCGGTGCGGTAATGTCGAAGTATTTTTTCCCCCCAAGAGGAAAGTTTCCCCCCGGAGTAGTGAACGTGCTGTTGGAGTAGTCATGGTTTCCCGCAGCAATGACCCTGATCGGGCGCGTGGGATTGATCGAGTCGGCGCCAGTGATGGGAACTGAATTCTGAGTCCCAGTTACGGGAGTCCAGGGAAAGCCCGTGTGGGTGCTCAGGATTCCATTGATCTGCCACCCCCCCAGTACTTTGCCCGTGAAACTAGATTGATTTCGGAAGATCGGCAAATCCCAGAGGCTATAGACGCTGAAGTTATGAGTGAC
>WNFL01268034.1_pt6 | contig 12691 bp, 11 predicted proteins | sample 5400361 | NCBI WGS metagenome assembly WNFL01 (sample SAMN13153351, study PRJNA577476) | soil metagenome | isolation source: 40 cm soil on Douglas fir-dominated hillslope | place: USA:California | collected 2013-09-17
TCGAAGGCGCCGCCCAGCTGCTCGAGCAGGCGCGCTCGGTCGTCATCGTTCCCGGTTACGGGATGGCCGTGGCGCAGGCGCAGCACAAAGTCCGTGAGCTGTACGATGCGCTCACCAAGCGCGGGGTGTCCGTCAAGTTCGCGATTCACCCCGTCGCCGGCCGCATGCCGGGGCACATGAACGTCTTGCTCGCGGAGGCCAACATTCCCTACTCCGCGCTCGTCGAGATGGACGAGATCAATCCCGAGATGCCGCAAACCGACGTCGCGCTCGTGCTCGGCGCCAACGACGTCGTAAACCCGGCGGCGCGCTACGCCAAGAACACGCCTATCTACGGCATGCCCATCATCGACGCCGACAAGGCGAAGAGCGTGCTCGCCGTGAAGCGCAGCAAGAATCCCGGATTCGCCGGCATCGACAACGAGCTGTACGTGCTCGACAACACCTGGATGCTGTTCGGGGATGCGAAGGCGGTGCTGGGCGATCTGGTGAAGCAATTCGCGAGCGGGGGGATCCACTGATGGATATCGCCACTCTCGCCCTCATCGGCGTCGTCATCGTCGTCGCGGCATTGCTCTCGGGGGTCGTCGAGCGCACCCGGTTTCCGCAGGTCGCGCTCTTCCTCCTGCTCGGCCTCGTCATCGGTGTGTTCGGGTTCGGGCTCGTGGATTTCCGGCTCGACTCCCAGATCCTCGAGACGATTGCGACGCTGGGCCTCGTCCTGGTGCTGTTCACCGACGCGGTCTCGGTGGACATCCGCGAGGTGAAGCGCCACCGCACGCTCGTCCGCCTGGTTCTGGGACCCGGCACCCTCGTCACGGCGGCCCTCGTCGCGGTGGCGGCGTGGTGGCTGCTCGGGCTGGCGCCCGGCCCCGCGGCGATCCTCGGCGCGGCGCTCGCCTCGACCGACCCCGTAATGATGCGTGGGCTACTGCGCAGCGGCGACGTGCCGGCCGCGGCGCGTCAGGTGCTCTCGCTCGAGAGCGGACTCAACGATCTCGTCCTGTTGCCTATCGTGCTGGGCGCGATGGCGGTGCTCGGTGGTAACCCTTCTGGCAATTGGGGGCGAGCCGCGCTCAACTTGTTCGTCGTCGGGCCGGGGGCGGGGATTGCGGTCGGGTTCGTCGGGGTGGTGCTGCTCGACCGCATGCGACGCTGGGTGGGCGTGCGGCGGGACTACGAGTCGCTGTACGCCCTCGGTCTCGCGTTCACGGCATATGCGCTGGGCGAAGCCGCCCACGGTAGCGGCTTCCTGGCCGCGTTTGCCGCTGGGCTGACCATCGCCGCGTCGGACGCGGAGTTGTGCGACTGCTTCCTCGACTTCGGCCAAGCCGCCGCCGAGATGTTTCTGCTCTTCACCTTCGTGGCGTTCGGCAGCTCGCTCATCTGGACGGGGCTTGCAGGAATCACGTGGACCGGACTGTTATTCGCGGCGCTGGCGCTCGGCCTCCGCTCGGCGGTGCTCGCGCTGGCCCTTCCCCGAAAGGGCCTCGACCCGCGCAGCCGGCGATTGATTGTGTGGTTCGGGCCGCGGGGCCTTTCGACGCTGCTGCTCGTTCTACTCCCCGTTTTCGCGGGCCTGCCCGGAGCCGACCGGCTCTTCGCCCCCGCCGCGCTGGTCGTGCTGCTCTCGGTGGTCGTTCATGGCGGAGCGCTGATGTTGGGGAGAAAGCCGCGGGGCGGTCGCGCCCTGCCGCTCGTTCAGGAACCCCTGCCGCCCACGGAGGCGGCGCCGGCAGAGCGGCGGGACAGGATCACGCTCGCTGAGCTGAAAGAGATGCAGGCGCGTGGGGAGCGGGTCGTGCTGCTCGATGTTCGGAAGGAGCGCGCCTGGAGCGACAGCGACGAGAAGGCGCAGGGCGCTGCGCCGCGTCGTCGGGCGGCATGCGCGACTGGCTGGTCGCCTACTGCGCCTGACACAACGAAGAGACAAGCGCCCGGGTGGCGCGAGAGCTGCAACAGGCGGGGTGGCCCAAGGCTCGTGCCCTCATCGGCGGGTGGGACTTGTGGCTCGCTACCGGGATGCCGGTCGAACCCAAGTAGTCACCGCATCCACGTGTTGTTCTTCCGGTCGATGTCGGGATACACCTGGCGTGGGTCCACGACCGCGGCCACGATCTGCTTCCCCGTGGCCAAGCGATAGGTAAAGCGACTCCCGAGGTACCACATCTCCACGGGCAACTGGCGAGTTTCGCCGGTGCCGTCGGCGTAGCGCAGCTCGAGGGTCAGCGGCAGCACCATCTGGCCGCGGTTCGAGAGGTGCACGAGCGTCGTGTCACCGACGCCCCGAGTGACCGAGTCCACCGCCTGGTCGAGCCGCGCGGTCGTGAGCACCCAGCCGCGCCAGAACCAGTCGAGGTCGCGCCCCGTCACGTTCGCGAACGTCCGGTAGAAATCGGCGCGCTGCGGGTGCTTGAAGCGCCAGCGACGCGCGTATTCGAGCAGCCCGCGCGCGAACTCGTCTTTGCCGAGCACCGCGTCGCGCAGCACGGTGAGCATCAGGGCCGGCTTCTGGTAGGCGGTCCAATACAGCTCCCGCACCTCGGCGGGCTTCGTGATCAACGGCTGCTCGTTTCCCGGGATCGCCGTCGCGGCCGCCGCGGACAGTAGCTCGCGTCGCACGGTGTCGCCGTAGGCGGTGCCGCGGAAGTACGATTCGGCGGCGCCGTAGTTGATGAACGTGTTGAACCCCTCGTCCATCCACGGATAGCGCCGCTCGTCCGACCCGACGATCATCGGGAACCATTCGTGACCCAGCTCGTGCGCCAGCACCCAGAACTGATCTTCCCGTTTGTCGAGCGAGGGGCAGAACGTGATCATCGGATACTCCATCCCCTCGACCAGCCCCTCGACCGTGGAGAACTGGGGCCAGGGATACGTGAGCCATGTCTCCGAGTAGTGGCTCAAGGCGGCGCGGACCATCCTGTTGGCCTCTTCCCAGGGAGCCGCATCGGGGTGGTAGAACGTCTGGATCAGGATCCCGTCCCAGCCGCTCGCATCCCAGCGCAGGTCGGGACCAGCTGCCCAGGCGAAGTCGCGGACGTTGGGGGCCGTGAAGCGCCAGGTCTTGGTACCGGCCGTGCGCTGTGCGCCGTGCGCCGTCGCTTCGACTTTCGTGATGATTTCGACGCGTTCACTGGAGCGACGTGCGCGGTCGAGTCGTGCGCGCTGTTGTGCCGTCCACACGGCTTGGGGATTCGCCACGGCGCCCGTCGCGGCGACGACGAACCCTGCGGGGAGCGTGAGGACGACGTCGAAGTCGCCGTACTCGAGATAGAACTCACCGGCGCCGATGTAGGGCAGCGTGTTCCAGGCGTTCACGTCGTCGTACACGGCCATGCGCGGATACCACTGCCCCAGCTCGTAGAAGCGCGAGCCGACGCGCCCCATACGGCCGCCGCCGTAGGGCGGGATCGAGAAGTGCCAGGCCACGTCGAAGGTGACGGCGCTGTCGGGCGGGAGCGGTCGGGCCAAGTCGACCCGCATCATCGTGCCGGTGACGGTCATGGCGAGCGGGCGGCCCGCCGCGGTGAACCGGTCCACCGTCATGCCGCCCACGAACCCTTTGCCCGTGAAATCGAACACGACCCCGCCCGCGAAGCGGAGCGGCGGCTGGTTCAGCACGCTCGTGATCGATCCGGGGGCGAAGAGATTCTGATCGAGCTGCACCCACACGAACGCCAGAGCGTCAGGGGAGTGATTCACGTAGTGGATCCGCTCGGTCCCGGTGAGCACGTTGGCGGCGGTGTCTAGGCTCGCGTGAATCGTGTAGTCAGCACGCTGTTGCCAGTAGCGCGACCCCGGCGCACCGGACGCGCTGCGCACGCCAGTCGCTGCCGGCAGGGCGAGGGCCCGGAAGGGCGACGTGTCGGCGACGGACTGTTGGAGTACCAGCGACGTGACGGCAAGAAGAACGAGCATGAAGGCTCCGTGCTAATGGGTGTCGACGAGTTGTGCCGCTCGATGCGCGATCCCCATGATCGTCAGCATCGGGTTCACACCCGACGCAGTCGGGAAAACGCTCGCGTCCGCGACGTAGAGGCCTCGCACGCCCCACACGCGATGCTCGGGGTCCACCACCGAGCTGCGCGCGCTCGCCCCCATGCGGCACGACGCCATCTGATGGAAGGTGACGAGCAGTAGCTGGTTCGCGCCCCACCCCGCGGCGTCCAGGCGCGCGAGCCACTCCTCGCGAGCGCGGGGGCTGCCCGGACGGTAACTGATCCACCGCGCCACGGGCGCCCATATCTCGCGGGCTCCCGCCGCTTCCAGCAGCTCCGCGCCAGCCGCCAACGCGCGCCGAAGGTGCACCGCGTCGTAGCGGGACACGCGGTAGTCCACGACGGGACAACCCTCGCGATCGATGCGAACCCGTCCACCGAACCGATCGCGCAGGAGGATACCACACAAAGCGGTGTTGGCGAGCCGCTCCATGCGGCCGGCGTACTGCGCCGCTGATTCCCACGGCGCTGCCAACGCGAGGAAAGAGGGATGGAGCGGCGCCGTCTCAAACTTGAAGCCGTAGCCGTGGTCGAGATCGGCGAACTGGTCGGAGTAATGCGCCTGGAGTGTGCCGGTCCAGGGACGGACGGCTTCATCCATCTCCCCGAACACCGCCGTCGCGGGATGCAAAGCGAGGAATTTGCCGAGCGCGGGCAGGCGCACGCCCGAGCGCAGCAGCAGGGCCGGGGAGTGTATGGAGCCGCACGCGACGACGACGGCGCCGGCCCGTACGCTCAGTGCGTGAGCGCCGACGCGCGCCTCGACTCCGGTGGCCTGAGCATTCGTGATGGTGACACGCCGCACGTCGCAATCCACCACGATGCGCGCGCCACGGGAGACCGCGTCCGGCAAATACGTGACCAGCGTGGACTGCTTGGCGGCGGCTCGGCACCCGTAGCCGCAGTAGCCGCAGGCGTCGTCCTGCGTGCAGCCGCGCACGTTGCGGGGCAGGAGGCCGTGGTGCCAGCCGAGTCGCTCGAGACCGCGAATCAGCACCCGGTCGCGCCCGCTGGGCGCGGCGTGGTCGGTGTTGACGCCGATGCGCCGGGCCGCCGCCGCGAGCGACCGCGTGAATTCCGGCCCGGTGAAATGCGGCAGGCGATGCTCTCGGGCCCACTCATCGCGCACCGATTCGGGGGTTGCGAAGCTCGTCGTGTAGTTGACGACGGTACCGCCGCCCAGCGTCGCGCCCTGGAGAATCACGAGACTGAGATCGCGCGTCGCGAGCAACCCCCCCGCATCGTACAGTCGCTCCAGCCCGTCGCCCTCCTGCTGCGTGAAGTCGGCCTCGTTGTGGTAGCCACCCTTCTCGAGGACGATGACGTCTTTGCCTTGGGCGGCGAGCTCCGCGGCGACGACACCGCCACCCGCGCCCGAGCCCACGACCACGACGTCACAGGTGAGCGTTGTGTCGCCGGTGATGGCCAGCGGGTGGATCGCCTTCGGGACAGCAGGAGGAGGTCCGAGCGGACCGGGGTAGCCGGACGCGCGCAAAACGCCCGGCGTCGTGTAGTGGGTGACGGTGACGAGTCGCTTCAGCGCCTGGAATGCCTTGCGGCGCGGCGGCAGCCGGCTCGTCGCCCAGCCGCGGAGGTAGCGCTCGCGTTGGGCAGGCGTCATCCGGCTGAAGCGGTGGGGCATGCCGGCGATGAGGAGGTTCACCACGCGGCTTTCGAACAGCGTGAGCAACACGTCGAGTTCGGCGCGGTCGGCAGCGCGTGGCAGCATGGCCACGTGGCCGGCGACCCGCGCCGCCAAGTCCGCTTGCTCCGCACCGCCGTCCACCAACGTGGCGGCCACGGCGCGGAGCGCGGCCAACGCGCGGGGGCTGAGGCTCAACTCTCCTGCACGAACGTCAGCTTGAACCCGTCCGGGTCCGAGATCATAAACACGCGACTGCCCCACGACATCATCTTCGGCTCCTGGTCGAGCACGCCGCCGCGCTCCCTGATTTGTGAGGCGAGCCGATCGATGTCTTGGGCGGTACCACAGTAGAAGCGCGTGCCGACGCCCTTCACGCGATCCCGGCCCTTGGCGAAGTCGTCCTGGCTCAGCATGAACGTGACCGCGCCCGCGTGGAGCTCGTCGTCGCCCATCATGAAGCCCAGCACGTCGCGATAGAACGCGATGCTGCGCTGCAGGTCGGTGGCCGTGAGCGAGAGCGAGACGCTGCGCAGACGCAGCGTCTCGGGTTGGCGGCGTGCCGGGGGCTTGGCCTTGGGTTTGGCCTTGGTCTTAGTCGGGGCCCGTTTCTTCTTCTTCGTAGCCATGGGGTTCCGCTCCGTAACGGTGACTGAGAGCCTCAAGCGTAGCGAAGGAGCGGCTCGCTCGCCAGATTCCCCAATTCCTCAAACTCTCACGTAAAGGGACCTGACGATGCCGACGAGCAATGCGAGCGCCGCCTGGGAAGGGAAACTCAAGGATGGCAAGGGCACGTTCAAGGCCGAGAGTGGCGCCTTCAGCGGCCCCTTCAGCTTCGGGACGCGTTTCGGGGGATCGAAAGGGACCAACCCCGAAGAATTGATCGCGGCGGCGCACGCCGCCTGCTTCAGTATGGCCTTGTCGGCGGGTCTCGAGAAGGCGGGAACCCCGGTGACGCGCGTCGAGACGCGTGCCTCAGCCACGCTCGAGATGGTGGATGGCGCGCCGCGGATCACGCGCATCGAGCTCTCCACGCGGGGCAAAGTCCCCGGGATCGATCAGGCGGCGTTCGAGAAGGCGGCGGAATCGGCCAAGCAGAACTGCCCCGTCTCCAAGGCGCTCCAGGGCAACGTGGAGCTCAAGCTCGAGGCGAAGCTGGTCTGACCCGGACCTGGATGGTCTACCTGCTGCGCTGCCGTGACGGCTCTCTCTACACCGGGATCACGAACGACCTGTCGCGCCGCCTCGCCGCACACCGGGCGGGGAAGGCGAGTGCCTACACCCGCTCGCGCCGGCCGCTGCGGCTGGCCTATCGTGAGGTGGTGCGCGATCGCAGTGCGGCGCTGCGCCGCGAGGCCGCCATCAAGCGGCTCACCCGACACGCGAAGCTGGAGTTGATTCGGGCGTGAGGCTCAGCCGGCGCGACATCCTGGGTGCGCTCGTCGCCCTCGCGGTCGCGATCGTGTGCGTGCGATTGGGCTTCTGGCAGTTGGATCGCCTGGGGCAACGTCGTGCCCGCAACGCCATCCTCGCCGCGCGGCTGGCGCTCCCGCCCCTGCAGGTCGTACGGGGGACCTCGGCGGACTCGGCGCGCCAACGACGCTTGTTGGCTCGGGGTGTGTATGACTTTGCCCGCGAGCTGATCGGGCCAGGCCGCAGCTTCGATGGCACCCCCGGCGTGGCGTTGATCACGCCGCTGCGACTCGCCGACGGCTCGGTCGTGCTCGTGGACCGTGGTTGGGCCCCGTCCCCCGATGCAGTGCACATCGATCAGACGCTGTACCGCGAGGCGGACACTGCCACCGTGGAAGGGCTCGGCGTCATCCCTCCGCCCGGCCGTTACGATATGCCGTTCCTCCTCGAGCAGACAGGGATCGCCGCGCCGCGCGGGCTCCCCCGGCGCTGGCCGCCACCTTCCTTGGACGACGGACCGCACCTCTCGTACGCGATCCAGTGGTTCAGTTTTGCCGTGATTATCGTGGTCGGGACGGGCGCACTGCTGCGTAAGACTACCATTTTAGGCCCTTCCTAGCGATATTACGCGCCCAGCAGCCCGCAGTGTGCGTACACTGATGCACACGCTGCGGGCGTTTCATTCCGCAACGAAGGAGTACTCCATGGCAGCTGCCCTCCCCCTGAAGCGTCCCGTGAAGGTTGGTGAGTTGGTGCGGCGCCGGCTGCGTGAATTGAAGCGTACGCCGCGCGAGCTCGCGGAGGCGGTCCAGGTGCCTGAGATTTATATCGCTGACCTCGTGGCCGGGCGACGCGTGCCGCCGGCACCCGGGCGGATGGATGTCTACGCCCCGATGACCAAGTTTCTCAAACTGCACCGCAACGATCTCCCGACCTGCGCCAAGGCGGAACGCGACGGCACGACCAAGAGCCGTCGGCGCCCGCACGCCGACGTGCGGGACCAGATGTTGGCGCTGTGCACCGACCCCGCCCGCGCCCGCGCGTTGAGCCGGCGCCTCGTCCGTAAGGACGGCGTGCCACTCGAGCGGGTGATCGTGGGCCGGCTGTTGGAGGTCGCCCAGGGCTTCGTGCGGCGCCAGCTCGATGATGATGTGGGCATCCGCATCGCGGCGAGCCGCGACGGCTGCACCTACCTCGAGAAGCGCATGAAGCTGATGGAGTTTCTGGACGCGACGCCCGAGGGTCTCACGCCGGCCGACTGCGAAGAGTTCGTGCGGCCTCGCATCGCGGCGTGGGAGATCGAGCTCGACACCAACGCCATGCGGATCGTGCTTCGCTCTCAGGAGCCCGCGCCGCGCCAGGTGAGGGCGCTGAGTATTTAGAGTCGGCGGTCGAGATTGTCAGGGGGCGGTCAAGGGTAACCTTGACCGCCTTTTCTTTGACCTCCACCTTGGCCTCCACCTTCAGTCGTTCCCGCACGCCGTCGTTCTTCCATTCGGAGACTCGCCATGCGCCGGTTGCTCGCCGCGACCTTCGCCGTTGCCACGCTTACGCTCGCTCCATCCCTCTTCGCACAAGCCGCTGCCGCCGCCCCCCCCGACACCAGCAAGAAGAACAAGAACGACGAGCTCCCCCTCGTGACGACGCGCACCATCGAGTTTGAGACATCCGAAGGGACCTGGCTGTCGCTCGACGTGTCGCCCGACGGCCGCACGATCGTGTTCGAGCTGCTCGGCGATCTGTACACGCTGCCGGCGGTGGGGGGCGCGGCGACGCGTCTGACGTCGGGGCCGGCGTTCGACTCACAGCCCCGCTGGTCCCCCGACGGCAAGCGCATCGTGTTCCTCTCCGATCGCTCCGGCGCCGAGAACATCTGGCTGTGTGACGCCGACGGGAAGAATCCCAAGGCACTCACGAAGGGCACCAACAACCTGTACGCGTCGCCCGAATGGACGCCCGATGGCAACTATATCGTCGCGTCGCGCACCAGCGGCGTGCTCGGTAGCGTGTACGAGCTGTGGCTGTATCACAAGGACGGCGGATCGGGCGCGGCGATGTTGCGCGTCCAGGCAGGTCCGAACCAGCCGCCGCCGATGAACACGCTCGGCGCGGCTTTCGGCAAGGATCCGCGCTACATCTGGGTTGCCCGCCACCGCGGCGGCTTCGGCTACGACCTCCAGTACCCGCTCTGGCAGCTCGCGATCTACGACCGCCAGCTCGGCCGCACGTTCCCGCAGACCGATCTCTACGGCAGCGCCATGCGTCCCGTCCTTTCGCCGGACGGCACCTGGCTCGTGTATGCCACCCGCTATGATGCGGAAACCGGCCTCCGCCTGCGCAACCTCCAAACGGGAGACGAGAAGTGGCTCGTGTATCCCGTGACGCGCGACGATGAGGAGTCGCGGTTCACGCGCGATCTCTACCCGGGATTCTCGTTTACGCCCGATTCCAAAGCCATCGTGGCGTCCTATGGCGGCAAGGTCTGGCGCGTCGAGGTACCCACGGGCCAGGCGACGGCGATTCCGTTCACGGCGCAGGTGGCGATGAATCTCGGACCGCTGGTACGCTTCGCGTACCGCGTGGACACCGGGGCGGTCTTGCTGCGCCAGATCCGAAACGCGTCGCCGTCGCCCGACGGCAAGCGCCTGGCGTTCAGCGCGCTCGACCGCCTCTACGTGATGGACCTGCCCGGCGGCACGCCGCGCCGGCTCACCACCGACACGGTGCACGAGCAAGTGCCGATGTGGTCGCCCGACGGCCAGTGGCTGGCCTACGTCACCTGGAGCAACGCCGGTGGCTCCATCAACAAGATCCGCGCCGATGGACGCGGCGGGTCGCAGCGGCTCACCGCCGACGCGGCGTTCTACGACACGCCGGTCTGGTCGCCCGATGGGCAGCGGATCGTGGCGGTGAAGGGGCCGCGTGGCCAACGGCTCACGGCGCACTTCGGCCCCGGCTACGAGCTCGTCTGGCTGCCCGCCGCCGGCGGGCCCGCGACACGCATCGCGCCGTACGATGGATGGGGCCGGCCCCATTTCGCCCGTGACGCGAGCCGGATTTACTACTACGCGGGCCCCGAGGGTCTCGTCTCGATCCGCTACGACGGCACCGACCGGCGTGCCCACCTCAAGGTGACGGGCTACACGTATCCCGGTCCGGGCGCCGAGCCGCAGCCGGCGGATGAAATCCTGATCAGCCCCGACACCGATCAAGTGCTGGCGCAGGCGGGGAACAACGTCTACCTCGTGACGCTGCCGCTCGTCGGCGGGCCGACGCCGAGCATCAGTATCTCCGACACCTCGAGCGCGTCGTTTCCCATCCACCGCTTGACGCGCATCGGCGGGGACTTCATCGGCTGGATGCCGGACGCGAAGTCGGTGTTCTGGTCGATCGGCCGCACCTTCTTCCGGTATGATCCGGTCGTCGCCGACTCGCTGGCGAAGATCAAAGTGCGGGCCGACTCGATCCGCGCCGACTCCTTGAAGAGCGACAGCGTCAAGGCGCGGCCCGATTCCGTGCAGAAACGGCTCAAGGCCCGGTCCGATTCGCTCGCCAAGTTGCCGGCGTACGAGCCGCCACGCGTGGACGTGACGATTCGCGCGCCGCGCGACATCCCCCGCGGCAGCGTCGTGCTGCGCGGTGCGCGCATCGTCTCGATGAAAGGCGACGAAGTGATCGAGAACGGCGACGTCGTCGTCACGGACAACCGTATCGTGTCGGTGGGTCCGCGCGGCCAGGTCCCGGCAGGCGCGCAGGTCATCGACGTTACGGGGAAGACCATCATCCCGGGGTTCGTGGATGTGCACGCGCACCCCTGGCCCAGCGGCGGATGGGGGATTCACGAGTCGCAGGTGTGGCAGTACCTCGCCAACCTCGCGTACGGCGTGACGACCACGCGCGATCCCCAGACGTCGACCACCGACGTCCTGACCTATTCCGACCAGGTCGAAACGGGGGACCTCTTGGGGCCGCGGATCTACCACACCGGGCCAGGCGTCTTTTGGGACGAGAACTTCCAGAGCCTCGACGATGCGCGCAACGCCCTGCGGCGCTACAGCGAGTTCTACGGAACCCACACGATCAAGGAGTACATGACCGGGAACCGCAAACAGCGCCAGTGGGTCATCATGGCGGCGAAGGAGCTGAACCTGATGCCGACCACGGAGGGCGGGCTCGACTTCAAGATGAACTTGACCGAGGCGCTCGACGGCTATCCGGGCCACGAGCATGCGTACCCGATCATGCCGCTCTACAAGGACGCGGTACAGCTGATCGCGCAGTCGGGCATCAACTACACGCCGACGCTGCTCGTGTCGTATGGTGGCCCGTTCTCGGAGAATTACTTCTACGAGCACTTCGACATCCACGACGACGCGAAGATCCGGCGCTTCATCCCGCACGAGGAGATCGATCAGCGCGCCGAGCGTCGCGCCTGGTTCCGGGACAATCAGTACGTCTTCCCGCGGATCGCGGCGTCGGCGGCGTCGATCCTACGTGCCGGCGGATTCGTCGGCATGGGGTGCCACGGGCAGCTGGACGGCCTCGGCTGTCACTGGGAGCTGTGGGCGATGGCCGCGGGCGGCATGACGCCGCTCGAAGTGCTGCGGGTCGCGACCTGGGACGGCGCTCACGCGATCGGATTCGAGCAGGATCTGGGCTCGCTCGAGCCGGGCAAACTCGCGGATCTCATCGTGCTCGATGCCAATCCGCTCGAGGACATCCACAACACGAACACGATTCGCTACGTCATGAAGAACGGGCGGTTGTACGAAGGCGGGACGCTGAACGAGGTGTGGCCGCGGCAGAAGGCGTTGCCGACGATGTGGTGGTGGGGGCAGGAGCCAACGACGGCAAAGTAGACGGGTTAGAGGACCAGGGAGGGGCACGGCACTGCCGTGCCCCTACCATTCTGCGGTACAAGTCGTTAGGTTGCCCCCCGTAGCATAGAACCGCGAGCTGGCATCCCCCCGGATAGTCCCGCTCAGGGACTCCGTCGCTGAACACACGCACGGTCCTTTCCCCAGGTTCCAAAACAGAAGCAGCGCTTGGTCGAGGTGACATTGGGTCACTTCGCGGCGCGCGTGTGTGTGCAGTAAAGGAGTATTATGCCATTCGCAGCCCTGGGCCTCGCGCCCGAGCTCGTGCGTGCCGTAACCGATGAAGGTTACGAGCAGCCCACCCCCATCCAAACGGAAGCGATCCCGTTGGCCCTCGCGGGCCGCGATCTGATCGGGTCCGCCCAAACCGGCACCGGGAAGACGGCGGCGTTCGTGCTGCCGATCCTGCAGCGCCTCCAGGCCGGGACACGCGGCGTGCTGCGCGCGCTGATCCTCGTGCCGACCCGTGAGCTCGCCGAGCAGGTCGTGACGAGTATCCGCGCCTACGGGCGCCACACCCACTTGAAGGGCGCCGCGGTGTACGGCGGCGTCGGCATGGAACCGCAGACCCGCGCCTTGAAGCACGGCGCCGACATCGTCGTGGCCACCCCTGGCCGCCTGCTCGATCATATGGAGCGCGGGCACGTCAACTTCTCGAAGCTCGAAGTGCTCGTGCTCGACGAGGCCGACCGCATGCTCGACATGGGGTTCGCCCCTGACGTGCGGAAGATCTTGAACGCGCTCCCCGAAGAGCGGCA
>WNFL01357110.1_pt1 | contig 12687 bp, 9 predicted proteins | sample 5400361 | NCBI WGS metagenome assembly WNFL01 (sample SAMN13153351, study PRJNA577476) | soil metagenome | isolation source: 40 cm soil on Douglas fir-dominated hillslope | place: USA:California | collected 2013-09-17
GTTTTCTGGCTCTGGCCGGGCTGATTGGTGGTGGACCAACCTTTGTGGGGACGATTTTGGGTTACAGCATTCAGTCGAAAGCCTTATTCGTCCTGTTTCTCGCGCTAGCCGCTGGCTCCATCTTCTATGTTATCGTTGAACTCCTGAACGTAGGTCGCCGCTTCCAGATGCGTGAATTAGTCATGTGGGGCATCGTGTTGGGCTTCCTTGCAGGCTTCGTCACCGATCTGATCCTTACCTGGGCTGGCGCGTAAAAAGCGACAGGGTTCCGGCAAACACAATAGGCTCTCTCTAGCCCGTTATATTGCGCCACTGTGCGAGTTTGGATCGCATATAATCTGCCTGTGGATGATGCGGGTTGAGGTCGAGCGCCTTGAGGAAATCGGTCTTGGCATCAATCAGATCGCCGAGACGTTCCAGCGCATTACCGCGATCCCGATACGCCTCAACAAATCGAGGATTGAGCCGAATCGCCAGCGTGAAATCCTCGATTGCTCCAAGATAATTCTTGCGACCAATTTTGGCCTGACCGCGATAATAATAGACATCTGGCTCATGATCATTGAGCCGGATTGCCTCGGTGTAGTCTGCAATCGCCGCATCGTAATTACCCGCTGCGAAGTTAGCCTGACCACGATTGAAATAGGCATCTGTGTCCTGAAAAGTTCCGCTGACCATTGCCGCCTCAACTTTCAAGTGTTATGCACATTTGCTATTCAAGCAGAAAGCGTGCCAGATGTTGGAAACTGGCTTACCTCACCCCCTGACCCCCTCTCCGCGAACGGCGAGGGGGAACCGGTTGGCAACTGCGCAGGCTTTCACCCTACAGCTTAATCTAGTTGAAGCATTAGTTATTGAGCCTTTATCATCGCTGATAATCTGTTAAAATGATTATTACCCAGGTTGGCTGGATGGTCGCGCCCGTTCGCGGGTGAGGAAAGTCCGCACTCCATAGAGCACGGTGCTGGCTAACAGCCAGGCGCGGTAACGCGACGGCAAAGTGCCACAGAGAAGTGTATTGCCTCCGCAAGGGGGTGAGGGTGAAACGGTGGCGTAAAAGGTCCACCAGCGCTACCGGCAACGGCAGCGGCTAGGCAAACCCCACCGGGAGCAAGGCCAAGCAGAAGCGAGGGGCTGCTCGTCCCGCTATCAGCTTCGGGTAGGCTGCACGAGGCGTCGGGCAACCGCCGCCCAAGAGAGATGACCGTCACCCTGTTCTCAGGGAACAGAATGCGGCTTATAGGCCGACCTGGGTATATATACAGATCCTCAGTCGCTTGCCGCAGGGCAATCGCTTCAAATTTTACAGTTCAAAATTGCCTGATAAACAGAACGGATCAGAGACACAACCTGTCACAAGTCACCTGATAAACAGGTGCGGATCAGGTGTTATATAGGCATTAACAAACGAGATTTTGATGGAAAGACGACGAGATTGAAACAAAAAGCTGCGGATGATATTTTTTGATGCGAATGTCCCGGCTTCTTAGACTGAAAGTTACACTGTATAGCGTTTAAAAGGGTATAATTGAAAAATCTCTTTTAAATAAGCTAAAAATTTTAACTATGAGTGATGTAGAATCTTCTAAGATCAATGACCTTGTGGTTGTTGGTTCTTCAGCGGGTGGCATTGAAGCACTCTCGATTTTGGTGAGTAACCTTCCTGCTGACTTTCCAGCACCGCTGGTTCTGGCCCAACATCTTGACCCTAACTATCCAAGTAATCTAGGCCCTATTCTCCAGCGCAATACTGGCCTTCAAGTCAAAGTTCTCGAAGACAGCAGTCCGCTAGAGCGTGGAACCATCTATGTAGTACCCTCCAACAAACATGTAGTGATTGCCGATGGACATGTTGCATTGGAGGAAGATCATGCAGGTCGCCCGCGTCCATCCGTAGATTTACTGCTGTCTACTGCTGCCAAATCCTATGAGGATCGGCTGATCGCCGTAATTCTCACCGGATCAGGTTCAGATGGAGCGGCGGGCGCTGCCGCCGTAAAGCAGGCAGGTGGTACGGTCATTATTCAGAACCCGCAAACAGCGCGCTATCCGTCAATGCCGCTGGCGCTGCCGCCTAGCATTGTAGATTTCACGAGCGACATTGAGCGCATTGGCCCTTTGCTAAATGAGTTGGTGACGGGCGTCGCGAGTATCCAACCTGAAAATACACCTGACGATAACATTCAGCACATACTCGCTTACGTTAACAAGCAAACAGACATTGACTTTCGCCCATACAAGCGCAGCAGTCTTTTGCGACGAATCCAGCGGCGCATGACCACGCTTCACATAAACACATTGGATTCCTACGCAGAATATCTTAAATCTTCACCCGAAGAAACCACTCAACTTGTCAATAGCTTGCTCATCAATGTGACCGAATTTTTCCGGGATCCAGGCGCTTTTGCGTATTTGAAAAGTGATATTCTGCCCCGCCTGATTGCTCAAGCCCGCGAAGAGGATCGTGTGCTGCGCTTTTGGTCAGCGGGGTGCGCTACTGGCGAAGAGGCATATTCCATTGCGATGCTGGTCGCCGATCTATTGGCACAAGAGCTAGAAGACTGGAACATCAAAATCTTCGCAACCGACCTGGATGTGCAGGCCATTACCTTTGCACGGCGCGGCCTGTTTGCGGAACCACTGCTAAAGAACGTGTCGGCTGATTATCGAAACCGCTTTTTTGAGCGAACGGACGGAGGTTATCGCATTAGCAGGCAACTCCGTCAGATGGTCACATTTGGTCATCAAGACCTTAGTCGTAGTGGTCCCTTTCCGCACATTAACCTTGTGCTATGTCGAAATGTGCTGATTTACTTCAGTGTTGAGCTGCAAAATCTGGTGTTGAATAACTTTACATTTGCCCTACGTCCCAACGGGTATCTGTTCTTGGGCAAATCCGAAACAGTCCGGCCAGAACAGCTCGGTTACGAACTGGTCAACAAAACGTGGAAAATATATCAATGTACCGGGCTAGAGGTTGCCTTACCACACCGCCTCAACTTAATTATTAGATCGCGCGCACCGTCGACTCGACAAAATACCTCGATGACTGTACCTGCCGTTAGAGATCAGCCGTCCGAAGATAATAGAGTTGCAATAGTAGAGTTGAGCGAGCTTCGGCGCTTCAACGAAGTTTTGCTGCGCTTCCTGCCAATGGGCGTTGTCGTGATTGATCGATATTACCATTTGCTAGCCGCAAATTCGACAGTTCGTCACCTGTTGGGGATAAATGAGGGAGGTGAAACTGCTGATTTCCTGCACGCAGTACGCGGAATTCCTTATGATGTAGTTCGCGCTGCCATTGATAGGGCTTTTCGCGAAAAGACAACCGTCAGTCTCCCCGAAATGGAGCTTAGCCCCGACATGGGCGGGACTGGTCAATTCGTGTCAATGACCATTAGCATCATGCAGACCGAACTGACGACGCCAGAGTTAGTTGCCATTAGTGTCGCAAATATCACTGACGCAGTGCGAACCAGGCGGCACCTGGAAGCCGCTCAGACAGAGCAAGCCCGCCTGTTGAATGAGCTAAACGCCGTCAACAATGAATTAAGAGATCGCAATCGAGAGTTGCTTGATACGAATGATGAACTACACACCTCTAATGAGGAATTAGTTCTCACTCAGGAAGAACTACAGGCAACCATCGAAGAGTTTGAGACGACGAACGAGGAGCTTCAAGCTGCCAACGAAGAGATGGAAACCACCAATGAGGAAACGCAGGCGATCAATGAAGAGTTACAGACGACCAATCATGAATTGAGAGCGCGTACCGTCGAACTCCAGGAAACCGCTAACGCGCTGCAACAAGAGCAAGAACAATTGCGTATCGTCTCACGGCAGTTGCTTGATTCTCAAGAAAGGGAAAAGCGCGCCCTTGCTCGTGAACTGCATGACGAATTGGGGCAGGAACTGACAGCGCTTGGATTATTACTAGAGGCCAGCAAGCAGAATCCCTCCTCCGAAACAGATCAGCAGCTTGAACAAGCAAGGACTCTGGTGGGGGAAATGCTGCGCCAGGTGCGGCAGATCCCATTGGATTTACGCCCATCAATGCTAGATGATCTGGGTGTGGTCCCGGCCCTGCGCTGGTATTGCGAAAACTACACCTCACAGACAGGCATTCAGGTAAATTTTGTTCCAAATGATCTTGACCAGCGCTTCCCTTCTGACGTAGAGACAGCCGCTTATCGCATCACTCAGGAGGCGCTTACGAATGTGGCACGCCACAGCGGGGCAAAGACTGTTCTTGTAGAGGTCTGGGTCGAGGCACAAGCGCTCTACCTGCGCATCAAGGATGGAGGAAAAGGTTTTGATCTGGCGGGTACGCAGGCTGCGGTACACTCAACTGGCATCGCGAGTATGCGAGAGCGTGCACGATTGTTGGGAGGAGAATTGAAAATCACCACTGCACCAGGTGTAGGGACCGAAATAACGGTACGCCTGCCAGTGCCAGATGCGTAGTTAAGTAGCTATCTTAAATTGAAGGGTTGACGCTGGTTAACCTCACCCCCTGCCCCCCTCTCCGCAAACAGGAGAGGGGGAACTGGTTGACAACCACATGCGGTTTTGCCCCACGATTTAATCTGGTTGAAGTATTAGTTTCATAAAATCAGTTTACGGAAACATCCCTCACGCACGCGCAGGCCCACAACTGTAGTAGAAATGCGAGGATGTTAGGAGTGTAGCGCTCCTAATTCGCGAGTTGCATTGATGAGTTCGGCTAGAGGAGCATTCTTAGGAATATAGCGTGCCGCCCCATTTATCTGCGCCTGTTTAATGTAGGCGGGATCTTCGTAAAGTGAAAATATGATTACTTGTATCGTTGGCGCATGTTTATGTAAATAACGCGCAACTTCTAATCCGGGCAGCCCGGGCAATAAAAGGTCCGAAATTACTACCTGGGGCTTGAGGCGCATAATCTCCGTCAGACCTGTTTGGCCGTTTGATGCCTCACCTACTACCGACAAATCAGACTGCCTCTCTAAAGCAGTTTTGAGGCTTTGCCGAAGTAAAGGATGCGCATTTAATAAGAAGATAGTTATGATAATCACTCCTAACTTCGGCGGAGCTGGCATGGTAGTGCGCCGCATGGTAGTGCGCCGCATGGTAGTGCGCCGCATGGTAGTGCGCCGCATGGTAGTGCGCCGCATGGTAGTGCGCCGCATGATCCCTTCTTGATCGTAATGCAAATCTGCGAAAAGACTATTCGTGATGATACGTATTCTTCACAGAAATCAAAGATTGGCGATGGCAAGTTACTCGGCGCATTAGCAAAAACGATGCCTTGAAGTACGCCCGGCGATAAATCACCGGGCTGAGGGTCATCAAGCCTGCTCAAGCAGGCTGAATAGAGTGTGATGCCATTATCCACAGCCGCCTTCAGGTGGCTTAATGGCTCTCAGCCCGTGGGCTTTAGCCACGGGCAATGCCACCGAAATTAAAACTGTCGGTTCCTTAACTGGTCGCGGAGAGAGGCCGCACGCTGAAGGTATTTGCTAACCGCTGGAATCTCTGAGAATGCCTCCGCAAATGTGCGTGAAGGCTATCGCCTGGCTTCCCAGAACAGGCCAAAGTCAGCATTGAAGCGCAGGATATGCTCCCCTGACCCATCGGTGTTCATCAGGTAGATTCGGTGCAACCCGGTATCAAAGACCAGACGTTTGTTGTCTGCCGAAATATCGATGTTAAACAATCCACCGCCGTGATCCGTCATGCGACGTTCGCCCGTTCCGTCGGCTTTGATCGTGTAAAGTTGATAGGCGTCAGGGAATGCCCGGTTCGAGCCAAAAAACAGTGTTTGATCGTTCAACCAGAACGCGTTGCCACCTTTCCCAGATGGAAGTAACACACGTACATTGCTGCCGTCGGCATTCATCAGATAGGACGCGATCTTCTTGCCCTGCCAGGACGCAAAAGCGATTTGCTTGCCGTCGGGCGACCACGTGGGTTCCATTTTTTCTTCAGGTAGGTCATGTCGGTAAACGGAAAAGTCAGAAGGTCTGGTCGGGACCAGATCGATCTTCAGGTTGTCAGTCAGGCTGTGAGGGTGTGAACCATCGGCGTCAGCTACATAAACCTGCGACTTCTTATCCTTGTCATCGATATACAACAGCGATTTACCATCCGGCGACCAACCAGGAAAATCTTTGTCAGCATCATCCTCGACCAGCGGTTGGATTTTGAAATCATGTTCCAGGTCCACCCAATCAATTTGACCTTTTCCGTTCCTGTCTGCGACGAAGGCGATATGCTTGCCATCGGGCGCGAAGGCAATTGTGCTGAAGCGCTTCAGGCTCTGGATGGGGATATTTTGCACGCTTAATGTGTCACCGTCGACGAGATATAGCGCAGGCTCCGTGACGGTAATCCCGTCGCCACCCCGAGTCGAGTCAAAGATCGCGACAGTCCATGCCACGGCAATATAGCGACCATCTGGCGAGAGTGCCGCGCCACCCCATAGATAACCTTTGGTCATATAGCTAGAGTAATAGGCAATGTTCGCTGATTTAATCAAGTTGTTCGCCGCGCCAATCAGTAGATCGTGCGTGATTTGTTTCACCCCTGTGCCGTCAATGTTGATCACAAAAAAGTCACCAAATGTATCGTAGTTGGCGGAAATGAAGAATACTCGCTCCGTGGCTGAAGGAGTCGCAGTTGGCCCGCCAGAAGCCAACACTGGATGACTATGGCTGGACAGCACGGCAGCAAGGCAGATGACCACTACGACGCATAACGAACCTAGACTAAAGGGCCATTTGGACATGTAGATATCTCCATTGGAAACTTTCGATGAAACAATAGTTAGAGTTTAGATTTACATCGTCTAGAAATCGTCAAACGCCAATAATCACAAGTTTCACGATTCCAATTTGCGAGTACAATAAAGCTCACGAAATATTAGGTGCAGCGCTAGCGGAGTCAAGGTGTGGATATTCCGTTAACTTATCTGATTGCCGGCGGTCTGTGTGTTGGCTACGTTATCTTGCTCGCAATCGCCTGGCGCAATAAAGCTCAATTAGAAGGGCTACAGCAGTGGCTTGTTGCTACGCTCGTGATTGCTTTTGCCGCGCAGCTTATTCAAGTGCTGCCGACGTTTGCCAATGAGAACGCTTATGCAACCATTTTCTCAGGTCCATTGACACAGCCAGCCCTCGCCGTTTATCTGTCATGCCTGATGCTCATCGTGTTTTCAGCATTATCGCTACGCTACTTGCAGCGCCCCGGTGCATCTGGTTTGCTTGTCCTGGGTCTGGTATGGCTCATTGCTCTGGTCGTGCTAAATATAAGCTCCGGAACCTCCAGCATATTGGGAACACCAGGCTGGATTGGCCTCACCGTGACAGGCCAGCCGCATGTGGCGGAGTTGGTTGCACTTGGCGGTCTGATTGTACTGGCTGTGATCGTTCTGCTCGCGACATTCTACAGCTTCTACCGGGCGCATCTTCCTGAGATCGCTAATCGGGCGCTGTTCTGGGTCATTGTCGTTCCCCTGTTATGGATGGCGGTGATTCTCGGCATTAGCGGCAGCAACATTCTCCGTGAATTAGGCTGGATCACTCAATTTGTGGCACTGCTAGGTGTCCTCTATGGCGCGTCAACCCATCGCGTATTTGATATTCGCCGAGTGCTGCGTCTGGCGATTGCCTCGACGCTGGTAACGGCGGTAACCGCGCTGGTGGTACTCGCAACGTTGCTCGTTGGACGGACGATTGATCCCGGCACCAGCACTGGCGTATTGATCCTCGTGAGTCTGGCAATTCTGGCGGCGATCATCTACGCGCCAATTCGATCCTTTATGACCTCGATTGTCAACCGCTTATTCGGCAGTTTCTCCGGGGATACGGCGGGCGTTCTGCGGAAATACAGCCAGGATGTTTCCGGGGTCGTAGAGTTGGATCAACTGGTTGACGTAGCGATGAATATGCTGCGCGACACGATGCGTTTGCGGCGCGGTGGCCTGATTCTGGCAACGCGTGACGACAACGAAACCATCCGTATCGAGCCGATGACCAACGGGTTAGGCGAGATGCCAGAGGTGCGCGGCTGGATACCTAAAGATAGCCCCATCTATCAGACATTGTTCGGGCAGCTAGGCACGCTGCTGCAATTCGACATCGAATATGCGAGAGAATATGCTGACGTTGCCCCCGAATTGAAATCGTTTTTTAAGCAGTTGCGGATGAGCGCTTACGCCCCAATTGTTATGCAGGGTCAGGTTGTCGGCATTCTGGCGGCAGGAGCCAAGAATAACGACAATCCGTTTTATCCGCAGGACCTTGAACTGCTGGCGACCATTGCCAACCAGACCGGCGTAGCGCTGCGTAATGCACGTCTGGTCAACGACTTGCGCAAGGCCAGCGATGAAATGCAAACACTCAACACACTCAACAAAGACCTTGTTCATACCAAGGAACGGATTGAGCAGCTTGATTCGGTCAAAACTGACTTCATCACGATTGCCAGTCACGAACTGCGAACCCCGCTCGCGCAGATTCGTGGTTATACCGATATTATGGATGCGCTCAATGAACAGGGAATGCTCGATCCCGATCAGATGCTCGGTATGACGACCAATCTCCGCAAAGCCACAGATCGGCTGGAACGGCTCATCGGCGACATGCTTGATGTGAGCCAGCTTGGTCTCGACGCCATGGACCTGCGTTTCGCTCAGACCACCACGGAAAGCGTGCTGCGTCTGGCAATCGAGCCGCTCACCGAGAGCGTGAAGCAGCGTAAGCTCACGCTGGTGGCGCGTGGACTGCGCGGCCTGCCACCTATCCAGGCGGATATGCAGCGGCTTGTGCAGGCATTCCGCAATGTGGTGACGAATGCGATCAAGTACACCCCTGACGGCGGGCGAATCGACATTACGGCTCAGTTGCAGCAAAATACTGACACCAAGCAGGACGAAATCCTGGTCACGATACAGGATACGGGCATCGGCATCGATCCGAGGAATCGCGAACTCATCTTCGAGAAATTCTTCCGCGTATCTGATCCCGGTTTGCATTCGACGGGCGCGACGAAATTCATGGGCGCGGGGCCAGGACTTGGCCTGACGATTGCACGCGGCGTGATCGAAGGTCACGGTGGGAGTATCTGGGTCGAAAGCCCCGGCTATGACCCGGAAAAGCTACCGGGCAGCACTTTCCACATTATTCTGCCCGTCAACCCGCCGGAGAATGCCAAGCGTGTCGTGGCCTTCGAGGGGGCTGGCGCACAGCCGAACCCGACAGCCGGGGCGACACCTTCTGCCTCGCCGCAGCCAGTTTCGGCATAGCACAGTTAACCTCACCCCCTGACCCCCTCTCCGCAAGCAGAGAGGGGGAACCTATAGACGAAGTAACTCTGCGCGTCGCTACGTTGAAGTGAACTGGAGTAGGGATGACACCTATCACCCTCGACTGTACACGAACAGTCCTTGACAAGAACGATGTGCTTGATGGCGCTGATAAAATGCCCGACGTGGAATTGTCTCTGCAGGAAGTCTTCAGGGTATTAGACGAGCAAAAGCATCGGCTAACGTTGCATTAGGCTTGTCCCATAATTTCGCGGAATGAGCGGACCCAACGGTAAGGTTTCGCTGGATATAGATGCCCAAAGCGGCTCATCCGATCCAGAATCCAGCATGGCAACTCGCAGCTATCAGCGAACGCGCCATCTGACCAGGGATCGTCGCCGACAAGCGCAATCGTTTCAGGCGTTTGGGCAATTCCCTTTGCAATCACGAAATCCCACATGGCCCGTTGCGGTTTGCCGCGCACACCGCCGCAAGACTTAGGCGTGAATATATCCTTGAAATAATGTGCAATGCCCAGATGGGTCGCCATGTCAGCCGCATGGTTGTTGTTAGACAGGATATAGACTGCCGCCGATTGCCCGCTCAGGTAGTCGAGAAATTCAACGGTATCTTCATATAGAGTCGGGCGATACTCGTCAAAAGTCCGAGTTAACAAATCGGCTTTGAGCGAGTCGGGCCAGCCAAGCGTATTGAACAGATCATCGATTACTGCTGCGTCACCCGCGTCCGTGTTCGATTGCTCCTGCGCGTGAAGCGTCGCCGCCTCAAACTGTACAGCGTCGTAGGGTAAATGATTCTCTGCAATTAACCGGGGCAAAACTTCATTGAGTGCCCAGGTCACAGGGCCAACAGCCAATGTGTCGTCAAAGTCTAAAAACCAGGTTGTCATCAGGCTTCGTGCGGCACTAGCGTCGCAGGCTCTGGCGCAGCGCTTGTCGGGAATTTCGCCGTTAGCCAATCGGTGTCAAACATCTCAGCCACCGTGATGACCTGTTCCCTGGAAAGCACGCGCGGATCGTAGGTCATGGTGATGTAGCCGTGCCCTGCCGCCATACTGAAGCTAAACACGAGAGGAATTCCCCCCATCAGTGGAGCGGCAGCAAACACACCTTGAGGCAGGTCGATCAGACTCGCTAGTGGGCGCAGGACAGAATCCAGATGACCAAGGTTGCTCAGGAGGAAAAAGCGCTTGTCTGTCTTGATTGTAGCCAGGAGCCACTGACGGTTGACACGCTTATAGGCTCGTGTGTTGAGTGCAAAAATGGATTCGCCGGGACCAGCCAGCAACGGTTCATAGTTTTCCAGTTGCTCATCGGCATTTCGCTGAACCCATGTACATTCCGCCAGCAAATCGTCAGATGCACCGCTCTTAACCTTTATCTGGCTGATCAGGTTGCCGGGATAAAAATCGCTGGGGTTTTTCAGATAGCGGCGCAAGTCTACGGGGATCGTATAGACTGGCGTTGGTCCGGTCAGCCCAAGTTCGGTCAATCGGGTAGCGATGAGCACCTGTAACAATGTGTTGAGCGTAATCTTGGTATCGCTCGACAACGCGATTTTCATCTCATTTAGCTGTTTCAACACTTCAGGCACGACAAGTTTAATCTCGATGCCCATTGGGGAACCCGTAACAATCGGGGCTAATTCTCGCGTTGTTTCCTGTACCGTAACATCCTGCCGAAACTCTTTGTAGTAGCTAACAAATGATTTGATAGCACCTGTCAATATGCGCATTCCCTGTTGAGGAGTTTGGAAAATGAGCTTCCAGACAGGCATCCCGAAATTCATTGGGAGGGCGGGTAATTTTTCAAAGGCGGCAGGATCGGCCAGTGCTAGAAGCATATAACCCATCATGCGACCAAAATACCGACCATCGCCCAGGCTGTGGTGCATCTTGACGACAATATGCTGATCATCCAGATAGAACATGATCGGCTGGTCGAGCGGGGTGATGTTCGTGCTGACGGCTTCTGCTATTTTCCCGGCGACATCAAGGTCCGTTGACCGCATTTGAATGCAGCGTGCCCAATAGCTCGCACGCTGATCTTCTGGGATGCGAACCCAGCGATTATGTATGTAATCCAGTTTATATCCGAGCCGGAATTGTGGGAATCGCTGATCTAACTGGGCCAGGGCCGCGATAAATTCCTCAACCTTGACTGGCCGTTTGAGTGGAAGGCAGCACGCCACGGACATGGGAAAATACACGCTTTCCATGTCCTCCGTTTCCGGGATCAGGAAGGAAAGGTCCAGCGTGGTGAGCCGAATCGATTCAGGCAGTTTGTTAGCGGATGTCATCGGTATATTGTTCACTGTCAAATCCTGCAACGCCCCATTGTAAAAATCCGGACAATCCCTGCGCCTCGTACCGCCGCAGGCTGTGAATCCCATAGATCGCTGGCATATAACGCAGCTTGTAACCCAACTTGTGAGCCTGAGCCGAAAAATAGTAGTCTTCCAGTTGATTGCTGGGTCGATTGACGAAACCGTTCATCTTTTCAAGAATTTCGCGGCGGCATATGGTCATTCCGCCGCAAATGTACGGAAATCCTCGGCTGAGCTTGACCAGATGTGGATAAAGCCGGTTATAGAGAAACTGCAACACGCTGATGCTGAGCGGCGCATTCTCAAATCTGACTGTACCGCCGATAGCCCCCACGGACGGATCGGCAGCCAGAGCTGCGTGGATTTGCGCCATCCATCCATCGGGAAAAGTCTCGTCGGCATCCACATGGATAATGATGTCGCCTGTCGCCACGCGCCAGCCTGCTTCACGGGCGGCGGGACAGCCCTTTTTCGTCTCATAGATAGCTGTAACGCTTAGCGCTGGATGTTTCGCGATAAATGTCTTGATGATATCTGGAGTGCGATCTGTGGAGGCGTTGTCAACGATGACAATTTCGTCAGGCGCAGGCTTCTGCTGTGCCAGCGATTCCAGGCACTTGCCAAGCAATTTCTCTTCGTTGTAAGCGGGCACGATGACGGTAATCATGTTAGCTTTCAGCCAGATGATCGGGATAGACGTTTTCGGCGGTGTAGAAGAACATGTATTTGAGGTAGCCGCGCCAGCCGTCTTTGTTGAAACGCCGGAAGGTATGCCAGACCTTCAGATTGCGAACGAACCGAATTTTGTAACCATGTTCCTGTATCTGCGAAGACATGTAACGATCTTCAAGCACGCCTTCAGGTTTATCCGCGTATCCATTCAGCGCTTCCAGCACAGTTCGACGGTAGGCGCTGTTACCGCCGTTAAGGACATATTCCTTCGTCGTCAAACGCCCGATCCCTTCGGGCTGGTAAAGTTGATCGCACGCCCAGGTAACCCAGTTAATGATGGGCAGCGCATCGTTGTAGCGCACAATGCCAGTGATCGCAGAAATCTC
>WNFL01113059.1_pt2 | contig 12686 bp, 14 predicted proteins | sample 5400361 | NCBI WGS metagenome assembly WNFL01 (sample SAMN13153351, study PRJNA577476) | soil metagenome | isolation source: 40 cm soil on Douglas fir-dominated hillslope | place: USA:California | collected 2013-09-17
AAATGGAAGGGCGCGGAAACTTTCCCCGAATTCCCGTGCCCTTCCATGCTTACCCGCCAACTACTTAAGTGAGGCGAGCAAAGTCAATTGCGAGGCGGGCGCGTTCTGGGCGCGCAACTCAGCTTCCGCCCGGCTTTGTGGCAGTTTGTAGGACAGGCCGCTGCCTTCAATTCTGATCTCCGACAAGAAGTACTGGCTGCCGTATCGCTCGAAGACCATTACGGTGCGGTCGCTCTTGGCTGCGTCCTGATGGGACGAGTTAACCAGCACGCTCTTGCGCGCTTCGAAGTTGTTGATTGCGAGAATGTCGCCGCTCACCGACTTAGCTGTGCATTCGCCGGCTGGAATCACTTTGTTGTTGGCCATGAACTCGAACGGTACGTTGGCGACAACCGTTGAACTGGTGAGCGACTGTGCCGCCATCAGGCCCGACAGCAACAGCACCGTCACCGGGAGCATCCACTTTGCGCTTTTCATAAATTCCTCCTTGAAAGTCGGGAAGCTCGGTGAAGAACATCTTGTTTCGTCCCTCACAAAGTGATGCGATATTGAACCAGCTTGCCGGAAACGTCCATGGAGACAGTCTGAAGCGATCTGAATTGATCTGAAGAAGATAACGGGCTTCGGGCTGCGAGCTACGAGCGACCTCGGCCAATACGAGTTCCGGCAGGGTTCCAAGCCGAAGCTTGTCGCTCGGAGCTACTCCGCTTGACAGGGCGGAAGCCGCATAACAAAATCTCTTGATCCGCGCCGAGGAATGAGGTTGCTTTCCGTGCCAGAAAAGAAAATCCGTTTCGACGATTTCCTGCTCGACTTTGGCCGCTTTCAGTTGAGCCGGGCTGGCCGTCCGCTCAAGCTCGAGGGTTTGCCTCTTCAACTGCTTATGTTCCTCGTCGAGAAGCAGGGACAACTGGTTACACGCGAACAGATCGCCGACGCGCTCTGGGGCAAAGATGTTTTCGTCGACGTGGAACAGGGAATCAATACTGCCATCCGAAAAGTACGTATGGCCCTCGACGACAATTCCGGCCAACCCCAATATTTGCAGACTGTCGTCGGAAGAGGCTATCGCTTCGTTGCGCGCATCCATGCGGAAGCAGAAAACGATCTGGTCGAGGTCGGAACCGTCTCCCCCGAAGAGTTGGGCCGCGCGATCATGACTGCGGCTGGGTTGGATCCTCAGAACCCACTCGGCACTCCGAAGCCGCCCCAGAAGAGTGAACCTTAAAATTCGATACCCTCGAAACACGCTTCGAGTATTCGTTTTACAATTCAAATATGTCCCGCCTTGAAGAAATCATCGAACTTGAGAAGCGCTATCTTCTGCCCACCTATAACCGCTACCCCGCCGGCTTTGAAAAGGGAAAGGGAGTTTTTCTTTACGATTTCGAGGGAAAGAAGTATCTGGACTTTGTATCCGGTCTGGGCGTGAACGCGCTGGGGCACTCGCATCCGCGAATTGTGAAAACGATTCGCGAACAGGCTGGGAAAGTGATTCACATCTCGAATCTCTATTACAACGAATATCAGGGACGATTGGCTGAGCGTCTATGTCAGCTTTCCGGCCTGGATCGCGCCTTTTTTTCCAACAGTGGAACCGAAGCGATCGAAGGCTCGATCAAACTGGCGCGCCTCGCCGGACATCGCGTCGGAGGCGAAAAGAAGAGCCGTCTGGTGGGCCTGGAAGGTTCGTATCATGGGCGTACTTTCGGGGCGTTGTCGTTAACTGGCCAGGAGAAGCATCGCAAAGGCTTCGAGCCTTTGCTGGAAGACGTGACGTTTGTTCCGCAGAATGATATTCAGGCTCTGCGCGCCGCGATCACTCCGGATACTTGTGCGATCGTCCTTGAACCAATTTTCGGGGAAGGCGGCATCCTGGAGTGCTCGACTGAGTTCTTACAGGAATGCCGCGCGCTGGCCGACCAGCACCAAGCCGCGCTGATCTTTGATGAGATTCAGTGCGGGCTCGGGCGGACCGGGTCGTTGTTCGCGTTTCAGACTTTTGGTGTGATGCCTGACATCCTCGCGATCGCGAAGCCGATCGCGGCGGGCTTGCCGCTGGGGGCATTTCTGGCTCGCGAGAAGTTTGCGACTGCGATCTCGGCGGGACAACACGGCACGACTTTTGGCGGCGGTCCGCTTGCTTGCCGGGTTGGGTTGGAATACCTGGCGATCGTCGATGACGAGAAGCTGCTGGAGAATGTGTCGCGTGTCGGCCAGTACCTCGCCCAGCAACTGCATTTGCTGGTCGACAAATATGCAGCTGCTCAATCGGTGCGAGGCCGCGGATTCATTCAGGGACTGGTTCTCGATATTCCGGCGCGTCCCTTCGTGGAGCAAGGACTTGCTGAAGGTGTGTTGTTCAATGCCACCCAGGACACCGTTTTGCGCTTCCTGCCTCCCTTCATGATGGAAGAGAAGCACGTCGACAAGGGGATCCGCGTTTTGAAGAGGTTGCTCGGCAAAAAGCGGCAAAAGGAACAGGCAGTAGTCACGGCCGCATAATTTCATGAAAACAAATGGGGAGCCGAAGTGCTCGGCTCCCCGTTAAGAAGCGACAGAGGCGATATCACTTAGATAGACTCCTGCCACGAGGCTTTAGTTGCCCACGGAAATCCCCAACACCGAAGAAAAGTTCAACCTTCTTTCCCATATCGAGACGCGCGCGAGTAATGCGGCATGCGAGGAGCGGTGGGCAGAACTCCCGGATGGTAGGATGCGCTACCTTCAGGCGGGCTCGGGGCGGGCACTGATCCTGGTTCACGGGCTGATGGGTTATTCGTTTTCGTGGAGGTTCGCGATACCGGAACTAGCCGCGCACGCCATGGTGTATGCCATCGACAATCTTGGGGCAGGGTTGTCTGTTGCTCCCGAGGGTATGGATAGTTCCATGCGAGCGTCCGCCGACAGAGTGTTGCGGTTCGCGGATGCTTTGGGCCTTACCGATTTCGATTTGCTCGGCACCTCGCATGGGGGCGCAGTCGCGATGATGGCAGCGGCCATTTGTACTGAACGAAATGACAGTCGCCTGAAGCGGCTGATCCTGGTGGCGCCGGTGAATCCATGGTCGCGGCACGGACGATGGCTCGCACCTTTTCTGGGTGGACGAGTGGGCTCAGTGGTGTTTCACAATACCATCGCTCGTTGGCGCTTTCTGGACAACCTCTGGCTGCGCCGAATTTTTGGGGACGCTTCGAAAATTCCTGCGGACTCCCTGGAAGGCTATCGCCGACCTGTGCTCGAGAACCATGGCCTCCAACATGGGCACCGGATCGTGAGCACATGGAGGGAAGACCTGGCCGAACTAGAGAAGGCACTCTCGAAGATTCGCAACTATCCAACTCTTCTGATGTGGGGCACAAAGGATCGCGCCGTGTCTTTTCATTCCGCGAAGACCCTCTGTCAAAACTTCCGCGATTGCCGCCTTGTCGCATTTAGTGGCGTTGGTCACTTGCCATATGAGGAAGCGCCGCAGGAATTCAACCGTGCGCTGATCGAGTTTCTGACAGCTATGTAGGTCGAACGCTCTTGTCCGACGCTGTTGCTGTTGACCGTCCCTGACCCACAAGCAGTCGCCGGTCGCAAGTTGCAAGTGACGTATTTGCCCCACACAATTCAACTGCGTCGGACGGGAAGTGTCCGACCTACAGGGGCGCTACACTCATTTCATGGGGCATGTGCTCGATTCTCTACGGACTCTTATCGCCGACTACGGTTACTGGGCGGTAGCACTGGCATTGCTGTGCGAGAATGCCGGCCTTCCCGTACCGGGCGAGACCACGCTCCTGCTCGCCAGTTTCCTGGCGTATTCCGAGCACAAACTACATCTGGGCTGGATCATCGTAGTGGGGACCTGCGCCGCCACGATCGGCGACAACATTGGGTATGCCATCGGCCACTACGGGGGACGGCCACTTTTCGAACGCTATCAGCATATCTCCCGGGTTTCGAAGAGCACGCTCGAACGCGGAGAAAGATTGTTTGCACGCTACGGTTCCTTCACTGTTTTCTTTGCCCGCTTCGTTTTCGGCCTCCGAATCTTCGCCGGCCCGCTAGCGGGTGTTCTGCGCATGCCGTGGAAAACATTCGCTCTGTTCAATTTGCTAGGGGCGGCTACCTGGGTGACCACAATCGCCTTGGTCGGTTACTTCTTCGGGAAGCACTGGGACAAAATGGAGCACGTGATGGGGCGCTTGAACCTGTTGGTGGGCGGTGGGGTCGTGCTCCTCATCCTGATCCTTTGGAGGAAGTACCATAGTGCGGCCGACAAAAATCGTTAAGACGTAATCTTCCGTTACTTTTGCAGGCTGGTCGCGCATCATATCCTGAGAGAAATGAATCGCGCGGTCAAAAAGGCGTTGATGCTGGTGGCCGGCTGGACCTTTATGGTGCTCGGCGTGGTTGGCTTGTTTTTGCCTTTCATGCAGGGAATCCTCTTCATAATGATTGGCTTGACCATTCTCTCAGGCGAATACGTGTGGGCGCATCATCTGCTGTGTAGGGTGCGGACCCGCTTCCCGAAAATTGCAATATTTTCCGATCGTGCCCAGCAGAAGGCCTCCGGCTGGATGCGGCGGGTCTACCAACCCGAGGAAACCCATTGATTGCCAGGACTGCGAACCAATCGCCCGTGACGCTCGGTCTGCATCACGTCGGGTTTTCCCAGGTGTGGGTTCGGTTCCTGGTGGCAATTGGCGGTTTGATCCTAGCTTTTGGCGCAGCCCTGTTTTCGACGGTGGCGCGTGAATCCGGAAATGTCTGGACCACGGTCATCCTGGCTTCGGCTGCGCTCATGCTTGCCACGCTCGTGGGTTTGACGACAGTGCCTTACCTGGCGCGTCGAGTCGTAGCTGCCCGGGTGCGCGACGCGATGGATTACGAGGTCACGCGCGCGGGCATGGTGTACATCGCAATCACGGTTGTAATCGGCATCGCGTCCATCAACACGGGAAACAACCTGCTCTACATCGTGGTCGCGGCGCTCTTGTCCGCCATCCTGGTTTCCGGGGTAGCCTCGGCACTGGTGTTGCGTCATCTCGAACTGGATGTGAATTTGCCGGAGCACGTTTTTGCAGGTCGTCCGATGTTGGCGCGGCTGCTATTGCGGAATGTGAGTGGCTGGATGCCGTCGTTTTCAATTCGCGTGGTGCCTTCCAGGCGCAAAGTTGTGAAGCGATGGCGCTGGGAGGCCTACACCCTTGGACTCCCCCGCAATCGTCCACCGGAGAGCCAGTGGGTCCGGGTGCCCGATCGCCGGTTGCGGCGCGTGCTGGAGAATCCGGAGAAGCCGATCCTTCAACAGACTGTTTACTTTCCATTCTTCGCGCCCCGGCAGGAATTGCGTGCCGATCTTGAAATGAATTTTCCGGTGCGTGGCTGTTATCGGGAAAAGGACTTCGGGCTGGCCACCCGCTTCCCGTTTGCTTTCCTCATGAAAACGCGGCGCATCGCTCTGGCGCGCGAAGTGATCGTGTATCCGCCGGTTGAACCTCCGCAGGAATTCTTTGAGGTGCTGCCCATGGTTACGGGAGAGTTTTCGGCCTTTGTCCGTGGGCGCGGCTACGATCTTTACCGCATCCGCGAATACATGCCGGAAGACTCAGCGCGTCACGTCGATTGGAAGGCTACCGCCCGCACTGGCGCCCTCAAAGTGCGGGAGTTCAGCCGCGAGGACGAACGCAAGCTTCGCATCGTCTTTGACAATCCGCAGCCGGGAATCCTGGATCTGCCGCTGTACGAGCGTGCTGTGCAACTGGCGGCTTCCCTCGGATGGCACTTCCACCACGAAGATGTCGAGATTTCGTACGTCGCTCCGGGACTTGAGCCGACTCCCGACGTATTCGCCTTTCTACACTATCTGGCACTGGTGGAACCGCTGGAAGCGACTTCTGTTTTCGAGCGTTTACGGGCGAGCCAAGACTATAACGTGATAATCACAGCGCGAGATCGCTCGGAGGTGCCGCCTGTACTCGCGGCGAGGTCATACACGATCACGCTCGGCGCCCAGACGAGCGCCCACGTCGCGGCCTTTAGTTAGCCATACTGGAAAAATCTTGCCGTTCTCAGGGAGTTTTGCGCACTTTTCTCTTTTCCAAGTTTCCGTTTCGACATATACTCCGCCGGGTTGTAGCGTCATGGGCTCCAGCTCCCGCCTTGGACGCGTGCTGATTCTGCCCCGCTGTCGCGCTCTTCGACAGGCGGCTGCCAAAAGGGAGGCGCAAGTGTTCATTCGCGATCTGCTCAAGAATCAAGAAACAGTATCCGCCGAGGTTCATCAAACCGTGCTGGAAGTGGCGGAGATGATGGTGAATCGCAACATTGGAGCGGTCCCGGTTCTGAAGGACGGCCAACTGGTTGGTGTCTTCACCGAGCGTGACTTGATGAGCCGGGTAGTCGTGGCTGGAAAGGATCCGGCGCGAACCGCGGTCGGCGACGTGATGACCGAGGATCCACTCTCCATCGAACCCAAAGACTGTCTGGAAACCTGCATGGTTCTCATGCGGCGCCATGGGTTCCGCCACCTACTGGTCTGCGAGGGGCGCGAACTGAAGGGCGTGGTTTCCTTGCGGGATATCCTGCTCCACGACCTCGACGAGAAGGACGATGAGGTTCGCATGATGCGGGCCTACCTTCACTCCGCGCCCGACGCGGGATAGCCAGAAAGTAATGGTTACTAAGGTTACCTAAGTAGATTGACCATACGTGCCAACCTGCTTAAGGTAGTGGATAGGGATGCGACCGTTCTATTAGGGTAGTGGCCGCGATGTCCCCCCACACGGGCCCATGAAATCGTATAACCAGATCGCGCTTTACCTCTGGTGCGCGCAGCCTGTCCTTCAGTCGGCAGTAGCTGTGGTCCTGTGGCGTCGCAAACTGCACAAGCTGTTTCCGGTATTTTTCGCATACGTTCTCGCCCAGATTGGCATTTTTGCGCTCACGTTTCCATTACGGAGCGCCGATAATTACGAGTGGTTTTTCTATTCCTATTGGGCAGGTGCGGCAGTCAGCGCGCTGCTCAGTTTCAGAGTGATCCACGAAATTTTCCTCGACGTTTTTCGTCCGTACCACATGCTCAAGGATCTGGGAACGGTGCTGTTCAAGTGGACTGGCGTCGTGATGCTTCTGGTCTCGGTGGTCGTGGCGTTCTCCAACTCCGCGCAAAGCGATCCACTCGTGCAGGCGGTAACGACGCTGCAGCGCTCGGTACGGATGGTCCAATGCGGTCTAATCCTGTTCCTGCTTCTGTTTTCTCGATTCCTGGGCGTTTCGCGGCGACAACAGGGCTTCGGCATCGCGCTGGGATTCGGCCTCTTTGCTTCCGTGGAGCTTATTTTGATCGCGCTCAACTCAGGAGGCCTTCTCGACATCGCACGCATCGGCTTGGTGAACACTGCGATGTACGATCTCGCGATAGTAGTTTGGCTGACCTACGCGATCACTCGAAGCGCAGCACGCGATGGCAGTACGAACCATCTCCAGACCCAGCGTTGGGAGCGAAGCCTGGCCGATCTGCATACCGCGAGTGGATCCAGTCCCACAACACCAGACTCCTTGATCCCGATGTTCGAGGGCATGGTGGAACGGGCATTGTCTCGCAGTTCCCATCTGGGCGAGTTAGATGAACCGGTTGCAGCGGCCAAAGCCGGTTCCAAAACCGGGATATAGAAGTCGGTTTTTCCCCGCGTCCTGGGCCATCCAGGAAATCGTGTCAAGGGTAATCTGCGGGGGGAATCAGGCTCGCAGCGTCCGCATCTCTCTGCCAAGAAATCCTAAACAATTACATTAAGGGACTCGCAGAAAACCCGCGTTTTGTACGGGTCACTAGCTTTCCGCCAGATAGTTTCCGTGCCTAGACAGTGTCAAGTTTGGTCTGCTGGAAATAAAGGTATAGGAATGTGAACTTTAGGCGTCGTGTATAATCCGCCCTCGCGGAGACCGCCTTGTTTGGTGGTCGCCACGGACCCAAGGAGAAAGACAAAATGAAACGTTCGCTTAGGGCGTTGTTGTTGATGTTAGGTCTGGCAGGCACATACGTTTTGGCAGCCGTCCCCAGAGTTCCCGCTCCGGACGGCGGTCCGATCCCGCTGTGCCCACCAAAAAGAGGTTGGAACTGCTAACAACCTTCAGGCAGTAGGTTCCAACAAGTTGCGATAACGAACAAGGTCACTAAAGTAACCTCGAGTAATCGTTTCGCAAGTACGCGATTTCTTCGGGCTGGCTATGAGCCAGCCCGTATTTTTTTGACCGTCAATTCTCCGATGCCGGATCTTTCGCAGCGGGAGGGGGAGCGGCCGGGTCCGCAGCGGGCGGGGCAACTCGTGGAAGCGCCGCAGTATCCGGCGGACCATCCCCCGCCAGGTACTGCACAATGATGGACACACGCCGATTGGAGGCTTCCAGCGGTTGCTTGGGAAAACGCAGTCTCTGGTCGGCGAAGCCTCGCACCTGCGCCACCTGGTCGGGATGCAGGCCAGACTGCTGCATCAGTCGCCGCGCCGCGTTGGCCCGGTCGGCGGAGAGTTCCCAATTGGTGTAATTGCTTTGGCCAGCGTAGGATTTTGCGTCCGTGTGTCCCTCAATCGACAGATGATTGGGAACTTGTCCCAACTGCACGGCGAGGAGCGCCAGCAGTTCCCGGCCGCTCTCATTCAGGTTGGCACTGCCGCTGTTGAAGAAGGTCCCTTTATCTGATTCCAACAATTCGATGCGCAGGCCCTCGGCGGTGATGGTCATCTCGATATTCTTGCGCAGCTTTTCCAGGTCTACGATGCCCTGTATTTTCTTCTGGAGCAGTTCCTTGAGATCTGCCATGTTTTCTTTCTTGACGGGGATACTTTCACCAGCTCCGACTTGGTTGCTCCCAAACTTTTTTGCCGTGCCGGAGGGATCCCGGAAGTATCCGCCCACCGCTTCCCGGACCGGCTTGTTGCTGTTCAACAACCAGAGCACGATGAACAAAGCCATCATGGCAGTGACGAAGTCGGCATAGGCAACTTTCCAAGCGCCCCCGTGATGACCCGCGTGGGCGACCTTCTTCTTGATAATGATAGGAGTAGTGGGCATGGCGGGCTACTAAGTCGCTGCCGCGGCTGCCGCTTCGGGAGTTCCTCCGCTATCAGCTGTGGCCCCAGACTTGGCTGCGCGGCAAGCATCCTCGACTTCTTTGAACGACGGACGTACGTGAACCGGCACGGCCCGACGCCCGATTTCGACGGCCAGGATGGGAGCGATGCCTTTGAGAAAGGCGATCATGGCCGCGCGCAACACGTTGAGGTAGGCGCGTTCTTCGTCGGCGGTCTTGCTCATGCTCTGGGCCAGGGGACCGAACAATCCATAACACAACAGGATGCCCAGAAAAGTCCCGACCAGAGCTGCTGCCACTTTGTGGCCGATTTCTTCCGGTGGGCCGCCTAGTGCTCCCATAGTGATGACCACGCCTAACACCGCCGCCACGATGCCGAGTCCGGGCAGAGAGTCAGCCATGGTGTTGAGTGCTGCCGCCGGTTGTCCTGCCTCATGATGGTGGACATCGAGGTCACTCTCCAGCATCTGATCGAGATCGAAGGCTTCGATTCCGCCGCTAATTGCCATCCGCATGGTGTCGCAGAGGAAGTTGACAGCATGGTGGTCCTTCAGGAAATCCGTGTACTTGGAAAGCAGGGCACTCTGGTCCGGTTCTTCGACGTCGCTCTCCAGCGCGACCAAACCTTCACGGCGTGCCTTATTAAGCAATTCAAAGGTCATCGTCAGCAAGTCGACGTAGCGCTTCGAGCTGTAGCGTGAAGAGCCGAACGCTCCCGCCAAACCCTTGCCGATATCTTTGAGGATGTGCAACGGGTTGGCGATGAGAACCGTGCCTGCGGCGGCCCCGCCGATGATGACGAGCTCGGCCGGTTGCATCAGTACCTTGAGGTTGCCATGCTCCATCAAGTACCCAGCGACAATGCAGCCGAAGACGACGACGATGCCGATGATGGCAAACATAGAAAGCTTATCCTCGTGAAGCCGCAGACCAGGTTGCGGAGCCCGCACTTGTAGCGTTTGCAGTGGCGTGCGCTTGCTTCATTCGGTTCAGTAACGATTCCGGTTTGTCGCTCGGGCCGGCGACGACATAGGTGATTTCGGCCCGCACTCGAAAGTGATCGCCCCACCACGCGATCTCCGATTCACTGATTTGCTGTGAGATGAGCTCCGCCATAGCCTCGACTTTGATGGGGCTCGAAGTGTGCAGTATGGCCAGGAAATCGTCGTCCGCCCACCTTCCGAAGAAATCTTTCGCGCTTAAGTTGTGCCGGATCGTCTGCGCCGAAGTGCGCAAAAAGGCGGGGATGGAGTCAGTGCCGTAACGGGCGGAAAGGTCCTTCAGTCCCAGGATCCTGATATGTAATAGGCCAAAACAACCGTGTGTGCGCTCCAATTCGGCCAAGCTCTCCGACAGCATTGCTCGTGTCAGACGCTGCGAGGGAACTCCCGTCACTGGATCAAGGCATCCGTGCATCGGCGCCCCGGAAAGATCCGGGATGGAACTGATAGGAGCTTCTTCGAACGCAACCGTGACTCCCACGATCAGGCCGCTGTCGTCTACAAAGGGGAAGGTGCGGACCTGTATCCCGAGACGGTGTCCCTCCTTGTGGAGCGTGAACACGTGGTTCTGAACCGCGCAGCCATCAGAAAAGGTGGTGGTGATCGGACATTGGTCACCAGCCAGCACGCGGCCTTGCGGATCACAATGCGGCAGTGACTCGCTGCAAATATGTCCCTTGACCTCGTGTGCGAGGTATCCCGTGATTTTCTCGGCACCGCGATTCCAGAACCGCACCCGCTGCTCGCGGTCCAGAACATAGATGCCAATCGGCAGGTTCTCCAGCACCGACCGATACAGTGCCGGATCTTCGAAGAGTGGAGACATGATTGGCCACTCAGGTTATCGGCAGATACTGAGGAAACTTCAGGAAGCGCCAACGCAAGATCGGTCGGAGCGTGTGAGACCTGCTTCAGGCGGCCGGACGCGAGGCGGCCTCCAACTGCTGGCTAAGTTCCGCTGGATCGAAGACGGGGGCCTGACAAGTGAATCCCGAGCATATCACCGCGAATGATCGGTTCTCCCGTAAAGCGGGGAGATTCGGAATCGTCTCCGCCAGGGCCGGTGGCAGATTTGGTGGGGCGACAGAACTTGCTGAGAAGCGGAGAACCGCTTTGCTGAACGACACTGGGTGGAGAGCAGTTCGATAGAGCCGGTCGGCAACTTCGTCTTGTCCAACGACGATGACCTGAGTATGGGGCTCCATAGAATGCACTACCGCCAAAGCGTAGGTGGCGGCGAACATCCCATATTTTTCCGCGCCTCCTGCGAAGACTTCAAGCGTTCGGTCAGCGTGGTGGCGATAGGGGGATTCGCCGCTGTAGACGTGCAGGCGCGAAAGGGCAATCGCCGCCGCTGGATTTCCCGCGGGAGTAGGCGAATCCTGAAATGGTTTGCGGCGCGTGCCGAGGATGCCAAGAGTGTTCTGTTCTTCGGCCGCTTCACGGCGCGGCGTGTCGAAAAAACCGCCGGCACCGGCATCGAAAAAACGGGCAATCATCGTGTCGGCAATGGCACGGGCGAACCGGTAGTAGCTCATGTCGCCGGTGGCTTCGTAAGCGTCGAGGCAAGCGATGACAGTGAAAGCGTAATCGTCAAGCACGCCATCCGTATCGCGATGCTCGGCCTTGGGATCAGAGTATGCGATCACGTGTCTTAGGCTGGAAGCATCATTCCAGCCTTCCGCCAGCAGGCGATCGATCGAGCGTAGTGCAAAGCGCAACGCATCCGGAATTTCGAGAACGCGGGCGGCATCCAGGTAGGCGGAGACGCACATCGCATTCCAGCCTGTGTAGACCGTCTTGTCAACGTAGGGCGTTGGACGCTCAAGGCGGACGGCGTACATCTTTTTCTCGGCTGAAGCTAACAGCTCGCGGACTCGCTGTTCGTTCGCGCCGATGCGGCGCGCGATTTCGTCCACGCCCGCACGGATGTGGAGCACATTTTTGGCGGGATTATGATGCATCTCGCCGATCTCGTTGATGTCATAGTGGAGCGCCGCAACTTCGACTTCTTCCGGTGTCAGCACCGCCTTCGCTTCTGGCAGAGTCCACGTGAAGTAGTCGCCGTCGTCGTCCATGGAGTAGTCGGCATCCTGCGAGGCGTAGAATCCGCCGCGTTCGCGGTCGCTCAGCCACTCGTCCATCCATCGGATAATGTCACGGGCGATATCGGCGAAGAACTCATTGCCAGTTGCCTGCCAGGCATGAACATAATTCTTGAGCAGTTCGGAGTTGTCGTAGCACATCTTCTCGAAGTGCGGCACGATCCAGCCTTCGTCCACCGAGTAGCGATGGAAGCCCCCAGCGAGCTGATCATAGACACCTCCGCGCGCCATCTTCTCTAACGTTGTGACGATGACCTCGCGAAGGTCTTCGTTTCCGGATCGGGCGTAGCGATCAATCAGCAAATCGAGCGTCGAGGGATGCGGAAACTTTGGAGCGTTGCCGAATCCGCCATTGCGTTCGTCGAACATCTTCAGTGCGGATTGCGCAATCGCATCAACTACCGCGGGAGACAAGTCCCCGCGTCCACCCGCGAACGACTCCGCTTGCGAGATCGCGTTGGTGACCATGTTGGCCTGCTCGACGACCTCGCCGTTTTT
>WNFL01306305.1_pt2 | contig 12686 bp, 8 predicted proteins | sample 5400361 | NCBI WGS metagenome assembly WNFL01 (sample SAMN13153351, study PRJNA577476) | soil metagenome | isolation source: 40 cm soil on Douglas fir-dominated hillslope | place: USA:California | collected 2013-09-17
ACCCAACCGCGAGCGTTCCGACTGCTTACGTCCTCCGCGACTCAGTTCCAAGTCGCGAAAATCTTCCAGCACCCCAACGCCGCCACCGCCAAACACCTCCACGCGCTCTTTAGCAAACGCCTTGTCGCCGTTGGCCGCGTAGGTAATCGTTCCCTGGGAACCGTTAGCGAACTCGAGTTGGATGGTCAAATTGTCGTCGGAGTACAAACCATTGTTGGCGAGCGCGTGCGTCTGCACCCGCACCGGCCAAGCACCAGATATAAAAGTCAGGAAATCGATGAAGTGGCAAACCTCGCCCAGAATGCGCCCTCCACCCTCCTCCGGGTCCTGTGTCCAATGCTTCGCCTCGAGAAACCCGGCATTGACGCGATACTGCATCAGCAGCGGCTCTTGCACCGCGGCAAAGAACTCCTTCAGTCGCCGCGCCATCGGCGCAAAACGCCGGTTGAACCCAACCATTACAGCCTTCTCGGCAATCGCGTGCGCACGAACAACATCCGCTAACTCCTCCTCGTTCAAGCAAAGCGGCTTCTCGCAAAAAACATGCTTTCCCGCCCCTAGCGCTGTAACGACCTGCCGAGCGTGTAGATTATGCCGCGTCGCAATCAACACGGCGTTAACTTGTGGATCGCGCAGGATTTCGTGTTCGTCGGTTGCGCAATAGCGAAATCCGAATTTCTCTGCCGCGTGCCGTGCGCGAGCGCCGGTCGCCGTGCACACCCCAGCCATTTCGATCCCGCCAATTTCCGTGATCGCCGGCAGAAGCGTACCCATGGCAAACGTCCCCGCCCCGATCACTCCGAGGCGAACCGTTCCCACGGCCGTATTCTTCGACCCGCTCTCTGCACCAAGGTTCACACGACTCGCTGGCGCCGACTCAGAGCGCGGATAGGTAATCAACACTCCCAGCGCGGGCTCCGCTGCCTTCCCTTGAATCAGGTCGTATGCTGCCAAAGCATTCTCGATGGGAACGCGATGCGTAATGATGGGCATCACATCGATCTTCCCACTGCTCAGCAAGTCCAGGAACGCCTCCATGTTTCGCGTTTCCGTCCAGCGAACATAACCGATGGGATAGTCGTGCCCCTTCTGTTCGAACGCCGTATCGTACCGCCCCGGCCCGTAGGATCGCGAGATCCGGAAATCCAGTTCCTTCTCGAAAAACACACGCCGTTGAATCTCCATGCCTACCGTGCCCACGGCGCACACAATCGCCCTCTCGCGCGCCACAGTGCCAGCCAGATTGACGGGATCGCTGCTCGACGTCTCGGCGGTAACCAAGACAGCATCCGCTCCGCGCCCGCCCGTCCGCTGCCGGCAAAGATCGCGAAACGTGTCAGGGTTATCGCAAGCGACATCCGCACCCAGTTGCAGCGCGAGAGCCGCACGCTGGGAATTCAGATCAAACCCAATCACGCGGCATCCTGCCGCCCGCAAAATCTGCAAGGTCAGTTGGCCGAGCAGCCCCAATCCGATCACGGCAACCGTATCCCCCAACTTCACTTCCGCCGTGCGAACTCCATGCAGCGCGATCGCCCCGAGGGTGGCAAACGCCGCTTCGTCAAAGCTGACATCCAGGGACGGCAGCTTCGCCAGCAGCAACCGCGGAATGCAGGCAAACTCCGCATGGTTGGCGTATCCCGCCCCGGCGCAGGCCACGCGTTCTCCTGCCAGAACATCAGTGATTCCTTCGCCAACGGCAACCACCGTGCCCGCACTGCTGTAGCCGAGCAGCAGCGGCTGATCCAAGCGGCTGCGAACAGCGTTCCACGTTGATGCGACCCCATCCCGCCGCACCTTCGCCAGCACGTCGCGCACCAGATCTGGACGTGCTTTTGCTTTTTGCAGAAGATTCTTGCCGGCAAACTCCGACGATGCGCGCTCGGTTCCGGCCGAAACCACCGACGCCGCCACCCGCACCAGCACGCATCCCGGCAGCAATTGCGGCGCAGGCACTTCGGCCACCGCGATCTCACCCGTGCGTGCGTCTTGAAGAATTTGCTTCATGCAGAAAGTATCGAGAAAACCTAGCCGCGCTGCGGGCCCTTCTCGTGTACCCGCAATTCATACACTTTCGCTTTGATATGCAAGAACTGTACGCTCTGAAAACCGCAATAAATCAAACCGGGAATGCCGTCCAGAAAGCCTAAACGAAAAATGTACTTGTAAGCGAAAAACAGGATGGGGAAACCCGGCAGCATAAGGAATTTTCGCCGCAGCCAGCGCCGCCGTTGCGCTTGCGTCCCCCAAAACGCCGGCTGCAATTCCTGCTCGCCAGCACCTGCGCCGCCGTTCCGGTTGAGCCAAACTTTGGCTTCCCAATTCGAATACTCATTGTGCTTCTGAATGTAGCGGAACAGGGACTCTACGTTTCGGTGCACCAGCGGATTCGTCAATCGCCCCGTCGGCCCGTCGCAAACCACATGCTCATGGACTTCCATGTCCGCCATCGAAGTGTCTTGCTCCTTCAGGCGGCATTCGTAGCGGGCCCTTCCCCGGCGAAACAGTGAAAGTTTCCAGAAACTGGCATCGCTATGCCCGAGCTGCCGGCCAAGAAAATGCATTTGTAACGCAATGTAATAGCCGTCGCGACCGGGCTGCTGAATCGCGTCACGAATCTCCGCTTCCAGCTCAGGCGTCATCACTTCATCCGCGTCGAGGAGCAGAACCCAGCCGTACGCCAGGGGAAGAGTGTCGAGCGCCCACTGCCGCTTCTTCGGCCACCCTCCCCGGTAATCAAACTGCACGACCTTCGCCCCGCGCTCGGCCGCAATTTCGCAGGTTGCATCCGTGCTGTGGGAATCAACGACGTACACTTCGCCGCAATTCCGCAAGCCCTCGAGACATCGGGGGAGATTGTGAGCTTCGTTGCGAACCGCAAGAACAACGCTGATCGGCAGCAAACCGATGTTTACGTCCGCTCCACGCGCGGTCTCTTCAGGCTTTTCAGTCTGGATCATTCGGGTAATCGCCTATTTGCGGACCGCCGCGAACATCAGCAACGACCCACCCCACTGCTGGCGCTGAATCCAGCGCGGGATCGGGCTACCGAACACAATGACTTTTTCAACCTCAAAGTGGTGGGCGTTTAACAGCGCCTCGAACGCACTCGCCGAGTATTCGTTGCGCGAGTATTCGATAAACTGCAGCCATCGCTGCCCCAGCCGGCGTCCCCAGCGATAAACCCCGACCTGAGCTCGCCGGACTGCGGACTGCGCATTGGGAACCGAAATCAGCAAGAGCCCCCCGGGCTTGAGCGTGCGAGCGAACTCCCCCAGATGTTGTTCCGGTTGGGGAATATACTCAAGGACGCTCGAACAGAGGATGCCGTCCAGCGACGCAACCGCATAGGCCAACCGCTCCATCGTTCCCGCCCCATCCCTGTCTGCCACTTCGAACCGCATCTGGTCCTTGCGGGAGTGCTCTTGCGCCCGCTCGCGTGCAATTTCAATCATTCGCGGCGCAGCGTCCAATCCGGTTACGGAACAGCCTCTTTCCGCCAGGAACCGCGTTAGAGTCCCGGTGCCGCAACCGGCGTCCAGCCACCGTGTCCCCGTCAGCTTCCTGCCTTGCAGGCACTCTTCCAGCACCTCGATGCGCACCTGAAAGGAGCGTTTTTGATAGCGGCCTTCCCAATCGGCGGCCAGCTTTCCGTGATAGGCAACCACATCGGTCTGCTCGTAAGTTGTTGAGGTATCAGTAGTTGGATTCATAAAACCGACCTCGTCCAGCGCCGGAAAACTGCCTGTATGGTACCACGTGGGAGCTCTCAGTCTGCCCGCCCTGCGCGGCGCTGCAGCAGATCCCGAGCCACATCGAGTAACTGATCAACGTGTTTTTCCCAGCTAAAATCGCGCGCGCGTTGTTCGCCGTTGCGTGACAGGCGGCGCGCCAGCTCCGGCGAATTCACCACGTCCCGCACTTGCTGCGCCAGCCCTTCCGGAGAAAATCGCGGGAAGTAGACGGCCGCATCTCCGGCCACCTCGCGATGCACCGGCAAGTCGGACGCCACCACCGGCACTCCGCACGACATAGCCTCCACTACAGGGTGGGCAAAAGTCTCGGCGTAGGAAGGCGTGACGTACAAATCACACGCCCTGTACAAATGATGGAGCTGACGATACGGGATCGTCCCCAGTTCGACCACGTGCTCCGACAATCCCAGCTCTCGAACCAGCGTTGCCGCCGGCTCTGCGCGGAAATCTCCGGGATTGTCCGCGGAGCGTAAACGCGTCGTGAGCAAAAGCTTGACGTTCCTCTCTGGAAGCATGGCGCGAATCATGCCGAGTCCACGAAACAAGGTTTCAAAATTGCGGAAGTAGTTGAAGTGGCTTACGAAGAGCACCCGCAAACAATCCTCGGCGCCCGTCAGAACCGTCTGCAGCGATTCGGGAAGAGGAGCGTCAGCGGCAAAGAAGACCTCGCGGTCGAATCCATGGTGGATCGCCACAACGCGGTTGTCGCTCGTCCACTGCCGTAAGTCCTGAGCAAATGCTTCGCTCGGCGCAACAGTCACGTCCGCCCAGCCCACCGACCGCGCCGCAAAAAACGCCCGGACTCCGTTATCCATCCACAAACCGTACTCTCCGCGCTGGAGCAGATCGCGACGATAGTCAGCTGAGGTGTACAGGGAATTTCCGCTCAACAAAATTTGCGGTACTGGAGATAGCCGCAACGCAAAATTGCCCGCCGACACGAGCACATCTGCCTGAAGATTGCGGGCGACCCGTGGCAGAGCCGACTGCTCCCACAAAAACCGGCGCGCCACCGACTGCGGCTCTGCTACTTCCTCAACAGCTACGTTCGCCCAAGCCCCGAATTCGCGGCTCAGCTCCGGCCCCACCAGAAACGTGGCCCGAACATCACTCCGCCGGGCCAGCACCGCCGCCACGTTCCGCACGTAGGTCAATCCACTGCCCGAGCTGGCTGCAAATGCATTAAACAGAATGTGCATGAATCGATGCGATCTGGAAAGAGCAGATTCTAACCTCAAGTATAATCAGTGTTTCCGAGGAGATCGTGCGTACATGGGTTCGGGCAGTCTTAGGGTCGATCCCCGACTTCTGGAGTTCATCGTTTGCCCGCGCGACCATACGACCCTTCGCGAGTCGGGCAGCGGGCTCGTCTGCCAACAAGGCCACTCCTACGGAGTTGTGGACGGCGTTCCTGTTCTTTTAGTGGAGGAAGTTGCCTTTACCCATTGCGACGCCCAGCGCGCTCTGGATGCAACCCGAGCCGACGCTCCGCAGCTAATGCCCGCGCCAGTCGGAAATGAGATTGATCCATTCGTTAACAAGTGGATCGCCGCCACCAACGGCGGGCTCTACAGCCACCTGGCGGGAAAGCTCGAGGAATATCCAATCCCCAATCTCCGCTTGCCTCCAGGGAATGGACGTCTGTTTCTAGAGGTCGGCTGCAGCTGGGGACGCTGGTGCATCGCTGCGGCGCGAGCAGGGTATCGCCCCATCGGAGTTGATCCTTCGCTGGGCGGGGTCCGCGCCGCCCGCCATGTTTCGGCGCAACTGGGCGTGGATGCACTATTTGTGGTGGGAGACGGACGTTACCTCCCTCTTCGAGACAGCGTCATCGATCAGGCATTCTCGTACAGCGTCCTGCAGCACCTGTCCAAAGACAACGTACGGACAACATTGCGCGAGATTCGTCGCGTCCTGCGTCCCGGAGGAGAGAGTTTGATCCAAATGGCGAATAAGCTGGGACCACGATCCCTGTATAACCAGTTGCGCCACTGGTTTGTAAAGACGGAGGGTTTTGAAGTCCGCTACTGGCTGCCCGGAGAATTGCTCTCCGCATTTCGCCAGGAACTGGGCCCCACCCAAATTGAAGTGGATGGGTTCTTCTCGCTCAATCCACAGGTCAGCGACATCCGATTTCTGCCCGGAAAATATCGTGCGGTCGTGCGTGCCTCGGAAACCATGCGAAAAACCGCTCGCATTGTGCCGCCGCTGCGCTACATCGCCGACAGCCTGTATTTGAAAACAAGAACCTCTGCCGCAAAGCCGAACGTGGCGGATTCTCCGCGAACCAGCTAGGCGAAACTTTCGCGCTCCATCGAACCGTTTCCCTCGGTTCCTCTATAATCCCTCTAGTGAGACTATCGTCCAGGGTGTAACTCATTTGCTGCACCAGCGCACAAAAGACCTCTACTTTACGCTGCTTTCCAAGGCAACTCTCCCCAATTACTACGCGCACAGGCTCCGGACGGCTGTGTTCCATAGAGAGAATGCACCTTTACATCTGCACCTCGGCTGCGGTCCCAACTATCTGCCGGGCTTTCTGAACATTGACGCCAACCCCCGGCGCAAGGTGGACCTCTGGCTCGATGTGCGCAACGGTTTGCCGTTCGCGAACGGCGCCGTCGACTCCATCTATTCCACCCACATGCTGGAACACTTCTACCACGACGAATTGGAGCGGCTGCTCACGGAATGCTGGCGTGTTCTTCGGCCAGGCGGAGGCGTGCGCTTTATCGTGCCCAATCTTGAGACTGCCATCACGGCCTACCTACAGCGGGAAAACGAATGGTTCGACGACTACCCCCGACGGCTGCAATCCCTGGGCGGGCGGTTCGCGAACTTCATTTTCTGCGATGGTCAGCACCGCACCGCCTTTGATTTTGGTCACCTGCACGAACTTCTCGAGCATGCCCGCTTCGAACGGACTCTTCACGTCCAGGAAGGCGAGAGTGCGCTGTACCCGGTGGGCGCACCTCCCTATGCCCCGGCGGACCAGCGCGATCTGGCTCACTCCCTGTATGTCGAAGCGTTTAAGGCGGAAACCGCTTAGCGGCGGCTGGCTGGCTCAGGCTCTAAGGTGAAGGGCATGCGTTGCCGAGCTGTCGCTCCCGGCGCGGCCCGGACCGCTGGAGCAATCGCGTGCCGCGTTACATCCACCAGGCAAAAGGCCAGACTCCACGTAAAAACCGACAGATAGTACCCAACCGCGAATAGCCAATCCTCAAACACGGCTCCCACCAACCCAGCGACGCAGACCATGGCCAGCGGGACCGCAGGGTGCGAGCCATCCAAGGTACGCAGCATATACCGGCCAACTGTTTTAATCTCGAGCAGCGTGCCACCGATCAGGAGCAAGAACGGCAAGATCCCCAAGAATCCCTGCCACTCTAACAGCGCCAAATAACTATTCCCATGCTCGCGGCTTGTCCCCGCGGAAGTGGCAAACGCGGAGGCACCCCGGTCGTTGTCCGCTCCCGTTGCCGTGGTGCCAAAGCCGCCTCCAAAAAGGGGGTGCTCCCGAATCGTGGCCATGGTGGCACTCCACGGCTCCAGCCGCGACCCCAGCAACCCCTTCTCGCGGTGCCCCTTATAGATAAGCTCGGAATTTACGTTCTCGCTGGATTCCCAAATCAAGTCAGGGGACCACAGGCCTACCAGAGCCAAGCCAGCGACGCCCACGGTCATGGACCGAAGAAAGAGACGATAGCGCTTCAGCCCAAGCAGAAGAAAGGCGGCCGCCACCACGCCGCTCAGTATTCCAGCACGAGAACGGCTGAACAGTAGTAAGACAAGGCTGACTCCCAGAGAAATCAGACGGCGGCGGCGAAGAATGTCCGAATCAGCGGCACAAACGCCCCACATCGCTAGCGGAACAAACGCCACCCCTGCGATCGCACCCAAGGAATTGGGATTGCCGAATACCGGCCAGTGCAAGCCAAAGTAACAAGCCGCAGACAGGTAGGTAAGGACTTCGCAGACATTGACCAGGTCTCGTACAAACTCCCGTTCCCGACTCAAGATCGCGATCCGCGCACCCCCAGAGGCATATAAAAGCAACAGCAGCAGACTCGAAGCTTTCAAAAGGGCGATGCGGGGAAATGCCGACACCACCGCCGACGTCGTGGCGGCAACGACGCAGGACAGTGCCACCATGTGCATGGCTCCAAAATGCTGTCGCTCCTCCTTCAGCCATAGGATTAACCCCACGATCGCGGCGACCACCAAGATCGGCCATCGGGCCGCCCCCCACACACCTTTCAGCGGCAGGCTCAGACCAGCCCACAGGAAGGAAGCCATAACCACCCAAAGAAAAACACGCCGATAGTGAAACACCGCCACCAGGAGCAATTGACCGACAATCAGTATCACGTAGGTCGTGGGGTCACCCAGCGAGTAAGGCCGGGTATACGCGTAATACGCGCCCCACAACACGAGCAGCACCAGCACAATCTTTTGATAATGCTCGAGCAGTGAATCGAACAGAGTTACCATCCCAGCCTCGACTCCGTCACCGCGCGCGTAAAGCCATCGGCCCAGATCTGGGCCGTAAAGTTGGCGATATGTTCTATGCAATGCCCCGCCATGCGCTGCGTTCCCTCGCGATCCTGTGCCAATTGTCGCATTGCGGAAACCAGTCCGTCGATGTCACCGGCCGCAACCGTCCGGCCGTTCCAGCCATCCCGCACCAAATCGGCCGTGGCGCCGGCCACATCGGTCGCAATCACGGGCAACCCGCACGCCATGGCTTCATTCACCACCAAGCCCCAAGGATCGGAAAACGTGGGAAACACCAGCGCGTCAGCCAGCGCATAGAGCACAGCCAGTTCTTCCCGCTGCAGGAAACCGGGAAAGACGAACTTCCCCGGCCAGATGCGCGCCGCTTCTTCCATACTTTGCGCACGCGCCGGCCCATCCCCGGCCAAAACCAGGCCGATCCGTTCGCGCAGCGGGGCATCTAGCCGCTCATACGCTTGCAGCAGCACACTAATGCCCTTCTCCGGAATCATCCGACCCACAAACAAAAAATAGTTCTTCGGCAGACCCAGTTTCGCGCGCAGCCCAGCGGCTTGTGCCTGAGCTGCTTCCCCCGCTGCGGCAAAGAAGTCATTGTCCACAGCGTTTGGTGCGGTGAAAATAACCCGGTCGGGAATGCCAAAGCTGCACAGGTATTGGGCTGCCGATTTACCCGGCACGATAAAACCTCCGCACGAGCGCAGGTAAGACTTCTTCAACCACTCCACCGGGCGTAGGCCGCGGCGCCGGTCTCCCGTGTTGCTCTCCGACCACAATAACACCGGGATACCGCGCCGCCGCGCCCAGCGCTGCGCCTGCCACATGGCGATGTAGCTGTAGCCTCCGCATACCACGACCTCCGGCTGGGCCTTCGCCAGCGCAGCCGCGACGCCCCGGTTCAGCAACACGTTGTAGCCGCGAATTCGCCGCCGCCAATGCGCCAGAACCTCGTACGAAAACCGGATGTCCTCTTTGTAGACCTTCCATTGCCACAGCGTGGCATCGGTTTCCGCCAGAAAAATGACATGCAGGTCAATTCCAGCGCGTTGCGCCAAAGCATTGAACACCGGAATCCGATAGGGCGAAATGATCTCCGTGAGGATAACGACGCGCCGCTTCATGCCAAGGACGCTCCCCTGGCGATCCTGGTGCCGCAGCGTATAGCCCTCAACCACAGTGCGGCGCGCGGCTTTCCCCATCCTTTCGCGCGCCTCACGATTCTTCAAGAGCGTCCGTAAAACCGCCGCTAATGCGCGCGCAGCGTTTTTCGTTTCTTGTTCCACTATAAGAATTCCGCTCTCATTATGGCGGATCACTTCCTGAATCCCCTGCCCCCGATAAGCAATCGTAGGCAAGCCGGAAGCCATGGCCTCAAGATAAGCCACTCCCAATCCTTCATAGCGGCTGGGCAGGACAAAAATATTGCTCCCGCGCAGCACCTCCGCCACTTCCTGGCGCGTCCGCCGCCCGAGAAACTCTATACGCCCGGCAATGCCGAGTTCCCGCGCCAGCGCCTGCAGCCGGCCCTTCTCCACGCCCTCCCCAACAATGCGCGCGCGAAGGCTGGGAAACTCGCCACTCAGCCCCACGACCGCTCGCAGCGTCACATCATGTCCCTTAATTGGAATCAGAGAGCCAACGCTGGCCACCACCGGATCCCCATCCGCCGGTCGCTGCGCCGGGAAAAATACTGCAGGATCCACACGGTTGTAGACCACCTCTGTGCCCTGCAAACCCGCGCTCCCGGCCAACACCCGCCGACGCACCTCTTCGCTGATGCAAATCACCCGTGCTGCCTCACGATACACGCGGCGGCACACGGCCGCACAACGCTCACCCGCCGCTCCGCCGACTTGTTCAGTAAGGTAAGCATCCAGCCCGTGCACCGTAACCGCCACCGCGATACCCAACTCCCGCCCCAGCAATCGAGCCGCCTCTCCACACGGCAACGCCGCGTGCGCGTGCATGATATGAATGGGATTCTCCCGGTGCAGCAGCCGCACCCGCTTGCGCAAGCGCCAAAACAACAGGCGCCCAGCGGAAGCCAGCCCCAGATTTCCCGGCCACGCCGGATAACGGACCCAGGATGCAACAGGCGCTCCTTCCAATGTAAGAACACGCTGTTTGTACAAGGGGCGCACCGCCAGCACGGAAGAGCGCACACCCAACGCTTCCAACTCTCCAATCGGCTCGGAGACAAACCCGCCCCGTTCGTCCTCTCGCGACGGAAAGAACGGAGTCAGCGTAAGAACATGAAGGCTGTTCTTTGCTTGGACGGTCTCTGTTTGGTCGGCCTCTGCTTGGTCGGACAAGCTCTAGGCTTTCTGGGCGAAGACCCAGGAATACGGAACTCCGCCGCGAGCCATCTGGAACGCCGACAACTCAATCCGCTTGAAACCCAGCGCCTCCAGCGTCGAACGAATCCACACCGTGTCGTAGCTAATGCTCTGCATGAAGGGGCTCCACTTTTTCCTCGAGAGCAGGAAGCGATGGTAGGCGCCTTTCCAGCGGCGCATCGACATGTAAGCGTCCAACGCCGCCTCCAGCCCGCGCCTCATAAAAGCCTTCGTGTTGGGCGGCCACGTATGCAATGGAAGCTGGATCATCATCGATCCCCCCGGCTTCAGTACTCGCGCGCATTCGCGAAAGTACGACTCGGCATACTCCACCCGGTCGAAATGCAAAAACACGATCACCGAAAACACCGCGCTCACCACCTGGTCCGGAACCGGCAAGGTCACGCCGTCGCTGACGGAGAGTACAACGTTGGACGGCATGTGTTGGCGGGCATACGCAATCATGCCCTCCGCCACGTCCATGCCGTACACCTTGCCAAAGTCCCGGGCCAAGTTCCGTGTTATCCGGCCCGCGCCACACCCGATCTCGAGACAAGCCTCTTTTGTTAGACCATAGTGCTCCCACCTCTGCTGAAACTCGTCCCAATCCGCCCGGCCGGTCTCATAGAAATCAGCATCCGTCCACGGTGTAGCCCCGTCACGTTCGCGTCCCGTGAGCGGAATCACCCCGAACAAAGGGTCTTTCTCGCCCCAGGCTTGCCACTCGACGTTCGAGTTAGCTGCTGAGTTAGCGGCCCCGCTTTTTTCAATCTTGTTCGCTGGCATACTTGCCATTCCCGTCTCCGGCACCGCACTTTGGAAGATTGCTCAGGATACTACACTGCTCCCTTGACCCGGCGAGGTCATTTCCACAGCCGAAAGCGCACAAACTACATACAGCAACGCCGCCCAATTTTCGGCGATGACCTTCCAATCAAACATTTCACGAACTCGAGATAGACCCGCTCGTCCCATCAGTGCTCGCCTCTCCGGTTGTGCCAACAATTGCGCTAACGCCGCCGCGAACCCGGGAGTGTCTTCTGGATCGACCAGGATGCCCGCCTCTCCCACCACCTCGGGAATCCCCCCGCGCCTTGCTCCCACGACCGGCGTCCCGCAAGCCATCGCCTCGGCGTTCACCAGTCCGAAAGGCTCTCGAAACAACGAGGGGCTGGTGAAGATCGTCGCTCTCTGGAACCAAGCCGGCAAATCGTTGTCATGGTGAATGTAGCCAGGAAACCGCACGCACCCCGGATGACGGCTCTCCAGCCCGAGAGCCTCAGCCCGAACCTCGCGCACGTACGGAGTCTCCTCATGTGTTCCAAATCCAGTGGCTCCGCCAATCACCAGCTTCGCGTCCGGATGGTTCTCCAGAACACGCGCAAAAGCTTGCACCAATTGCAGCACACCCTTCTCGCGATCAAAACGCCCGACAAAGAAGATCGTCTTGCTCTCCCGTGTCTCCTCGCGCGGGTAAAACATTTGCAGATTCACGCCATTGAAAACGACGTGCGTCTTCGCCGCCAGCGCTGGTGACTTCGGCACAAACGTATCCCGCAGAAATCCGCTGCAAACTGCAACACCTTCAAGCTGCGGCGCGAGTTCTTCCAGCATGGCGGATGTCCAATGCCCCAGATGATCATTTTGCAGATGCAGCAGAAGCGCCCCTCGGTACCCCAGACGGCGCAGCATCGGAATCCATTGCGGACGGTTGTGGATATGAATGAGGTCAAAGTTCCGCAGCCGGCCCAACAGCGCCCGCAGCCATACCTCTTCTTCATAACGCCGCAAAAGAGGAACCTGCGCCATCACCCGGCACGCACGCCACGCCGCGCTGCTCTCGTGGGGCATCGGATAGCGATCCGCAGGCGCCGTCGGAAAGCCAAAGACTTGGACCTCCACTCGCTCCGTAAGACAGCGATAGACTTCATACGTCCACCTCGCCAACGCCCCGCCAAAAAACGCGCTAAACTGCTCGCCGCTGGAGAGCAGCACTGCCACCGCCAACCGCTTCTGAGTCTGCCGAGCCAAATACTTTCCTAACGACTTCGATGCGCTCAATCCCCGCGTTGCATCTCCGACC